>Ga0302122_10003066_pt1 | contig 10187 bp, 6 predicted proteins | sample CB21_SCM_MG_FD_203115 | JGI IMG/M metagenome (GOLD analysis project Ga0302122, IMG submission 203115) | Marine microbial communities from Western Arctic Ocean, Canada - CB21_SCM | ecosystem: Environmental > Aquatic > Marine > Oceanic | place: Canada: Western Arctic Ocean | collected 2017-09-28
GTGCCCCAAAAAATTGATGATGAAGCCCAGCCTACAGAGCGCGGCGCCGAACTGGATCAAGCCGACAAAAAACATGGCCACGAACACTAGATCGGCGTACTGGTCGGGGCACGTGCCGGCCAGCGAATCGTCAGACGCGCCCAGCCGCCTACTCGCGTCGTCGTCCTCGTAGTACTCGGGGCACTCGCCTTTCGTGAGGGCGTCGCTCAGGCCGGCCTCCACCAAGAGCGAGACCAGGGCCACGGGGCCCACCGCCAACTGGCCCGAGGTGCCGAAGAACGCGTACACGATGGTCGGCACGAACGACGCGTACAGCCCGTACACTAAGTCAAGACCAGCAATGGACGCGTAGGACATGCTTTGGGGGATGACCATGACGCCCACCGTTAATCCCGCAATGAGGTCCGCCTTGAAGCCTTCCTTGCTCGTTTTGGGCAGCCAGCCCATGATGGGCAGCGCGGCCCGCGCGCTCGCCTCGACCTGCTGGGCGCAGGTCCGCTCGGCGTCCTCCTCGTTCTGGGAGCAGGGCCCCTGCAGAAAGGTCGTGGCTTCGTGGCAGGCCGCGTGGAGGCCGCTCACGGTCGGCCCGTCGGGGTCCTTCCTTAATTTTAGAGCGACGGCCTGGTTCAAGGACTCCTCCACCGTCCGCGTGGGGAGCTCCACGACGTACAAAGACTCCTCGTCTTGAGTGCTCGAGGGCGACGGCCGCGTCGGCGCCGCGCCGTCGGTGACGCCGTGGTTGGCCAGGGCCGTATCGGCCACGTACTGCATGAGAGCGAGTAGAGCTGCTGTAGAGCTGCTGGGGAGCTCCGCTCCGCGTTATCGCTGCGTTTACAAATTATTTGTCGCTGGAGAGAGCAAGTGCTTTGCGTGAGGCGTGCGTCCCCAGCGGTCGCCGGCGCTGCTCGGTGTTGCTCGCGCGTTCAGCGAGTCAATGGGCTAATTTGCACGCACTCGCTGCAGCGATGTCTAATCGCTTCGGTGACCGGCAGGCCAATTGCCCTCCGAGGTAGAGCACGCAACAAGATGGATGAAAAGGGGGGGGAAGTTGCGCCACGGTGCAGACAGAGTCTTGAACGATAAACACGCCGTTTCTGCCGCACGTACGTCTGTAGACGCCACTGGGCCCAGGCCGTGTTCTGCACATACGCGGCCCGGGCGCCGACGCTCCTGAAGAACCGCCCTTCCCAGGCCACCGGCGGGCGGGCGCTCAGGCGAGTCCGCCGGTCGGACACGTGCGTGACGCTCGCTTCGATAGTGGCGTTAACGTGGAGCCGAAGGCCGCGCTCCGCCTCTGCTCGTCCCGAGAGTTCGAGGCAGCCCATACGCCACGACCGCAGTGCGAAGCGAGCATTTTTACGGAAACTCCGGGTCTTAGGTCGTCGACCTAAGGCGGGCGAGGGAGCGAACGGGGAGGGGGGTAGTGGACTTCGCATGAGGACTTGCAAGCGCGGCGAGCGCGCGCTTCATAGGGATTGCGACGCGCGCTTCACGGGGCGGGGGGCACCCCGTTGAGCTTCTTCTCGAGGTCGTTGAGGCCACTATCGCCCCAGTCGTTCCAGCCCATCCCCTTGACCGTCGAGTACGCCAAGGTCGCGGGGAGCAGGGCGCTGCTGAGCCACGAGACGCCCGCCGCGGGGCCCGCGACCTTGGCGACGACCGGTGCGACGTACGGCTCGAACCAGGCCGTGCACGAGCCCACGGCGCTCGCGTACGTGCCCTCGGATAATGCACCGACGCGCTCCGAGTCCTTGAGGAGCGGGTTCAGCGCGGCGTCGGCCGCGACGTACGCCGTCACGCCCGTGAAGATGAAGAAGAACGTGTGCGCGACGAAGGGGCCGGGCGTCGTCGCGAAGCAGATGGGCTTGCCGAGGATCGACTTGAAGAGCCCCTGGGAGGCGTGGTCCGTCACAGCTAAACAAGCCGCGACGCCGATGATGTGCTGCGTGCGCGTGCCCCACCAGTCCTGGTCGACCTCGCGCCCGATGAACTGGTTGAAGAACCCATAATCCATCTTCTGCGTCGGGTGCTGGATGTAGTTGGACATGTAGTCGGCAAGCACATACGTGCCAAACGTCGACGAGATGGCTTTGGCGAGGGACATGATTCTATTCTATATGCAGCTGCGGCGGCGTTTCAGGGTCTACTATGTAGAAAGGGTGTCCTGAGGGTGGCGCGCGGGCTTTATCGTGCTGTCGAAAGGCTATCGTTGCAAAACTGTGATTGCAGCTGCTTGATGTAGAAGCTGCCGGCCTGTTCAATGATGTGCGGACTTTTGGGATTCGTGCGGGTTTAGACCCCGATTTATTACTCGTCCACCTCCCACCTCCAAAGGCCTCACAATACAAGCTCCTTAATACGCGTACTGGGACCCCGCCACGGCCCACTGCTTGTTGCCCGTCTTCCGGCGTTCGGCGTGCCGCGCAACGTTCGCGGCGACGAGGCGCGCGGCCCGCCGTTCCCGGCTAGCCGCGACGCCGTCGCCGCGCTGGTCCGCCAGGGCCGCCGCCCGCAGGCTCTCGCGGACCAGGGAGTCTCGCATCGCCTCGCGCCGCGCGATGTCCCGCGCCGCGCGCACGCGGCGGGGCGGCGGCGGCGGGGGGAGCGCGTCGAGGGGCGGGCGGAGCCGCGGGTTCGGCGCGCGCGGCTGCCGCGAGGCGCCGCCGCGGCTCAGGTCCGCCTCGGCCGGCGGCCGCTCGGCGCGCGCCCGTCCGCCGGCCCGCGAGACCTTCGACGCCTTGGCCCTGTGGCCGCGGCGGTTCGGGCACTCGTTGCGCAGGTGGTCCCGGAGCTTGTCGGCGACCGTGCGCGAGGCCGAGGGCGCCTGGTGCAGAAGCTTCCCGCAGAGCGGGCACCTGCGCGGTTGATCGGTGCGCGCGGCGACGGCGTGGAGGTTGCATGTGTAAAGAGTAGAAGGTCCCGCAAGGACGCGGGAGCGAACGCGCGCTTGCTGTGCGCCGCGTAGGCCGCGGCGGCCTTTCTGTTGTAGGCCGCGAGCGCCGCGCCGCCCGGCGGGATAGTGACGGCCGGCGGGAGCGGCCGCGCCTCGGTCGCCGGCCAGCGCGCGGCGCACTTCTCGTGGTGGAACCGGATGGACTTGGTGCCGGCCTCGAGGCCGCACATGTAGCACGTCACGCGCCGCGGGCCCCGGAGCGCCGGCGGCGCCGGCGGCGCGGCGCGGGCGTAGACGTACTGGAAGCCGGCCACGTTCGTCTCGCCCTGCCGCGCGGGCTTGGCCTCGTCTGTTGGCGGTGCTGGCGACTCTTCCAGTAGTGCTTTCCCCTCGGCCGCCGCCGGCGATTGCTCGAGGCGGTCTAGTACGGACCCGTCTTTCGATGGCGCGGCAGGCGACTGCTCGCGGTGCAAGCGGTCGAGAATCGATTCCTCCTCGGCTGCTGCTGCCGCCGGCGACTGCTCGCGGTGGAGCCTGTCGAGAATGGACTCGCCCTCGGCCGCTGCGGCCGGCGACTGCTCGCGGTGGAGCCTGTCGAGAATGGATTCCTCCCCGTCCGCTGGTGGCGTGGGCGGCGCGGCGGCCGGCGTGGCGGGCGGCCCCGACGACGAGCGACGCCGCCGGCCGAAGAGCGGTTGCTCCGGCGTCAGCGACACGCGATCCTCGCGGCGGAGGCGGTCGAGGATCGATTCCTCTCCTGCCTCCGCTGGCGGGTCGGCGCTGGGCTGCCCTGCTTCTTCCTGTTGCGTCATGATGGGGTCCTTACGACGGTCTTTGCTGCCCGCAGCCGTCGGGTCCGCGACAGCGTTGGAGGCGTGCTGCGCTTCGTTGGCGTCTGGCGCATCCATCATGTCGTCGGCGGTGCTCATTTTACAAGCTTACAAAAGCTGCACACGGTCAACGGAGACTGCCCAAGTGCGACGAAGGGGTCCGTCAATCGTGGGATTAGTCGGTCGAGCCACCTGGATTCATCCCTGCGAATCTCATAGGCCTATGTCCCCTAAAACCCGCACAAAACCAAAAACCCGTCAAGATTGCATTAAATCTAACAAAATCCGCACAAACTGCACCAATCCGTGTCCGTTGCTTACAAGTGCTTCATATTATCTTGCTTGACCTTGCGCTATCTTCGACCGAAAATCTGGCGCTGCTCGCGAGCGCTCATGCGCTGCTCAGCTTTGAATTTTGAGATCGACCCAGGATCACACTTTGAGCAGCGCGCGGGCGAAACAACTCCCTTAAAACACACCGCGCAACACCCTCGATCACCTCCGCAAATCTATGAGCCGGTCGCTGTGTCTCCCGCAAGTTTGAAAAGATTTGCGGCGAGCGCCGCCTCCGCTTGAGTTGATACACGCAGCCAACGCCATCGCCGAACACTATTCTAACGCTTACGCCCTCCGCAGACAAACACACTATCTAAAATGGCTATCCTCAGACTCGCGCTCCTCGCCGCCCCGGCCGTCGCCTTCGTGGCGCCCGGCCAGCAGGCCGCCTCCAAGGTCGTCGTCCAGGGCGACATCGGCATCGACCCCGGGCCGATCACCCCCGGCGGCTTCATGTTCGAGGACACGGAGGCCCTCGCGCGCCGCCGCGCCGTCGAGATCAAGCACGGCCGCATCTCCATGATGGCGTTTATCGGCATGATGGTCCAGGAGCTCGGCGTGACCTTCCCGGGGTCCATGACTCTCGACGGCTCGGTCCAGTTCTCGGACATCCTCAAGGACGGCATGGGCTTCGCAGCCCTCGCGAACGTGCCCACGCTGGGCCTGGCCCAGATCGTCCTCTTCGGCGGCATCGCCGAGACCGTCGCCATGCCGGCGTCGCAGTACACGGGCGGCCCGCAGAACCTCCCGGGCGGCTACGACGGCTCGGCGGGCACGATCCCCGGCGGCTACCCGTTCACGGAGCAGATCATGGACCCCACCGCGCGCACCCGCGCGCTCACGTGCGAGCTCCAGAACGGCCGCGCGGCCATGCTCGGCACCTTCGGCGCCATGTGCCACTCGGGACTCGACTCGTGCGACCACCACTTCTTCTACCCGATCACGCACAACTAAGCTGCGTCGTCGCCGCCCGAGCTCGGTGCAAGTGTTGCGCTCGTTCGTGTAAACCTATCTTAATTTTACTCAGAAGTATTACTCTGCACAGTTGAATGTGCTCGTCGGCAGCTTGCTTCCGAACGAGGGATTATTGACGGGTTTTTTTAGCCAGGAGGCGAGATTACGCCGTAGCGGTCGATTGCGGGACAGAGAGCTGCACTTTTGGATCGCAGTGACACATAAACAACCGAAGAAACACGCCTACGCTGTCATTTTACAGGTCTCTGGGCAGTGCCAGCACTTTGGACCACAGCGACACATTCGCATCTGGGCCCGCACTCCTACGCTGTCAAAGTTGCGCATAGCAGCTGCAGCAAACACCATAACTATGGAGAGCGCCCAGCCGCCAACAAGCGATGCGAAGGAGCAAAGCGCGGAACAGAAGACCAAGGGCCGCCTCAAGAAGCTGCGCCGCTGGGCCGCGCGCGGCGACATCTACACGCGGGAACGGCTCGCCGAGTGCGGCGCGCACGGTGTCCCAGCGAAATTGACCGTGGCCGTCACGTCGCCGGCGAAGGGCGGCCGCATTCCGACGGTCAGGGGCGACGTCGGGACGATCGTGTGGCGCGCGCTCGCGCCCATGCTCGACGAATCCGTGGGCGCGCTCTACGCGGACCCGAGTTCGGAGGGCGAGGCGCGCCGGGAGTGGCCGCCCTGGCTGCGCCTCGGCAACGCGGCCCGCGCGCGCCGCGTCGTGCTGGCCATCGCGCAGGACGTGGTGGACGTTTCAAATGTGCCGTTCTTTGAGGGCGGCGTCTCGGCGCGCGTCTACGGCAAGCGCCACAACGACGAGGACCGCGACGCCCTCGACGCGATCGCGGCCGCGCCGCCGCCCTGGGAGGCGCCCGCGAAGCGCAAGAAGACACAGGGCGGGCGCCGGGCCCAGAAGCGGCGCCGGAAGGCACGCACGGAGGCCGGCGAGTCCTCGGAGGAGGACGAGTGCGACGTGGACCTGACGGAGGCGCCGCGGGATTTATTAAGAGACGTGATCCTGACGCGGTCGCAGCTGGCGGCGAACGACTACCCCCTGCCGCGCGAGGCCGCGCCGCGCCACGTCCGGCTCGAGGAGGAGGAGGAGGACGAGGAGGACCTGGGTGAAATTGATGGCGCCGCTTCGTACAAAATACCAAGCCGCCCGCAGAGCGCGAAGATCCTGGACGCGTGCGGCGCCGAGACCGTGCGCCGGAAGACCGCGCCGTGCGCGACGCGCCGCGTCTTCGCGCTTGACTGCGAGATGGTCCAGACCACCCTTGGAAGAGAGGTGGCGCGCTGCACGCTCGTGGACGGGGCGGGTGAAGTCGTCTTCGACCTCCTCGCGTCGCCCGATGAAAAAATCGTGGACTACTGCACGCAGTGGAGCGGCCTGGACGAAGCGACGCTGCGGCACGTGGCGACGAGCGTGGACCAGGTCCGGGCGGCGTTGTTACAGACGGTGGACGCCGACGATGTATTAGTGGGCCATTCATTGGATTGCGACCTGCGGGCGCTGCGCCTGGCGCACCATTGCTGCGGCGACACGGCGCTCTTGTTCGGCAACCCGCGCGGCGCCCCCTACAAGAAGAAGCTCAAGCAGCTTGCCCTTGAGTTCTTGGACCGGGAGATCCTGGGGGGGTCCCACGACTCCATCGAGGACGCGCGCGCGGCGCTCGACCTCTTTGCGCTGCGGGTCGCGCGCGGGCCCGCGTGCGCGGGCGGCGCGGAGGACGCCTTCGCGCGGCTCGCGCGCCACGGGTGCCGGGTCTGCGTCGTGGGGGCCGCCGACGTTTTACAGAAGCGCGCGACGGGCGCCGTGTCCGCTGTTCGGGCCACGGGCGCCGGCGTCGCCGCGGCCGCGGCCCAGAAGCACCGGGAGGGCTGGCACCTCGTCGTCGCGCGGCTGGAAAATGGCGACCTCGACGGCGCGTGCCGCGTGCTGGAGGGCGCCCTCGCGGACGACGCGCTCCTCGTCGTTGTCGCGCAGCCGCCCCTGGAGGAGGCGAAACGCCTGGCGCGCCAGCGGCGCCTCGCCACGGACCCGCGCGCGTCGACGGTCTGGACGGACGAGCGCGAGAAGGTCTGCGCCGCTGCCCTGGACGCGGCGGCGTACGCCGCGGTCGTCGTCAAGGGGGCCCGCGCCGGCGACGGGGGGGCGGCGGCGGCCTAATATCATTCCCTGTCGCCCGGGCCCTGGTCGAAAATTTTAAGATTTGGAACTTAGGAGGCACTAGTCTAGGCCTCGCCCTCCTCGCGGTCGGCGGCCGTGGCCTTCGTCTCGGCGGTCTTGGCCGTGGACTCCTCCGCGTCCCATTCGGCGGGGACTCCATCCGGCGGACTGAAACCGCCCTCGTCGAGGTGCGCGTGCTTCGCGAGGCGCCGCGCGAAGGACGCCGCGCGCGAAGAGGCGTCGGCGGCCTGGGCGTCGTTCAGCCACTGTGGAGAGCCCTCGGGGAGCTCCTCCGCGGACCAGGTCGTCACCTTCGTCGCCGCCGTAGAAACGGGCTCGAGGAGCCACGCGTCCAGCACGACGGGGCACCGCCGGTGTGTCGTCGTCTCCGGCACCAGGGCCGACGTCACGCTAAAGCGCAGGCGCAGCCACGACCCCGCCGCGCACCCGAGTGCCGGCGGCGCGTGGCGCCACGCGATTATTACGGACCTGTCGTGCGGCGCCTGGAACGGCGCGAGGATGGCCCCCGTCTCATGAACTAAAGCCGTCCGCCGGTCGTACCGGTACACGATCCGCCGCTCGACTGTGTCGCGCGACGCGTGCAGGCTCACGTGCGGCGGCTCATCCAGGACGCTTACTAATACTCCGATGGGCCGCGGGACCTCGCAGCTCGAGAAGACGAGGGGCGCGGCGGCCTCAGCGAATTTTCGCCGGCCGCCCGTGCTCGCGTAGGTTTGCGCCCGGGGCCAAGCCGCATCTTCTTCCACATTCGCCTCGACCAGGCCCTCCCAGGCGTGCAGGGCCAGTAAGTTGGGCGCGTGCTTCACGCACTCCTTGGTCTTCTTCTTCACGAAGCGCTGCACATGTAATACGTCACTCGGGAGCTGCGGCGACTTGCGCAGGTCGTCCTCGGCCTTCTTGCGCAGCCGCTCCTCCTCGGCCTGGGCCGCGGCCGCGGCCTTGGCCCGCGATCCCGCCTCGGCCCGGGCGTAGGGGTCCGCGTACGTGTCCGTGTCGAGCATGGCGTTCTCCAGCGTGCTGATTTTGGTGCCGTCGTACGTGACGCCCGAGGCGGCCTCGCCCGGCAGGTACTTGCGCAGCACGCCCATCATGTAGCCGCCCTTGTTTCTTATCGAAGAGTGGATGTCCTCCATGGCCTCGCGGAACTCGTGCAGGGCGGCCATGGCGTGCTTCGGGTTCAACCGTAGTATCGTCTTGATGTGCCGCGTGTCGATGTGGCCCAGGCACCCGGGGATCGCTAATATAGCCTGGCGGTAGCTCTCGGGCAGGGGCTGCAAAAGGGGCAGGACCTCGTCGATCTCCGCCTGCGTGGCCTTGGGCGGCGGCTTCCTTTCTCGCTCCCCGGGCAGCCCAAAGCCCAGCGACTTCTGCTTGGCGTTGAACTCGGCGATGGTCGTGACCCCGGCCTGCTTGAACAGCTCGGCCATGCGGTCCGTGTCGCCGCCGCTGGGCAAGACGCGCGCGCCCTCGGGGATCTTGGCGCCCTCCCGCACCAGCTGCTCCGGCACGGCGTTGTCGTCCCCAATAGCTAATCCCGAGGTCGGGTCGATGCCGGCGTGCGAGTACCGGCAATTGTCGCCGCGCATGCACTTGCCGTTCATGAAGTCCCGGCAGACGTCGTTGAACTGGGGCCGCTGCTGCATGCGCGGCGGCGGCGGGCCGCCGTAGCCGCCGCCGCCGTACTGGCCCCCGCCCTGGCCGCCGCCCCAGCGGTCGTCGCGGCCCATCGGCGGCGGCGGCCGGTAGCTCGGCTCGGGCTCGCGGCCGCGCCGGCCGCGGCTCCGGCTCCGCGACCGGCGCCGCCGCCCCCGGCTCCGGCTGCGCTCGCGCTTCCGGTCCGAGCCCCGCCGGTCCCGGCTCCGGTCGCGGCGGCTCCGCTCCCGGTCCCGGCGGTCTCCGGCGCCGCGCTCCTCGCCCTCGGAGCGGCGGCGCTTGCGTTCGCTGGGTTCGCTGCGCTTGCGTTCGCTGGACGCGTCCGGTGGTGCTTCCTGTTCGCCCATCTTGCTTCGCGGCGGGCTCGCTGCGCTAGCGAGGGCTTCCACGGCTGTCGATGACAGATAATCTCGACCTTTGCAAGCTTTGTCTCGCGAGAAAAAAACCCGTGCGAGGAAAACCCGCAGGAATGGTGAAAACCCGTCAGGTCAGGTTTTGGGGCACTTTTGGGCTCAAGAACGGAGCTGCCCAGCCCAGGCCTGACGAGCCAGGCCTGACGAGCTGCTCGACGCAGGTTAAGACAAAAGCAGAACCAATAGTTAGCTCCAGAGCCCTGCGCCCGGTAGCCATCAGTACTGCAGTACGACGCCATTGGGTTTTGCCGAAGAGCAGCTAGAGCAGCTAGAGCAGCTTTGACCACCGCTGGCGCTGCAGCGCTGCAGCGCACAGGCATTTATTCTCTCGAGCCACAGTTCAGATGAGCAACTCCTACGACCCGTCCGTCGACCGCGGCGCGCTGCTCCGCCACGCGGCGGAGCTGGGGAGACGACGCTTGGGCGCCCAGCCGCCGGATCTGGCGCCTCGCCGGACGGGCTTGAAGACGTCCGACGAGCAGGCGGTCGCCGCGCGGCGGCGCCTCGCGCGGTGCTACGCGGCACTGCAGGCGTCGCCGCGAAGGCCGGACTGGGACGCGTTGACGCGCCTGGCGCGCGGCGCCGAGGCCTCGGCCGCCGCCGCGCGGCCGAGCATCGACGGCGAGGCGCCCGCGGATTTGCGGCGGGAGGCGCGCTTCGTCGCGGCGCACGTGCGCCTGGCCGAGGCGCTGTACCGGTGCGACCTCGGCGCGACGGCCTCGGCGCTCGTCGCGGCCACGCGCGCGCGGGCCGCGCTGTGCGGCGAGCGGGGCGAGTCGCCGGCCGTAACGGCCGCGCAGCAGTTCTGCGCGGCGGCCTACGCCGCACACCTCTCGAAGATCCCCGTCCTCTTCGACGTGGACTGCGCGGCGGCGGCGGCGGCGCCGGGCGCGGCCGACGGC
>Ga0302122_10003068_pt1 | contig 10180 bp, 13 predicted proteins | sample CB21_SCM_MG_FD_203115 | JGI IMG/M metagenome (GOLD analysis project Ga0302122, IMG submission 203115) | Marine microbial communities from Western Arctic Ocean, Canada - CB21_SCM | ecosystem: Environmental > Aquatic > Marine > Oceanic | place: Canada: Western Arctic Ocean | collected 2017-09-28
AATTCCGCAACCCAAATTAGGGACGTGGCCCAGGTGTGAACGTTCACAGTCGGCGCCCGGGTACCCGGGTGTGAATAATTATTGCGAGGTCCGTGAACGGTCCGCTTTTTCCGGACCATGTCCGGACAACCAGCTTCGCGGAAAGACACACTGCCCCATTAGGTTGTGGTTTTGTTACATAAGCGAAGGGCGAAAGTTCTGGTACTTCTCCGACTGGTAAAACGTCCTGACTCCGGTCACGGCCAATTGCCTGCGCACGAAATGCACGAGGTCAGTAGCAGTCGTGCAAATAATTTGGTCTTGTTGTGCGCACATTGTGATTACCACGTCGTCGTTCCGGCCCCCGACTTTGCCTGAACACGGTGGTAGCGCGTTAGCATTGTTTATCAAGGCGTCCTTCTGGGGTTAGGATCGCAGCAAATCTTGCCTGAATAGGTTCGCTTGGGCTTGCCGAAAGGCGTCTTTGGCGGCTCGATCAAGATGCAGAAGTTGCGCAGTTCGTTGTCGAGGATCTTTAGCATCTCGCGCTTCTCCATGGTGTTGCAGAAGAAGTACTTGGATAGACCAATGCAGCCCACGCGAAGCGCATCCCTCACTTGGAAGCACATGGCCTACGACACGTTACAAACAAGGGGAGTTGGTCATTTCAGCTCGTAGGGTTCAAAATGCCGGCTTACCTCTTTGCGTTCATTGGTCTGCCACATCGCACATGGGACACAATCGTGAGCGCCGGTAAATTATGGATTTTGGGGACACGGGGTATGGCTCACCGTCAGCCATCCAACTGTTCCGCCGGCGCCCTCCGACAGGGCGACCCATCGCTTGACTTGGTTCTGTGTCATTGCGTGCATGAGGTGCTGGCACTCGAACCTGTGCAACATGCGACAACACGGTCATAATGCCAGAATGCATGCTGGGCAGGGATCCATCTGTGTAGGACACGTGTTCGAGGGGAGCCGCTTACGCCAGGTTGCTTTCCAGGACCAGCACTGCCGTGGAGAACTCCAGCCCCGGGATGCGCCGAGTCTGTTCGATGTGCTTGACGACCAGTTTGTGGGTTTCGCGTACATCTGCGCGCGAGAGCAGCCGCTAAGCCCAGGGTTATATAGAGGTTCAGTGAAGGGCACGCACCTCGGGTTCGCAGCGCGTCCGCGCCGAGACACTGCGAACATGGGCGGAACGTCACTCAAGGAGTTGGTCATGGGAAGCCCTCTGGGGCAGGAGCGCAACAAGGAGGAGCTGGTGAAGTCTCTGAACAGCCATCTGCTGGGACTGGTGGATCTGCTTCCCAGGGTGTATGGGGACAGCGACGCGTGCAAGCAGGCGGTGCTGGAGGTGGGAACGCTGATAGACATGGACGACAGGAGAGAGTGCATAGCATCCAAGAGAGCCATGCTTCTCTACGCTCTCTCTTCTGAGAAGGAGGTGGCTGCCCACTGGGCAGAGCAGCACTCCGACGGCAGTGCCGCCCTGGCAAAGGACCTGTCTACTCGTGTGCTTCCCTTCCTAGTCCCGCGCTTTTTCAAGCACAGCTGTCAATCCCCCGAGGCGTTTGTGGTGATGTCACTAGTGATGTCGGAAATGTGGGCAGGGGAGAGGCTGGGGAACTTTCCGCTCGCACCATGATTGCTCCATGTGGCAGCTGGATGATAGAGAACACGGCGAACTGGCTGGAGCCTCCTCCGGCCGGGTCGACCGCTATGATCACGTGGTTGGTGTTCGCAGAAGAGTCTCCGTGAATATCGACTGGAATGCCGTCGTAGACCCGTTTCATAAAAGAATCCACGTCCGCCGAAGGGAACGCCCGGTTGGAGCCGTCCGCGGACACGCCCATGCTCTCGCGCAAACTGTGTACAGACAGGAAGCACTAACAAGAAGAAGTGGAACTTTATCATAGAATCCATTGTACAAGAAGTCCCTTGTGAATTTTGGCCAGAAGCATGGGAAGGGACTATTACACACAAGGGATAGGCGGCGGCGTACAGCATTGCGGGGTCGTCAGACTGCCACACAGCAGACACACAAGAGTTAGACAATGTCCATGAAATTGTGCAGGGATGGCTATGTGCACACCAGCAACGACTTGACGACCTCCATTTTTTGAGATGACAGCCACCGCGGCATCCTGTGCGACAGACAAAGTCATTAGGTTCTCTATGGCAAAGCTCGTGGAATAGAATTCGATGGCAAAGCCGCGCACTCCGCCAACTTGTGAGTGCATTTTTCTGGATCTGTAAAACGCAAGAAAATGGCGCGGTGTTAGAATTGTGCGTGGTGTTGAGTTCGAGGATTGTGCCGCTTACGATCGGTGCGCATGCAGTCGTCACAAACCAACGAGATCTGTGGACAACATGGACGTGGTGTCAGAGAAATGGAACATGTACCACCAGCTGACTTTGAGGAACGCACCGAGATCGTATCGAACAGCTTGTTTCCGATGGAGTCCGTGAGCTCGAACCTGTGAGCGACAACGTGGAGGATCAGACATACGAACTGTGCTGGAAGAGCAAGGAGGCTGCGTACATCTTGCTGTAGTGGTTGCCGGACTCAAGGAGCGTCGAAATGCACCTGCCAAGCATGAAGGGATCGCCAAGAAGCGTTGTTATATGTTGGTGCACAAATAGAATTCATGCCCAATGGACTACGGAGAGTGGAAAGTGGTTCCCGGCATGCAGAGCGCAAGCGGTACTACTCTCGTGTTGGAATGGATGGAGTATGGATGGTTCGAATGCAATGTCCAGGTAAACGCCGTTGGGCAAGAGCAAAGTGTGTGATTGTGGGATCAGAAGCGGGCGAGGAAAGCGGCGTACAGAAGACAGGAACTCTGCATACTGCGCCGAACAAGACAGAGGGGGGACAACCATCTCAGACACACGAAGGGCAATCAATCAAGGCAACATGGGAAAGTCGGAAGACTGACCTGAGCAACGGAACAATCACTTCGGAGATCAAGCCCTACGAACGAGGAACAAAACGACATGTCAGTGACGTTCTCGAAGAAGCTCAGATGCACAGTGCGAAGCGTACCGCGTCGCAGTAGGCCGCCTCCTGCGAGCAGAAGTGCAGTCTGGGGTGAGCACAAGCTTGTGGGGGCGTGGACACTGTGAGCGCGCGCACCTCCAACACGATGACGTCGCCGGACACTCCCTTGAGAGACTTGAGTCGTAGTTGTCACATGCGCGCAGCACACACGCGGTCAGTACCACATTGGGAAGCAAAAGCGCCCCGGGGAAACCCTCAAGGAACACAACACAGCGAAGGGGGGTTTTGGGGAAGGGGTGAAATTGATATAGGTTAAAACGACAACTAGCTAGCGAAGTCCTCTCAAATCAATCTTTTGACGCCAATGGCACTAGAGCTAAGTGATTGTGCAGCACTGTTCTGTCAGTGCACATTGCAGTACAATCGTGCGATAACGGCGGGAAACTAGGTCGGTACCCAGGAGGTCGGTACCCAGGAGGTCGGTGCCCAGGAGGTCGGCGCCCAGGAGGTCGGTGCCCAGGAGGTCGGTACCCAGAACCAATGCCCATGAAACGCAACGTCTAACCGTTAAAAAGCAAACAAATCTGACCAAAACACACACCCACATGTCGATTGCCCCGGGACCCGTGCCCGTCGTCTCGCTTTCCGCCACTACGCCGCGGGCGCCGACGTCGGAGGACGACTCGGAGAAGTTGCAGGGCGACCGCAAGTTCGTGCTGGCCGCGGTGCAGAAGGACGGGGCTGCGCTGCGGTTCGCGTCGGAGGAGCTGAAAGGCGACCGCGAGATCGTGCTGGCCGCGGTGCACAAGCACGGGGCTGCGCTGCGGTTCGCGTCGGAGGAGCTGAAAGGCGACCGCGAGATCGTGCTGGCCGCGGTGCAGAATGACGGCTATGCGCTGGAGTGCGCGTCGGAGAAGCTAAAGCCCGACCGCGGCATCGTGCTGGCCGCGGTGAATCTGGGGTGCCTGCGACCCACTGTAGCATCTGAGCTCGACGCGCTTGGGGACAAGATCGCCGAGATTGCCAAGTACTTCCCGGAGCTGGAGCAGCAGGCACAGGAGGCGTCGGCGCGAATCGAAAACCCGTGTAACGACAACGGAAAATACTCGCGCGTGCACCAGAGCAGCCGCAAGCAGTTTGAGACGGACTTCAACTGCAAGTAACTAGTCGGTGCCGGTTATAGAACGGACTCAAGAGCATGCATGAACATGCAAGTAGACACTCCGTCAAGGCTATTGGTTCCTCCGTATGCTGTCAGTTTAAACACAGTTTTCAACGAAATGTTATTGATCTACACAGCGAAGGGGGGTTTTGGGGCGATAACGGCGGGAAACTTGGTCGGTACACAGGAGGTCGGCGCCCAGGAGGTCGGTGCCCAGGAGGTCGGCGCCCAAGAGGTCGGTACCCAGAACCAATGCCCATGAAACGCAACGGCTAACCGTTAAAAAAGCAAACACATCTGACCAAAACACACACCCACATGTCGATTGCCCCTGGACCCGTGCCCGTCGTCTCGCTTTCCGCCACTACGCCGCGGGCGCCGACGCTGGAGCTCGCGACGAAGGAGCTGAAGGGCGACCGCAAGTTCGTGCTGGCCGCGGTGCAGAAGGACGGGGCTGAGCTGCGGTTCGCGTCGGAGGAGCTGAAAGGCGACCGCGAGATCGTGCTGGCCGCGGTGCACAAGCACGGGTATGCGCTGCGGTTCGCGTCCGAGAAGCTAAAGGCCGACCGCGGCATCGTGCTGGCCGCGGTGCAGAAGCACGGGTATGCGCTGCGGTTCGCGTCCGAGGAGCTGAAGGCCGACCGCGAGATCGTGCTGGCCGCGGTGCAGAATGACGGCTATGCGCTGGAGTGCGCGTCGGAGGAGCTAAAGGCCGACCGCGGCATCGTGCTGGCCGCGGTGCACAAGCACGGGTATGCGCTGCGGTTCGCGTCGGAGGAGCTGAAGGCCGACCGCGAGATCGTGCTGGCCGCAGTGCAGAATTACGGGTATGCGCTGGAGTTCGCGCCCGATGAGCTGAAGAAAGACCGCGGCATCGTGCTGGCCGCGGTGCAGAAGCACGGGTATGCGCTGCGGTTCGCGTCCGAGGAGCTGAAGGCCGACCGCGAGATCGTGCTGGCCGTGGTGCAGAATGACGGGACTGCGCTGGACTTCGCGTCGGAGGAGCTGAAGAACGACCGCGGCATAGTGCTGGGAGCGGTGCAGCAGCACGGGTATGCGCTGCGGTTCGCGTCCGATGAGCTGAAGGCCGACCCGTTTGTCAAAGCTCTTGCGAGGCGCGACCTCGAGTTAGCTTACGAGTACCTCAAGAATCTGGGGTGCCTGCGACCCACTGTAGCATCTGAGCTCGACGCGCTTGGGGACAAGATCGCCGAGATTGCCAAGTACTTCCCGGAGCTGGAGCAGCAGGCACAGGAGGCGTCGGCGCGAATCGAAAACCCGTGTAACGACAACGGAAAATACTCGCGCGTGCACCAGGGCAGCCGCAAGGAGTTTGAGACGGACTTCAACTGCAAGTAACTAGTCGGTGCCGGTTATACAACGGACTCAAGAGCATGCATGAACATGCAAGTAGACACTCCGTCAAGGCTATTGGTTCCTCCGTATGCTGTCAGTTTAAACACAGTTTTCAACGAAATGTTATTGATCTCATTCCTACCTGTACTCGCGCCCCACCCCCTCCCTACTCGCATGCTATGAGATGATCGGATCAAACTTGGACTGGTCGAACAGCTCCGGGTGGTCCTTGGCGAGCTTGACGACCTTGATCTTCATCCATTTGGTGAAGCGCTTTGAGATCTCGACCGCCTGTTTCCCAATGTAATCACGCTTCTCCTTGGTGTCGTACTCTCCGAACCACGAGTTGGGCGCCGGGGGCATGAAGTAACAGTTGAACACGCTGTCGTAGCCGGAGGCGGTGCCGTTCTGTGCAACGACGTGGTCGAGCTGGACTCCAAGAGGGTCGATCTGGGCCATGCATAGCCAGGCCATGCCCTCCTCAGTCTTGGTCCAGTCCTTGATGGCGTTCCAATGCGGCATCCCCATCGGAGTAAGCTTTTTCACCGCCTTGAGGTAGCTCATGAGGGGCGCGCATGTTGCCGCCGTGCGAAGAAGCTGAACGCACGCGTTTGGCGGGTCGCGGCGCCCGGGGGCCTCGCCCTTCTTTGGAGGCGGACGCGGAGGAGCCAGATGCTGATGCCCACTGTGGTTGGTTGAGGGAGACTGTGGCGAGGCGACCACCTCGTCGCTGTCGTCGTGAGACGTCGCGGGGCACTGACTGGGTTGGACATTCTTAAAGTAGGGCGAGACCTTGAGACCAGGAAGAAGAGTGGTCGTCTTCTTGATCGCTTCGGGGGGAGGCTCTTCCGCCTTGCGCTTCCTGATGGTCTTCTCAAGCGTGCAGACACCGGTGGCACAGTAAGCTGCAAACGTTGGGAACTTGAGCACGACGGAGCGCGCGTACCCATTCTGGGTATGCCACGCGTACTCGTTTCCCGCGACTGGGTCTTCGCTGGCGGCCTTGATACAACCCCTGCAGTTGGGCTTCAGCTGCGGATTCATCTGCATCAGCCTGTTCTGGTACACCTTGACTTCGGCCTCTGTGACCGGCTTCTTGATGTCGAGTATGGGGCTGAATGTGATCCTCAATTTCTCTGCTGGAATCACTATGTGGCCTCCCTTGCCGTCGCTTACGGCCTTTCTCATTTCCACAAAGGCGACCCCAGACTGGAAGTACATCTGGACAAACTTGAATTCACAGAGTGTGCGTTTCTTGACAAAGTCCTCCAGCAGTCCGACCGTTGGCTCGGTGGCCATCTGACCGGCGCGCTGCATTAGGCCCGGCGGCAGCTTCCCTGGGAACAGTCGCTATATGGGCCTGACTTGTTAGCGGCTGCTTCCGGGGGGAGGCGCCATGCCACGCAGCAATAAGAACCATCTTAAGAGGCTAAGTGAGCACGGCCGCCTCGAAGAGCACGCGCGGGGTGTGTTTGCACCTCCCACAACCGCAAAGAGGACGAGGGTAGCGCGCACTGATTCCACTGTGCCCGTAGGCTGGAGGCACCAGGCCACCATACCCCCGCTGTCGTACGGCTCCGAGGAGCGAGGCGACGTTCTCATGCAAATAGAGACGCATCCATACCCAGTGTGGGTCGTGCTTCCATACCCAGTGCGGGTCGTGCTTCCATACCCAGTGCGGGTCGTGCTTCCAACAGAAAGCATTGTCAAATCACTTCCGGTCGTGACCAAGTGATCTACACTCGCCGCAAGCGGCCACGTGAGACGGGCAGTTGAAGGCTGGACGCCCAGTTGGTCGGCGCCCAGGACCCATGCCCATAAAAAGAAGGATTAAGTTGTCGTTACACACAAAATAACGGAAAGGGTGAGACGCACATGTAGTCCACGTCGTGCCCTGCCGCCGCGTGCCCATTGCTCACCTTCCGCCACCACACCGGGCGCCGACCACCTGGGCACCGACTCACCCCACCCCCGGGCGCCGACCACCTGGGCGCCGACCACCTGGGCACCGACCACCTGGGCACCGACCACCTGGGCACCGACAGCCCGCCCCGTCCGCCGCAGGAGCCATCTCCGAGATCAAGCGAACACTCTCGACCCACGGTGCGTGGCAGTAGCAGAGGTACCCAGCCTCCTGCGTCTCGCCTTCCGCCACCCCCTGGGTACCGACCTCCCATGGTCTGGTTGTGATTCCACCAGATACCAATCACAGCCACAACAAAACCCCACGTGTAACCCCCCTCCCCCGATACACACGACCGGTCGTGCCCACCGACCGCCCCCCTCCATACCCTCAGGAAAATGGCATCGATGTTCTCACTGGCCGTTCGTGTTTATGACAATCTGAAAGGGGCATCGGACAGTGACGTGAGCGAACTGAAAGCTCTGCTTAGTTTGTACCCTCAGATCAATGAGGGGTCGCCACACCTGCTTCGCCTTTGTGATAAGCTTTATGACGCTGACCCAACAATGTTGACGTTCGGAGTCAACACTTCTGGTCATATGGACGGGTCAGACTTCTATCTGACAATCTACTCCGACGACAAGGTGGCGATCAGCGATGGCTGTGACGACAACGACGTCCTCATCTCCCCTACTTTCAGCGAATCGTAGACACCGGGACACGAGTCCTGCTGTACAGTACTACACCGCGTGATAGAAAACAGGTCTCAGGAGCTAGCCAGTCAGCGTTTTAGCCAATTACAAAGTTGTGTTAAATGTCACAAGCGGTTCGCCTATTCTCAATCCCGGTGCCGGTTATATAATTTTAACGTATCGCTTCTACGCGGCAGAGCTTCGTACAGCGACCGGTAAGGAAGCAGTTCTCGGCTGGGCCGCGCTACGTGGCTTTGACGGTGGGCTGCATAAGAGCGCACGCGAGATTGGGAGGAAGGGCGTTTCCGACACCAATCAAGGACAGTGTAGTGTTCCAGGGGAGTAGGTAGTCGGCGGGAAAAGATTGAATTAGTGCCCCCTCTTCGCCGGTGAGGTGTCTGAGGACGACGCCGTTCTCGCCCGCCCACTTCTTGTGTCTGTGCATACGAAGCATGCGCGTCAGAGGTCTACATACGCATGGGGCTGTTCGAATACTATGATACACACCCGGTGCTCAAGATTGTGTAGCAGGGTTTGTCCACTGTGCGAATCTGGTCTTTCAGTGGAACCTCTTTCAGTTCATGGGTTTTCTCGTCCGGGCGGCTGTACAAGGAGTTGCGTATGAAAGGGCGGGGAGGGTCCGGAATCACGTCTCTGACGCAGAGCTTGCGTTTCCTGGACACTGACGACCTCAGACTGGCGATCAAGAACGGGGAGCCTGCTATGATTCTCTTCCTGTGCTGTGGTACTTGATAGTCCACTGCATCGACGACCACCCAGTCGAACATCAACGGGTGTCTCCTTTTTAGTTCTTCCAGTTGCGCTCGCACTGCTTTGTGGTTGACCTGCTCCATGGACCAACTGGTGGGCTTGGACGACTTGACAAGAGAGAAGAACCAGGCAACGAGGTCGACCGCGTGCTGTCTGTCCTCCTTGTACTGGTGAGGCTGCATGATTGACAAGCGCTGACAGGGTGGGCTTCCGTGGAGATGCCAGATTCCCTCCGTGGGAAGCGGTAGGTCGTCCCTGGGAAGCTCACAACAGATGTGCTCGCAGTCCGTGTTGTTCCTGACATGGCAGCCCAGTAGGAACGGGTCGGAGTCTACTGCGAGAACCACCCGGTGTCCAGCCTTTTGTGCGCCGCATGAGAACCCTCCTATTCCGCAAAAGAGATCCACCACTCTCGTGTTGGGACCGAGTCCGAGCGATGTGTTTGAAAAACTGAACAGGTTCGTTTGTCGCATGATTTTAATACTATACTGAGGATACTCCCACACCGTACATAGCGGGTGTTGACTCAGACTGCGAGTACGAGTGCTATGCGCTCTTTGAGATCTCCGTTGACAGGGTGCCTGTGGTCCGGATCATCCACCATGAACCCATCCTCAGTAAGCTCTTTTGCGCTGAAGAGTGGTCGTCCCGTGATCTCAGCCAGAGTCAGCTGTGTCATGTAGCGATCCGACAGTTGCATGCCCATGTTCAAGAGGTCTATTTCCTCTCGGATGGAGGCAATCAAAGCTGGTGATGGCCACCACGGGTAGTTCTTACGCGCGTCCTGGCGCGTCTTACTGTCCTCCTCCCTGAGCATTTCTACGTGAATCTGAACTGCCTTCTCGAGGTTGTCCACTCGCTTGTCCCTGTAGTAAACCCACGAGTCCTCGTACTGCTTCACGAGCTGCCTGGACATCTCCCACTCTTGAAACACATCGTTCGACCTTTTCACCATCTGTGTCCTGTTCACCCCCTTCTGGAGCTCGCCCTTCCCTAGCAGCTCGTCGTACCGATCTATCCTGTCCATCAAGTGAAAGTACTGCTCACACAGCCTCATCTCACTGTCGTTGGCTGCAGCCGCTCTGCGTTCAGTCGCATGGATGGTCCCCAAAGGACTCGACGTGATTGGATCAAGGGGGATGTCATTCGTGTGAACCATGAGCCACCAAAACTGCTCGGCCTTTGACCCCCTCTGAAGCACAATGCCACCCTTCTCGTATTCATTAAAAGGATACTCCCTTTCGGTGAAGTCATACGTTGTGCGCGGACTGATGGTGTACTCATCGGTTCTCGACATGCTTCCCAACCCTGACA
>Ga0302122_10003069_pt1 | contig 10177 bp, 10 predicted proteins | sample CB21_SCM_MG_FD_203115 | JGI IMG/M metagenome (GOLD analysis project Ga0302122, IMG submission 203115) | Marine microbial communities from Western Arctic Ocean, Canada - CB21_SCM | ecosystem: Environmental > Aquatic > Marine > Oceanic | place: Canada: Western Arctic Ocean | collected 2017-09-28
CATGAAAGTCGCCGTACCATTGCTAAAACATTCACCGAGGTTCGGACAGGATGCTTCTTCACACACCGATGCCAACTTATGCTTCCGTAACGTGTTCTTAATGTGGGCGATTTTTGGAGATGCTGGAATTTTTACTCGAATCCAATCTGGTTTTTTTGGTAGCTCAGTTGTAGGAATCACTTTAACTGGGATGCGACGAACTTTATCCGCTCCACGAAGTTTTTCTCCCTCAACTAATACATTACGACGATCGCGCTTGGTCATTTCCACGCTCAATTAAAATGAGAATTAACTGTTACTCTTGATGATAGGTCATATCATTGATAATGGACCATATAGCCAAGCTCGGCTAATAAATTGTTGCTAAGAGAATTACTTACATCTCGTAACAAGCTTTCCCTTTCCTCTACAAAATCCGCGATCTGTACTACTTCTAAATTCTCGAAACCACAAGGATTGATCTGCTTAAAAGGTTTTAAGTCCATCCCTACGTTTAAGCTAAGGCCGTGATAGCTCAAACCATTCTTAATACGCAGTCCTAATGCCGCTATTTTAGCATCATTCACATAGACTCCGGGAGCCTTTGGTTTGGTGCTAGCTTCAATACCGAATTCACCAAGGGTGAGGAGTAACGCAGACTCAATCATATCTATTAATTTCCGCACCCCAAATTTGCGCCGCCGTATATTCAATAACAGGTAACAAACCAATTGCCCTGGCCCATGATAGGTGATCTGCCCTCCCCTATCGATTTGCACAACCGGGATATTCCCCGCATTAAGAATGTGCTCAGCAGAACCAGCTTGTCCCTGTGTGAAGACAGGTTTATGGCTCAACAACCAGATTTCATCAGCGCGATTAGGTTCCATGTGCTCTGCCAAATACCGCATTGACTTAAACAATGGTTGATAGTCCTGTAGGCCAAGACGCCGGACTATTAATTCTGGAAGCTGTAAGTCATGTGCTGAGGGAGTCGCCTTAAACCACTTATAATTGCTTAGTAGCAAATTTTAGCCCTATCAGAATTTACAAAACCATTTTGACGTTACTGATGGCTTTTAAGTCGGAAAAAATACTTTTCAGCTGACTTTCACCTGCAGCAGCAATAGTAATAGTCAGTGCGGCATAATTGCGCTGCTTACTAGGGCGAACCTTGATCAAATCGTCGGTAATTTTACCAGTGTAGCGTTCTATAGCTTGAATAACTTCTTGCTGAAAACTTGCACTGGCAACACCAATTATTTTGATTGGATAAAGGCAAGGAAACTCAATTTTCGGCATTTGAGGATCATCATTCACCGCCTCACTGCCCGCATCAATGTCATTTACCATTTTCCCCTATCAGCCTGAAAATATATCGCTGAATAGTAGGGTAATCCAATCGATAAACCGTTTGAGTACGCCACCACGACCTATCGCTTGCATCGTGACAACCTCACCCTGAAAAATCACATCATTGTCCAGAGTTACATTAACTACACCCATAATTTGTCTATCTGACAAAGGCGCTCTTATCACTTCGTCAACATCAACGGATGCTGTCATCGACTCAGCTTGCCCGCGAGGTATAGTGATGTAAACCTCTTCTTGGATACCTAAATCAACTGCATTTTGTCCACCGGACCAGACTGGCACATTAGTCAGCACTTGATTAGCATCATAAAGTTTATGCGTTTCCCAATACCGAAAACCATAAGTCAAAAGTTTCTGTGTTTCAATGGCTCTTGCTTCTTCGCTGGCCGCACCCATAACGACGGAGATTAATCGCATACCATCGCGCTCTGCCGAAGAAACTAAACAGTAGCCAGCAGCATCGGTCCATCCGGTTTTCAATCCATCAACATTGCGATCGCGAAATAAAAGCGTGTTGCGATTGGTTTGACGAATATCGTTATAGGTAAATTCTCGCTCCGAATACATAGGATAAAAATCACTATGTCGATTGATCGTTGCTTTTGTCAGAAGCGAAAGGTCCCGCGCTGACATGGTATTGTAATAAAGCTCAGTGTCTAAGCCACTGGAATTCATAAAAAATGATTCAGTCAGCCCCAAGACTTCCCCATACTGATTCATCATATCGGCGAAAGCTTCTTCACTGCCGGCGATATGCTCCGCGACTGCAACACTGGCGTCGTTACCTGACTGGATAATAATACCGCGCAGCAGATCTTCCACTCTTACCTGGGTATCCACACCAACAAACATTTTAGATCCTTCCATGCGCCAAGCTTTCTCGCTTATATGAACTTCATCATTCAAACTCAGATTGCCGCTAATTATTTCTTCAATTGCTATATAGGCAGTCATAATCTTCGTCAGGCTTGCAGGGGGTAATGGTTCATCTGCATTTTCTTCGACAATAATATGACCTGTTCTTGCATCGAGAAGGATATAACTAGTGGCGGCAATATCTGGCGCTCGCGGGATAATTGCTGGAGCGGCAACAGAAAGGTTTACAAAAATAATCACTAAGAAACTCAGCGATAGCTTTTTAAATAGAGTCACTCGGCTCGAAAAGAATCGAATGAAATGTATCTCTAATGGCATATAGATTTCCGTCTAAATAAAATGTGCTGTCCTACTGGGAGGGCAAATCAAAATCGAAATTGATCAAGGCCTAAAAGCTATTCCGTAATAGTGTACGGGCTTCCCAGATTTGCGGCAACAACACTTTGGGTGATTTGCTGAATTTCGTTTGGGTCATTAACTGGACCCACTCGAACTCGATATAGTACTCCTTTACCTTGACTTTCTACTGAGCGAATAAATACTGGTCGATCTGTCATCGATCTCAATCTATTTGATAGTTCTCTCGCTGCACTTAACTCAGAAAACGCTCCTACTTGTAAATAATTTTCAGATTGATTATTGAGGCTAAGCGTCACGCTATTGCTTACCTGGCGGCTCGCCACTGGACCGTCCTGTTGATATCCTGAGGCCACTATAGATTCCAACAGCACTCTAGCGGTCCCTCGCTCGGCATAATCCAGTTTCATTGCTGCCGCATAAGAAAGGTCAACTATTCGGTCACCGTGAAATGGCCCTCGATCGTTTACCCGAACGACAATGCTTCGGTTATTATCGAGATTGGTCACCCGCATAAAACTTGGAATAGGCAATGACTTATGAGCAGCTGATACTCGATACATATCAAAGGTTTCACCATTAGAGGTTTTGTGTCCGTGAAATTTTTCGCCATACCACGACGCGACACCAACTTCGTTATAACCTTCTTCAGTAGGTAAAACGTTGTAGGTCTTGCCAAGCACAGTATAGGGGCTGCGATTACCTGTTCTGCTTCGGATTAATGGTTCAGGGATAACTTCAGGAATTGCGGACAGGTCGACGTCTAGATTCGGTGCTCGGTCCTGGGAAATACTGTAGCGCCCTGCATTGGGATTAGTAGCCGCTGGCGGAGCTGGAGAGGAACTGCAGGCTGTAATGCACAATAAAGCAGCAGCTGTTACCCATCTTATGATAACTCGACTCATCGACTTCCTATCTTATTAATGGTCCAGTTCAGCATAATTACAGCAATTAAATATTCCGTTGTTGATTTCATCCTTCTCACCTTTCCAGCAGTGTTAAAACCCAAGTCTAGATTTTAAAGCCTTGATTCTACAAAACCTCTGAAGAATAACGTCCGAATTGCCAATAGTTTTAACCCTCATTGGCTCAACTCAGGAACGTTTTTCTGCAATTCGGGTTTAATGTGCCTACTAAAATGAAAAATTGAATGTATTACCTTTACCTTTCAATGAGTTATGGGTTATTGCCGGTTTTGTGTGTTTGAATGGACATAAGTAGCCCAAAACCAATAAATAAAGTCACAATGGACGTCCCGCCGCGACTAATCAGCGGCAATGGCAAACCGATCACAGGCAACAAACCTGAAACCATGGCCATATTGACAAACACATAGAAGAAAAAAGTAAGCGTAATGCTTCCGGCCAACAGTCTGCTGAACATATCCGTAGCAGAAAAAGCGATGACACATCCTCGTACTAAAACGAACAAATACAACGCAATTAAGAACATAACACCGAGTAATCCAAACTCTTCTGCGAGTACCGCAAGAATAAAATCAGTATTGCTTTCAGGAATGAAGTCAAGATGAGACTGCGCACCCTCACCGTACCCCTTCCCATAAATACCACCCGACCCTATAGCTATTTGTGACTGAATAATATTGTACCCAGCGCCTGTTGGATCACGATAGGGATTAAAAAAAGTAAGTATTCTGTTCTTTTGATGTTCCTGAGCAAGAAACAAAAACCATATTGGAGATGCCAGCAATAAAGCCATAAAACCCATAATCACAATACGCCATCGAATTCCGGCCAGCAGTATTACAAAGACTCCAGACATCGCTACCATGATCGCAGTTCCTGTATCGTTCTGAACAACGATCAATGCGGCTGGCACTATAATCATAATTGTCGACCAAAATACATGCTTGAAGCGAGGTGGTAATGGTCGACTGGCCAGATACCATGCCATCAATATCGGTACAACGAATTTCATTAATTCAGATGGCTGAAAACTGGGTAGGCCTGGAAGATCCAACCAACTTCGCGCTCCATTCGCTTCAACTCCGAACGCTAAAACGGCCAATAACAAACCTAGACCAGCCGCATAAATTGACGGCGCCCATTGGCGAAAAAAATGTACATTGAATTGCGCCACAATCACCATCACCACTAAGCCGGCGACCATTGTAAGGGCTTGCCTTTGAACTATAGCTTCATCACCATCGCTTGCACTCCAGAGCACAAATAAACCGAAGCAACAAAGTAATGAAATACCTGCAAGCAGAGGTGGGTCAGTGTGTATGAGTCTCCAGAGAGTTCGAGAACTATCGATTCTGTTATCCAGCCCAGTGGACTGCCGAATAAAATCTTGATTAATCATGAAGCTGTGATTCTGTAGTTCCGGAATCAACAGAGGAGGAGCCTGCCGAGGTGTCTGCATTACTCCAGACTGTCTGAGTAAGAAGCTGCTCAGCATTGGCGTCAATTGCTGCAAAATCTAATTGCAGGATATCAATTAAATACTTATCTATAACTTGTTTCGCAATAGGTCCAGCGACACTGCTACCGTGTTCACCATTTTCAACAAATACGGCAACAGCAATTTGCGGAGCGATGTTAGGATTCTGAGCCGGAGCAAATGAAATGAATAAGCCATGATCTTTATTCAAATCAGAAACTATAATATCTGTACTCTGTAAAATATCCTGGCTAATACCTACAACTTGAGCAGACCCAGATTTGCCAGCCATTTTATATGGCATGTCCCTGTCTGCCTGTGCTATCGCTTCAAAGGCTGTCCCATAATCCCGAAATTGATCCGAGTATGGCCGGTGAACAACCATCGTCATAGCTTCTTCTATATAACGCCAATAGTCTGGATCATCTACCATCACATCAGGCAGTGGATCCTGAATTAGTGGCACATATTCTTGCCCTTCAACTTCTTTCAGCATACGTGGTTGAACCATCTTTCCTTTATTGGCAACAATTGCTGCGGCTGTTGCCAGCTGCAGTGGTGTCGCCCACATATAACCCTGACCAATAGAAGAATTGATGGTATCACCGGGATACCAGGGTTCTCCTCGAGATGCCATTTTCCATTCTCTTGATGGCAGAACGCCCGTTCTAGCATACCTTATGTCCAACGCGAAATTTGCACCAAAACCAAATTGAGCCATAAAGTTATGAATCGTATCGATGCCCATTCGATTACCAAGATCATAAAAGAAAGTATCACATGACTGATAAATAGCCTTCGACAAGTTGGTATGGCCATGACCTCCCCCAATAGCAGTACGCAAGGTGTAATCACCCCACCGATAAGAAACTCCAGGCAGTCGGAAATACCCTGGGTCTTCTATGGCGAATTCATAATCAACTAATCCGTGCTGGAGGCCGCCCAAACCCAAAAAAGGCTTAATAGTGGAACCTGGCGGATATGGATTGGTAGTCCGATCAAATAAGGGAGTATTAATTTCATCTGTCACCAATACTGAATAATCTTTACTACTTATCCCAGTAACGAATAGATTAGGGTCAAAACCAGGCTTACTGACCATTGCGAGTATACCGCCAGTGGAAGGATCGATAGCAACTACTGCTCCGCGAAAATTTTCCAGCGCGGCCTCTGCGGCGATTTGCAATTGACCATCCATATGAAGAGTAAGGTCTTTTCCAGCAACGGGATCGGCTCTATCCAATCTCCGCATAACCTGACCCCTATTATTCTTTTCTACAATTTCGTACCCAACTGTACCGTGAAGTAAATCTTCATAGGTTCTTTCGATACCGGTTTTGCCAATATGGTTGGTCCCACCATAATTTTCTTTTTGATCGTCTGTCAGGTCATTTAATTCATCCCTATTTATTTCTGACACATAGCCTACAGAATGTGCTGTTAAATCAGCCAGTGGATACTGGCGAACAAATTGTGGCTCAATCGCGATCCCTGTTAAGAGATGGCTATTCACAGCAATCTTGGATTTTTCTTCCTCTGTAAGGACATAACGCAGTGGTACCGAAGAAAAAGGCACCCGATTTCTTTCCATTCGATTATTGAATTGATCGATATCATCGGCAGTCAATCTGATCAAAGTACCTAAATATCCTAAAGTCGCATCTATATCTGCGACCTGCTCTTTGATCACCGTAAGATTAAAGATTGGCTGATTGTCGGCTAATAATTGACCATTGCGATCAAATATAAGCCCTCTGGCTGGCGGCACATACTGGCTATGGAGACGATTACCATCCGAGCGGGCCGAAAAATAGTCGTATTGATAGATCTGCAAATTAACAAGCTTAGCAATCAGCGCTACAAATAGTATAAAAATCAATACTGTAGCCACAATTAACCGACGATTAAAGAGATCCTTCTCTACTTCGTGATCTTTTAGCTGCCATTTCTGGTTCATAAGTAGAGTTATTTTGTTTTGAGTTCTTATAATGCTGTCTAATATTAACTTAACTAGCTTAGGTAATCGGCTAAGCAAACCGGCTCTAAAGCTTTGTATAAGCAGAGCTTAGACAACTAGCGCGCGAAATAGTTTAATTTTGTTGAAACTGCCATTCAGTTTTACTGCAACCAAAAGTGCTGATGAGTGGTATTTTAGCGCGTTCAGCGATCTTTTTTCAGGAAACTAAGTCAAATCATCTAATGTTGGCGCTGTTTATTCCCGATGGTACGGGTGGCCTTTCAAAATGCAGGTGGCGCGGTATAGCTGTTCACAGATCAATACTCTGACCAAAGGATGAGGAAGGGTGAGCGCAGATAAAGACCAACTCTCATTCGCCCGGGACTGACAGCGTTCGCTTAAGCCATCTGGACCACCAACTAAGAGAGCCAAGTTTCTGGCTTCAAATCGAATATCGCCGATCTTTTTCGCGAAGGCAGCCGTATCTAGCAACAACCCTAATACATCTAAGCTAACTACAAAATCATCCGAATTCAGCCTAGATAGAATAGCGTCTCCCTCTTTCTCCATACATTGAGTAAGCGATTGTGTTTTACTTCGCTTAGCCAATGGAACTTCAATAAGTTTGAACCCAAGTTCTTTAGAAACCCTCTTTTCATATTCAGCAGTACCATCTTGAACCCAACGTGGCATTCTAGTACCAACAGAAATAAGGCTTACTTTCACGAAGTGGGAGCTATAGAATTTTTATCACCAGCCTCGCTGAGGTTTTTAGCATCTGGGGTTATAGTTGAAGACGGCGAGAAAAACCAAAGGTCTTCCAAACTATAAAGAGCACGCATTGATGCTGTCATTATGTGGACCACAACATCACCCAGGTCAACCAGCACCCATTCCGATTGAGTGCGCCCTTCTGTACCGATGACTTCAAGGCCTGACTCTTTAGATTTTTGGACAACTGAATCAGCAAGCGCCTTAGCATGAGTATTAGATCTCGCCGTAGTAATAACCATAAAATCTGTTATGGAAGTCAACCCTCTAACATCAATAGATTTAGTAGATGTACCTTTAAGATCATCTAAAGCCTCAACCACCAGTTCTGACATCTCATTATTTTTCAATTCAATTACCTTTTTTACTAAACACTTCGCCTACCAAATACATGTATCTTTAATTCAAGCCGCTTATAAATTCTATTTTTTACCATTATACAATTCGTTATCTGCAATATAATTACACACTATTGCTGGTAATAATTCAGAAAAATATGACTTCTCTGCAATGCGAACTCTAACTTCTGTGGATGATGCATCATAATTAAATCTGTCTAATAGATAAATTGAACCGGCATTACTATCAAACAATTCAGTTGGCGATGTTACTATGCATTCACTTAAATTTTTCCGAGTACTTTTAGGCAAGATGAAATCTTCCTCAGCCCTGGCAAACACCACCACATGGCTCAATTCTATAATTGACTCCCAATTATGCCAGCCGGCAAGCGTGTTGAATGAATCCACACCCAACAGCAAAACCAGGCTGCTGTCAGGATTTTCTGACTTAAGATTTACCAGCGTAGCTGCGGTAAAAGAAGTGCCATCCCGCTCGATCTCCTGAGAATCAATAATGATAGAATCCAACCCTGCGGTAGCGAGTTCCAACATTGCTACTCGGTGAGTTGAGGCACTCTTAGCCTGCAGTCGGTGATTAGGCAAATGGCAGGGCACTATGCGTAGCTGATCAAGTTGTAGCTCTTTAATTGCACTCTGGGCTAACTCTAAGTGTCCGTTGTGCACAGGGTCAAACATACCGCCAAATACACCTATTCGAGAACTCATAGTCTGATATGGCCATCCCCCAAAACTATGTATTTTTGTGAAGTAAGACCTTCCAGACCAACTGGACCTCGAGCATGAAGTTTATCGGTAGAAATTCCAATTTCTGCTCCCAGCCCATATTCAAAACCATCAGCAAACCTTGTTGATGCATTTATCATTACTGAACTCGAATCAACTTCTCTTAAAAATTTTTGAGCATGTCCATAATCTTCAGTAATTATTGATTCAGTATGTTGAGAGCTATACTTGTTGATATGAGCTATCGCCTCATCCAAATCGTTGATTATTTTAATTGAAAGAATTGGGGCTAAATATTCCGTTTCCCAGTCTTTCTCCGTCGCGCTGATAATTCCAGATACTATTTCTGCTGTTTTTTCACAACCACGCAATTCAATCTTCTCAGCACTCAACGTTTCTGAAAGTCGTGGCAAAATTTCTTCCGCGATTGCTGCGTTAACCAAAAGCGACTCCAAGGTACAGCAGGTTCCGATTCGCTGTGTTTTAGCATTTACTGTAACCGTAAATGCCTTTTCAAGATCCGCACTGGCATCAATGTAAATATGGCAATTTCCATCGAGATGTTTGATCACAGGAACTTTGGCATCTGCACTTATCCGTTCAATTAGACTCTTACCCCCGCGAGGTACAATTACATCGACAAACTCAGGCATAGTGATTAATTTACCAACAGCTTCACGATCCGTTCGATCTAATACCTGGACCACATTCCGGCTTAAACCACCTTGCTCCAAACCAATAGCGATACATTCAGCGATCGCTTGGTTAGAGTGAATCGCTTCAGAGCCACCACGGAGAATAGTCGCATTACCTGACTTAAGACAAAGACTGGCAGCTTCACAAGTTACATTAGGGCGAGACTCATAAATGATTCCGATTACTCCCAAAGGCACTCGCATCTTTCCAACTTGAATGCCACTGGGACGCGACTTCAAATCAGTTACGGCTCCAACTGGGTCATCAAGTGCTGCGACTTGGTGTAGGCTTTCAATCATTGCATCAATACGAGCACCGGTTATTTCAAGACGATCCATTAATGCAGCATCTAGGTCTTTAGCAGCGCCAGCTTCCATATCCAATTTGTTAGCAGTCAATAGCTCGGGGCGCTGGGAATCAAGCACATGAGCAATATTTAACAATACCGCATTTTTTTCTGCAGTAGATGCACGGGCTATTTCTCGTGAAGCAGCTCGAGCTTGAGAACCTAATTCAAGCATGTAGTTATTTATGTCTGACATTGATATTCCGTCTTTCGTAATAACATGGAGTCTAATTCAGTATTAATTAATATGTAGCACTGGCTACAAAGCAGCGATTTTCTCGTTAAGTATCATCTCGAGGACGCCGCTAAAGACCGATTATACCTTAATTTCTC
>Ga0302122_10003071_pt1 | contig 10171 bp, 8 predicted proteins | sample CB21_SCM_MG_FD_203115 | JGI IMG/M metagenome (GOLD analysis project Ga0302122, IMG submission 203115) | Marine microbial communities from Western Arctic Ocean, Canada - CB21_SCM | ecosystem: Environmental > Aquatic > Marine > Oceanic | place: Canada: Western Arctic Ocean | collected 2017-09-28
GTAGCTGCAATCCGTGAACTATGGGAAGAAACAGGCCTGATCTTAGGGGCATCAGAGCCTTGGCATGACCCACCACAAGATTGGTCAGGCTTTGCAAAATCTGGATTTCGTCCATCAGCTGAAAATGTGTATTTTTTCTTTCGCGCAATCACCCCTCCTGGCAAATCACGTCGTTTTGATGCACGGTTTTTTTTAGTGGATGCAAAACAGCTGTCGGGAAACCTAGATGATTTTTCTGGAGCATCCGATGAGCTCTCACATCTGCAGTGGGTCCCATTGAATGAGGTTCGTTCTCTTAATCTTCCCTTTATCACATCCATTGTCTTGGGTGAATTAGCAGGGCTAACATCCATTAACCCACCAAAGTCAGTCCCGTTCTTCAAAAACAACGATGAAGAAAGTCAATTTTTAAGGTTGAACCACTCACAGTAAAAAAATAAGCCCCACTACAGACACGGACAATAAGAGAATTCCTAGCACCTCTCCGCGACCTAGTTTTTCGCCAAATACAAATATTGACACAGCAAAAGAAAATAAAATTTCAACTTGTCCAAGAGCCTTTACATACGCAGCATTTTGTAGGGCAAAGGCCGTAAACCATGCAAGTGAACCGAGCAAAGATAAAACACCCACCCAGACTGCTGTACGCCACGCCATTACAACAGATCTTAATTGTCCCGGTTCCCGCCAAAGCAAATATCCAACCATACCGATCAATTGCAACAAAATTACAACTGCAAGTGTAAAACTAGAACGCGCAAAAACATCCTCTGCCCATATATGGAGTGTCGCCCCACGATATAAAACGGCACATGCTCCAAAAAGGATACCGCAGGAAACGCCCAATGCAGTTGCATAATTAAAAAAACGAGGGCTCTCAGATCTAATTGTTTGTCGATTGTCTGATAAAAACAGCACTCCAATCACCCCAATAAGAATGACTCCAACTGCAGGTAAACTTACACCTTCTCCCAAAATGATTAGCCCTAGCCCAGCCGCAAACAATACTTCTATCTTTTTAAAAGTTATACCAACAGTAAAATTACGCTGTTGAAAAAGAGCTACTACGCACATGGTCGCACAAACTTGGCAAAGACCACCTGCTGATGAGTATAAAAAAAATAATGTATCAAGTTTGGGCCAAGAATAACCCCGAGCCAGAGGATAACACAGAGCTATCACTGCAATTAAAGGTGCCGCAAAAAGAAACCTGGCAAAAGTTGCACCACCAGTGGATAAAGTTTGAATCCGCAATTGTTTTTGAAACATAAAGCGAAATGTTTGGGCAAAAGCAGCAAATAAGGTGACTGGGATCCAAATCATAACAAAAGATGTACAATGTTACTCTGTTGGGGACCAGACGCAGCTTAAAATTGATCTCCTAAATTACCAGTTTTTTATACTTTAGGATCAGGGTTTTCAGTGTGGCCATCTACTGCAATCACTTGTCCTGATACCAAACGCGCACCTGAACTGCACAAAAATACAGCCATGTTTGCAATATCATCTGCGGTAACTAGAGAGCGCATAGAGGTGCCACCAGCATATCCATCATAAATTTTCTGGTAGGACGTTCCTTTGGCAATAGCTTCACGCTCCATGACGCCTCGCATGCGGGGCCCCTCAACGGCACCTGGACAAATAGCATTTGCACGTACGCCAGCAGGTCCCCACTCCATGGCAAGAGTTTTCATAAGGCCAATAATACCCCATTTCGCAGCAGCATAGGGAGCACGATTAGGAAAACCATAAATCCCAGCCGTAGAGGCCGTCAAAACTATTGAGCCATTGGTATCTTTTAACATTGGCCCACCATATTTAGCTGATAGAAATGCTCCTTCTAAATTTACGGAAACGCAGCGTTGCCAATCTTCAATTTTAATATCCTCAACAACCGCAGTTGGACCAGCGATACCAGCATTTGCACAGATGGCATCGAGACCACCCCAGCGATTCTCAATTTGAGAAAATAATTTAGAGACTCCCACCTCATCACTTGAATCAACTTGAGTCTTTTGCCAACTGTCAGGGCATTTACCTAGGTGTCCGGCATCAATATCAGTTATCCAAACCTCAAAGCCAGATTTAGCAAAGGCCTGTGCCATTGCCTGACCAATACCACTGCCCCCGGCAGTAACAAGTACCCTACTCATTTTTTTCCTACCATTCTGCCTACACCATCTGGACGTGGCATCAATGCATGTGCCTCAACAACTTTCTCTAAAGCGGCTACAATGTGGGACGCAGGCACACTAGCTTTACGAGTTTTTAACGATACATGTATTAGCATATGTTCTCCTGAGGCTATCATTCGATCTCCCTCAAACATCTGATGGAAAAGGTGCATCTTCTTACCAGCCCCTTCAATACAGAAGGTTTCAACTCTGATCAATTGGCCGGCATGTACCTCATCTACATGTCTAATATGAGTTTCCGCAGTAAAATAACTACCACCTGATTGTATGTAATCAGCATCACAACCTACAATTTCCATAAATCGATCAGTTGCATCACCAAAAGCCTGAAGGTAACGCGCCTCATTCATGTGTCCATTATAGTCAGTCCAATCCAAAGGCACAGCACGCCTTACTGTTTCGATTGGAGCAGTCAGGTCCAAGGAATCTATAGTAAAAGCCATTGCAGCCTTTTCATTTAGAAGACGGTCATGAACCTTCAGGAGTGCTCCGGCGCCCCAATCCTGAGCTTTTAAGGCCCGTATCATTCCTACAAGATTATTGTCTCGAATGCGTTCCAGTTCACGTATCGAATGCATACCAGACTGCTCATCAGATTGGTCAGAGATCATATCGACTAACTCATCAGTAAATTCTGGCACGTCCATAAGTTTAGTCCATGGCCATTTCAAAGCTGGCCCAAATTGGGCCATAAAATGGCGCATCCCAGCCTCGCCACCAGCTACACGATATGTCTCAATTAGTCCCATCTGGGCCCAACGAATACCAAACCCATAACGAATAGCGTTGTCTATCTCTTCGGTGGTAGCCACCCCATCTTTAATTAGCCAAAGAGCTTCGCGCCAGACTGCCTCTAAAAATCGATCAGCTATATGTGCGTCAATCTCCTTGCGCACTCGCAAGGGATACATTCCTAAGGTGCGTAGTAAATTCTCAGCACGCTCAACAATTTTCAAATCACTTTTTTTTGAAGGAACAACTTCAATCAGTGGCAATAAGTAAACTGGGTTAAAGGGGTGGCAAACCATAATTTGCTCTGGGCGCCTGGCTCCTTGTTGTAGCTCAGAGGGTTTGAACCCAGAGGTTGATGAACCTATTATTGCTAATTTTGAGCAATGTTCTTGCAGAGAAACATAAATTTTTTGTTTTAAATCTAATTGCTCTGGGACACTTTCTTGGATCCAAGTTGCACCCTGCACAGCTAACGAAATTTCATCATGAAAACTAATCTGCCCCTCAGTAGGGAGTGGTGCTTCATAAAGGCCAGGTAAAGAACGTCTCGCATTTTTCAAAACTTCATTAATTTTTCGCTGTGCTTGCGGGTCTGGGTCAAAAACTCTGACATCCCATCCGTTGAGCAGAAACCTTGCCGCCCAACCGCCACCGATAACACCACCACCAATTATAGCTGCTATTTGCGTCATATTACTTATCTCACAATCCAAAGTTCCCCAGATCACTGCCGAACCATAAGAACAACAATGGTCATGCTATTTGCATATTAAAAATTTACTGGCGCACGCTTTACCAACCCTAATTTTTGACGCACTTCTTCCGGACCTAAAATCCGAGAACCAAGGTTTTGAATGATGTCCACAGAGCGATCTACAAGTTGATAATTTTCAGCCAAGACTCCACGATTTAACATCAGGTTGTCTTCCAAACCAACACGTACATTTCCACCAGCTAAAACTGATGCGGCCACAAGTGGCATCTGATTACGGCCCAACCCAAAGGCACTGAATGTCCAGCTGTCAGGCACATTATTGACCATTGCCATAAGAGTATTAAGGTCATCTGGCGCACCCCAAGGAACTCCCATACAGAGCTGAACCAAAACGTTTGGCTCTAGAACACCATCAGCTACCAGCTGTTTAGCGTACCACAGATGTCCCGTATCGAATGCTTCTATTTCTGGCTTAACTCCAAGTTCAGTCATCATGCGTCCCATTGCAGTTAAGGTTCCTGGGGTATTCGTCATTACATAATCAGCCTCAGCAAAATTCATTGTCCCACAATCCAGCGTACAAATTTCGGGACGGCATTCAGCAATATGAGCTACGCGTTCAGTGGCACCAGCCATGTCTGTCCCTGAAATTGGTGGAAGCGGATTTTCGACATCACCAAAAACCATGTCACCACCCATCCCTGCAGTGAGATTAAGGATAACATCTACTTCAGAATCTCGTATCCGGTCAGTGAGCTCACGAAACATTTTCTTATCACGGCTTGGCGCGCCTGTTGCAGGATCACGGACATGGCAATGTACAACAGCTGCCCCTGATTTTGCTGCCAATATTGCACTTTCAGCAATTTGTTTGGGGCTCCGTGGAACGTGGGGGCTCTTGTCTTGTGTTGCGCCAGAACCTGTAACGGCACAGGTTATAAAGACTTCTCTATTCATCTCTAGGGACATGTTAATCTCCTCTCAATCTCAGGTAATTTGTACTTAATGCAAGTTTCAAAAAAGATTTTTTACAATCATTAACTTTATTATGTAGTAAACATTAATGTTTTAGTAAGGCATGGGGTAGGCCTTATGAGTTTTGTTAATGTCCTCCAAAATTTCCTCTGACAAAATCGTGTCCTTGCCTTTTATAATATGCATCAGTTGCGAACAATCAGTTGCCCCAAAGATAGCAGAGGATATAAAAGGCCGCCCAGAACACCAGGCCAAAGCCATGTGGATGGGATCAACTCCATGTTTTTTTGCAATCTCCACGTATGCATTAGCAGCTAAATGTGCACGTAACGTATTTCTACCACCAAGGTCGTCAGAAATGCTCATACGGCTCCCAATGGGCACTGCTTTAGAGGCATATTTACCAGTAAGCAGTCCAGCAGCTAATGGTGAAAAAGCCAGAAGCCCAACATCTTCATTTGCAGTTAACTCAGCTAAATCAGTGTCGTACATTCGGCACATTAAAGAATATTCATTTTGGATCGATACTACGCGGGGTCCGTGTCCTTCTTCAGATCCACGCACCCACTGCGCAGTACCCCACGCACTTTCATTTGAGAGGCCAAAAGCGCGAATTCTTCCTCTATCAATTTCGGACTGCAACATACCAAGACAGTCGTGGATATTTTGTAGTGTTTCTTCTTTGTTTTGTTTTGACGGATCATAAAGCCAGTTTTTTCTGAACATATAGGAGCCTCTATTTGGCCAGTGAAATTGATATAGATCAATGAAATCTGTTTTTAGACGTTTTAAACTTCCTTCAATAGCATCCGGGATCGAGCTAGATGTGATAGGTGCCCCATCTCTAACATGAGGCAACCCTTCACCAGAGTGTTTTGTAGCCAAAACAACCTTTTTCCTTTGCCCACTTTTTTTAAACCACTTACCTAATATTTCTTCACTACGTCCCTGCGTAATTGACCCAATTGGATTTACAGGATACATTTCGGCAGTATCAAAAATATTAATCCCAGCCTCTAAGGCCATGTCCATTTGAATAAAGGCATCATCCTGTGTCGTTTGGGTCCCGTATGTCATTGTACCAAGACACAAGTCAGATACTGTGATGCCAGTACCGCCTAATTCATTCATTTTCATTTTTAATGTCCTTTTCTTAGCGATAAGCTAGTCAAAGAATAATGGGCTGCAAGCTAAAAGTATGTTGAGAACAAAGGAAGAACACTTTAGTGTGTGTCTATGTTGAAATATGATTCTAATATTTCTTTGACTAAACAAGAATACTCGCCACCCCTGATTGAGCTATGGTCAGGTATTAGCTTAGCATTAGGACGAGTGCATGAAGCTTGCGGTCCAAACCGTCGTAGCTTAGCCATGATGATTGCACAAAAAATTCAAGGGCATATCTTTTGGATAGCGCCAGAATGGAACACAGATTGCCTTCACGCAGATGGGGTGATGTCTTTTATCAACCCTGGTCGTCTGACTTTCCTAAACCCAAAACGTGCTGAAGATATCTTATGGACCATGGAGGAAATTTTGCGAAGTGGGATCGTACCACTTGTTATAGCTGATCTCCCAGGCATTCCAGGACTGACGCCAATAAGGCGTTTGAATCTAGCAACAGAGGTCGGTGCCGCAAAAGGTAAGTATCCACCTCTTGGCCTAATACTAACTCCCGGTTATGGAGGAGCGCCAGGAATTGAAAGTAGATGGCATCTTGCGGCGCAGCACCAAGGCATAAAAAGTATCTGGCAACTTGAGCGCATGCGCAGTCGCCGGGAACCTCCCAACAGCTGGCGCTTATCCTACCAAGATGGTTATTATACGGCCTCAATTTCAAAGTCTTAAAAACTATTTGGCGCCAGGTAATATTACTAAACTATTATTCTATCAAAATTTTAAAGCTACTTGCCTCTACTAAAGCCAAGGGAGAAGGTGAGTTTATGCGACTCATACTTTCCTTAGCGGCACTCTTTCTTTCTATTATCTTGTTGCAGCTTGCTTCTGGCGGCGTTGGTCCACTAGACGCATTAACCGGACTTGAAGAGGGTTTCAGCAAAGGTCAAATTGGAGTTTTGGGCTCATCACACTTCTTTGGCTTTTTCATAGGATGCTGGTGGGCTCCACGCGTGATGGGAACCGTCGGCCATTCACGGGCATTCGCAGTTTTTTCATCCATGGGCGCCATTGGGATGCTGGGCCATACTTTATTAGTTGATCCAATGGCTTGGGCCATAATGCGGATCGCCTCAGGCATATGCGTGGCTGGATGTTACACAGTGATTGAGGCTTGGTTGCAGGCTAAAGCCACCAACCAAAACCGTGGGCGTACAATGGGGGTTTATCGGTTCGTTGATATCTCCGCATCGCTGGGCGCCCAAATGATGATTGGGGCGTTAGCTACTGTTGAAACCTATCTCGCTTACAACCTGCTAACTTTGTTTTTTTGTGCGTCCTTGTTGCCACTGGCTTTAACTAAAGCCAGTCCCCCTGTTACAAAAAGTGCACCCCGCTTGCGCCCACTCCTTGCACTTAGCCGCTCACCTTTAGCCGTATCTGCTGTGATAGTAGCTGGACTTACATCAGCCGCGTACCGAATGGTGGGACCAATCTACGGATCTGAGCTTGGCATGAATGCCTCACAAATTGGTTTATTTTTGGCGGGATATGTAGCAGGTGGCGCTATTTCTCAATACCCATCCGGATGGCTTGCCGATAAGTTTGACCGCCGCTGGGTGATAATTGGATTCTCCGTCGTATCACTGGCTGCCTGCGCAATATCACTATTTGCAGCCACCCTAGGTCAAGTCATTATCGCGTCATGCTTATTTGGTTTCATCACAGTACCAATCTATTCAGTAGCAACAGCGCATGCACATGATTTTGCAGCCTCCGACGAACGTGTAGAACTTTCTGCAGCACTTTTGTTTTATTTTGCAACTGGTGCAATAGCTTCACCCATTGCTGCCTCATTGTTGATCCAAACATTTGGTACTGAATCATTTTTCATTTTTATTGCAACAGCACACCTAGTTTTGGCAACTGTTGGAGGATTGCGTATGATAAAAGGTGCTACAGCAGACGCCAAGACACCATATGTTTATTCACCCAGAACTTCGTTTTTGATTGGCCGCCTTACCAAAAGATTGCGTGACCCAGACACCTCTAAAAAGCCTTAGGGCTGGGCTTTTCACTAGGGTGTGTTTAAACGGGAAAAATAATTTTTGGGCGGCTAAATGAAACGTATTCTGATCACATCTGCAATTCCCTACATCAATGGGATAAAACATCTAGGCAATCTGATAGGTAGCCAGTTGCCTGCAGATATGTTTGCACGCTATCACCGCGCACGCGGCAATGAAGTTTTATTTCTCTGCGCTACTGATGAACATGGTACACCAGCCGAGCTAGCAGCCGCCCAAACAGGTAAACCTATAGCAGATTATTGTTTGGAAATGCATAAAATCCAAGCAAAAATAGCAATGGGGTTTCGTCTGTCATTCGACCACTTTGGCCGTAGTTCATCTGAACAAAACAAAGAGCTTACCCAACATTTTGCTGGTCGTCTCCTAGATCAAGGTTTAATTAAGGAAGTGGACGAAAAGCAGTTTTACTCTAATGCGGACGGTCGTTTTTTACCAGATAGATACATTGAAGGAAGCTGCCCTAATTGTGGTTACGATAAGGCCCGCGGGGACCAATGTGAAAATTGTACTAAGCAACTGGACCCAACTGACCTTATCGCACCACGTTCGGCAGTTTCTGGATCTGAAGACTTAGAAGTTCGCAGCACGCGGCATCTTTATTTAAAGCAGTCATCCCTACGCGATGAATTGAATACTTGGATTGATGCAAAAGAAGACTGGCCAATCTTAACCACCTCTATAGCAAAAAAGTGGTTGAACGATGGAGATGGTTTGCAAGACCGGGGAATCACACGAGATCTAGATTGGGGTGTGCCCGTTCGTAAAGGTGACCAGACATGGCCAGGTATGGAAGATAAAGTTTTTTATGTTTGGTTTGATGCTCCGATAGAATATATTGCGTGCGCGCAGGAGTGGGTAGATGCTGGAAAAGGTGACAATTGGGAACGATGGTGGCGCACTGACAAAGGTGCTAGTGACGTATCATATTATCAATTTATGGGAAAAGATAACGTTCCATTCCATACTTTGTCGTTCCCAGCTACGATTTTAGGCTCTGGTGAACCTTGGAAACTAGTAGATTACATAAAGTCATTTAATTACTTAAATTATGATGGCGGACAGTTTAGCACCAGTCAGGGCCGTGGTATATTCATGGATCAGGCATTGGAAATATTGCCCCCAGATTATTGGCGTTGGTGGCTTTTAAGTCATGCTCCAGAATCTTCTGATAGTGAGTTTACTTGGGAAAAGTTCCAAATGGACGTAAATAAAGATTTAGCCGATGTACTGGGAAATTTTGTATCGCGGGTGACAAAATTTTGTCGATCTAAATTTGGTGAAGTAGTCCCTTCAGGTGGTGAGTACGGGCAGCAAGAACAAAAACTAATTGATACTCTACAAGTACGTCTTGACGCCTATCAAAATCATATGGAATCTGTCGATATACGTAAATCAGCCGCCGAATTACGTGCGATTTGGGTGATTGGAAACGAGTATCTGCAATCAGCCGAGCCCTGGGCCGTATTTAAAAACGACCCCAATGCGGCAGCTGCAACAATGAGAATGTCCCTAAATCTGATAACACTATATGGACAGCTGTCTGAGCCATTCATTCCAGATGCTTCTGAAGTACTGCTGTTAGCAATGGGGCATGATGGGCCACAATGGCCAACTTCTATGGAAGCCGCAGTTCAGCATTGCAAAGCAGGCGATAGCTTCAAAGTCCCCGACAACCTGTTTGCCAAAATTACTGATGAACAGCGCTTAGCTTGGAGTGAAAAGTTTTCGGGTATTCGCAACTAATATTATTTCTAGCAGGGGTAAAAATGAATACGAACCTGAATGTAAAAGATATGAAATTGTACACAGGGGCAGACAGTATAATTACCGAACTGTCAGCATTAGGTTTTGGACCTAGATCCCCCCTCAATTTTAATGAAGTTTGCAAAATCGATCAGCTGCATTACCACGGTGCCGCAAGCGTTCAGCTTGCAATAGATGCTCTAGCTATTAAGGAAAATTCACATGTCCTAGAAATTGGCGCTGGCTGGGGCGGTCCATCAAGATTTATTGCAGGCCGGACAAAGGCTCAAGTGACCGCACTCGAGTTACAAAACGACTTTAACAGTGTGGGTGAAAGTATTACCAAAAGATGTGGCCTAAATTCATTTGTGACGCACCGCCAAGATGACTTTTTGCAAGTAGAATTTAAAAATTTTAAATTTCAACATATTGTAAGTTGGTTGGCCCTTTATCACATACCAAACAGGAAATTTTTCACAGAAAAAATGTACGGACTAATGGTTCCTGGTGGAACCATTTTTATTGAAGATTTAATTCAGGGTAGTGCGTATAAAGACGCGGATCTCGAACAATTAAATAAAGAATTATTTGCTAACTCACTTGTT
>Ga0302122_10003073_pt1 | contig 10166 bp, 8 predicted proteins | sample CB21_SCM_MG_FD_203115 | JGI IMG/M metagenome (GOLD analysis project Ga0302122, IMG submission 203115) | Marine microbial communities from Western Arctic Ocean, Canada - CB21_SCM | ecosystem: Environmental > Aquatic > Marine > Oceanic | place: Canada: Western Arctic Ocean | collected 2017-09-28
CGTTGTTTGTTTCTTATCCTGTTGGGCGACGCGCGATCGATGGCGTGGGTGACCCGCCCTTGTGCACGGGTTTTCTCTGCCGGGCGTGCAGAGCAGCAAAGTTGTCGTCCAGCATATCAAGTGCGTAGACGCAGAGCATTGTTTCAGACACGTATTCGATCGGTGCCGACGCCAGTTCAGTCCCAGCAGCGCTACCGTCACCCAGCTCACCCTTGTGTGCTGCACTCTGCCTCAGTGCCATCACTCCAGGAGACTCCAGGCGACATGAGCATGCGGCGCGTCGCGGTCCTTGCGGGCGCCTGCTGCGCCCGGGCAGCCGCGCTGCGCCTCACGCGCCGCGCGCTCGCCCCCGCGGCCCTCGCGCCCCTCGCAAGCCGCGCGCGACCGGCCTGGGCCGACGGGTTCCTCGCCGAGGACGTCGTCCAACTCTCGCCGGAGCAGATCGCCGAAAATGCGGCCAAGAAGGCCGCCGCGGAGGCGCCGAAACGGGTGAGGTACGGGCGGGGCTCCGTCGAGATGCCCGGCAACTGGATCATCAATGGCGAGACCATCTCCGAAACTATTTTGGGCACGATCACGTCCAGCGTGCGGAGCCAGAGCGCCGCCACGGCCGCCCAGTCCATCGACCAGTTCGGCGTCATTGATAAACTGGACCTGACGAAGTTGGGCTTGCTAGGCAATAGGGGCATCGGGGACGTGGTGAAGGCCAAGAAGCGCCTCGACGGCGACCACCTCTTCTACGAGTGGGACCTGGCGGTGCCGCCCACGAACGGGTGCCCGCGGTCGGAGCAGGAGCTCATCGTGTGCCCGCCGGTCGAGGTCGCCCTGGTCGCGGCGACGGTCGCGGACGGGAATTTGGTCGTGTGGGAGTGTGGCGTGGACCAGCGCCAGTGGAAGAGCTACGGGAAGTCGCTCCGCGCGGTGCGGTCGTCGTTTAGGCTCGGGGACTAAGGGAGTTGCGGGATCCCGCGGGTGGCCTCGGGTAGGTATCGGGTGCCACCACAGGAGTCGCCGCTCGGCGAAGCTCCGAGATCGAAGCCGGGGTTACCGCGGTGGGCCACTGTGCTTGGATGTGTGGGCCAGGGAGTAGTAATTTTATGTTATGAATTTCCTAGAGGAAGTAACGAAGCAGTCGGCGAACGGGCGGACGGGGGCGAGTTTACGAGATAGCGCAGCACGACTCCTTCACTGGACGACTGTTTCGAAAGTTCTTGTTGTCAAACATGGATTCAGTGTTGCAGCCACATGCAAGTCTCCAGTCGCCGAGCGGTTGGTTGAACGCCAAGGCGCCGTAGAACATCTGGTGCATAGTCGTGACGTTGTCGACGCTCCAGCCGCCGAGCGGTTGGTTGAACGCCGAGGCGTCGAGGAACATCAAGCACATATCCGTGACGTTGTCGACGCGCCAGCCGCCGAGCGGTAGGTTGAACGCCGAGGCGTCGCGGAACATACCCCACATATTTGTGACCTCGTCGACGCTCAGCCGCCGAGCGGCTGGTTGAACGCCGAGGCGTCTTGGAACATCGCTCCCATATTCGTGACCTCGTCGACGCTCCAGCCGCCGAGCGGTTGGTTGAACGCCGAGGCGTCTTGGAACATCGCTCCCATATTCGTGACCTCGTTGACCCTCCAGCCGCCGAGCGGTTGGTTGAACGCCGAGGCGTCGCGGAACATAACCCACATATTTGTGACCTTGTCGACGCTCCAGCCGCCGAGCGGCTGGTTGAATGACCGGGCGCTGGAGAACATCCCGCTCATATCCGTGACGTTGTCGACCCTCCAGTCGCCGATCGGTTGGTTGAACGACGAGGCGGTGTGGAACATGCAGCTCATATTCGTAACGCCAGAGGTATCCCACGCGCCGATGTCGTCGTTGAAATCGTGTTGATATTGGAAGAGCTCGCTCATGTCCGTCACCTGACTCATATTCCACGTCGAGATGGGCGGCAAGCCCCCGCGGTCGCCGCTGCACCAGCGCTTCACCCAATCTCGCAGCGACCCATTCGTGAGCGGCGGGCCCTCGTCCACCACCACGCCCTGCACAACGCCCGTCGCACCCAGTACCTCGGCCTCTTCGCTGCGTGCCGGCACCCCCTCCATCACCACGCTTAGCACAACGCCCGTTTCCCCCGATACCTCGGCCTCTTCGCCGCGTGCCGGCGCCTCCCGCTCCGCCCCCATCAGCGACGGCGCGTGCTCTTCTTCGGGCACGACCGCCACCATGACCTCCGCAGAGCAGTATTGGTCAAGCGGCTGCCCCCCGACAACAACGCTGCCGCAGCTCTCCCTTCCTCGCGCTCTGGCTATGGCCGCAGAGGGCTGCCCACGCTGCAGCTGATTTCCGCACGATAACACGAGCTGGTTTCTCCGTCCCTCGCCACACACTCGTTAATGTAAAATCATGTGCACGAGCGCTTTTGACGAAAACCCGGCTGGATGGATGAAACCCGCGCCAAAAAAGGTAGTAGGGGTGACGACGGTGTACGAGTCTGGTCATTGATACATCTGGTTCCGGGCGTCGCGGCGGCGAGCCACGGAATTCGGGCAGGGAGTAACAAGCCCAGCCGCTGTGCGACCGTGGGGACGCGCCGCGAACGAGCGAGCGAAGCAGAAGAAGCCTACGGGCACGCGCCGTCGACGCTCAGCACGCGAGGCCGCCCCGGCCGGACGAGGCAGCCCAGAGCTTGGCAGACAAGAGGCAGCCCATCCACAGCCCAAGACAGAGGCGCGCACCGGAGACACCAAACCTACGGCAGCCCTCCGTGGGGCCAGGAAAGAGAAGCGACCACCATGGTCCTCGCGAAGCTGCTCCCGGCCCGGCTCAAGGCCCGGCCGGCGCGCGTCGAACCCCTGACCACGGCGATGGCGCCCGCGAAGATGCGCGCATACGGCCGCGACTTCTGGGAACTTGTGGTCTTCGTGGTCTTCGTAGTTATTTATGGCATTTATTTGGGCCAGACCTTTGAGAACAAGAACAAGTATTATATCTCAATGTACCTGGAGAACCAGTTGACGGGCGGCGAGTGGCACCCGAAGAAGCACTACTTCAATACTGTAACTTCTGAAGATTGGCTCAACTGGGCTTCGGCGTTACTGGTGCCGGCGACCTTTCCCGACTCCAATTATCTGGGAAAAAACTACACGCAGATCGCCGAACAATGTCAGTCAAAATACTCGCCTGCTTGCGCCCACGCCGCGCCCGGCTTCATGGCCGACTGGGGCCCCATCCGCGTTGGAAAGGTGCGCGTGCGCCAGCTGAGGATGAAGCTCAACGCGGCGTGCGCGATCCCCGAGGTGTTCCAGGACCCCGGCGGGGACCCCGGCCTCGGCGCCGACCAGGGCATGGGCTGCGTCGGGCCCTACACGTATGGGAACGAGAAGCCCGGGTCGAAATTGTACCCGAATAACCGAGATAAAATAAGAAAAGAGAGGACCAAGGTCCAGATACGGCAGCACGGGGTGCATCCTCGCACGGGCGACTCGATTAAATACGAGGAGGCGGATCTATCGTTGCAGAACTTGATGAGCGCCTACTGGTCCGTGGGGACGCAGGAGAACTACGCGTACGGCGGGCACACTGTTTATTTAGATTCTACAAACCCGGTCGACGAATTCCAAGACCTCATCGACCAGACCTGGTTCGACCGGCAGACGCGGGGGGTCTGGGTCGAGTACACCTTATATACGCCGGACGCGGACGTGCTCACCCTGGTCCAACTGGGAACGATCTTCACGCCGACGGGCGACCTCGTGCCGGAGGCGCGCTTCACGCACGCGGCCATGCGCGACCTCGACTTCATGATGGACACGCCCGCGAACCAGCTGTATACGCTGAACCAGATCATACTCTACGTTTATGTAGTTTTGAAGCTAGTGTACGAAGTGTACTGCTGCTACGAGTTCCCGCACGGCTGGCACCACTACTTCACCACGGACGTGTACAACTGCATCGAGCTCGCTAATCTGATCTGCTTCATTCTTACGTTGTCCCTGCGCTTAAACATGCAGGCCGAGTTCTCGAGAACCATTAAAAAAACGATGCTCTCCTCGAACGTGGAAGGAAGATTTGATGAACCCATGAGGTTGCGAGATTTATGTCTGCATTATGACCGGACGTCGGCCATCAACGCCATTCTATCCATCTTGAAAACGTTCAAGTACGTACGATTTTCCAAAACGTTAACCCTACCGGTGGACACGCTAATGGCCTCCATGCTGCGGATGAACGTCTTAAGTGTATGCATCGGCATCCTCTTGATAGGCTGGGGCGTGACCATGAACATGGTCGTCGGGTATGAGTTGAGCAACTACCGGAGCTTCATGGAGTCCATCTTAACCTTGGTGAAAGTGGTCTTTGGGGACGCGGACTTTGGGGAGTTGATGGAGTTAGATAATCGGATGTTCGCGCTGATAACGTTTGGCATGTACTGCGTGATGATCTTCTTCATCATTTTGAGTATGTTTTTTGCGATGGTGTCCGCGGCCCAAGAAGCTATTGAAGAAGCGAACGACGACGACGACGAGAGCGTGCCTAGAGTGCTGAAAGATTTAGCGCACTTCTTCCGGCCCATCTTTAAGGCGCTGGGCTACGTGCCGATCGTCGGGGCGTTAGTGCCGGATCAACGGTCACTATTGCTTATAATCAATGCGGAATCGGAGGACGAAGAAGATGGGGCCACGGCGGCGGACGAGGAGGAGGAGGAGGAGGTTCCAAATGATCCGTTCGATACGTTGAAAAGCGACTCAGAGGACTTCTTACGCACTGTGAGCGACCCGAGCGTGGTCGTGTTGGAGGCTTTACAAGATATCGGCGCCTCGCAGAAGGAGCTGCAGGACCTACTGAGGGTCTCGACCGCGCGAAAAAGGGCCGTGGCCGACCGCGAGCGCATTAAGTCCATGGAGTCGCGCGAGGGGTCCATGGGCTCGCGGCCGCCGTCCCAAGGCGGCTCGCTGCCGCCCTCGCGGGGCGCGTCGCGCGGGCCGCGCGGGTCCGTGGACTTTGGCGCGGGCCTCGACGCGGCGCGGCGGTCGCGGGGCTCCCTCGACGGGCCGCCGCCGGGATAAGTGTCTTTGCCTACATAAAGCCTGGTGGCGTCGAGGACTGTCTACGGACTGGTGATGGGGAGCGAAGACTTCTAAAACCGTGACGGGTTCCGCCAGGCACTCTGATCCGTTAAAAGCTGCCATAAATCTGCACAGCGGAGACACAAAGCCGAGAGAGCTGCAAAGGATCAGCTCCAGACTAATTCGCAGCCTCCACGCCGTCGCCCCGGCTCCAGCAGACCACGACCATGCTCTCGACCATAAGGGCCGCGCGCCGCCTGCGCTCGCTGAGCTACCTCGCCGCAATAGACCAGGGCACGTCGTCCTCGCGGGTCATCCTCTACGACGCCGAGACGCTGCGCCCCGTCGCCTCCCATCAAGTGGAGCTCCAGGCGGCCACGACCACTCCGCAACCGGGGTGGAGCCAGATGGACCCCGCGGCTATTCTGCAGAGCGTCGACGCGGCCGCGAGTGGAGCATTGGCGCAGGCCCGGGCGTCGGCCAAGGACGTGGTGGGCGTCGGCATCACCAACCAGCGGGAGAGCACCGTCGTCTGGGATTCGCGGACGGGCGAAGCGTTATTTGATTGTGTGTTGTGGCACGACGCGCGGACGCGGCACACTTCGCAACAAATCCAGGAGCGGTTGGGGGGCATCGATGCGCTGCGCGCTACAACGGGCCTGCCCATCTCGACGTATTTCTCCGGTGTCAAGTTAAAGTGGTTAGTAGACGAAGTGCCCGCGGTAAAAAGCGCTTTAGATCAGGGCTTCCTGCGCGTGGGCACGGTGGACGCGTGGCTGTTGCACCACCTGACCGGAAACCACGTGACGGATTTTACCAATGCGTCTCGCACGCTGCTGATGGACCTCAAAAGCGGCCAGTGGGACGCTTCATGTATCGAGGCGCTGGGGTTACCATCAGCCATGATGCACGCTTTGCCGGAGATCCGCGGCTGCGCCGAAACTCTGGGAACGATCACCACAGGTCCGTTGGAGGGCTGCGCCGTCACGGGGATCCTGGGGGACCAGATGGCCGCGACGGTCGGCCAGCGGTGCTTCACGGTGGGCGACGCTAAAGTTACCTACGGCACCGGGGCGTTTCTTTTAACGAACGCCGGGTCGACGCCCGTGCCGTCAAAGCACGGTCTACTATCCACCGCGCTCTACGATTTCCAGGGCCAGAAGACGTATGCTTTAGAGGGCGCCGTCGCCTGCTGCGCCGTGGGGTTGAACTGGTTCCGGGATTCCGTGGGCATGGTCTCGACGGCGTCGGAGCTGTCGGACCTGGCGGCGTCCGTTGACAGTACGGAGGGGGCCTACTTCGTGTCGGCCTTCTCCGGGCTGTTGGCGCCGCGGTGGCGCGACGACGCGCGCGCTGCGCTGGTGGGTTTGACTTTAGCTCATGACCGGCGGCACGTCGCTAGGGCGGTGCTCGAGGGCGTCGCGCTGCAATGCAACGACGTCATATCGGCCATGACCGAGGACACGGGCACGAGCGCCTCGACGCTCTACGTGGACGGCGGCGTGGCCCAGTCCGATGTCTTGTTGCAGCTGCAGGCGGACTGCGCGGGCGTGGGCGTCGCGCGGCCCGCGGACGTCGAGACGACGGCTTTAGGCGCCGCGATCGCCGCGGGCCTCGGCGCGGGCGTTTTTTCTTCGCTGGAGGCCATCCCTGCGGTGTCGGGCGGGACGACGCGCGTTGCGCCGGCGATCTCCCCGGACGCGCGGGCCGCGAAGCTCGCCTCGTGGAAGGCCGCGGTCGAGGCGACGTACGGGTGGGCGGACCGGGCCTGAGGTGCAATGGCCCCCATTTTTCTGTATCATGAATATTAACTCACGGATATTTTTGTTCCGGTGCTAGGACTAGTGGGCGGGGCCCGGGATTAACTCACGGACGCCGGACCCCCGTGCGGGTTTATGCGTCACGCATTGATCGGATCGAGCCGTCCGCTGCGACGGTAGGGCAGCTGGACCGCAAGATCATCTCGCAGGACGCTCTCTGATCCATCCACTCCCGCGGCGCCGGCGGCGTGAGACCACAAAACAGCAGCAAGACAGCAGCCCGGAGGGGACCGGGTTGCACGCCATCGACGCGACCCGCTCGTAGGGTGGAGGCCGCCCCATAACCATGCGCGGGAGCTCGGGCCTGGCCTGCGCCTACGTGCTGGGCTTGGTCGCCCTCGCCGCGACGCGGAGACGAGAAGGGTTACAAAGGGTGCTCGTGCGCGCCAACCTGTTATTACCGCCGGCGGACGCCGACTGGGGGCCCTGCGTGCGGCACGTCCCCTTCGCGGAGGGCGGGTCGCTGCGCGGCGGCGAAGCATTAAGAGGCTGCGCGGGCGCGTGTGGCCAATGCGAGCCGCGGCTGCTCCGCCTCACAAAGCGCGGCGCGCTCGTGCTGCACGGCGGTAGTGAAATAACCGCCCCGGTCGCCTGGAAGCTCGCGACGGAGCCGTGGTGGTGGCGCTTCGGGCCCCCGAGAATGTACCGCGCGACGATCGCGCGCGGCGCCCTCGAGCTCTACCGCGACGGCGCCCGCCGGAAGGCGACGCCGCTGGCGCAGCTGGCCGCCCTCTCCGAGGCGATCGGCCACGGGGCGCCGCAGCGGGCGCTCAGCGTAAACTAAATTCATGCTCTCGCCGCCAACTAAGTGGCCCAACTTGCAGCGACGCCAAGGCCCCCAGGCTTCCTCGGGGGAACACTCCAGTTAACACATCTAGTATTTTAGTTTTCCGTACCTAGATCTGCGACGGGTAAAGCATCACGCGGACCGGGCCGCCGATGGCCTGCGGCGGCAGGTTCCGGCGGAACTTTGCCCGCACCGTGCCCGAGGAGCCGTGCGGCCGCGTCACGCGGCCCCAGATCACGCGGAATTTGGTGCCCTGCTTGAGCGTGTGCGCCTTGTATACGTAGGCGATGCGCTTTCCCAGGTAGAATTTGGCGGCGTGCTGGTCCTTCACGTGCTCCATCTTGATGAGGGACGTGCTCGTGTACTGGTTCCGCAGACCCCGTTTGTAGCCCATGACCACGCCCTTGACGTAGAGCCTTACTTTGCCCTCCGACATGGTGACGGTTTGTGAGTGATACCTGCGGGGCGGGCCGGTGAGCGCTTTCGTCGGCGGCGGTGGCGTGTGTTCTCGTGTTCGCGCTTTCGCTGCGGCAGCGAAGCCGTGCTCTCTGTTCTCTCCAGGCAGCGTAGCCGTGCGCGGCCGGCGGGCTGCAACCGCGCGCATGCAGTCTCTCCCGCTCGCTGCTGAGCGTTCTGTCGGTCCGCGTGGCTTGCCGGTCGCCAGAACTGCTTCCAGCTCTGAGCGGGCCGCTCGCCGCGCCGCGCTGGCGCGCTGGACAATTAGGCGGCATTAAGCGAGGAGGCGGCTCAGCGGCGACTCAGCGGCTGCGCTGCAGCGTGCGGCTAGCACACCATCCCTGGTGGCTCGTAAACAGCTCGGAATCGTTGTAGGTCGGCACAGGCACGCACAATTAGCGTTTAATCACGATCTGCGATTTAGTGTTTTGGGCGAGACAAACCCGTACTTTTGCCAAAAAGTCGAGTCCAAGATGCCTCCGTGCGGTCCTTTATCCTTCGAGGCATGGCTCCGGGCCGAGACTTCCGCATCTGAGCGGGTCGGCCAACCTGTCGGCCTTTGGAACAGCGGCGGAGCGCAACGACGATGTCGCGGCCACACCCCTGCGCGACGCCCCGGCGGCACGCCATGGAAATGAGAAAAGTGCGGTGATCCGTTTTGTAAGCGGAGGCCAGCGTTCCATCACACAGAGCCCTCGGGCAGCCTGAGGGGCACAGGATGGGGAATGGCGCGTCCCTCGACCCCGGCATGGACGAGGCCAAGCTCCAGCAGATCGTGAGAGTGTGGGAGCTCTTCTTCGAGAACGCCCAGAAGCGCGTGGCCGCGCGGGAAGCTTGGTTGGAAGACCCGACGCGCCACAACACGCACTTTAACAAGCACCAGTTGTCGCCGACCGAACGAAGGAGAGCACCGGTCTACCACGCGGATCGCAAAACGGTACGCATCGAGCGCCGGTCGAAGATCGACGACGACGACGTGCCGTCCACGCGGAGTCCCACGCGCCGGCGAGAAAAGACGCCCAGTCCGCCGAAGACGCCGCGCCAGCAGTACACCGCCGTCTGGGATGCGAAGGCCAACGCTGTGTTCTACGAACCTAGTAGCTACAATGGGCCCGCGCGCTGGAAACTCCCCGGTAATAGTGAAGTCGTCGGCGATAGGACGGCGGGCTGGACGCGGTGCTGGGACGAGACCAACAAGGCCCACTTCTATAGGCCACCGGGCGGCGGCACGGCGTGTTGGAACGCGCCTCATTCCTTAAAGGAAGCACTAGATAATGCAGAATATACCGAGCACTTCGATCCGGAGAGCGGACGGACCTACGTCCTCTCCCGCCTCACTGGTCAGACGCACTGGGTCCAAGGTTCACTGTTCGACGTGCAGCCGCGATGGTGTCGCGTGATCAATGAGCGGGGCCGCACCTGGTATGAAGATGAGAGCACTGGCCACATCACCAAAGAATCGCCGCAATGCTATGCGCAATCATGTGACTGGGTGCGTGTGGATTCCCATCCGCCGTATTATTTACACGAGCCGACGCAATTAGTGAGGTGGAAAAAACCGTGGATTAGAGCAAGGAAGCGCTTCGTGCGCGTCGGTTCAGTTCGTAGTGCGGGCAGTACGGAGTCCACGTCGGACGACTACTACTACAAGGACCTGGCCACGGGCCACACGGTCTGGGACGTGCCGGACGAGGTCATGTGCAAGGGCTGGGTGGAGTGCTGCACGGACGATCCCGTCGACCCGCCCTTCTACTACGAGCGGAAGACCGGGAAGAGCCTGTGGGTGCCGCCCTGGGCCTAAGGAACTCATACTAGGCTTGGGTCTTGGACGCGCCGGAGGCTTACCTCCGACGTCAGAAGTAGGGCGCGGGCGCGGGAATTAGCGCGGGCGGCCGCCGCCGCGCGGGTGCTGCCCTCACCGCCGGCCGTGAGGGTCGCGCGGGTGGCGCCGCGGCCGCGGCGGCCGCCGCCGCGAAGGGGTCCATCCAGAAGCACCGGGGCTTCGGCCGGAGCGCCGCCAGCTGGCGCCGCGTCTTGCT
>Ga0302122_10003076_pt1 | contig 10156 bp, 8 predicted proteins | sample CB21_SCM_MG_FD_203115 | JGI IMG/M metagenome (GOLD analysis project Ga0302122, IMG submission 203115) | Marine microbial communities from Western Arctic Ocean, Canada - CB21_SCM | ecosystem: Environmental > Aquatic > Marine > Oceanic | place: Canada: Western Arctic Ocean | collected 2017-09-28
CGAAGCGGCCGGGGTCGAATTCCGTACTGCGTTGTCGCAGTTGCCTAATGGGATACAGGAAGCAGAATCTTCTCTCGATAGCGATGGCATTGACCGTAATAAGCCCGTCCGTATGCATGTCCGCATGACCGTTGAGAACGGGCAGGTAGAATTCGATTTTACCGAAAGTGATCCGCAGGGGCGCGGGCCGGTCAATATCCGACGGGCTCTGGTCGAGGCATGCTGCTATCAAGTTTTAATAGGCATGATTAACCCGGAGCTTCGTTACAGCGATGCGATACGGGATACGGTTACGATAAAGCTGAAGGAAGGTACGGTTTTAAGCCCGATTCCACCGGCGCCGTGTAGCTCCTATATGAAAACCTGTATGACCGTAATCGATATGCTCCTCGAAGCGTTCGGCACGTTCTCGACGGATCGCGCGGCCGCCTATAGCGGCGGCAGTGGTGGTGGGCTTACGGTTGACTGGGGACCTGGTCCCCGCAAGGCGCGTGGCAATCAATATGAGATCTATGGCTCTGCCTATGGCGGGTCAGCCTCTCAGGATGGTGCGTCAGGGACGACGGTGCATCTGTCGAATATCTATGTAACACCCATTGAGATTGTTGAGACGGAATTTCCCTGTCGGGTGACTAAGTTTGAGATGATTCCCGGGTCCGGCGGTGACGGAAAACATCGCGGCGGACTCGCATTAAGACGTGAATACGAAATGCTTCAGCCAGGCCTCGTGATTTTCCGCGGTGATCGGGCTTTACGACCTCCACGCGGTGTCGCCGGTGGCAAGCCGGGGCGGCCCAGCCGTTTCGTTGTTAATCCTGGCAAAGAAAATGAAAAGGAAATGCCGATTACCACCAGTGTAAACCTCGAAACTGGCGATACGTTGGTGATGGAGGCGGCTGGTGGTGGCGGGTATGGCGATCCTGCAGAGCGTGATCCAGAAAAGCGGGCAGAAGATATCCGTCAAGGCTATGTGACGACGGATTAGGGAGACAACCGCGATGACCAATGCAGCGCCTGGGTATAGCAATACGCATATAATCCGTGTTTTGTGGACTGATGCTGACCCCGCCGGAATTACGTTTTATGGCAATTATTTTAAATGGATGGATGAAGCATCCTACTATCTGTTCAAAGCGGCTGGCATTCGTTGGGAAGACTGGGGCGAAAAATGGGGCGCCCTTGGCATCCCAATTTTGAGCGCGCATGGCGATTTCAGCTCTCCCAGCATGTTTGGCGATGAACTTGCCGTCGAGAGCTTCGTATCCGAATGGGGCAATAGCTCCTTTACGATCACTCACCGCTTCAACATTGGCGAGCGCAAGGCGGCAGAGGGTTATGAGAAGCGTGTGTTTTGTCTCGGAGAGCCGGGAAACCCAGAGACCTTTAAGTCTGCTCGTATTCCCGATGATGTCCGCAAAGCGTTGGGCGGCTAAATCATTGGGGCTTGCTTCAGAGGGAGAACATTTTGATGAGTGACCCCACCCATATGGCTGAAAAGGCCTATTTGAATGATGAGTTTCTAAATGGCTCTGACGCTCGGCCGTTGCGGTTGCTTGCGGAGTACCTTGAACCCTTGGAGCGCTTCGAAGATCATAATATCAAGGATACCATCCTGATATTTGGCTCCGCGCGCCTGATTTCGCGGGGAGAGGCGGAGCAGGGGGTAAAGGATGTGCAGGAGAATGGCGGAGATATCGCCGCAGCTGAACGAGCTCTGCGCACATCGCGCTACTACGAGGAAACGCGCGAGTTGTCGTATCGCCTGACCGAGTGGTCAAAAGCGCTATCTGATTCCGAATGCCGCTTTGTGGTTTGTTCCGGTGGCGGGCCTGGCATTATGGAGGCAGCGAATAGAGGCGCGTCTGAGGCCAAGGGTGAGAATATTGGGCTCGGTATTTCGCTCCCGTTCGAGCAAAGCAATAATCCCTACATCACCCGCAAACTCGATTTTCAGTTCCACTATTTCTTTATGCGGAAATTCTGGTTTCTCTATATGGCGAAAGCCGTTGTTGTGATGCCCGGCGGGTTTGGCTCATTTGATGAGTTGTTTGAATGCCTGACTCTGGTGCAGTGCGGGAAAATCAAGAAGCATCTGCCGATCGTTCTCTATGGCGATGAGTTTTGGAAAAAGGTTGTCGATTTGGATGCTCTGGTCGAGTTTGGGACGATATCTCCCGAAGATGTGAAGCTGTGTCACCGCTCCGATAGTGTAGACGAGGCGTTCGACTATATTACTACGCAACTGACGGAGCATTCGATTGATCGTCCGGGGCTTGGTTTATAGGCGGCTTTCTGTAGCCGTTCGCATAGTACTATTGGTGTTAGTTTTTGCGGTTGGCATTTTCTCACAGCCGACATTGGCGGCTCTATGGGCAGTGCGAGAACTCAGTCAGAAAGATGACGGGACGCTTGCCGCATTAATCTCCCGGCTTGATTTCAAACACGATCCGAAATGGGTAACCGGCGACGTTGTTGTTGCGCTCACGGACCTAACCGGCAAACGATTTGGCTATGGTCGTGATGCTTGGCGCCAGTGGTGGCGAGCTCGAAACCGCCCCTAATTAATTCTCGATATCATCCAGCGCTGATAGTTTAGGTGGCTGCCCTGGCAGGTTCATTTCTTCCCAACGCGCCGCGACGCGGTCGTGGACCGGTTTGCGGATCATCGTGCGGACCGGGAACTCTGCCAGATGTTTGTGCGGCTTGCAGGCATCGATCAGCGCCTTGGAGCCATAGGGACGGTCTTCTGGCGGAAATTGGCTGGGGTCGAGGCCGGTCGACCAGGTTCTGCGCTGCAGATCAATGTCATCTGCCGGGTTGGCTCTTGTGCTCAGAGCCCAGAGAACTTGATTGATATCGGTTGGATCGACGTCGTCGTCGACCGCGATAATCCATTTGGTGAAGTAGGATCCGGCAGGGCATTGCGCGGCTGCGGAAAGTGTCTGGGCGATGTGACCGGCATATTGCTGCTTGATCGAAACGACAGTCATGCCCCAGCTTGAGGCCGCCGCGGGATGACAATAGACGCCTTCTACACCGGGAATGCCGAACCGCTGAAGGTCATCCCAAATCGCAGCCGACCGCATAATTGCGTAATAGGCACCAATTTCGCAGGCCGGGTAATCGGCCATCAGGGCAGCAGTCATGATCGGCTGCTTGCGCATATGCAGCGCCGTCACATTGATCACGGGTTGGGGGTCTTCCGGTCTGCCATAATAGCCGGTGAATTCGCCAAGCGGGCCCTCCATCTCGAGATCGCCTTTTGCCACAGTGCCTTCGATAACAATTTCGGCACGCGCTGGAATGGGTAGAGATGTCGTGACACCGCTGGTTAATTCCATGGGGGTGCCGGTTAACCCTCCAATGATGTCGAGTTCTGAAACATCGCTGCCATAGGATTGCGCCGCGACCATGAACGGGACGGGGTCAATGCCATAGGCGACCACAACTTCACACTCCTCGCCACGTTTCCACCAGGCTTCGCGATCGAGCAGGCCGTGCTTGCCGGGCGAGCAATACATCCCTACACGCCGCGGGCCGTGCAGCATTTGGCGATAGCAGCCGACATTGATACGTCCGGAGTCGGGGTTTTTGGTAAAAGTAATATCTCCGGTTCCGATATATTTCCCGCCATCGCGTGGCCAGAAATGGGGCACCGGCAGCTCGGTTAAATCGATATCGTCTCCGGTCAAGACAATCTCGTTTACCGGCGCGGTATCCGCCGGGACATCAACCGGTGCCAGCGTTCGCTTGCTGCGTTCGCGGGTCGCCAGGATCAGTTCGCCGGTTGGTAGGTTGGGGTCGAGCCCGACGGCCAGAGCATAGCGACGATTACTGGCGCCGAGCATATTGCTGAGGATACGGGTGCCTGTTGCGTCGCCTTCCAGGTTTTCAAACAGCAAAGCCGGGGAGTTTTCATCCTGTGCCACCATATAGGTCGCGGCGGCCAGTTCTTCTTGTGGATCTACCGGTGCCGTGACACGTAGTAATCCGCCATCGGCCTCAATAGCATCCATCCATTCCCGTAAATCGCGCGGGCCACGTTGATTATCAGTTGCCGCTGCAGGTGGAGATTTTGGTTCATTTGTCATTGGCGGACTTTGCCATGCAGCCTCTCCAAACGTAAAGGCCGTTACGAGCGGTGCTTCCTGTTCCCGAGTTTCTCTTATAAGCTTTTCCGCAGCATCGTTACGTTCGGAGATTTAGCCATGCCCATCTTGACCCGCGTCGACCATCTTAATGTTCAGGTGCCGCCCGATAGGGAAGCAGAGGCGATTGCGTTCTATCGCGATCTTGTCGGCTTCAAACAACTCCAAAAACCAGACAACTTGGGTCCAAAAGGCGGACATTTCTGCATTTCTGAAAACCCTTGGTACGAGCTCCATGTCGGTATTGCCCGGGGGACGAACTCTGCGGATATCGATTTCAAGAACACCTTACGGAATCATCTGGCATTCCAGGTTGAGGGGTTGGCTGATGCCCGTGTGAAATTCGAAGAGGCGGGTGTTGAGATTATGGAGGCCGAAGCTTCCTATTCGAAAGACCGGGATTTTCACCAGGACCGGTTCTTTATCCGCGATCCGGGGGGGAATTTGTTGGAAATCATGGAGACGCGACGCGATTACAATGCGGCACCTCATTAAGTGACTTGTTTTCTTTGCCTTCAGGACGACTCCGTTATACAAAATGCCCATCAATTAGCTGATGGATTATCGTGACAGACTCCCCTTTTATTATCGATCAGCCTGAAGACATGGTGTTTCGGCTTAACCGCCGAACACTGGCCGATCCAGAAATATTGACCCGCGAGCAAACGGAAATTTTTGATAAATCGTGGATTTATTGCGGCCATGAATCCGAAGTCTCTAAACCGGGCGATTTTTGTACCCGCGACGTTTGCGGCCGACCAGTCATCTTCAGCCGCGATAGCGCTGGCGATGTTCGGGTGTTCCTCAATGCCTGCCGGCATCGCGCGGCGATGGTGTGCCGCGAGCCCTGCGGCAATACCCGGCGCTATAACTGTTTTTACCATGGCTGGAGTTATAACCAGGATGGTGAACTGGTTGGCGTACCGGGCGAAGACTCATACCCGCCGGGCTTTGATAAGGCGAATTTCTCACTGGCCGAGCCGCCGCGTGTCGATTCCTATCGCGGCTTCTGGTTTATCAGCTTTAACCCCGACATAAAGGATCTGAAGGAATATCTGGCCGGCGCGACCGAATATATCGATCTCGTTGCCGATCAGTCGCCAAGTGGTGAAATGCAGGTCATTCAGGGGACGCAGGAATACGATATCCGCGCGAACTGGAAGCTATTGGTCGAGAATAGCTTTGATGATTATCACCTGCTGACCACGCACAAGACTTGGCTCGATTATATGAAGGATTCGGGCGTTCAGGTTGAGCCGCCAAAAGGCCAGGGGCTCCTATTGCCATCAAAGGGTATCGGCAAGGGCCTCGGCAATGGTCATGCCGTTATCGACAATATCAATTTCCGGGGCAGGCCTGTCGCGCGCTGGATTTCGATCTATGGCGAAGATGCCAAGGAAGAGATCGAGGATATTCGAACTGAACTGGTTGAACGGCTCGGTGAAAAGCGTGCCGCTCGCGTTGCCGACACCAATCGTAATCTCGTCGTGTTTCCTAATCTCGTCATTAATGACGGATCGTCAGTAACCATCCGGACGTTCTGGCCGGTGGCCGCTGATCATATGAAGGTTACAGCGTGGGCATTGGGGACCAAGGAAGAGTCTGAACGGGCACGGGCGCGGCGTCTTGATAGTTTTCTGACCTTCTATGGCCCAGGCGGCTTTGCGACGCCTGATGATGTTGAGGCGTTGGAAGCGGTGCAGGCGGGGTTAGCGACCTGGCGTGAGGTCGAGTGGTCGGAGATGACCAGAGGGCTCAACAAAGAGGGCGAGCAGCTCAATACAGATGAAGAGCATCTGCGTGCCTTCTGGCGTGAGTGGAATGCCCTGATGACGGTAGACGCATGAGTGCCAAGGATATAAGCCGCAGCGACGTCGAAGATTTCCTCTATGACGAGGCCGCTTTGTTGGATGAATGGCGGCTCGATGAGTGGCTGAAACTGCTGACCGATGACGCGATCTATCAGATTCCATCGACCGATGCGCCCGATAGTGATGCCCGCAACGCATTGTTTTTGATTGCCGATGATGCCACCCGTATCAAGGCACGGGTCAAAAGGCTGAATGACACCGAAGCCCATGCAGAATCACCCCGCAGCCGAACACGGCGAATGATCGCAAATGTGCGGATAACCGAGCGGGATGGCGATACGCTGGCCGTAAGCGCTAATTTCTCGGTTTACCGCTATCGCCGGAACTCTCCGCTGCGGCACTTTGTTGGCCGATATGCGTTTCGTCTGAGGGTTACGGATAAGGGATTACGCATCGCGGAACGGCGTGTCATTCTGGACCCGACAGAGCTTGGAACGCTAGGCGCGATCAGCTTTATCCTGTAACAGCTTTAGGCTTACAGACAGGCCTGCATTGCCATTGTGGCGGCGTGATCATATCTGAAATAGACATATTAGATTTTGGAGTGGCAAATGACATTTTGTCTTTCTCGCATAATGGCGGGAATTATCGCCATCGCTGTTCTGACTATCGGGGCTTGTACCTCGACGGAACTTCCTGCAGAGACGGTTAGCTCTCAACTTCATAAATTTCGGGTCGTGCCGCTTGCCAAAGGTTTGGAACACCCTTGGAGCATCGCTTTTCTTCCCAACAAGAGCATTTTGATTTCAGAACGCGCTGGCCGTTTACGGCTTTATCAGAATGGCCGTCTCGACTCCAAGCCAGTCGGCAATTTACCAAAAATTGTCGATAGCGGGCAGGGCGGTCTGTTCGATGTGACGCTGCATCCTGATTTTAGGAAGAACCAGCTTCTCTATCTCGCCTATGCCGCACGCGGACAGGGCGGCGTTCACACCCGTGTCACGCGGTATCGATATGATGCCAAGGTGCATGCTCTCGCCGATGCAAGACAGATCTTTGATGCTAGTCCTAAAGCTTCTGGGGGCCGTCATTTCGGCGGGCGTATGGTGTTTGATCGTCAAGGGTATCTCTATATTACCCTCGGCGATCGGGGAGATATGGATCGGGCGCAGGATACCGCCGAACACTCGGGGTCAGTGATCCGCCTGCATGATGATGGCAGGGTGCCGAGTGACAATCCGTTGCGGGCCATAGCTCGAGCCAAACCAGAAATCTACAGCTTCGGGCATCGCAATCCGCAGGGCATGGCGTTGCATCCCAAGACCGGTGCGATCTGGACACATGAACATGGCGCGCGCGGTGGAGATGAGATTAATATCATCCGGCCCGGGCGCAATTATGGCTGGCCCGTAATCACCCATGGGATCGATTATGATGGCTCGAAGATCGGTATTGGCAAGTCCGCACCGGGGATGGAGCAGCCGCTTTACTATTGGGTGCCGTCGATCGCCCCTGCTGGTATGGCGTTTTACACCGGCAACAAGTTTCCGAAATGGGGCAACAGCCTGTTTGTCGGGGCGTTGCGCGGTGAGACACTGGTGCGGCTTGAACTCAAAGGAGATCAAGCCGTTAAAGAAGAAAGGCTTCTCCAAAATGCGGTCGGCCGCATCCGCGATGTACGGACGGGGCCTGATGGCTTTCTTTACCTCGCCACAGACGACAGCGATGGACGTTTGTTGCGTCTGGAGCCAATTAGGTAAACAGCCCTAGTTGAACATATCCTCCGGGAGGAAGTCTTCAAGATCGACGCTGTCGAAGTTTTTCGGCATTGCGCGGGCGAAACGTTCTCTCTGATCTGGTCTGCTGACAGCAGGCATGGTGGCATCGATCAGCCACTTGGTGCCCATCCGTTCGAACTGATGGCCTCCTTCGGGAACTGGTGACACCTTATCCAGAGCAAAGGTACGCGTGTTAGGGATCATCGTTACGTCATCAGCAGCGTTAACCCGCGTGGTCATTGACCACATCACCTGCCGTAGGTCGCTGGCATCAATGTCTTCATCGACGGCAATGGCTAGCTTCGGATGGAGATAGGGCCCCGAGAGGGCGGCGAGGAGCGCTGTCTTCGCCTGACCTGAAATCTTGGGCCGCAGTTTGACAACAATCATCATCAGACCGGCAGCGGCGTGACAGCGGATATCCAGGACATCCATGCCGCCTTCAACCTTGCTCAGATGATCCCAGGTCGCAATTTCGATCCCAATCCCTGTGGTGGCTTGGGTACAGGTGATCGGTGCGCCGCAATGCAGGGCGTAATAGACCGGGTTCCGACGATGGGTGATGGCCTTGAGATGGAAGACATCGCATTGATCGGCTTCGGCATAGGTGCCGGGCACTTCACCAAACGGACCTTCGTGGCGCAACTCGCCGGGAATGACTTCCCCTTCGAGAATTATTTCCGCATCGGCGGGAACTTCAACATCAATGGTTTCGCATTTGACCATACGGATAGCTTCGCCGAGGATTCCGCCAGAAACCGAGAGTTCATCGACACCGTAGGTCGTGGTAAAGGCGGAGCCAAAGAAGATTGCCGGGTGGGCACCGATAACGACGGCGACCGGCATTGCCTTATTTTGGTCGGCATATTTGTCGCTAATACGGCGGGCCTGTCGCGGTAGCATCAGGAAACCGGTCGTCTGGGCATCAAAGACTTGCTGGCGATGGATTGAGATATTCCGGATACCGGTTTCGGGGTCCTTCATGATTGCCATACCGGCTGGAATGAACGGGCCACCATCATCTTCCGAGATCGAGACAACCGGAATGTCAAAGAGGGAGGCTTCGTCACCGATTTTTATGACCTCTTTGCATGGGGCTCCTTCTGATTCCTGCATCACAGGCTCAATGGGTTTTGCGACCTTGCGCAACATGCCTTCGAGAAATTCGTCTTCCGTGAGATTGACGCCCATAGCCCATTTTTTACGGTCGGTCAGGATTTGGCTACAGACCTGCCAGTCAGGGTGGCCTTTAACATTGTCGAAGATGGTCGCTTTGCCGTGTTGGTCGTATGTCTTCCACTCGATGGCTGACAAATTGGTGGCGGGATCAACTTCCTTGGTGACGCGAACCATTTCGCCGGTTTTTTCGAGTTTCTCAAGATATGACCGGATGCCCTGGTCCTGAGGATTACGAGAAGGGGCAGGTTTCTTTGCGCCGTCTTTGTTCATATCGCGTTTGTCGAGATCGCCGGTTTTGTCTACATTCCGCATAAATCCGCGCAAGCCGTCGTCGCCCATCAGGGTCTCCTCATCATTAAAAAGTTCGGTGGAAGTGTTTTAAAAGACGAATGGAGGCGTTTCTACCTCCAATTTCATATTACTGTCCTTTGAATTTCGCGCGCCGGCCTTCCTTAAAGGCCTTTAGGCCCGCTGCCCGATCCTCTGAGAAGTTGAGCATGTGGGCGAGATCGCCCTCGCCAAGGAAACCATTGAACCGGCTCTGATCCAGCCCGCGATTGATGGCCTGTTTGCTCATCATCACGCCGAGAGGGCCATTTTGGGCGATTTCGGCGGCGATTTCTTTGGCTTTCTTAAGCGCCTGCCCAACGGGGACGACGTGATTGACGATCCGGTACTCTTTGGCTTCCGCAGCTTTGAGGCGGCGTCCTGTCCAGATCATTTCCTTGGCAAGCGCTGGGCCGATAAGCCGCGGTAAATTTTGGGTGCCGCCACCGCCTGGAATCAGGCTGTGCCGTACTTCAGGGAGCCCGAACTGCGCATTCTCCCCGGCAACGATAAAGTCGCCCCACATCGCCATCTCAAATCCACCGCCCAGGCAATAGCCTTCAGCCGCGGTTATGACCGGCTTGGTGTAGAAACACAGAACTCGATAGAGCTGGCGGTTTGGCGCGATATTAAAGCGTTCACGATACATATCGAACCGGTCTTCGGGTTTGCTGCCCATACGGCCAAGATCTGCACCGGCACAGAAAGCGCGTTCATTCCCGCTCAAAATGATGGCGACAATTTTGCGATCCTGCTCGACTTCAACGAGGACGTCGCAAATTTCCTGTGCCATTTCGATATTCATCGCGTTGAGGAACTCAGGCCGATTGAGCTGAATGTTGCAAACACCCTTCCGCTTATTCACCAAAATAAATTTGTATTTTGATTTTCTGGCGGCCTTTTTCGCTGGTGC
>Ga0302122_10003077_pt1 | contig 10154 bp, 5 predicted proteins | sample CB21_SCM_MG_FD_203115 | JGI IMG/M metagenome (GOLD analysis project Ga0302122, IMG submission 203115) | Marine microbial communities from Western Arctic Ocean, Canada - CB21_SCM | ecosystem: Environmental > Aquatic > Marine > Oceanic | place: Canada: Western Arctic Ocean | collected 2017-09-28
CGAGCGCCTCTTCGTCGAGGCGGCGCGGGGCGAGGCGCTGCGCCGGCTGGGCGGCGGCGCGCCGGAGGTCCCGGAGGGCGACGCGCGCGCGGCGGCCGAGGCGCGCGCCCAATCGCGGCGCGCGAGCCACGACCGCGCGCGCGACGCGCTGGAGCACGGGACGGTGCGGCTCGAGGCGGGCGAGGCGCGGCTCCGGGCGGGCCGGGCCACAATTGACCGGCGCGCGGAAAGTCTGGGGGCCACGCTCGGGGCGTGCGAGGCGCTGGTCGTCGCGCCCGAGCTTGGGTCAACGACCCCCGACGCCGTGACCGCAAGGCTCGAGGCGCTGGCCGGTGCAAGGGTAGTGGGCGTCGCGGACTTGGACCATGGCGCGGTCGCAGCGACGCTCCGCATTCAGAACGCGACGCTGGTTGTGGAGCTCGCGCCGGACCCCGGGGACGCGCGCCGCCGGCTAAAAGTGCGGGCGGCGCACCTGGCGCACGCCTGCGTGGACGTGGCCGACGTCGTCGAGGTCGCGCGCCGCGAGCCGCCGCCGGAGGACCTCCGGCTCGTCGTGCGCGAGGCGCGCGTGCGCGTGCGGCGCTACCAAGCTCGGGCGGCGGAGGTCCGGCGCCTCGAAGGCGTGATGAGTGCCGACGCGGCGTGCACGGCCCTCTGCGTGGACGGGGACGACTGGAGCGCGGTCCTGGCCTTCCCGCCCCTCTACCCGGACCACGGCGCGGGGCGCTTCGTACTGACGGCGCTGCGGGCGGCGACAGACGCCGCGGCGGTTTCAAGTGACGCGGCGGCCAAGGGGCGCGCCCTCCGGGCCATGCTGGCGCGCGGCGACGCCGTGGAGGAGGTCCTGGGGGCGCTCTAAGTACCTTACGTGTCTTTTACGCGCCGACCTCCGCGAGCCAGGGCCGCACCCTGCGGTAGTACTCCTGGAGCGCGCCCCGGCTGCGCCGCGTGTAGTACTGGTGGACGACGTGGAGCGCCTCGCCGTCCAGGTTGGTGAGGAGGCCGCGGGCGTCGACGTGAGGCCAGTCGTAGTGGCCTATGGCCACACTGTGGAGGCGATCCGGCACGGTCCTGACGGCCCCCGGATCCTTTTCGAGCATGCGGTAGCGCGCCAGGTTCAGGAGCCCCTGGTCGCTCTCCCAGGCGCCGCATTGGTGCGCGTACCCCACGACGCGGCCCGCAAGGTCCGCCACGGCAGTTCTGCTTCCGAGGAAGACGCCCCCGTTCGCGTAAACGCCCCCGAACGCCTCCTGGACGGCGTCGAGCACCGCGGCGTCCGCGAGACTTGCACACTCCCCCAGCCGCTGCCGGAAGTAGCGCTCGCCCTCCTTCGCGTCGTCGCCGCGATCTCCGAAGAAGAAGAGGTCCGCCCCGTACCGCCGCAGCAACCCAAAGGGGTCCCGCTGGAAGTAGACGTCCGAGCCGTCCGCGATCAAAACCCGCTGGATGGAAACTGGCAGCGCCCGGACGCACGCGGCGTACCACACGTGGCGCAGGCAGTTGCCGCGGAACCGGCCGTCGCTCCCGCGCAGCGCCACGCCGTCGTACGGCCCCGCCCCCACTTCGAAGAGTTCCAGGGCCGTGTCCGTCGCACAGGCTCTTCGTAAGACCGGGTCCACCATGGCGCGCGCCGGCGTGACGACGCGGATCGCCGCATCGCCATTGACGAGGCGGAAGCTCCCGACGGTCACCTGGCAGCCGCGCACGTGGCTCGCCACCGAGTGGCGCCGCGTTGAGATTGCGGGGTCCGCGAAGCACACCACGAGGAGGGCCTCGTCCGGCGCCGCGCCGGCCAGGGCGAGGAGGGCTGGCCAGACTTGGCGCATCAGTCGTTTTTAACCGGTCCCGGCCACGAGGCTGCCATAGGTAAGAGCTGCCCACTTGGAGTCCAAATGGTGGAGCACGAAGCGCCGCGTGCGGGTTGCATAATGACCCAGTGAGCGTACACACTTGGAGTCCAGCTGTACAAGCTGTACAGTACCAAGAGGTACTAAGTTTAGAGCTCCTTGACAGACAAGCTGTAAGCCCAAATATGAGTGATACAAGCTGTAAATACCCGCACTCTGGGACGGAGTTGTCGAAGCACTGGCGTCTCATACCCGGGGGCGGTCGCGACGGGTGGAAGGTTCGTTACGAAAACATGACAAAACCCGCACGCAAGCAGCTCAAATAAAATTAAGGGCTCGGTCAAGCTTTTCACGGCCCTGCTGCGTGTTGTTTTAGGGGCTACGCATACGTATCAACTTACGTGCGTTTCGCATCGACGAGCACTGCTCGCTCCGCTGAGATAGTCCAAGCAGTGCGGTGCGGACCGATGCGCGGCGCCCTCCGCCACCTCCTGCTGGGCCTGGCCGCGGCGCGGCCCCGGTCGCTATATCTCCGGGGCGGCGCGGCCTGGTCCCCGGAGGAGCAGCGCTACTCGCGGCAACTGCTGGCCTTTGGCAGGGACGCGCACGCGCGGCTGAGCAAGGCGCGCGTGCTCGTCGTGGGCGCGGACGCCGTCGGCGCCGAGGTGTGCAAGAACTTAGCCTTATTGGGCGTCGCGGCCGTCGACGTCTCCGACGACGGCGCCGACGCCGCGGGCGCGCACCTCTACGCAGCGCGGCCCGAGGCGACTTGTGCAGAACGGACGGTCCGGGGCGCGCGGGAGCTGTCCGCGACCCGCGTCAAGCGCGTCGAAAAAGTGGAGATGGAGTACGAGTGCGTAGTAAAGTGCGGCGGGTCCGTGGACCGGGCCGCGGCCCTCGCGGACGCGTGCCGGGCCCAGAAGGTGCCCTTCGTGTGGTGCCGGTGCAGCGGGTCCGCGTTCGTCATTTTTAATGATTACGGCGACGGGGCCGAGGTGGTGTCGCGCGTGCTCGAGGGCGGGGCGGCGGAGACGGTGCCCCTCGAGGCATTGACAGAAGTGGAGGGGGGCTACGCGGTGCGCACGACGGGAAACCAACGGCACGAGGCGTGCGAGGGCGATTTTCTGGATCTCGAGGGGGCGGTCCTGGAAGTGAAGAAAGTGCGGACGCCGTCGCTGTTGGAGGCAACACTGGTGGAGGGCGAGATCTGGGAGCGGCGATACGGCGCGACATTGAGGCCGGCGACGACGGTGCTGCGCCAAACGACTCTAAGGGACGCGCTTCGTCAGGACCGGTTCGCGGCGTGCGACGGGTCCACGGTGGGCAAGAACGCGCTGGAGGCCATCCTTGAAGATGCGATGCCACCGGACGCGGCCGCGGCGGCGACCTGTGCCGGCGTCGCGGCCCACGACGTCCTCAAGGCCGTGAGCGGCGGCCGGCTCGGGGGGCCCATCGGTGGCCAGGTCCTCGTGGACCCCGGTGCGCCCTTGATCGTGGTGCCCCCGGGGGCGCACGTTTTGGTCGTGGGCGCCGGGGCCACGGGCTGCGAATTATTAAAGAACCTGGGGTTGTTGGGCGTCGCCAAGGTGACGGTCTGCGACGACGACGCCATCGCGCCCTCGAATTTATCCAGGCAGTTCCTCTACCGGGATGGAGACGTGGGCCGGAACAAGGCCCAAACGGCGGCGACGGCCGCCCACCTTCTCGCGCCCGCCACGACCTTTGTGGCTGTGCCAAAGCGGCTCGATGCAGAAACGGAGGGAGTCGTGGACTGGAACACAGTGGACGTGGTCATTTCTGCGGTTGACTCCGTGCCCGCGCGCATTTATCTGAGCCGCGCCTGCGTGCAGCGGGGCCTCCCCATGGTGGACTGCGGCACGCTCGGGGCCTCGGCGTCGGTGCAGCCAATGGTACCCTTCGCCACCGAGAGTTGGCACGCTCAAGCGGACGCGGAGGACGACGAGCGGGGCGGCGTGCCCGTCTGCACCATCAAGGACCACCCCTACAAGGCCGAGCACTGCGTCTGGTGGAGCCGCGACGGCTTCGAGGGCCTCTTCGTGAAGCGCATGGAACGGCTGCGGGCGGTCATGGCGGCGTCCGCGCGGCCGGGCGGGCTCCGGCGGTGGTGCCGGCGCCACCCCCAGCATGTAGAGGAAGCGGTCGTGGACGTCGCGAGTCTGTTGAGCGACGACGCCGCACAATGGGCCGAGCGCGTGCACCAAGAGATGTTCGTGGCGTCGGTGACGCGCTTGCTGGCGGCGCACCCGCTGGACGAGGTGGACGAGGACGGTGTTAGGTACTGGACGGGCACACGCGTGCCACCCGCCGTCCCGCCGACGGACGCCGCGTTTCTTGATATAACGGCGAAGCTCCGGCGGCGAGTTTTAGGTAAAAGCGCGGCGAAGGCCGTGCCGCACCTGCGAGACCCCGTCGCGACCCTGGAGGCCTGGACCGCGCGCCTGGGACCAGTGCCCGACCTCGCCATCGGGGCCTTCGACAAGGACGACCCCGAGCACGCGACGTGGCTCGCGGCCGCGGCGAACCTCCGGGCGGAAAGTTTTGGCATCCCCCCGGTCGACCGGCTGCGCGCCGCGCAGATCGCCGGCCGCGTCGTTCCGGCCGTCGCGACGGCCACGGCCGTCGCCAGCGGCCTGTGCGCGCTCGAGGCGGCGAAGATCCTGGGCGGCCGGGCGAAGCGTGTGGACCTGCGGTCGACGTTCTGCGGGCTGGCGGCGCCGCTCTGGAACCAGGCGCCCCCCGCGAAGCCGGCGCAGTGGCGCCTGCCCAGCGGCGCCGTCAGCTCGGAGTGGGCGCCGCCCACGGTCCGGTGCGCCCTCACGGATTCCGTGGCGGCCGTGGCGGCGCAAGTCGCGGTGCTGCTGTGTCCCGAGGAAGACATCGAGACGCTCGTGGCCCCGGACGGCGCCCTCGTCTTCATGCGCGCGCTCCACGCCCGACGGCCGCCGGCGCTCGGGGACGTGCTGGGCGGCGCGGGCGTCGTCGAGCTCCAGGCGACGAGCGGGGACCTGGTGCTGCCGGCCGTGCGGCTCGCGGTGGGCGAGCCATAATGTGTCAAATCTATATAAAGCCTTAAACCCGGATAATCCCGGTGCTGTAGTGCCTGCCCATTGATAGCCTGTATCCCGATAGCGTCTTATATCCCGCAACATACTTGTGCCCGACGGGTTTTTGGACAACGGTTTAGCACGCTCGTCGAACATCGAGCCCTGGGCCAGAGACACCCAGTGCTTGCTAGCTTGACGGGTTTAGCACGCTCGCGCTCGCTTCCCGAGTAACAGCTAGTAGGCGAGCGAAGCTGCTCGCTCCCGTCCAACAACTCGCGCGCGTCTCAGCGACCCCTGCAAAACACTAATGGCCACGCGGGCGCTCCTCCTCGCGGCCGCGCTCCACACGGCCCGCGCCAAGGTCGTCACGGGCGAGGCCGTGTTGACGGGCGAGGTCACGGAGCACGAGATCGTCAAGTTCGCCTTCCGCGTCGGCAAGGGCGGCGCGGCGCTGGCCGTCTGGACCGAGGAGGGCGACGGCTACGCGTCGGACGAGCTCAAAGCCTACGCGTATCTCGACGACGACTGGGCCGCCGTGCTCAAGGCCACGACCTGCGACGAGAAGGTCAAGCTCGCGCGGTGGTCGGCGCCCGTCGAGCTGCGGCGGGACAATAAGCTGGATACGCAGTGGAATGGGTGGCGCCCTCCTACTGGATCGCGGTTCTGGGCCCACCGGCGGGCCATGACCTCCAGCATCCGCACGCACGTCTGGTATTTCACGATCGCCGACTGCTCCCTGGAGCGGTATTTACATAACGTGCCCACGGTCCACTACCGGGCGGAGTTGCTGGACGGGGAGAGCCACCTGTCCGTGGATGAGGCGGGCCTGGGGGGTTTGCACCTCTTCAATGTCCTAGTTGCTTTGGCCTTGGTGTATTTTGTAGGCAAGCGCGTCCTCCTGGGCGCCGCGGGCCTTAGTAAGAAGAACGGGGGCGATAGGAACGTGCACGCCGCCGAAGTGCTCTTAATGACAGCAGCAATCTGCGACGCCCTCTCGAGCTTTTTCGAACTACGGCACCTGAGTGCGTACGCATCGAACGGCACCGGCTCCCACGCCGCCGACGCTTTAAGTGCCTACTTCGAAGCCATGTGCGACGCGTTGTTAGCGGCCCTCACTTTAACTATCGCGGCGGGCTGGACTTTAGCCTCGAGATTAGGCGACGACGAGAAGGCTGGTAGGGGACCTCTGCGGGACGAGACCAACGCGGAGAAGGTGGCGTCGGCCGTGGCGCCTTTAGCGCGTCTACTGCGGGCCCCGGCGTCCCTGGAGGTCTCGGCCGGGTTATTGGGGTGGGTTACTTTACACCTGGTCCTGGCGCAGTGGAGCCGCTGGGAGGGCGACGATTTCGACAGCTTCCACGACTTCGAGCACTGGCCGGGGAAGCTCATTGTGTTGTTGCGGCTCGGGCTGTTCCTGGTCTTCGTGCCGGTGGCGTTGCGGACCCAGGCCTGCGCGGGGGCGAAGCTGAGGTCCTTCTACGTCGGCTGGGCGGCCGTCGGGGGCCTGTGGATCCTGGCCCTGCCGCTCGTGACGCTCATTGCGAGTGGCTTGCCGGCCTACACGCGGCACCGCACGGTGCAGTGGGTGTGTTCGCTGGTCCAGACGGTCGCGCTCGTGCTCTACGCGCTCTTGTTCGCGGGCCGCGCGTCGAGTTCATTCAAGGAGGCGTCGTCGGTCGGCGACGGCTCTACCAACCTGGACTTCGGGAGTATTCAACCGCGGAGAGGCCTCAAGCTGCGCTTCGGTGGCGTCAAGGTGCGCGTCGACTAAGTCTTTTACTCAGGTAATGGGAAGCCTACTTGAAGCGCTTGAGCGTGCGCTTGGGCGCCTCGCCGCCCGTCGGGACCGCGCGGCGCTTCGAAGATGCGCCCTTGGGCCGCGCCGCGTAGAACGCGTCCAGGGCCTTGAGCAGCTGCTCGCGCACGGCACTGACCTCCAGGGCCGACGCGTCGTTCATCTTGACGGAGAACGTCGTCTCGTCGGCGCACGCCTGGCGCGCGACGGCCAGCATGCCCTCCCGCACCTTGGCGAGGCGCGCGCCCTCCACGTCCGCGAGGCACTCCCGCAGCTTGGAGACGGTGGACGCGCCGCAGGCCGCGGCCAGGTCGTCGCCCGCGCACTCCAGCAGGAGCGCGGCGACCTCCACGTAGTGGGCCGGGAGGGCCTGGAACGCGTCCCGGTCCTCGGTCTCCGCGTCGCGCGTCTTTTCCAAGGCCTCCTGGAGCAGCCAGGCCGGCGGCTCGACCGTGCACATCTTGCGCTTTCGTAATAAACACGCGAGCCAGAGCGGCACCTCGCACGGCTCCTGGGGCTCGAAGGGCCCGTAGTTGCCCGTCACGAAGCGGAGGACGTCGTGCTGGAAGCTGGGCACGACCCGGATCAGCGTCTCCTCGGCCTGCGGGGGGGGAGTGAGGTCCGGCGCCTTGCGTCTTGTGGCTCTTTGCGTCTCGAAGCGGTCTGCCGCTGCATCGCTGGCATCCGGTGTGCCGTGGCGCGTCTCGGAGCCCTCGCCGGCCGCGCGGGCCGCCGCGACGGGCTCCTTTGCTCCGCCGTTCCTCCCATCCTCGTGCGTGCAAATTCGCGGGCGCCGCTGCGCGCGAGGAACTCCTGGACCTCAGCATCACCGGCCTCGGCGCTCATCGTGTAACTGGGACTGTTTAACCCGGAGCGGCGGCCTAGCCTTGCAATCGTTATCAAAAACGGCGGCAAAAATAAAACCCTGAAGCAATCGGAAGGACTATACGCTGCACCTTAACTCCTCATGCCCGTCGGCGCGCGCATGGACGTGCTCATGGTGTGCAGGCGGCCGTTGAGGTCCTCGCGCAGCGACGTGACGCGCCTCGCGACGGAGGGGCCGGGGACTCCCTCCGAGTCGGCGGGCGCGTCGTCCTTGCCCGTCACGAAAGCGCGCGCGGCCGCGAGCTGCCGCCCGAAGACCGCCAGGGCCCGCGGCGTCGCTTCCAGCGCCGCCCGGAAGTCCTGCGGCGTGGGTGGCGCGACCCCGAAGACGCCGTCGGCCGCCAGCGCCTCCTCGCCGCCCTCCTCGTCGAGGGGGTCGTCGGCCCGGAGGACGACGCGCCGCGTCAGTTGGGCGATCATGAGCGGTACGACGCGCTTGACGTCCGCGAGGTCCCGGGCGGACCGCGCGCAGACCGCGAGCGCGGCCTCCACCCTCCGCGCCGTGCTCCTGCGGGGGTCCGCGGCGGAAAACGCCGCCCACAACTCCTCGAGGCACGTCTGCGCGTCCCAGTCGTTGGCGACGCAGCGCAGGGGGGCCATAATAGTCACGTACTCCGTCTCCAAAGCCCCGGGCGGCGTGAAGACCGAGAATAATAAATTTGCGCGGCCGCGGCTCATCCCGTTCACGCTTATTGCCAACGTCTCCAGGAACGTCTCCCGCTGGATGAGCGGCCCCGAAGATGCGTCCCGCAGCTTCACTACCAACTCGTCGTAGAACCGCACGGGGTCCTTGACGGCCTTGTCGTACGACACGTCCCGGTAGAGCCTCCCGAGTTCCTGCCACTTCAAGTCGAAGCGGAAGACGTCCGCCCCAGCGACGGGGTCCGCGTCGATGAGGCCGGGCGCGGTCAGGATGAGCGAGGGGCCGCTGTGCCGCGCGATCACCGCGCGGCCCGTCGACGCGTCCTCCTCCTTGTCTAGCTGAGCTCGTAGCTCGTACTCGGTCAGCACCGTGCCACCGGTCACGATAGAGGCGTTGTACAGGGCCGACCGCAGGGAGGCCTTCTCGAGCTTGGACGCGCGTTGTAACCGCGCCGTGCTGCGCTGCTCGAGCGCCGCCACCCTCTTCACCCGCGCGTCGAGCCACGCCGCGGCCTGGTCGTCGCTCCCCGGCGCCGCGGTGCACGTGTCGGCGATGGTTGTTTGATTACGGTACCACGAGGACGACGGGCGCTGCGCCACGGACGCGCCCTTGTAGCCGCTCGGGTAGCTCGCGTTCTCGGGCCATAGGCGGGGCGTGGCGCCCCAGACGCCGCCCGGGCCCGGCGCCTGGCCCCGCAGCGCCGGCGCCCACTCCGCTCTTAACGATGTGTTCCGGCGCAGGTACTCTGGGCACATGTCGTCCAGGGTCTTGGCAGGCGCCGCGCCCGAGAACTGCTGGTACTGGCGCCGGCGCCGCGCGCCGTCGTAGCCGTAGCGCACGGCGTCCGCGAAGAGGTCCGAGGAGGGCGCGTTCGAGCGGTCGATGGCGCCGCCGTACCAGGGCTCCCGCCGCGCCTTGCCGACGCCGCCTCGGCGCCGGGCCGCCCCCCCGCCCACGTACACGCGGTCCGGTGCACTGGAAGCGGTGTGGCTGCTGCACTGGGCGTAGGACATGCGGTACCAGGCGTCGTGCTCGTACGTGTCGTGGTGGTCCGAGGGGCGCGCGGCGTGGGACTGCTCCGAGGCCGCGCCGGGCAGGCGCGCGGCCGTCGCGAAGGCCGCGATGGCCTGGGCCTCGCCCCCACGGACCCGGGGCATCACCGCGCCGCCCCCGAGCCCGTACAGCCGCTGCCGCCGGATGCGGCGCCGGTGCTTCTTGGAGTTGGGGTCCGCGAAGGACGCCCGGACCTCCTCCTCGAGCAGCTCGTTCAACTTCTCGCTCGTGGACGGCATCGCGCGCCCGAGCCTCTGCCCAGGAAATATTTCTTTTTGCTTAGCTGCTCCGGCTGCCCGCGGGGCTCGCCTCGCCGCGACGCGTCAGCAGCGCCTTTACTGAAACTGCTGCTCCGCCGCTGTAATGCGCAATCGAGAGGCCGCCGGCAGCGCCTCCGTACGCTAGGAAGCCAAGTAACGTACGCGGGATGCGCGTCGACGAGAAAGCTCGGCGCCCTCGTCCCACGACTCCGGTGCCCGCCGCGCGCCTGGCAAACGTGCTCGCGCCGACGGACCCGTGCGCGATTTATCCCCCTATATCCCAACTTAGCGGCCGGCCGCGACGAAGCGTTAAAGCAAGAGCCCGGGGGCCACCGCAGCACGAGAAAACCCGCGCCGGTACGCCTCGAAACAGTAGTGAAGAGGCACCATGGTCGTCGACGAGAGCCTCTTCGGGCGCAAGACCTCGAAGAGACGGGGCAAGCTGCCCGCGCGCGCCGCCGTCATCTCGGCCAGCGAGCTGCACCGGATCCGGGGCACGACGCGCATCATCACGGCCGCGGAGATCCAGAAGGACAAGGACGAGCTGGAGAGCGTGAACGCCGTGCGGCACGCAGCGGCGCGCGCGCGCAAGGACCGCATGCGCGC
>Ga0302122_10003080_pt1 | contig 10137 bp, 9 predicted proteins | sample CB21_SCM_MG_FD_203115 | JGI IMG/M metagenome (GOLD analysis project Ga0302122, IMG submission 203115) | Marine microbial communities from Western Arctic Ocean, Canada - CB21_SCM | ecosystem: Environmental > Aquatic > Marine > Oceanic | place: Canada: Western Arctic Ocean | collected 2017-09-28
AATCGCAGCCCAGCCTGAACCCGCCCCCGGGGCAATGGGTCAGAATCTTGGATTCAAGATCGCAAGATGGCTCGGGAACAAACCCCGCACGGAGCCGCCTACTGAGAAACCCGAAGAGGGAAAAGATGCAAAAAAGGGAGGAATGGGTTTTGATGTCGTTTGGGTGATTGGGGGAGTTGTGTATCTGCTTACCCGAAGTTGTTAGTGAAAAACTACCCGCCGCCGAAAGCTATGAATGAATCAAATGCCAAACCTGAGGAAACGGAGTTCCAGTTGGGAGCGGAATCCGAATCAAAATCCGCGCCCACGCGCTGAAGCCGGGCATTGCTGGGATTCCGAATTGCATTGGCCGGGTTGATGCTGGCTGTGGTGGCGGGTTATTTTAAGGATCAACAGGCGCGGCAAGCTTGCGGGGTGCGTGTGGATGACTTTCATCCCCTCGCCGCTGTCCGACTCAATCGCCAGCACATGGTTTTTCAAATCCTTCGCGCCTCCATTAAAGGCAGTCGGTAAGCAAACGAGAAACAGGATGCGTAGGGTCACTTAAAAATCCCCGTGGTCAGCTTGCCGTGTTTGTCGATGCTGCCGCGGTTCATGGCGGGGGTGTTGAATTCCATGACGATGTTGCCTTTGGCATCGAGGCCAATGACGCCGCCGCTGCCTTTGGCTTTTTTGAGTTTCACCTGGACGATGTCGCGCGCGGCTTGGGCGAGGCTGGATTGTTTGTATTCCATGTGGGCGGAGATGTCGTGCGCGACGGCGTAGCGGATGAAAAATTCACCGTGGCCGGTGCAGGAGATGCCGCAGGTTTTGTTGTTGGCATACGTGCCGGCGCCGATGATGGGCGAGTCGCCAATGCGGCCAAACTGTTTGCCGGTGAGGCCGCCGGTGGAGGTGGCGGCGGCGAGGTTGCCCTTGGCATCAAGCGCCACGCAGCCGACGGTGCCGAAGTAGTCGGCGTGTTTTTCATCGAGAAAGGTTTGTTTGCTCTTGCCCTTTTTCTTTTTCCATTCCTGTAATTGTCGCCAGCGTTGGTCGGTGTGGAAATATGCGGGCTTCACCAATTCCAGCTTTCTATTTTTGGCGAAGGCTTCGGCGCCTTCGTTGGTGAGCAGTACGTGCGGGGTGTGATCCATCACCGCGCGCGCGGCGAGGATGGGGTTTTTCACAGTGGTCACGCCGCCGACCGCGCCGGCCATGAGCGTGCGGCCGTCCATGATGGAGGCATCGAGTTCATTACGCCCGGCGCTGGTGAACACGGCACCTTTGCCGGCATTAAATAGGGGCGAATCTTCCATCACCATGATGGCCGCTTCCACGGCGTCGAGCGAGCTGCCGCCGCGTTTGAGGATGGCGTGGCCGGCGCGCAGCGAAGCCTCGAGGGTGGCGTGATATTCCTTTTGGCGCGCGGGCGTGAGCTTGGCTTTGTCCATACGGCCCGCGCCGCCGTGGATAACAATGGCGGTGGGGGATGCGGATTCAGTAGTCATAGCGAGCGCCAACAGCGCGGCGGGGAGTAGTTTGTACATGGTTAATTGGCAAGGGATGCGGTTGTTTTGGTGAGGCGGTTTACTCACTCGGGTTGGAGTTGATAAACTCAAAACTACCATCGTTATCGGCGGCAATGGGGGCGAGCGATTTGTCCACGTCTTTGGGTTTGCGCCCGAAGCCGACTGTGTTGACGCGCACGGATTTGTCTTTGTTAAGATCGGCGATCAAGCGTCGGACGGGGACATCATTGCCGACTTTGAAAATGCCATCGGTCATCAGCCAAATGGTGTCGGGCTTGTGTTTGTCGAACGCTTCGCGCAATGCGCCGCGTGGGTCGGTGCCGCCGGCTGCGGGGATGGCATCCACCCACGGCTTGATGCGGGCGATGTTTTCTTCTGTGGCCGGCACTGGATCCCCCTCCATCGGGAGTTTGGCACTGTAATAAAAATAAATGAAAAATTCTTTCTTGGGGCCCAGTTTTTTGAGCGTGCGATACAAGGCGACTTTGGCGAGCCGCAGGCGTTGATCGATGCGCATACTTCCGGAGCAATCAAGGATGAACACGTAACGCGTGCCTTTGCCGTTTTCGGCGATGTTGGGAAATAAGTTGGGGATTGGCATCCCGTCGACGGTCTCGGAGATTGCGCAGCAGCCGAGCACGCCGGTTTTGGCGCGGCCAAGGGTGACGCCCCCGGCGGATTCGCGATGGGCGAGCACCCATTTACCAGTGCCCCCAATGTCGGCGTCATCCGATTGCCGTGCGGATCCATCGGCCGCCACGAATTGGCCCTGATTTTTATTAAGCCCACTCATCGCCTCGGGTCGGGAAGGTTTTTCATCTGAACCACTCCAGCGCGCGGTGCCGAGGTCGCAGGTGGAAAGGTTGCGCGTGGCACCCAGCACGGTGGTGGGTCGGCCGATGTCCGCGCCGTGGATGAGCACGTAGCTCACCGCTTCGTGTGGGAGGATGCGTCCCTCGATGGGATTGTAACGGGCCCAATCCGCGCGGGCGGCTCGATTGGCCGATTCGCGTCCAGCATCACAGGGCGACCACACCATGCCCGCCGAGCCAAGTTCGAGCCGAAAATCGGGCAGCGAAAAGATGGCCGCCGGATGGCTGACAAAGTCGTCCCGCTGCGGGCCAAATAATTCAAGTTGCCTTGAGGGGGTGAGCTGCCACGGCAGGCGGTTGACGTTATCTTGGGCAAAAGAAATGAGCGCGGTGCCCACTTGCCCGATTTGGTTTACGCAGGTTGCGCGGTGGGCCTTGGCTTTGGCGCGCGCGAGCATCGGCAACAACAACGCCATCAGCACACCGATGATGGCTATCACCACCAACAATTCAACCAACGTGAAGCCGCGGCGGGGATTGGGTTGATAATTGGACATGACCGAATTGAAACGCTTTCGTGTGTTGCGGCCAAGTGCAAAGTGCGGTCGTTGACATTCGCGCACCGCTTGGCGAAAGTGCCGTGTGCCTGAAAATAATTTGAAAATCCGTCCAGCCACAGAGGCCGACGTGCCGTTGTTGCTCGAGTTTATCCGCGCCCTTGCCGAGTATGAAAAGCTGCTGGATGAAGTGGTGGCTACAGAGGAGAGCGTCTTGGAGTCTCTCTTTGGTGAAAAACCGGCGGCCGAAGCCTTGATTGGTGAATGGGAGGGGGAACCGGTGACCTTTGCGATTTATTTCCAGAATTTCTCCACCTTCACCGGTCGCGCGGGATTGTATCTGGAAGACCTCTTCGTGAAGCCAGAATATCGTGAGCGCGGCATTGGCAAACTGATGCTCAAGCATCTGGCAAAGATTGCCGTGGACCGCGGCTGCCCTCGCTTCGAATGGATTGCGTTGGATTGGAACGAACCGGCTATTAAGTTTTATGAAGGGCTTGGCGCCAAGCAACTGACCGATAAGCGGTGCTTCCGCATGAGCGGTGAACCCTTGGCAAAACTCGCCGCGCGGGAGATGTAAACCATCCGGCCCGAAGGGCCATCCGCCGCCCAGCTTTCCCCACCGTGAGAGACTACTTATTGACAATCAATCGACTTGCTGTTAATAACTCTCCCGGCGGATATCCCCTATCCGCTTCTGGCCGCCAGCGGGATACCCCCTACTCCTTCTCGTTGGCGGCCTTCTTTTTTCCTGTGAATAACTTGTGAATAAGCTGGGGGTTTCGCCCTCGACAAGCAGGCGTCATAAGGTACGTTTACGTACTGCTTGGCTCCAAAGTGAACATAATACGTGTACTTACTATCGCCGAGAGAAAAAGTTGACGATAGTACGTTCACGTACGAACTGGAATTGTGATTGTGAAAACATTGTGGTTATTATTGATGGGTGCCGCTTTGGGCACGGGCTGCAACGTGCTTGAGGATTTGGGCACTAATCCTTATGAGGCCCATTATTTCTGGCTTAATTCCGTTGTTTCGGTGCCGGTGCCGTCCGCTCCGATCGCCGACCCGGAGGTGCAGCAAACGCTGATGCGGCGGCATGCGGAGCGGGTGAAATTGCATACCGATGGTGGCTGGGACATTTTTGGAGAATCAGAATTCAACACCTCCAATTCCGCGAGCAACCGCCAACTGCTGAAGCAGGGGCGCGCGGTGGGGGCAGAATTAGTGGTGCATTCACGGGAATTTGACCGGCGTGAACAGGAATGGGTGCAGCGCCGCGAGTACGAGCCGGGCGAGCGATTCACGGTGAATGGCACCACCATCGAGCGCCCCGGCAAGTGGGTGGAGCGTCACGAACCGGTTACCCGCAAATACTATAATTACCGCGCCACATTTCTGCGCCGGCGCGGGGAATAAATCAGTAATATTTTTAAGGACAAATCACGGGCAACTGGCTAAACTTTCGCCATGCGGTTTGCATTCATTCTTGGGCTGACGGGGTTACTGTCCGTGAGCATGTTTTCGCAAGATGCTCCGGTTCCCGCCGAAGCCCCCACGCGCAGTGCTGCATTGCCCGACAAGCTCAAGGCAGTGGCGCCCAAACTCGCCGCCCGTTATGCCGATGAATTGGCTAAGGCCAAGGCCGGCGATGGCCTCGCGCAACATGAGGTGAGTCAGTTGCTCGAATGGGGTCAGGGCGTGCCGGTGGATTTACCCGCTGCTTTCCAATGGGCAAAAAAATCCGCCGAGGCGGGGCACTCGTTGGGTCGGTTTCGACTGGGGTTAATGTATCGCTTCGGCACGGGGGTGGATCCGGATGAAGCGAAGAGCAATGATTTCCTGAAACGCGCCGCGACCGGTTTGCCGGCGCTCGTCAAGGCAGGCAATGCCACGGCGTCGCGCGCGTTGGCCCTGCTGCATTATCGCGGCTGGGGCGCGCTGGAAATGGACAAGGCTGCGGCGCTGAAAATTTTTGAACAGGCGGCTAAGGCGGGCGATCCGTTTTCCATTTCAGAATCCGCCGATCAATATTGGGATGGCCTCGGTGCGCGGCGCGACCGCGACCGCGCACGCAAGTTGTACCGCGAGGTGTTGCCCAAGCTGATGACGCTGGGCGAGGACGGCAGCGTGTCGGCGATGTTTTTGGCGGGCAACATCTGGGCCAGTCAACGCCACGGTCGGCGTGATTATGCGGAGGCATTGCGCTGGCACCGGCCCATTGCGGAGCAAGGGTTTGCCAAGGCGCAGTTTATGCTCGGCGCGCGCTACAGCAAAGGGCACGGAGTGGAGCTTAATGATGCGGTGGCCATGGAGTGGTATCGCAAAGCGGCGGCTCAGGGGGATTCCGGTGCGATCAATAACATCGGCTGGATGCTCGGCTACGGTCGCGGCGGCGAGGGGCAGCCCAATCAGGAAAAAGCCATCGAGTATTACCGGCGCGCGGCAGAACGCGGCAATTCAGTTTCCCAAAATAACGTGGGCCTCCGCCTAAAAAATGACGGCGACACCGAAGAGGAAAAAGCGGCCATTCTCAAGGAGCGTTTCCAATGGCACCGGCGCGCGGCGGAAAATGACAATGCCCGCGGGCAATTCGAGCTGGCCGGAATGTACGATGCCGGCGAAGGCATCGAATCCAACCTCGCGCTGGCAGTGAAGTGGTACAAACGCGCGGCGGAAAACGACAACTCAGGGGCGCAGTTGGAACTGTCCAAAATCTATAATGAAGGCCGCGGCGTGCCGCACGATAATCGTGTGTCCCTCCAATGGCTCGCGCGGCTCACGGAATTTAACAGGGACGAGGATAACCAATCCTTTGCCAACGATCATCAGGCAGCCAAGGAGGCATTGGAAAGGCATTCCACGATTGCCGGCTTCCTGGATGAAGGTTGGCCCGCGCGCCTCGGCAAGTCGGAGGGAGTCAAAACCCCGCCGGAGGATGCGCCGCCCGCCACACTATTCCAATACGCCGCCAATCTCACCTTTGGTTTTGGCATCGAGCAAAATCAGAATGAAGCCTTGCGCTGGGTGCAGCTTGCCGCGGACCGCGGCCTGGCCGACGCGCAATACGTGCTCGCCATTCGCCACGAACAGGGCCGAGGCATTGCGCTCAATGACAAAAAATCTTTTGAACTCTACCAACAAGCCGCCGACCAAGGCCACGCCGCCGCGGCCAATCAACTCGGCGTGAAACTGCTCCTCGGTGAAAGCGCCAAGCGCGATGCGGTTGCCGCCCGGAAATATTTCACCAGCGCCGCCGAGGGCGGCCATGCCGACGGCATGTTTAACCTCGCCGTGCAACTGGCCTCGGCGGACGAGGCGGCAGCCGTGAAGTGGTATCAACGCGCCGCGCAGCTTGGCCAACCCCGCGCGTTAAACGAAATGGGCGTGCGCCTCTTGGCTGGGCAAGGCGTGCCCAAGGACACCGAAGCCGCCGCGCGCAGTTTCCGTCACGCCGCCTGGCAGGGGCACGGGGATGCCCAGTTTAATTTCGCCGGTCTGTGCCGCGCGGGGCAGGGGGTGGATGCGAATGAGGTGAAGGCATTTGTGTGGTGGTGCCAGGCAGCCTTGGGCGGTCATGAAGCCGCCGCTCGCAAACTGGAAGCTTTAGCGTCCCAACTCACCGATGCCCAACGCCAAACTGCCATTCGCAAAACCAAGATCTGGTTGCCCCAGCTTCATGTGCAGCGCGGGAAAAATCAGTAAACAAGAAGGAAGAAAAAAATGAATCGAACCCTCCAATTGATGGTGCTCGCCGCCGCCCTGTTTGCCGGATGTGAGTCCACCCCTAGCGGGTCGCTCAGCGAGTTGGTGATGCGTGGCGGGATGGTCTATTTGAAGGGCGACTCCGCGCCATATACCGGCGTGAACACAATGACCGATCCGGACACGGGCCGAAAAATGGTTTTGAGCTTCAAAAACGGCCGCAAGCACGGACGGTTTGAGGAGTGGTACAACCGCACCCAGCGTCGAGCCGTGGCGCAATGGCAGGACGGGAAAATCATTTCCGGCACCACTTGGAAAATTGACGGCACCGAAGGCAGCCGCGTGGTAAATGGCACCGGCACGCTGATTCTCTTTCGCCCCGATGGCATCCGCGAAAGTGAGAAGCACTATCGCGACGGCGCGCAAGTCCCCGGCCCATCCGGCACCCCCGCGCCACCCTCTTCCTCCCCACCGGTGAAAGATGCCGCCGGTCTTTATGTTCATCATCAGAGCGGTAAACCATTTCACGGGCAGTTTGACTATATTAAAGAGGGCTGCCGATACAAGGGCCGCATCAACAATGGCCGGCGCGACGGGCTCATCCGCGTGTGGTACACCGGCGGCGCGCCTTTGATGGAGGCGGATTATTCCAAGGGAAAAATCAACGGGCGCTTTGTGGAATGGTACCCCAACGGCGAACGAATGGTGGACGCCATTTTCCAGCGCGGTCGATTAGTGCGCGCCACTTCGTGGAAACTGGGAGGCAAAGTTGCCTCGGAATTGCCGCAAGGCACGGGCACGCTCGTTTTGTTTTCTCCAACCGGCGACCCACGCCGTGAATCGGTTTATGAACAAGGCGTGAAAGTGACACACCGCGCCCAATAAAAACTCCGGTGAATCGTTGCCGCTCTCAAATACTTTTCCTGATGTTGGCCGGGATGGTCGGAGCAGTTGCAGCTGCGGAACCTTCAGCTTCAAGCCAAGCACTCACCTCGGGCTGGGACGCCGTGAAAGGCTTTAGCGAACTGGCCCTCAAAGCGGTTTGGCATTTTTCACTGTGGGGTGTGTTGGGTTTGATGTTGGGCGCGGCAGCGGGGGTTTTCCTGTGGCGTTGGCTGTGTGATCGCGGTTGGATGGACGTGCCGTGGTGCGGCTACAAATACGTGCGTTGGTTGTGGCCGGTGCTGATGGTGGGCACGTTGTCGCTCGGGTTGGGTTCCGGCTTGGGCGTGTGGGGCGGCGGACGCGCCATCAAACAAGGCGCGCGCGAAGGGGAAATATTCGAGACGGCGGTGGTGAAAACTTATGCCGCAATCATGGTTTGGCGGCTCGGAGGTACGGACACGGATGCCAATGGCACGTCGCTTTTGGAACGTGACCTCGCCCAGGCAATTTCCAAACTGCGCAAAACCTCCGGCCAAGCGCAAGCCGCCGAAAGTGCCATGCGCGAACGCGCGATGGAAGCGTTGGACAAACAATCCAGCGGTAATGTTTTTCAGAAATGGGTTGGCCACCAAGTAACCAAGTTTCTTTGGGACGAACAACTCAAGGGCAAGTTCACCGAAACCGAGGCGGCTGAGTTTCTGGGGTCGTTGCAGCCGGATCACGTTTCCAGCACCGAAGCGGTGGCGTTGGCGAAGCGGAAAATCATGAGCGGCGTTTATCTTGCGCTGGATGAATCGGTGAATTCCATCGTGTATCCCACGCTCGTCACTATTCTCTTCACTGCGTTAACCCTGCTGCTCGGGCCGTTGGGATTTTTCTGGCTCATTCGCTGGCTTTGCCTGCGTCGGCGGAACGATCCGGAATCTTCCCCGGGAGCGGATGATGATCCGCCTCTTTTGAATACGGATTCAAACTAAGGAGTCCTAATTGCTTCTCGGTGCCATTGGGCGCTTGCGCGAATGTCCGCGTGCCGCCACACTGCGCATCGACTTTTTTTAAAATGAAATCACAATGTGTTTCTCGTTGGGGACTGCTGGTTTTGGCGGTCGTTGGGTTGGCTGGCAATTTGTCGGCCGCAAATGCGGATCTCGTGACCCAAGGCAAAGCACTTTTCCAGACCAAAATTTGTTTCACCTGCCACCAAGTCGAGGGCGGACCGCCCGCGCTCGCGGGCGTGGCGATGAAAGCGCCGAAGTTCGAGGGCAATTTCTGGGGCAAGGAACGCACGGTCACGCTCGGCTTCGGCGGCAAGGATGCGAAAGTAAAATTCGATGAAGCGTACTTCATCGAGTCCATTCGCCAGCCGTTGGCCAAAGTGGTGAAGAACGCCGCCGCGCCGATGCCGCCACCGCCCGCGGTGAATGATGATGAAATGAAGGCGCTCATCGCTTATGTGAAAAGCCTAAGCGACGGCACCGCGCCGGCCGCCGGGGGCATTGTGGCCAAGGGCGCGATTCGCGATTTCAAGTACCGCGTGTACAATGGTTCGTGGGATAGGTTGCCGGATTTTGATAAGCTCAAGCCAGTGAAGAAGGGTGAGGCCAAGACTGGCATTGCCGACACCAATCTTTCCAAAAAGCGTGACAACTTTGGAATCGTCATCGAGGGCAATTTGGAAATTAAAAAGAAGGGCAACTACACCTTCAACCTCGGCTCGGATGACGGCTCGCGGTTGATTCTCAACGGCAAGGTGGTGGTCGATAACGATGGCATTCACGGCGTGAAAAACGCCAAGGGCTCCGTCTCGCTTGAAGCCGGTTTGGTGCCCATCCGCATCGAGTTTTTTGAAAAAGGCGGCGGCGAACATCTCTCGGTGGACATGTCCGGCCCGGGAATCAAGAAGCTGCAGCTCGCCCGTAACACCGCCCCGCAAGGCGGCAACAAGCCGGCCATCGCCACCGGTAATCCCATCAACCCCGTCAACAACGAGGCGGTCATGTATCGCAACTTCATCCAAGGCGCGAGCCCGCGCGGCATCGGTGTGGGCTATCCGGAAAAAGTGAACTTCTGTTTCGACGCCAACGCGATGAACATCGTGATGGTGTGGCACGGCGCGTTTATGGATGGCGCAAAACACTGGAACGGTCGCGGCCAAGGTTTCCAACCGCCGCTCGGGCACTATCTCATCAACCTCAAGCGCGTCCAAGCCATCGCGGTTTTGCCCGACGCCAAAGCGCCGTGGCCCACGCTCAAACTCGGCAACAACGACGATGACCGCGCAAAGGGCTTGCGTTTTCGCGGCTATCGTTTGGTCGAAGGCCGGCGGCCCATTTTCAAATACACCGCCGGCGAAACGGTGATTGAAGATTACGTCATCCCGCAAGCGGGCGCGTTGCCGTCGTTCACGCGCCAGCTCACGCTCACCGGCAGCGGCCAATACTACTACCTCGCCGCCGCCGATGGGTTCATCGAGAAACGCGGCAACAGTTGGAAAATCGGTAAGACCCTCAAGCTCACGCTCGATTCGCCCGACGCACCCATTCTGCGCGAGGGCGCGAGCGGCAAGGAACTCCTCGTGCCCATCACCGTGCGCGGCAAGGCAATCATCCGCGCCAAGTACGAATGGGATTTGAACTAAACTTTAAAGAAAGAAATTTTTACCATGAA
>Ga0302122_10003084_pt1 | contig 10128 bp, 7 predicted proteins | sample CB21_SCM_MG_FD_203115 | JGI IMG/M metagenome (GOLD analysis project Ga0302122, IMG submission 203115) | Marine microbial communities from Western Arctic Ocean, Canada - CB21_SCM | ecosystem: Environmental > Aquatic > Marine > Oceanic | place: Canada: Western Arctic Ocean | collected 2017-09-28
AACCCACCCGCTGGAATCATCCTCAGCATAATGCTAGCGCCTGGTGGTAAGGTGTTTGAAGCTCAGCGACAGCGCATGTAAAAGAGTAACGTAACGCGCTCAGCCTAGATCAAGTTCGCCGCCACCCGCTCCTCATAGATCGCTGGGCCGGCTTTAATCCAACAGTAGACCAGGATCTGCGCCTTCGGGCAATTGTACGTCAAACGCTGCGAGCATGATCGCCGTAGCTGAATAGGCGCCCATCATGGAGATAATATCGACCAAGGTCGAGATCTCGAATGCCTTGATAGCGCGGGCGTAGGTCGCGGAATCAAGCTTGTGGGTCTGGAACAACTGGCGGCCCAGCTCAATCAGCACGGCGTGAGTTTCGGGCAACCCACCGGTTGGGCGGCGATGACGGATAACGTCGACAGTTTCCATCGGCAGACCAACGCGCAGCCCTTCGCGCTCGTGGGCACACCATTCAAATTGCGAATCAAATTCACGGGCTGTGACCAAGATAGCAACTTCGCGCTCTTGATCGGTGTACTCTGCGCCATGGCGCAGATAATGTGCCGCGGCTGAAGAAAGTCCCGACAGTTTCTTGGAATGCAGGCGGATCCCCCCTGGCCCATAGAGCCCGGCGAGAGACTTACCAGCAGCGGGGTCGATATGGACATGCGCATCAAAAACCTCGCGGGCGGCATCGTCGAGATCATCCCGATTAGGCAGCGGCACGCGCGACCGGCTTTCAGGAAGAACGTCGGGGGGGAAATCCTTGGTATCGGTCATCAGAAGGGTTCCTGTTTAATATCTAATTCTTGTTAACCCTATTATAACGTGCCACGCCCGATCTGAAAACGGGGGATGGAATCAGTTTTTTCACCATGCTCATGCCCACCAGCCTTGTATGTGATTATTTCTGTCTGGCTGATGACCATTGATCCCAAACGTTTTACTATAAACTCCTGATTACCCAAAAAATGGGTGGGTGAAACAGCTCAGGATAATGCAAAATGAAAACCAGTACCGACCGGATATTAACAACCCATGTCGGCAGCCTGCCACGGCCCCTCGACCTCTTCGATATGCTCACAGCAGAGGATCAGAACCAGCCGCATGATGCAGCAGCCTTAGAGGCACGGGTCGCGAGAGCCGTTAAGGATGTCGTCGCCAAACAGGTCGCGTGCGGGGTGGATATCGTCTCCGATGGAGATATGGGGAAAATATCATACACCTTCTATGTGAAACACCGGCTGTCCAACATCGACCCGGCGCCACCGCCGGGGGCTGAAACCCCCAAGGAAAACGCCAATCAGGATATTACCGAGCATCCCGAGTTCGAGGCCCGTGTCAAAAAACAGCGCGGGGGCTGGGGTCTACAATATGGCCGCCCGTGGGTGGTTGGCCCAATCGCCTATACCAATGAGGCGCCGCTCAAGCGCGACCTCGTCCATTTGCAGGCTGCGAAAGACGCCAGCAACCCGACCGAGGCTTTTATGACAGCCGCGTCACCCGGCGTGCTCAGCAAGTTCGTGCCCGACGATTATTACAAGAACGAAGAAACCTATATCGCCGCGATGGCCGATGCGATGAGGACCGAATATGAGGCAATCCATGCGGCGGGGCTGATCCTGCAACTCGATTGCCCGGATTTCGGCTCGGCGCGCCACAACCAGTACAAAGATTTATCAGACGAAGAGTTTCTCAAGATTGCCTGGCGGAATATGGAAGCGGTCAACGCGGCCACCGCCAATATCCCGCCCGATGCCATGCGGCTACATGTCTGCTGGGGCAATTACGAAGGCCCACATACCCACGACTTCCCGCTAGCGAAGATTTTTCCGGTACTGATGGCAGCGCGTCCGGCGGCAATTTTATTCGAAGGCGCCAATCCTCGGCATGAACATGAATGGGAAGACATTCAGGGGATGGATATTCCCGATCACAAGGTTTTCATTCCGGGCGTTATCGATTCCACCAGCAACTTCGTCGAACATCCCAAGCTGATAGCTCAGCGGCTGTGCAACTGGGCTGGTGTAGTCGGCCGCGAACGGGTGATCGCCGGATCGGATTGCGGATTTGGCACCTTCGCGCGGCAGGAACCTCAGGTCACCGCCGATATTGTCTGGTCCAAATTCAAAATGATGGCCGAAGGCGCGGAGATCGCCACCAAACGGCTTTGGTCATAAATCACAAATTATAGAGTGCGCGCGGGTTTGCCTCGGCGATCTGTTCGATCTCGTCCGTACTGAACTCGGCGTCTTTTAACGTCGTTAGCGGATCCGGATCTCCTGGCGGAAACGGCAAATCAGTCCCCAGCACCATCTGCTCAATACCGACCAGATCACGGAGATACCGCAAAGCTGGCCCGTGATGCAGGATGGTGTCGTAGTGCATTCGCCTGAGATAGTCCGAGGGCGGGTTCTCGGCGACAGTCCCAGTCATCTTATGCGGTGCCGCATTGTGCATCCGATCAAACCGTCCGATCAGCCATGGCACCGACCCGCCACCATGCGACAACACCAGCTGCAAATCCGGGAACCGGTCCAACACACCATTTGAAATCAGTGAGCCGACGGTCAATGTCGTGTCATTGGTATAGGCGACGACCTGATTGAGCGCGAACTTGGTCGCCCGCTGTGGCGCAATCGGCTGAGCCGGATGCAAAAACACCGGCGCTTTCAATTCGACACAAGCCGCCCAAAATTCATCGAGATCACATTCGCCGAGATTCTCATGACTGATATGGGTCGCCGCAATTGCCCCGACTGCCCCCGCCGCCATAGACCGTTCCAATTCACGCGCCGCCGCCGCGGGATCCTGCAGCGGGCCCGACGCCATCCAGGAAAATTGTATGCGATGCGCGTCACACAGATCGGCCAGACAGTCATTCATCAAACGGTGCCAGAGGAGCCCCTTATAAGCCGGCATTTCATAACCAAAAATATCGGTCCACAATGACAAAACCTGGTGCTGGAGCCCAATTTTTTCCATCTCATTCAGGCGAATATTGACATCGGTCAGCGTGTCAAAAAATGGTCGTATCTGAATCCCCGAGGCAAACCGGCAGCAGTGACAGCCGGGTTCTGATTCCAGGAGATCGATCCCGAAATCGGCACCGCGATCCGCCAAAGTCTCAATAACAGAGGGCGGGACAAAATGGGCATGAACGTCGATCGCCATCTCAGGCTCCTTTTTCAGCAAGCAATTCACGAATCCGCATGGGTGATAATGGCAAGTCAGTGATCTGGACATCATATTGGCGCAGCGCCCGCGCCACGGCATTGCCGACTGCCCCCGCCACCGCGACGATGCCGCCCTCGCCAGCGCCTTTGAAGCCCATCGGATTGAATTTCGATGGGCTTTCTTCCAGCGTAATGGCGGTAATTTCTGGCAAATCCGTCGATAACGGCAGCAAATACTCGGCGAGATTGGCCGTCATCAACTGGCCATCATCGTCGTAGATCATATGATCCAGCAACGTGCCGCCGAGCCCCTGAACCAACCCACCGACCGCCTGGCCTTTCACCATCATCGGGTTTAATGCTCGGCCAATTTCCTCGATCAACGCGTATTTAACGAGGTCTATTCCGCCGGTTTCAACATCCACCGCGACCAACGCCGCATGCGCGCCGTATGAATAAGACAGCTTGCCGTCATTACTGAAACTGGCATCGGCGGACAACGCTTCGCCGCCGCCGCGCGTTGCCGCAAACACGGCAAGTTCCTGCAATGTCAGCCGTTCGCCATCATCACGTGCCACCGCGCCCCCCTCATAAGTAAGGCCGTCAGTCGCGACATTCCAGCGAAGTGCCGCCAACTCAACCGCCTTTTCAGTCAAGGCATCAGACGCTTTTCGTACTGCATTGCCAGCCATAACTGTGCAGCGGCTATGAAAGGTACCGCCACCGCTTTCCACCAATGTCGTACTGCCGTGAAGCACTGAGATACCAGCCATATCAGTCTGCAGAATTTCGCCACAGATTTGCGCCATGCCGGTCTCAAGCCCCTGCCCAACCGATGATGCGCCGGTACGCAGCTCAATACTGCCATCGCGCGCCACCGTAATCCGCGCCGTCTCCGGCGGCCCGGCCGCACTGCTTTCGACAAAGATCGCGAGGCCAAGCCCCATCAGCTTGCCGTCTTTAACCTCGCCCTGGTGATCTTTCCAATGATCGTACTCAACCTCATCCAGCAATTGCTGAAAGGCCGATGCGTAGTTGCCGTCGTCGAAGGTCGCATCGGGGTCACCGGGGACCAGCTCGCCCATCCGATAGGGAAGTTCTTCGGGCTTCATCAGATTGCGGAGTCGTAGTTCCGCGGGATCAATGCCGAGATCATCAGCCATCATATCAAGCAGCCGTTCACGACAGAAATTTGCTTCAAACCTGCCCGGTCCGCGCATCGTGCCGACCGGCGTCTTGTTGGTGACAATCGCTTTCATTTCGGCGGCAAAGGCCGGAATCCGATAGGGCCCCGGCAGAAACTGAACCGTCTTCGATGGTACGACGCCGCCATTAGTCCGAACATAGGCACCGAGATCACCCCGCACTTCACAGCGCATACCGAGAATTTCGCCATCCCGGGTAGCGGCGATTTCCAGATCGCAAGTGATATCCCGAGAATGATTGCACGCCATCAGGTTCTCACGGCGATCTTCAATCCACTTCACAGGTTTGCCGACACGTTTGGCCGCGATCAAAACCAAATAGTCTTCTGGGTAGAGCTCACCCCGCGCGCCAAACGCACCGCCGACATCGAGCTCGATCAACTCCACCAGATTTTCTTCGAGCCCAAAGGCGGTAGCAAGATGGCGCCTGTTGAAGAACGTGACCTTGGCGGCACCAGTCAGCCGCAGCACACCGGAGGGCTGATCACATTCACCGATCAAGCCCCGCGTTTCCAACGGGCAAGCGGCATGGCGGTTCGTGACGAAGCGTTCCCGCCTCGTATAAGGTGCGCCCATAAAAGCCGCCTCGATATCCCCACGTCCAACAGGATAGGCCGCACCGACGTTTTCACCCGCCGCATCATGCAGCAAAACATCGCCAGTCTGCGCCTGATCAAGCGTGGTAACCGCAGGTAATGCTTCAATATCAACAATGATCTCAGCCAGTGCATCTTCCGCAAGATAGCGGTTCTCTGCGATGACAACTGCGATCGGCTCACCGACGTAGCGCACCTTGTCGACCGCAATGGGCTTCTGCAGAAACCGTTCAAAGCCTTTAAAAGGCGCCAGCCGTAACGGGATATCCGGCAACGCCATCTCAATATCACCAGCCGCAAAGGCATCAATTACGCCCGGCATCTCCCGCGCTGCCGAGAGATCGATCGCCTTTATCCAGCCATGTGCCTGCGGGCTGCGCAGGATCGCCATATGGACCATCCCTGACAATGACACATCATCGACAAACTGTCCGGTCCCGGTCAGAAACCGCTGATCTTCGAGGCGGGGTACCGATTGACCGATATAGCGGATCTGTGTTGTTTCGTTCATTGCTGATCCTTGGAATTATCTTCAGCGCTCAAGGTAAGTCATGGAGACTATCGGGAGCAACGACCAGAGCGACATAAATTCCAAACAACCATTTCCTGTACAGCAAAAAAACGCCATGATCTCGCCAGCATTCCGAACACAAAACATATGAGAGCGAGCAATGGACCTGCAATTGAACGGCAAGAAGGCAATCGTAACTGGTGGCAGCGAAGGGATCGGCAAGGCGATTACCTTGGGATTAGCGCAGGAAGGCGTCGACGTTGCTATCTGTGCGCGCCGCAAAGAACCGCTCGAAGCCGCCGCCAAAGAGATTGCCGATGCCACCGGCCGCAATATTGTCCCGATCACTGCAGATCTGACTGATACAGAACAGGCCAATGCCTTTATCGATGGGGCCGTAGAAGCCCTCGGCGGCGTCGATATTCTGGTCAATAATGCCGGTGCCGCCGTCGGGGGTGTGCTGGAATATCTTTCTGATGAGCAGTGGGAAGATGCGTTGCAGCTCAAATTCTTCGGCTATGTCCGCTGTACCCGTGCCGTCTTACCGCATTTCAAAAAACAGGGCGGCGGGCGGGTTGTTAATCTGATCGGCAATGACGGCGTCAAACATTCTTACTGGGAAATCGCCCCTGGCGCCGCCAATGCTGCAGGTCAGAACCTGACCATTTCGCTGGCCGGCCAATACGGCAAAGACAATATAAGCTTCGTCGCGGTAAACCCCGGCCCGGTCCGAACCGAACGCTGGGCGGGTCTCGTCGAGGGCATGGCGCGGGATATGAAACTCACTATCGAGGAAGCCGATCAGCTGGCACCCCGCAGCATTCCCTTGGGCCGCATTGCTGAAACCGTTGAGGTCGCCAATCTGGTGACTTATCTGGCTTCGCCACTAGCGCATTTCGTCAATGGTACGATGATCGAGATCGATGGCGGTCAGCAAAAACCGATGATGGACGCCTTTCGCGACGGCTGAGAACGCCTACAGCCCCGCCACATTATCGCGCGAGAAGTCGTAACCCTGCTTGACGATGAACTCGAGCAGGAACGGCGCGCCGCCTTCGATAACCGCGACCGCTTCCTTAATCGCCGGGATAATATCTTCCGGTGCCTCGACACGGCGTGACTGCACATTCAGCCCTTCCGCGACCTTGGCATAATTGCCACCGACATCCATCGCCCGGTATTTCTCCGTCGCCAAGACAAGCACATCGCGTTCTGCCGCCATGACGCTGTTATTGAAGACGATGGTCAGGATCGCAATCCCGTTCCGCGACGCCGTTTCCAAATCCATCCCCGTCATGCCAATCGCGGCATCACCCATAACGTTAATGCAGATTTTATCCGGCGCGGCCAGTTTGGCGCCGAGATTGATACCCAACCCGTAACCGAGCTGGGTAGATTTCCCCCACCCCATATAGGACCCTGCCGCCGTGCTTTCCCAGCTCGACATCATCTGTTCCCGCGGGCTGCCGGAATCATGGGTCATGATGACATTGTCCCGATCAAGCGTATCCATCAGATCCTGAATAACCCGGTACTGGTTGATCGGCACTTCGTCAGATGTCCTATGGACTTGCCAATCCGCTATCCATGACGCCTTTACGGTTGCGATGTCATCTTTCAAAGCTTGGACTGCCTTCGCGTCAGCCGCACCGCGCTGATTTTTGATTTCGGCGATCAGCGCTTTTGCGACCATTTTGGCATCGCCAATCACAGCATGATCCGCCCGGTAATCCTTATTGATATCCGACGGGTCGTTGGTCGAATGCACGATCTTCTTGCCGGGCGGCACTTTCGGCCCAAAATTGGTGATCGTCAGGCTCGACCCAATGGCAAAAACCAGATCAGCACGATCCATAAACTCAGACACCGTCCGGGGTCGTGATTTCGTGCTGCCACCAAGCGACAGTGGATGGTTTTCCGGTATCGCGCTTTTGCCGGGGTTGGTCATCATTACCGGCGCGGGAACCAGTTCCGCCAATTCGGCAATTTCTTCGCTGGCCTCGGCGTAGAGCACACCCTGGCCTGCCCACAAGATCGGGCTCTTAGCCGCAAGCAATATCCTTGCCGCTTCGGCAATTGCCGCTGGGTCCGGCGCAACCGGATAGGCTTGCACGGGCTCATATGTCAGCTCACCGCTAAATTCCTGATCCCAGACTTCAAGTGGAATTTCCAGCAATACCGGACCACCCTTACCGGTCCGCATCGCGTGATAAGCCTGCCGCATCAGATCAGGGATAGCCTGCACTGAATGCGCGCGAGCGGCCCATTTGGTAATCGGTGCAAAGACATCAACCGCACTAAACGTCGGATGGCGGTATTGCCGTGCCGACGCTAACCCACCCGGCAGGATCAACATCGGGACATTCTCACTAAAAGCCTGCGCAACACCCGGAAAGGCATTTTCAATGCCGGGGCCAGCCTGCGCTGCAAACACACCATTGACCTTGCCTCGCATGATCCTCGTATAGCCGTCGGCGATGCCGACACCGACACGTTCCTGACGGCACAGGATCGGTCGAATGCCAAGCTTCGCGCATTCTTCGATAACCGGATTCCGAGGGTAGCAGGAAATAAACTCCGTCCCTTCCCGTTTCAGAATTTCCGCAACGAGGGCAGCACCATTCATCTTTGTAACCTTTCTTACTCGGCAGCGACCGATTCGTAGTCGCGTTTCAATTGTTCTTTGATTGTTTCTTCGAATGACTCACCGTCGCGTAACGTAAACCGGGTCGAGCGGGCCCGGTAGCTCACGGGGTCAAGCCCCGGCGGTGTCTTCCCTGCCTGAAAATCTTTCAGACTTTGCAGCAGCAGTTTTCTGATCTGGATGATGGCCGTATCGCTGACGCCGAGATGCTCAATGGTGCGATCTGCAATCGGTCCCATCGATTCCTGAATGCCACAATCCTGAACGCCAAGTCCTTTTATCCCGGTATAGGAATCACCGCTGGCCTGAAATTCGCGATCAATATTATAGTCATTACTCTTGTTATTAATCGGAATATCCGTGCCGGGTATGTTTTGGGTATGGATCCCGTGATGGCTGGTCGAGCGCTCCAGATCCTCATCACTCAGAGGCTTGTCCGGCCAGTAATCGACGCTATAGAGCATGGTGTTGTCGTCATCGATAGGCACCCAGACATGTGCCGCCTCAGGACTAGTAGCAAAAACCTTATGAAATGGCATGCACATCAAATTCGATGCCCAAGATATTTCCCCCTCATTCAGGACGCGCCCGGTGCCGGCCATGAAACCGAAATCGGTCGGAACAATCGCGTACTCAGATGGCACCACCCGCCGGTTAGCCTCTGCTGTTCCCCGATGCAGAAAGGCAAGATGGCTAGTATCGAAACCACCCTCTAGCCCCTGCAACCAATTACATTCCTGAATATGACGTGTCGTATAGCAATGCGATTCCGGAATCATCGTCCATTCGAGCTCGGGAAACTCCGGTTTCAACTCGGCTGGCCCCATATAGGCCCACACCAGACCGCCCTGTTCGTGACACGGATAGGCTTTGATCTTTACCTTGCGTTGCAGCGTGCTGCCGGGTGGTTCGCTCGGCAAATCGACACAGTCCCCGTGAATATCAAATTTCCAACCGTGATAGACACAGCGCATCCCGCATTCTTCATTGCGGCCGAAAAACATCGATGCCGTGCGATGGGGGCAGCGCTCATCGATCAGACCGGCCCTTCCTTCGCTATCGCGGAAGGCAACGAGCTTTTCACCCAACAATCCAACGCGTACAGGGGGGCAGTCTGGCTTTTCAATCTGTTCAGAAAACACGGTGGGTATCCAATAACGGCGCATCAAATCGCCCATCGGCGTACCGGCATTCGTACGAGTCAGTAATTCATTGTCTTCATGGGAAAGCATGGACAGGCCTCCTCAAAGCTTTCCGACAATCAGCCGACGCCAGACCCAGAGCGTTTCAATCGTGGATCAAAAATATCGCGCATGCCATCGCCGAGCAGGTTAATGCCCAAAACCGTAAAGAAAATACAGAGGCCAGGGAAGAGCGCGAGCCACCACGAGGTACTGATATAGGCCCGACCATCGGCCAGCATACTGCCCCAGGTTGGAATCTCTGGTGGTACACCAAGGCCGAGGAAGCTGAGGCTCGCTTCGGAGATAATCGCTGTCGCCATGGCGAAGGTCCCGATCACCATCGCCGCCTGCATCAGATTGGGCAGGATATGTTTAATGATAATCCGGGTATCGCGCGCGCCGAGCGAACGAGCCGCATCGACAAAGTCTCGTGTGCGTAAGGACAGCGCCTGTCCGCGTGAAACACGGCAATACGGTATCCAGCGCTGTGCGACGAGGGCGGCAATCAAAATCCACAGCCCCTGACCAAAGAAAGCGATGACTGCAATGGCGAGTAGCAGCGGTGGAAACGCCCAGATAACCTCGACCAGCTTCTGGATAAAGAAATCAGTGCGCCCGGCGAAGTAACCGGAGATCGCCCCGAGACCAACACCGATGACACCCGAGACCACCACGACGGTCCCGGCGATGACCAGTGATATACGCGCGCCATAAAATATCCGGCTGAGGATATCGCGACCGATGTGGTCTGTGCCGAGAAAATGCACCCCATCAAACCATTGCGGTGCCTTCAGTGTATTCGCCAGGTTCTGCAAATTAGG
>Ga0302122_10003085_pt1 | contig 10128 bp, 8 predicted proteins | sample CB21_SCM_MG_FD_203115 | JGI IMG/M metagenome (GOLD analysis project Ga0302122, IMG submission 203115) | Marine microbial communities from Western Arctic Ocean, Canada - CB21_SCM | ecosystem: Environmental > Aquatic > Marine > Oceanic | place: Canada: Western Arctic Ocean | collected 2017-09-28
GAGCGGCACAAAACACACTAGGGGCTAGTGGCGCAAAACCTACTAGGGCCTGTGTGCCCCGTACCGTTAACGGTACGGGGCATTGAGGAGCATCATCTTCGAGGGCCTGCCTGTGTCTGGAATACGCCGCCCACGCAGATTTGCGAGTTTCGCGGTTTCGCGGGCGCGTAGCGTGGTGTGCGTGGACACGTTTGCTGCTGTTAATTGATACGCCGGGGCCCTACGTGAGGCGAGAGCTGCGTTTCCAATTGCTTGCCTGATATGCTTTTTTTCCGTCGCATGTTTTTGTGGCTTTAAAGAAGGCGTCGAGGTGGCGCCGATGCGTGCCTTTAGGCGTGGTTACGTACGTTAACGGCTCGGCGGCAAGTCGTGCGGGTTTTAGTGCACGGGTTTTAGAGCAGTCTCATCTGCACAAAAAAGGGCTGCCGCGCAGCCCCAGCAGTTTTTAGAGTAGCACAATCTCAGCCAAAAAAAGGCTGCCGCGCTGCCCCCAGCAGCTTTTGTTCTCAGCACAGGGCTGCCGCGCTCAGCCTTAGAGAGGCAGAGTGGCAGCAGCAAGAAATACGCGCACTTGCGCCTGCCGGCCGCACCGAAGCAACTCCGTGCGCGCTGCCCAGTATGGCCATCGTCGAGTACGACTCGGGCAACGCTATCCTCGATCACATCCTCACCTACGTCTCCGTGCTCCTATTGGTGCTCTTGTCGGGCCTGTTCAGCGGCCTGACGCTGGGCCTGCTCGGGTTAGATTTGAGTGAGCTGGAGATTGTAAAGGGTGGCGGGTCGGACGTCGAGAAGCGACGCGCAGGAAAAGTGATGAAGATGCGCCGGGACGGCAACCGGCTGTTGTGCACGTTGTTACTAGGTAATGTGGCGGTCAACGCGCTCCTGTCTATTTTCCTCTCGGGCACCACCACCGGTTTGATCGGCTTCTGTGCATCGACGGCCTTAATCGTGGTTTTTGGAGAAATACTACCCCAGGCCATCTGTTCGAGGCACGCTTTAAAAATAGGAGAGTTGGCGCTACCAGTAGTGAACTGTTTGATGGTCATTTTGGCACCGGCGGCCGTGCCTTTGAAGACCGTACTAGATAAGCTCCTAGGCGATTCGGTCGGCACTATCCATACAAAAACAGAAATGATGCACTACGTCAAGCTCCAGCACGAGCGGAGCAATAATTTAAATGACGACGCCCGGAATATCATGCGAGGGGCTTTAGATATGAAGTCCAAAACGGCTTTGGAAGTGATGACGCCGCTTGAGGACGCGTATATGCTCGAGGAGTCGAGCAAGCTGAGCTTCGCGGTCGTGAGCGCCAGCGCGTAACGCCTTCCTTCTACCCCACGGGCACGCCACCGCCGCGACCGTCTTGACGGACCGTCGCCTCGATGGCGTGGAGGCGGTCGGATCACGTGACGCCCGACTCACCGGTTGCTCGGCGCGCAGGTCCGTGACATCTTCGACCACGGGTTTAGCAGGGTGCCCGTCTTTTCCCGGCAGCGGCAGCACGTCGTTGGATTGCTGTTTGTGAAGGATCTGATTTTTGTCGATCCCGAGGACGGGGTCCCCCTCGCGGAGTACCTCCGGGTCTTCGAGCGCTCCATCGAACTGGTCGACGCCCAGGCCAATCTAGACGACGTCTTGCGCATCTTCAAGCGCGGCCGCGGCCACCTGGCCCTGGTGCTCGGGCAGAGTCAAAAACCGTCCCCGAGCGAGTGCCTGTCTCCGCTAATCAAGGATCGGGTCCAGAGCGACGTGTCCCACATCGTGGGCTTGGTGACGCTCGAGGACATCATCGAGGAAATATTGGGCGACGAAATCATCGACGAGACCGATGTGTATGTTGACGTGGACAACCACGTCAAGGTCGAAAATAGGTTAGCTTTCGCGCGGACGCGGCGTCCTTCTCGGATACTTCAACTCGAGTGCTCTACACGCCATCGTTGTGGAGGCAAGTCTCTCGTCGTCCAAGACTTACCGGTGTTCACACGCAGGACTTCACGAAGCTGCGCCGGCTAGATAGCGCCGTCGTCGACGCTGCTCTCACCGAGGCCGAGGTCCGCGCCATCGCCCAGCATTTAGGTGCCGCGCTGGACCAGCCTCCGGAGACGCTAGAAACATTAGTAAGACGCGCGTCCGTGGTCGACCACGAGCGCCAGACGACGGAGGGCGCGCTCGCGAGCGGCCGGGCGCCCGAGGGTGCTGATATCGTCTACGCCCGGGGCGAGCCGGCGAACTTCGCTTGTCTCGTGCTATCGGGCAAGCTCTCTGTCCTGGCGGGCGTCGATGGCTTTCGGGCGGAGGCGGGGCCCTGGACACTCCTAGGCGCCGACGCGTTACGGTCGCAACAGCGATTCGTGCCCGACTTTAGTGCGCACGTGGCCACGGACTCCGTGCGGTGCGTCTACCTGTCCCATTCGCATAGCGCGCCAGCGCGCCGCCCGCGCGCGGTGTCCGACGTGGGCGAGGGGCGGTCGCCGTCGCGGGAGCGCCGGCGCGCGCGCCGCGACCGGCGCGTGGGCGACCGGCGCGGCGCGCGCCTCGCGGCGACTAGGCGGCGCGCGAGTTTCGACTCGACGACGCCGCCGCGCCGCCGCCCGGCGAGTGATGCGAGCTGATACATAATTAAAGTTAGGGCGTCATCGCGCGGGCTCAGCGTTGCGCCGCCGCCGCTCGCGGTAGCTCGGATCGGACGCCCACCGGTCGTAGTCGCTGAGCAGCGTCTGCACGAAGCCCCGGATGATCTGGTCCGTCGCGAGGCGCATGACGGCGTTGCCCGTGCTCTCGAGGCTCCGCCGCGGGATGAGGCGGAACGGGCCCGGCGGCGCCACGTCCACGGCCAGGTCCACGCTCATGTCGATGCGCCGCGCGTCCGGCGCGTCGGCCCACGTCATCGTGGCCGTCACGCGGAAGTCGAAGCACTCGTTGATCCGCAACGCAGCATCATTGAAACCGCGCAGCGTGCAGGACGTGCCCCGTACTATAACGCTATGGTCGCTCGCGTCCACGACGCACTGCACGTGCGGACTCACCGTGAGGAAGAAGAACTTCACCGGCGGGACGACTAATTCAAAAAGCTCCCGGTCGCCATCACTCCCTTTGCGCCGCAGGTCGGCGCCGAAGGGCAGGTCGAGGAGCGCATACTGGGCCGTCGGCAGGCGCATGTAGGCCGTGAGCGACGGCTCGCGCGGCGCCGTCGGCGGCAATGGTGCGCTGCGCTGCGATGCGACGCGGACCTTTGTGTCGTACGGACGAGTTGACAACGCGTCGATGGCGGGCACGAGCAGTGCTAGCATTGCTGGACGCATTGCTGCGTCGCGCCAGCTGTCTCCACAGGAGTGAAGCACTGCTAGCGCAGCACGCGTATCGATCCAGCTCAAATCGCGAAACCCTAAGTGCCGGGTTTTTCACCGCTCTCAGCGTCGTTTGACGTTTGGGTTTTCACCACCGATATAGCCACTGTCGTGGTCTCTATTGCACTGCTGCAGACGCTGCCGACGCCCGCAGCATACGCAGCCATGCGCCTCAGCCCCGCCTCCCTCGCCGCCGCGGCGTCCCAGATCGACAGCCAGCCCGAGAGAGCCGAGCTGCCGCAGCTCCACCACGCGTCCGCCTTGCGGAACCGCGTGCCCATCCTCAAGGCCCTGCTCAAATTAGTACCGAACGAGGACGTCGTGGGCGACGCCTGTGAGATCGGCTCCGGCACGGGCGCCCTGCTCGAAGTGCTCGCGCCGGGCTTCCCGAGCGTCCAGTGGCTCCCCACCGAGTACGTGCCGAGCGAAGCGGTGGCGCCGGATCAACAGTGGTCGACGTACGGCAAGATCGGACGGCGCCTGGGCTCCGAGCTCGAGACGCTCGACGCGCATTTAGCGCCCTTCAAGAACGTCTCCCCCGCGCGCGCGGTAGATCTGTTGGACGGCACCTGGTTCGAGGCCGTTGGGTCCCTTGACTTATTAGTCTGCGCCAACACGTTGCACGTGACGCCGTGGGCCTGCAGCGAAGCCTTGTTCGAGGGCGCCGGCGAGGTCCTGCGGCCGGGCGGCCAGCTCCTCGTGTACGGGCCGTTTAAAGTCAATGGAAACTACATGGGCGCCGACGGCGGCGAGGGGAACCGCAAGTTCGACGCGATGCTGCGCGATACTAATGTGGAGTGGGGATTGAGGGACGTGGGGGAGTTGGAGCGCCTCGCGGGCTACGCGGGCCTCGAACGGAAGCGGCGCGTCGACATGCCGGCGAACAACCTGTTGCTGCAGTTCGTCAAGGTGCGCCCGGGGCCGTGGAGTCGCTTGGCCGCGTGCTTTACGGGCTAGGTCGGTGTGTGTCGGTTAATGCTGTTGTCTCGTTCACACGTGCTTTAGAACTAGCAGCTCTCCCCCTCAAACAACGCGCCGCCGACGTAGTAGTACACGAGGGAGATGACCATGACGCCCGAGCCCAGCACGTTAGCGGCCCCCAGGGCCGTGCCGAAGCAGACGTAGGAGGTCAACGAGGTCATCGGGATGCTTAGGGCCGTGGCGTAGGTCTTCGCAATGCTATCGGCGTACCGCAATAAAAAGGACACGGCCAGGCCGCAGCTGCCGTTGGCCACGACCACCACGAGCGCCCAGCCGTTGAAGCCGTGGAACAGTGAAGTGGACGCGCGTGGCCCGATCTCGTTCCTATATATAAGCGCACACAGGTTGGCCAGAATGCCGAAGACGTACAACTGCACGTTCTGGAAGTGGATCGAAGCTCGATTTCCCTTCATGAAGGCCTCCGTGAAGACGCCCATCGTGGCGCTCAGGAAGACGCAGACGAGGGCGGACATGTAGCCGAAGAGCGCGCCCTCGAACAAGTGTTCCGAGCTCCCGTTCAGTTGTGAAACCGCCGCGCCAAAGGTCAACAATGTAAGCGCGAGCCACTTGCCTCGAGACAGCTTCCGCTTCATCAACGCTTGGCCCGCTAAACCCGTCGCCACAATTTTTAAATTGCCCAAAATTTGAAAGGTGGGCGCGTCCACATAATAGAGGGTCACGAAGTTGAGGTTGTTCAATACTTGATAAGCAACGCCCGGGACCGCCGCCGTCGCCACGGACGCGGCGGTGCACTGCAGGGCCCGCTTCCGCTCGACGGCCGGGAGCGAGGCGAGTTCCCGCGTGAGGAACGCGGCGCTGCACACGATCTTGAAGCACTCGCTGAGTAGGGTGGACGCCACTACTTTATAAGGGTACTCTCCGTTTTCCTTCGAGGCCACCGCTGCTAAAGCCTGGGTTACGGAAAAAGCGCAGAGGCAGGCTGCGGCGAACGGGATGGGCAAACGCGTCTTCTCGCCCTGCGGGTCCTTCATCCGGCGCGGCGCCTGGCTCTCCGGGCTCTCCGGCGTGGCCGGCGCCGTCGTCCGTTGCATGCGGCGGCGTCTGAGGACCGGCGCCGTGGTGCGGGTCGCTCTGCGAAGCGTCGATAGCGTGCTGGCAGCGAGAGCAGTCCAATGCACCGGTCGCGCAGCGCTAGTGATACCTGCGTGTACACTGCGTGCCTGTACGGAGTTCTCACAGACGAGCGTGCGCTACAGCTGTATTAGAGTATGCTTTTTGGCCGAGATGCTTCCGAAAAACCCGTACATGTGAAAACACAAAACAAGGATCTATGCCAAGCTTCAGTATGTATCTTGCTTGTCACCTTGCAGATATAACGCGAAGAGCGGGTCCGCCCTCGGGCCCTACGGGAGCAACGACAAAAACAGAGCCCTCGAACGGGCGCGCAACGACATCGGATGGGGGACAGAGTATCCCAAAAACTTAATTCGCCGCCGCCCGCTTCTTCTTCTTCTTCGCGCGCCGCCGGCGGACGGCCTCGGCCCGCTCCTGCGCCGCGAGGTAGGACCCCGCGACGGGCTTCTCGGCGCGGCCCGCGTTCCGCGCGGTGCGCTGCGCGGCGGCCCGCGCGCGCGCGCGGTCCAGCGCCGTCTCGCGCGGCGGGGCCGCCGTCCCGCGCACGTGCGTCACGCGCGGCCGCACGTACGTGGACGTGCGCTTGGGCCGCCGCGCACCCAACGGCGAGGCCAGGTTGCCGCCGCAGTTGTCGCCCCGGCCCTCGGACATGGCAGACACGTCCTCCAAATCGCAGAAGAACGACGACGACGGATGGGGGGGGCACACGCCCGGTGCCGAGTAGCCCATCGTGTTCAACAGGAGGCGCGCGTGGGCATTATTTGAAATTTGAGCCCATAAACCACAAGCGAGGGACGGCGTGAAGTTGCCCATCAACGCGGTGGCGGACCGCTTCTTCGCGCGCTTCACGGAGGGGTCGTCGCTCAAGCGCTGGGCGCACCGTATTCTCTCCGTGTCCACGTCGGTGATGTCCAAAAATTGCAGCATGGCTCTTAATGCTGGCTCCGTGCTCTTCACTAGGTCCTCATACCTTAAAACGCGCACCTGGCGCCCCGACGCCGCGAGGTCCGCGTGCATCATGGCGTAGCGCATCCACTTGCAGCCCATGCAGCGCACGAACATGGCAAACCGCGGCGATTTGATGTCGAACTCGCCCGCTGCATTGGCGTGGCCGCCCGCCGTCCGCCGGTTGTACTCGCTCCAGATGGCGTCGAAGGGGTGCCGCACCAACAAGATGATGCGCTCGTCGTCGCCTCGAATTTGCGGTAAATACTTGGCCGGATTTAAGTGGGCTTTCACCGCTAACACGGCGCCGGAATCCACGCCCTCGGCCGGCAATAACCGCATGAGGTCCACGTCGTCATACACGGAACCCGTGTAGAACCCCGAGGCGTGCTCTAGTAATAAGCGTGTCCAGGTGTTCCCACTTCCGGGAAAAGACGCTAAAACCGCCGCCGTCGTGTTCTCCGGTCTAAAGGTCCGCGTCTGGTACTGGCCGCAGACTTTCAACGTAGCGGCTCGCTCGGGGCAGCAGCTCTCCAGAAATGGCGTCCGCAATTCGGCCCACCACAGCTTCACGATGGTGGAGCTTACTGTGGGGAGCAGGCAGTCGACCTGGAAGCTACAAGCCATGAGCCGGGGCTGGACTTGTGCGAGCTGCGCCTCCGACGCCGTCGCCGTGAAGCGCTCCACGAGCAACGCCGCGACCCGGGTCCGCCGCGCCGTGTTCACGACACCCGCAGTCAACGATCGGCGGTACGCGTCGCGCCGTTTGAGAGCCTGGGCCTCGGGCACGCGGTTGCCGCGGAATGTGCGGAGGGGCGGCGTGCCGCAGAGCGGTCCTAGTGCCGCGTACGCGGGCGCACCTACGTTCCAACTTAATGAAGTGCCGCCGCTCAGGCCCATGGTCCCAAAAATCAATGATCGCATCTCACCCGGGGCTACGACGCGCGCCGAGGCCTGGACGAGGGGCTCCTCTGGTTTCACTTTGGGCGTTTTGCCAAACCCAAACAGCGTCCACTCCTTCTTCGGCTTCTTCTTGGGCATTGATGGCGCGTCGTCGTCCGAGCTCCGGCCGCCGGCCATTTGCGGCGGCTGTTGCATCACTAATAATTTCGCGGCCGTCTCCTTGCCGAGCAGCTTCTCCCGCATCTTCTGGAGCCGCTGCAAGCGGTCGTCCTGCATGCTCCCCCGTAAGTTCGGCGTCGCGGGCCCGTCGTCTTCACCAATGTCGAGGTTCACGCCGTCGTCGCCCGTATCGTCGTCGGCCTCGTCGCCGGAACTGGGCTCCGCGTCGACGCCCGCGTCGAGCCAGTCGTGAGCAGGCACCTTATTGGCGTCGAGCCAGTCCTGCGGTGCTTCGCCGTCGTCGTCGTCGGGCGCGAGGCGCGGTTCCCGCGGCGCGTCGTCGTCGTCGGGCGCCATGGGGAGCGCCCGCGCGTCGTCGGTGTGGTGCGTCATCGGCGCGTCGTCCGCGCGGAGCCGCACGAGTTCGAAAAAGCCGGCGGCGGTGAGGCGCCGGCCCGTCCACAGCCGCGCGAGCCAGGACCGCTCCTCCTCCACGGGGGCCTCCCCTCGCATCAGACTCTGTCGGTCCTTGCGCTTCCGTCGGTTCTGCGCACTTCGCGAAAGAGCGCCCCGCGTCGGCTGCGGGTGCGACGGCTTCGGCGTCGGTTTGAGCGTGGGTGCCGGCGTCGCGGGCGCCCAGGGCCTCGCAATATCCAAGGCCGCCACGTACTTTTGGCAGAAATGCTGCTGCTTGGGGCGGAAGGCGTTTTGACGAGTCTGGTCATACAGTACTTGGACGTGGTCCGAGGTTTGACCTGGAGACGCCAGCCGCGTCTGGTCGTCCAAGACCGTCACACTCAATAAAGGTAGTAAGGCGGCCACGTCTATATCTCTACGGCCCGCCTCGCTCAATTTCGCGAGCAGCTGGGCGACGTCCCGCGTGAGTACGAGGAAGCCCGGTTCCAGTTCCAGCGGCGGCGGCTCGTCGCCGTCGCCCCAGGGCGCCACGCACTTGTATTTCGTCCAGGCGAACTGGAAGCTGGGCCGCTTCTTGATTTCTTCCCGTATTCTATGAACACAAGGAAGGGACCGGTCGTCCGTCGCGAGGAAGTGGGACGTCTGCTTGGTTCGTAATGCCTCGCTTAGGACGCGGAGCTCCGGGGCGAGATCGTTCCCGGCCTCGACATAGTGGCGCCCATCATCATTACGTATGTCGTCGTACAGCTCGGCCTCCTCTCCTAAATCATGGAGGAGCCCAGTCCGGTTCGTGTTCGTCGCATCCACGACGAAGAACGCGTACGACACCCCGTCTAGCCCTCTGAGCCACCGCAGCCACGTGCGCCGCGCGCCAAGCCTCCTTTCCGCACCTTCTCGACTTAAGTCGCTCCGCACCGCGATATGTAAGTGCGTCGCGTCGCATTTCGTGCAGGCCCGCTGCGCGACGGAAATCCCCGTGCTGAGGCCGTACGTTCGCGCACGCTGCTGCGTGGCGCCCCACAGGCGGCTGAGCACACCACTTTCGGACCGGTGGCGGCTGAGAAAGGGGAGATGCGAGAGTTGCACCACGATCATGAACACGATCAACGACACGATGCCGCAGCGCGCGCCGACCGCGCGCCGCGCGTGCCCCGGCGGCGCCGGTGCGGCGTGCGCATGCTTCGGCGTCGCTGGCGCAATGTGCCGTGCAATGCGTGGTGGGTGAGGCTGCTTCTTGCGGCGCGGCGGCATCGTATTCCGTTATGTGCTTGCTCGCCCGTGTGCGATCGTCGATCGCAGGTCTGCGATACCCTGGGTACCGCCAGCGCACGGCGAGGCCCCCGAAGTTTTTCGTGGACAGCTGCCCCGTACGCGTGGACAGCTGCCTCGTGCGCAGCGGTGCAGCGGCGTGCGCGTGCCCTTCCTCCGCTGCCGCGAGCCCACGCGTTCGTCCGCTGTACGCGAGCGCGCACTTCACTTTTTTCTCGCACCACAAGCCCCGCACCGTTTAGCCCAGACGGTGGGCTAAAGTCCGTAGTCACATCCAAGGCCGCCGGGGCGAGTGGTGTCCAGGCCCACTCTTACTAAGGCCCGTGCCGAGATCCACGATCGCTGCTGCTCGGGACCCGGAATTCGATGGCCCCTCGGGAGTAGAAGCCTGAGGTTGAATACAGGTACATGTTACACGTCGTCGCCAACCGCACGAGTGCACAAACCATCCAATACATCCGTGAGAAGGCCGGCACCGCTCATATCGTGAAGGAGGCCTGGCTCGCAGTATCGGTGGCGAAGCAGACGCTTCAGAGCGCCGCCGACTACACCGTGGCCGCTCCGGTCGCGCCGCAGCCGCCGCCGCCCGGAGCACCGGCGCCGCCGGCGCCGTCCGAGCCCGAGACCCTCGAGGCGGTCGGCATGGCGTTGACCCTCCCGAATAAAACAATTTAAAAAATTAATTTAGCCTTTAAAATAATTAAAATAATCTTCAATAACACTTCAATCTTCAATATACACTTCAATTAAAATCCCCCAACGTCCTCCGAACTGACGCAACACACGTACAAACACACTTCGATCGGCTCGCTGCACTTCGATCGGCTCGCTGCACTTCGATCGATCGGCTCACCGTGCTTCTATTGGCTCGCTGCACTTCGATCGATCGGCTCACCGTGCTTCGATTGGCTCGCTTTACTTCAACCTTAGGCAGACTGTACCCGAATTCCAAAAAAATAAGCCCTGGGACTTGTGCGGGTCTTATTAAACGGGTTAATCTCACGAGTGC
>Ga0302122_10003086_pt1 | contig 10123 bp, 7 predicted proteins | sample CB21_SCM_MG_FD_203115 | JGI IMG/M metagenome (GOLD analysis project Ga0302122, IMG submission 203115) | Marine microbial communities from Western Arctic Ocean, Canada - CB21_SCM | ecosystem: Environmental > Aquatic > Marine > Oceanic | place: Canada: Western Arctic Ocean | collected 2017-09-28
AAGGCGGCGCGCGCCATGATCGCGATCGGGTTGGAGCCGCGGCAGGGCGTGGGCATCATCGGCTTCAACTCGCTCGAGTGGGTCGTGGCGGACCTGGGCTGCGTGCTGGCCGGCGGGCTGGCCGCGGGGATTTACGCGACGAACGGCGCGGACGCCGCGCGCTACGTCCTCGACCACTCGTCGGCGCAGCTCTGCTTCTGCGACGGCGTCCAACAGTTGGATAAGATCCGCACGGTGGCCGAGACGCTGCCCAAGCTCAAGAAGATTATTGTCTGGGGCGGCGCCGACGCGGACAAGGCCGCGCGGCGGTGCGACGCGTTGACCTGGCGCGGCTTCCTGTCGAACGCGCCGGAGGATCCCGTGCCGTTGCTGGACCGCGTGGACGCCTGCGAGGCGGGCCACGCGTGTACGCTCATCTACACCTCGGGCACCACCGGCACACCAAAAGCTGTAATGATTTCGCACGACAACGTAAGCTGGGTCGTGGCGTCCTTCGCGACGTTCGTGGGCTTCGGGAAAGCGCCGGGCGGACGGGAAAGATTAGTGAGCTACCTGCCCTTGTCGCATATTGCCGCTCAAGCGATTGATATCTACGCGGGATTGGCGTGCACCGGGAGGAATGGCGTCCAGGCCTCCACGTTGTACTTCGCACGCCCCGACGCCTTAAAAGGAACGCTTAAGGACACCCTGAACGCTGTGAGACCTACTGTCTTCTTTGGAGTCCCTAGGGTATGGGAAAAGTTCGCGGAAGCGCTGCAGGCGGTAGGGGCCAAGACCACGGGCACCAAGAAAAAAATCTCGACGTGGGCGAAGCGGGTCGCGCTGCGGCGCTACTTAGCGAACGTCGCGGGCGCCGAGCCGGAGGACTTGGGTCTAGTTGGTGGTGTTTTGGGTTCGGTCGAGGAAGCGTTCGCAGACCTGATCCTAAAAAATATCCATGCGGCGATCGGGCTCGACCAGGCGCATTTTGTGTTCACTGGAGCTGCCCCGATCGCGACGTCGACCCTGGAATACTTCGGAAGCCTCGGTCTCATCGTCAACGAGTGCTTTGGCATGAGCGAGGTGTCGGGGCCGGCGACCGTCACGATGGACTCGTACTATAAGCCCGGGTGGTGCGGCGTCGCCACGCCAGGCGTGGAAATAAAATTAGAGCATGTCGCGGGCCGCGACCGCGAGGGCGAGGGCGAGATGTGTTTTAGAGGGCGAAGCGTGATGCTGGGATATCTTAGAGATGCTGAGAAGACCCTCGAGGCGATCGACGCGGACGGGTGGCAACATAGCGGCGACGTAGGCCGCTTCGAAGTCCTGCAGGAGGGTGCGGCGCCTATGCTCAAGATCACGGGGAGGATCAAGGAGCTGCTGGTGACGGCCGGTGGGGAGAACGTGGCCCCCGCGCCGATCGAAGACGACCTGAAGCGACGCCTGCCGGGTGTGTCCACCGCAGTTGTGGTGGGCGACCGGTTGAAGTTTCTCAGCGTGCTCTTTACTTTGAAGCAGCGACAGAACGAAGGCACCTTCGACGACGTGCTGGTGGGTGCCGCGGCGGCGGTGAATCCCGAGGTCACGACGGCGCTCGCGGCGGCAGAAGATGCGACGTGGAAACGTTGCCTGCAAACAGCTATCGACGACTACAACGCCAAGGCCACGTCGTCGGCGCAGCGCGTCCAGAAGTTCGCCATCCTGCCGCTAGACTTTTCCGAGGCCAACGGAGAACTCACGCCTACTTTGAAGCTTAAACGCGCGGCGGTGGTCGAGAAGTACGCGCACGTGCTCAGGCGGCTCTACGGCGACGCTCAGAGCGCTGTGTGGTTCCCTTGACGATTCCCCCCGTTGAATGAATGCACGACTAAGAGGCGCTTGTGTGACTCAGTACAGTTCAGTACATATTATTATGCCTCCCGTCGATCATCGCGCCGAGCGAGGCCGCGTACTGGTCGCTCGGCCGTCGCCATCGCACGTCGAGCATCATGGTCGGCTCCGTCGCGTCGAGCGCCGGTGCGAGGTCGCGCTCGAGCACTCTCCCGCCCGCTGCCTTCGCCGCTGCGATGAAGGCATCGCGTGCGCCCTCGGCGCGCCCTTTGACGGGATCTGCGATCAAGGCCCGTGGCGCAAGCCGCTTACACGCCTCCGCTAAATCTTCCATGTCCCGCGCATCGTACAATATGTCCGACGCCAACACGACGTCGAACGTCGCAGCCTGTCCGTCGTCGTCCCCGAAGGTCGCGAGGCGCGCCGTCACGCCGGTGCACCCGTTCAGCTGGGCGGTCGCCATGGCGCAGTGGAGCGCCTCGGGCTCTCGGTCCACAAATTCTACCGATCTCGCGCCGCTCAGAGCTGCGACGGCACCCACCACGCCTAGGCCGGAGCCAAGCTCCACCACTCGCCGCTTCGCGACGTCTTCTGGGTTTGCTTTCACGTAAGCCGCAAGGCAGGCCGCGCTATCCCACACGTCGGCCCAGGAAGGGTCCGGGTCGCGCGCCGCGCGCCCCGTCGACGAGTACCACTCCCACAGCGCGTCGGAGGACGGCGGGCGCACGAGGCCTTTCGGCAGGCCAAAGCGCGCGCTGTCCGCCTGGACCATCTGCGGCAGTGTGCGGCAGCCCTCGTATAGATGCAGGTCGCTGACGGCTGCGCACCAGCTGCGGCGTGGTGCGACGAGGCGGCGGCCCGCCGCGAGCAGGAAAAGCAGCATGGAGGCTGCTATTTGCTCCTTTTGCTTTGTATGGTCCAGAGAGAGTTATCAGTGCAGACCGCTGTTATCGGTGCTTTATACGTTGCACCGCGATGAATTAGAGCGGAAGGCTGCTGCTGCTTAGCGAGTATTGTGTCCCGCAGCTGGTTCCCCTTCTGTCAAAATGCATGATGGCTGTGAAACCCGTCTATTGCTTTTGATCAATGATGAAATGCGACATGGAGTTGTCTGAGTGTCGTTCGGTTCGATACCGGTCCGAAGAGATCAATGGGACACTTATTGGGGGCGAAAAAAATAATTTCTTGATTCGCGGTGCTAAAGTGGTCGGTCGCACCAATGGAATGCGGTCGATTCGTAGTCCAGAGGTCTCCCTGGGGTCGCCTAGGGTCGGTACTAGACGTGTGCAATCGCCTATACCGCACACGTGGGCGCTTTCAGCTTCATACCAGAATGCATCTCCACCTCAATGCATCTGGCAGAAGTTGCAAAGTTTCGACTTTAAAGCTCCCTGGGAGCCTCAAGCACCTGCGCATGCGGTGTAGGCGACTACCCACCATCAGCCCTAACCCATAGGGAGTCCGAGAGCCGGTCTGCATCCCAAAAAAAAGTTTTATTTGGGCTCGATAGCACCCGCGAACGTCAAATACGCTAATTACTCGAGGCCACCAAGTAAGTGTAATAGCGGTCTCTTTGGGCCCCATACTACCCCACCTATAGTTGAAAACAAGTATATGCCACCTACACTACGAGAAGGGTATTTTGGGCTGCCCGAGCTAAGGTCTGAATATTATTGATCTGGACCTCGCGCAAGTCGGTCGGTCATGAAACAAACGATCGCGCCAAGGTCCATGATGATGGTACCGGCCCTGGTAGTCCCAGGTCCAGGTCTTGTGCCCGAATGAACGAGATCGTGGGGTCGCGAAGTGGCGGAGCCGCGCGGAGCTTACGGTTCAAGAAATCCTATGTAGTAGTCATTCAGGTAGTTCGGTTGGACCACCTAAGTTCGGAAGCGACTCAAGCACAAGTTTATCTTCAAAAATCACGGGTGTGGGGCCTTTCCCGCGCTCCGCCTACGCACAGTCGATGCTGGGGGACCGACAAGTGGGTCGATTGTGAGTAGAACAACGGCCACGGTAGTTCATGGTGATAGTGGCGTCGCTGATACTATTTGAGTATACTTACTTGCCTCGCTTTGTATATATCACCCCGCGGCCAGGCTATTAACCGTGCGCCGTTTCTCAGCACGAAGGCGTCGAGCTTGTGCGGCGTGACCTTGGGGTTCGCGATCAGTTTCAGCCAGCGCCTCATTATAGACTTGCAGACACGGTTGATGGAGTACGGCGTCGGCGCCGCGCTCCGCACGTCCTCGAAGGAGTTCGGCCATAGTTGCGAGATGTCCACGTGGTTGGTGATCATGTCGGCGAAGAAGTCCTCAGTAGTCTCGACCAGCAGCACTTCGAAGTTCTTGCCGTTGATGGAGCGCGACTTGAGGTACTTGCGGGCCGCGTTGTACTGCTCGTTGTTTCGCCAAGCAGGAGCAGTTCAGGTGGTCGGTAGCTATGTGCTGCAACGCGGCGGCCGGCGCCCGCGGCGCGACCGGCACGGGCGCGATGCAGGGGACACCGCTTTTCTTACGGCAGGCGTCGCACTTTAGGCAGCGCCGAGTCGCCGCCTCGACCGCTACATGTTTCGGGGCGGCCGGCTGCGCGTCGTTCTCCTCGGCGATCGTCCCGAGCGGCGCGCGCTTCTCGGTGACGGGGGCGCGCGGTACGGCGACGGGCGCGCCGTTCTCGTCGTTCGTGCCGCGGAGCTTTTTGTTCGCTTGCGGGAGCGGCTCGGCCATGGCTTGCCTGAGGGCGTTTGGCGGGCGACGGCGTCTACTAGAGCCGCTTCGCGTGAGCGGTCGTGTCGTGCGACCTGCGCCGCTTCTCGTAAAAATCGACGACGCCACACCGGCGGCGTCCCCGTCGAGCCGCCGCCGCATGATCACCACATGCGACGCGCCTCAGAGCTCTGGGCTGCCGCCGCAGCGCGGTCGCGACGACGACTCGCACCGCGGCGCTCGTCCGCCCAGCCGCCGAAAACACAGGCCAGTTGTGGCTGTGTTTTTGCCGCGCGGCGGCGCGCGGCGACGCGCAGCGCCGCGCGGCCGCCACCGCCAGGCGGCTCTTACTCAAGACCGCTCAGAACAAGATCTGGATAGTTTGTACGGCGGACGGTCCTCTCTGGAGCGTTTTCGGCAGACGTGTGAGATTGTGATTTGCTCGCGCCCCGTACGCGTACGGGCCCTAAAACCCGCAAGACACTGGCGCAAACGTGTGGTTGAGGCCCCGGGAATCCGCTGGTTGGCAGCCGCGCTGTGTGAGCTGCTTGCGCACGCGGCGGATGTAGCAGATCGCTCCCCTTTTTGGCGCCCATTTTCAAACAGGGGGTCTTTTGAATTGGGCTGCCCACCCCTAGCGGAGGCCGGCGCCGGCCTCCGAGCCCGTCGTGCGCGTCCCGACACCGCTGGACGCCCATGCCACCGTGGTGGACGCGCGGGACATCCTCGGGCGCCGACTAGGCCCCAACCCATCGGGCGCCGTTCGCCGATGGAGCAAGCCAGGAGCCAAAAAGGGACGCTCGCCGCCGTCGCAGCGGACGCCCTTGACATGTAATTACCCTGGGACATCACGAAGCAGCGCTCGCGGCGTGCCCGGCGGACTTCCGGGACAAGGCCGCGCTGGTGGAGGCGGCCTCCAGCGCGACACGTCCCTGGAGTGCTACGCCTCGCCGCGCCTGAGGCGACGCGTTCGTAAAACGGTCGATCGCCGCACGTCGGTTGCGGCCTGGCCCGAGGCCGTCCTGCTCGAGGTCCATGCCCCGTACCGTTAACGGTACAGGGCATGACTCGGACCAGCGAAGCTTCGAGACTTTTTGTGATCCTATCGTTAGAGTCATGGGCGGGAGAGGGGGATACAGCCACGGGGATGCAGGGTGCTTGAAGGACCCTAAGTATGCGGCCCGATGATACCGCGTCGAGGTCGTAAGTAGTACTGAACAATTTACTGCGCCACGCTCGAGCCTCGTCGCGGGCGGACTGGTCGCTGTCGCGGCGCGGCGCCGGGCGTGATCGCGGCGTGGTCCGGCCTCGTGGGGTCCGTGGGCGACTTCGCGGGCGGCGTCGTGGTGCTCGCGGCGCGGCCGGGCGTGAGGGAATTGTAAGTTACTCCTGTACAAGAGACTAGTCGCCTTCCCCGCCGTCCGCGGACTCGTCCTCGGCCTCGTCGGTGGCCGCGGCGTGGGACCACCGCCCCCCGCCGCAGTTGATCGCCTTGATGGAGTGGAGCTCGAGGTGCACCGCGCCCTCCACGCCCTCGGCCCACACGCTCAGCGTCTGGATGTCCCGCAGCACGCTCCCCGTGGGGCAGACGCGCTCGTCTTCGGCACAAGAGACAATAACGTCCCCGGTCGCGTCGTCCCAATCATCAGAAAAGGCCGTGAAGGGGATCTCTACGTCCATGAGGTTCATGCCCGGGGCGAAGGGCGCCTTGAAGCCCGAGGACCACTTGTGCGGGTCCAGGTCCTCCGGGGCGCGTTGCCGGCCGAACCCGATCCGGTACCCCGCGTACTCGGCAGAGGGATCCCCGGTGAAATGGGCGCACGAAACAACAAGCCCGGAGCAGGTGGAGATGTCCGGGTAGACCGCTTCCTTCTCCGCCTTGATGAAGCCCGGGGCGTTTAAGAATGAGACGATCTCGACGGAGCCGCTCATCAGCCCGACGCCGTCCGTGACCGTGAAGGTGCCCGTGGAGTCGCCGCCCATGACGGGGTCGTTCTTCTGGTTCCAGGGGATGCCATCTGTGAAATCAGCGACAATAATAGTGTCCGGCGTGGACACGGCCTCGTCGTCATCACCGCCCCAGTCCTTCTGGATGAAGACGCCCGCGCCCGTGCCGAAGCCCACGAAGAAGCCCGTGAGGAGCATGCAGAGCAGGGAGCAGTACTTCTGGCGCAGCTGGCGCTTCCGCCAGTACAGGCGGACGTCGTCCTCCTCGACGGCACCGGAGATGTGGAGCGGGTTGACATCGTTCTCCTTGCTGGGCGTGGCCGTCTCCATGTCGCCGCGCGCGACGGAGGTGGGGGAGGCCTGCATGTCTTGCGCTGCGGCGGCGGCGGGGCTGGCCCTTTTGTGGTGTTGCATGGAGTCGGGCGGCGTGTTTTGACGTCGGGGCTGCGGAGGCCTCGTCGAGCGGCGGTGGTGGGGCGTCCCGAGAGCTGTCCGGGCGTTCAATCAGTTACGTTCGGAGGCTCCGGCGGCCAACACGTGCGAGCTGACCGGGGCAAAATCTGTTCAGACGGCCCCATTCGCGCGGCGCGTCCGGCAAGCACCAGGGCTACTGTGTGCGCGTCGCATGCACTGGGACTAGGAGGCCTAAATTGGCAAAGCGTGCGGGTAGCACGGAGCGTGAGGAGATGATAGGATGCGACCGCAAAAAAAGCACGATGATCCTCACCAACTGCGCTTTTTGCGCTGCCCCTCTCCCACAGTTGGCCAAGCAATGCAGCCGATGCAAAGCGCGCTACTGCGGGCCGGCATGCCAGGCGCAGCACTGGAAAGAAGGCGGCCATGACAAGCTCTGCAAGAAGATTAAAAGAGGCGGTGGCGCCGAGCAATTTCATGCGGCTAACAAATATGCGGAGGCCACCGCAACGGCAATCAATGCGTGCGCCGATGACACACGAAGGACCAGACGTGCTACATATGCACTGAGGGTGCGGAACGCCGGCACACGGCGGACGAGGGCCTCGTGCGAATGTGCTCGTGCCGCGGGACGGCGGGCTTCGTGCACGTGTCTTGCTTGGCGGAGCAGGCGCAGGTATTGTGCGACACTGCCGAGGAGGACAATTTGGGGCTACAATCGACGTGGGCGCGGTGGAGCTATTGTAGCCTGTGCAAGCAGCAGTACCACGGTGTGGTGTCGTGGGCGCTTGGTTGGGCGTGCTGGAAAAAATACTTGGGTCGGCCGGAGACGGACCATATTCGCGGACAATCCCTTAATATTCTCGCGAGCGGCTTGTTCAAAGAGGGTGACCCGGGCCGCTGCGAGGAGGCGTATGCAGTTCAGCAAGCCGATCTAGCTGCGCGACGACGCCTGACGCCGAATGACCAATCTGAGCAACTCATGGTTTTTAGTGCGATGGCAAACACGCTGAGCGCACTTGGACGAAGCGACGAGGCATTGAAGATTCACCGTTTCATGTACACCAAAATAGCTGAATCTCCTGGAGACGACGAGGATAGCTTTGGCACCATGATGAACTTCGCGGCCGAGCTAAAAAGAAGTGGAGAAACGCACTTGCTTGCCGAGAGACGGACGCTTCTGCGAGACAAGGTCCCAGTGGCGCAGCGCGTCTTGGGGCCCCACCATAGGCTCACGCTCCAGCTTCGCTCAGAGTATGCTCAATTGAAATTCGATGACGATAGAGCCACCCTCGACGACCGCCTCGCGCAACTGGCGGTCCTCGAGGACGTCGTTCGCACGGCGCGCCAGGTCCTCGGATCGGCACACCCGCTTCGGAGAGCTTCGCGCATAACGCTGAGTGGGCGCGCACAATTGCGCGCGACTCACTAAAGTAAGGTTTTGAAGTTGTTCAACTTACCCCCCGTACATCATCTACTTCGTCCCGTGCTTCCGCGCGGCGTCCACGAACGCCTGGACGTTCGCCTCGGGCGTCGGCTGGAGCACGCCGTGGCCCAGGTTGAGGACGTGCATCCCGGGCCCGCCGGCCTTTTCGATGCACTCCTTGACCGCCGCTTCCACGTCAGCCGGAGAACCCAGCAGGATCGAGGGGTCGATGTTGCCCTGCACCGGCACATGCTCCCCGAGCTGTTTCCGCGCCTCGCCCATGTCCACGGCCCAGTCCAGGGATAACGTATTGTAAAACGCCGGCGCCACCATGTCCTTCTGCGACGCCAGGTAGGACGACCCGCCGTTCGCGAAGAACAGGACGGGCGCCTCGGGGTGCCGTTCCCGCACCAGCGCCGCCACCCGCAGCGCGTAGGGCTTGGAGAAGGCCTCGAAGGCCGCGGGCGTCAGCTGGTGCGCCCAGGACTCAAAAACCTGCACCATCTGCGCGCCGCTCTCGATCTGGTAACACGCGTACTCCGCGACGGCGTCGGCCATGGCGTCCAAGTAGCGGTGGGCCGTGGCCGGGTCGTCGCGCATCATCTCCTTGATCTGCAGGCAGTGGCGCGTGGACCCGCCTTCCGTGGCATACGCGCAGAGCGTCCAGGGGGCGCCGACGAACCCGACCAGAGTCGTCTTGCCCTCCGTCTCCTTCCGCAGGTTCTGCAGCGTCTGGCGCACAAAGGGGAGCTGGTTCGCGGGGTCGAACGTCTTCGCGTCGCTCTCGAACTGCGCGACGCGGTCCGCGGTCCGCGGGTTGTCCTGGATCTGGGGCCCCTTGCCCTTCACGACGTCGAACTCGATGCCCAGCGCCGGGAGGATCGTCAGGATGTCGCTGAACATGATGACACCGTCCACGCCAAAGGCCTTCCAGCACTGCAGCGACAACTCGGTGGCGATCTCGGGGTTTTCACTTCTCTGCCGAAAGGGGATCTTGTCCGAGTACTTGCGGAAGTCCGCCATGTACCTTCCCGCCTGGCGCATGAGCCAGACCGGCGTGCGCTCCGTCGCTTCCCCGCGCGCCGCTCGTAACAGCACGTCGTGGTCTCCGGGCGCAGCGCTCATGACCACGCTGCGCCGCGGCGCCGCCGTCGTGGACAACGCAGCAGCGCTTGCCAGCGCGAGCGCTGCGACTATCCGTCTCATGGCCGCCATGTTTGCAGTTGCTGTTATGACTGTGCGCGTTGCTGTTACACTGTTGATTTACAGATGCGCGCGTGGACTTGCAGTTGCTGTTATGACTGTGCGCGTTGCTGTTACACTGTTGATTTACAGATGCGCGTGTGGACTCTCCACTACTACGTTGCAAACGGTGCGCGGAGTTGCACAGAGCTTGGCTCGACTTCATCCACACAACCCGCGAGATGATGCCGTGTCACAAGCGAAGCCTGCCATGTGCAGGAGTCCGTGCTAGCGATGCTGAAACGACTGGTGCTTCTTGCCTCTACTACGGCTGTAGCGCCTCTGCACAGAGGCCAGCAGCGCTTGAATTGTTGGGCGGCATAGCGCCAGGGCAGCCGGTCGGCATTAGAACTACACCTTGATTCGTCCTAAGGCGGTCAATCGATAGCGTGGGGGCAGCCGGTCGCAGCCGCAAACGCATCGGTCCCGTCTCAAGGCAGCCAAGGAGGCATGGGCCTCACCATCCGCCGCGGCCCCGACGGGCTGCCCACCTTTTCGTACGAGGACGCCCCCGCCCGGCAGCGCACGCCGGAGCCGAGGCCCCGGCGCAAGGTCCCGCCGCTCATCCAGTACCGCTACC
>Ga0302122_10003087_pt1 | contig 10122 bp, 9 predicted proteins | sample CB21_SCM_MG_FD_203115 | JGI IMG/M metagenome (GOLD analysis project Ga0302122, IMG submission 203115) | Marine microbial communities from Western Arctic Ocean, Canada - CB21_SCM | ecosystem: Environmental > Aquatic > Marine > Oceanic | place: Canada: Western Arctic Ocean | collected 2017-09-28
AGGTATCCCTTTGAATGCCCGTACCGAACTAGCCACGCCGACGGTTTCACCAATTAGGCTTCCCTGGGGAGTTGCCAATAGGGTAGTGTCTGCCCACACAATTGGAGCTAATCCAAAAAACATTATTACCAAGAGACATTTAACTTTTATTTGCATGATCTAGCATCCTTAGCTCTATTACACTCTCGAAATTTATGCCCAATTTTTAAACCGTAGTTAATCCAATTAAGCCATCCATTCCTTTAGAGTCTAAAATTTTTTAGTGTCACTACCGGCTCCAGCTAGGAAGCCAGGTATCGTCCTCTTCACCATTTGCTTCCTGCTTGCGCGCACCACTTAACATCAATGGCATTGCATAGTTCCCTTCATGACAAGCATATTCAAATAGATCTGCCTCAGTATTTTGCATCTCAACCACTGCCGTCCATTTGTCTTCAAAAGACTCAGGATCATCCACTGTGTATTCGTACTCCAGCCGATCCTCATCTAGACGGGTGAAACGCTCCGTAAGAGTCATGCTCTCACCGGTCCCACTAAAACGACTAAGGTGAGTAAAATTAGTGGTGGTTACGACGAAGGTTTCGCCTTCCCACTCCCCCCTGGAATCACCTTTCCAAAGACGCATATTATTGGGTAACGCCGTCCCACCGTTTGTTGGGATGATGCGATGGTCGTTTACCATTTCAGTTTGGATAACAACATAACCTTCAGTCTGAATAAGTTGCATCATATTATTGTAAGCACCAGAGCGCATTGGTGGCCCGGCATTAAAACCGAGTATGCATCTATCGAATGCATTGCGGTCCTCGGGGCCCAGAGGAGACCGGCTTTGCAGAGCTCTAAAATAAGCACCCGCCTCCTTCGCTGCTTCAGTAGCCGGTGGCATACGGCCGTTTATGGGATATATTAATTGCGATGTTCGGCGGGTAGTGGACATTGTCGTGCCCTGGTCGAGATAGAAGGAATTGTAGCCGACGTCGACATCGCCTTGGCTCTCTTCGCCACTAGCAGCGAACTCCCGACTAGCATTTACTGCTCGCCCTGCCCTAACTGCCTCTTCATATTCAGCTATCTCGTCTTCAGAAAGAAATTCCTGATCTGCGAAAGCAGCTGGCCTTTGGAAGGGAGTGACTGTAGCGAAATCCCAATTGCCCTGCAGACTTGGTTTGCCCCAGCTCGTAATGGGTACGTCGGCCAAACTAATACCAGATGCAGACACTGCTATGGTGGATAATATTATTGAGAGGTTTCTTTTCATTTTAAAATCCTCGTGAGAAAGCTTTTAGTTTCATGTTTTACTTTTACTTTTACTTTTACTTCTCTAATCGTTTTAAGCTTAAACCTTAATTGACACTACCATCCAAATTCTTCGGTCCTTCATAACCTTTACGTAAATGGTCATAAAGCAAATCTTCAGCAAATTCCACGCATTTATATTCCAACAAACGGGCGCTCTCTTCTAATCTTCGATACAGAGGCAGTTTAATTTTCCAGGAGCGACTGAAGACGTCAGGATCGGTAATCGTCGCCTCGTACTCGATGTGATTAGCATCTATCGGCGTGTAACGCTCTTCTACGTGGAGAGCGCCACTATGAAAATTGCCAGCGCTATCAAACCACGTTTCTGCCATTTGCGAGCTCACGTCAACCACCAAGGTATTGCCTTCCCAATGCCCTAATGAATATCCCATCCACGATGGAAGTGGGGCTGATGTACCTGGTCTGTCCATATGAATAGTCCGGCTATTACCGCCAAATTCATAAGCCATAAATATCTTACTTTCTGTTTGAAATATCTGAAGCGGAAACGGCATATAGGTTAAGCGGGGAATACCTGGGATATAACACTTAGCCACAGAATCTTTTTCATTCCAGTTTTCCAAGTTGGCATTTCTTTGTTCTAAAGCGGCGGGAAGATAGGGAATTTCGCCACCTTCTACAACACTCATACCCGCAGGAATTCCGCCTAATGCACCTAAGACTCTCGTCACAGGCGTTTTACTCGCCGTGTGGCCTTCAAGATTCCAGCTTGCCGATCCTATCGCCTGCCAAATACCATCCAGACTTAATTCGGTGGTGCTTACAGGCGAGTCAGCAGCGGTATTAATCTCCACGGATACTTCGATATTTTCTTCAGAACAACTCGCAGCTAATAAGGAAAGTACGGCAAGCAGTGTTGCTATTTTTAAATGCATTTTGGTATTCACCTCGTTGCCATCTTTAATTGCTCAATTAGCTAGCAGCTCTTTTAATTATCTTCCGGAAACCCACCAGGAGGAGCTCCAACTCCAGAGGAGCCCATAAAAACGTTGTCACCATTCGGCAGTGTGATATCACGGCCACTACCTCGACATTTAGGTATGCAATCAGGGTCTTTGGATTGATATCCACGTACTAGAATTTCTGTTCCCGGTAAGAGAATTTGATTGGTGAGACCGGCACGTAACAGAGTATTTGGCGTGCCGCCTTCGAGCATCCATTCTTCGGTAACGCCACTTTTTAATGTTGCTGTCATGTGCAACCAAGTGTGAGGGTTAATCCACTCCATTCGAGTAATCACTCCTTCTAAACGCACCGGGCTGTCTTTATCAAATTCAGAAGAAAAAGCGTGATGACCTATCAAAGGTGACTGCAGCAAAATTATTGACGCCAGCAGTAGTATTGCAGATATGACTCGTTTCATGAGCGCATCCTTACTAATAAATTGGATCGAAGATTCTAATTTGTGGCTTGCAGATTAGTGTGCCTCAGATAGCGACACTTTTCTAGACTAGGAAACACGCAAAATCCACCTAAGCAAATCTCGCAGTTTTCCATTGAAACCACCCCCATACCGCTTTTTTACTCACTTTACAGCCTTAAACTCCATATTTTGCTTCACAAGCAGAGTCCTGCTGGTCTAATGTATCCCCTAGAATCATAGCTTGCCACTCTCGTGCTGCGATAACGACGCTTTGCCGAAAAAAGTATATTACTAAAGTATATCTACTTACAAAGTCTTGATTGGATAAGTAAATCATAAGACAAAGAGGATTGACTCCCATGACTCACATGAAACTAATTCTAGCGGGACTTTTCAGTTTGCTGTCGGCTATGTCAACGTTGGCCCAAGAAGTAATTGCAACCGATACACATAATTTAGAAGAAGTCGCTCCAGGGGTCTATTTCGCTATCGGAAATGGATCTCTGTTCACTATGAGTAATGCTTTAATCATTGAACGAAGAGATGATGTCGTCGTCGTGGATTCCCATATCACTCCAGCTGCCGGCCAGGCACTGCTCGATTCAATTCGCGTGGTTACCGATAAACCGATCACTACTCTGATCAACTCTCACTTCCATTACGATCACGCCAATGGTGCACCTGCCTTTGGCAACGACGTTGAAATCATTGGTCACGAATACACGCGCGCCAAACTCACCAGCGACCCGATGAATGAGCAAACTTTTTTATCTTCATTGCGCCGCTTTGACAGCACCATTGCTCGCCTTGAACAGCAGCTTGCTGAAGCCAGTCGAAACGAGAGAGCGGAAATAGAAACACAGTTAGAGTTTTGGCGTGCTCATGTCCGTGCTCAAGATAAGATAGACCCAGTTCCACCAACAGTGTCTGTTAGTAACCGTATGACTCTCTATAGGGGTGGAAGAGAAATACAAATTCATTTTTTTGGTCGAGCGCATACTGGTGGTGATATCGGCATCTATTTACCAGAAGAAAAAATCCTTTTCACCGGCGATATGTTACTTGGCGGCATTTCTTATATGGGTGATGGCTACGTGTCGGAGTGGGCTGATACTCTGCAACGATTAAAACAATTAGATTTCGAAATGGTACTTCCAGGCCATGGCCCTAGCTTTCTCGATCGTGAACGCATCGATTATGTGCAAACTTACTACACCGATTTAACTGCCGAGATCATTCGCCTTAAAGGAATTGGATATAGTGCTGAAGAAGCTGCTACGCGAGCTGATTTACGCCAGCACGCAGACACCCTTGGAGTCACTCAGATCGGGGCGAATGCGGAAGCCGTTACTCGAATGTACGCCCTACTAGATGGAACCATCGAATGAGCAAAAAATCGAGCGGTCAATAGTATTAAGCATCTAATTTAGGAGTTCAAGAATGCAAAATCTCAAATTACTTTTGCTCATCTTAGCGATGAGTACCGCACTAATCAGCTGCGGAGAATCAGGCCCAGGCAGCGAAAAAGCGGCGGTGGATATCATCGACAATGCCGGCTTAATAATTAGTGTTGACCCAAGCTTCGAGGCCCTCGTGCCAGCTGAAGCTAATATCCAGAAGCTTGCTGGCGGGTTTGCTTTCACTGAAGGCCCTGTATGGCATAACCGACAGGAACATTTGATGTTCAGCGACCTCCGCAACAACGCTATACATATTTGGGATGATGAAAACGGCTTACAAACTTTTATCCAACCAGTGTTTGAAGGAGAAAGTGATACTGAATCGGTGGGCTCAAATGGTTTAAATATTGATAGTGAAGGTCGCCTATTGTTAATGGAACACGGTAATCGTCAAGTCTCCCGAGTAGAGCCCGATGGTGGCGAAAGAACTGTTCTCGTCGACAGTTATCGTGGCAAGCGCCTTAATAGCCCTAATGACTCAGCCTGGCATTCAAATGGTTGGTTGTATTTCACTGACCCTCCCTATGGACTTGCTGGACTAGAAGACGACCCTGCTCGTGAGCTAGACTACAACGGTATCTACCGTCTTAGTCCCAGTGGGGAAATTCAGCTCTTAGACCGGGATCAAACTCGCCCAAATGGCATTGCTTTTTCTCCTGATGAACAGACACTTTACGTGGCGAATTCTGATGCTGAAAATAAAGTTTGGTATGCCTATGATGTAGTGGGCAATGGGATCATTGGCAACCCACGGATTTTTTATGATGCAAATGATCAAAATGAAATCGGTGCTCCCGATGGGATGAAGGTAGATGTGGATGGTAATGTATTTGCTACAGGTCCCGGAGGAGTTTGGGTATTCAACCGTGATGGAGTCCATCTTGGAACTATTAAACCTAATGAAGTTCCTGCCAACGTAGCCTGGGGTGATGACGGTAGCACTTTATATATGACTGCTCGTACTGGTCTATACCGAGTAAAACTTAATACTCGTGGAGTAATACCCTAGCGCATGGGCTGTAAAAGAAGGTTGGTCAGAAAACTCATACTTAGAATCATTGGATTTGAGCACAAGCACTTGTTATTACAAAGGAAAATATTACCTAGATCAAAAAATAATCTAGATCAGTGTAAATATTCAGCAATTTAATTTAGCATTAGCCTAATTGATCAATATGTTAACGGAGTAAATCGTGAAACCAACTCTCAGTAGTTTACTAACTCGCCTTGTGACCACCGGCAAAGCGGCTGCATTTATTTTAATCTCCACTGCAGGCCTCGCCATAATAACTAACCATTCTGCTGCTCAATCTCTGGACGGTATCGCCCTCAACGTCTACAAAGAAGAAACTTGTGGCTGCTGTGTTGGTTGGATCGAGCACATGAAGGAACATAGTTTTGAATCATCAATATTTCACCCAAAAAACTTGAACAGTGTCAAAGCAGAGCTTGGTATCAAGACCGAGTGGCAGTCTTGTCATACTGCTGTGACAAAAGAAGGATTTTTGTTCGAAGGTCATATCCCAGCGAAATTCATTACTGCTTTTTTGGCTGAACCACCGGCTAATTCTTTAGGGCTTGCAGTGCCAGGTATGCCTATCGGTGGGCCAGGCATGGAAATGGGTGATCGATTCACTCCCTACGACATATTATTAATGATGAAAGATGGCAGTAGTGAAATTTTTGCCAGCATTAAGAGCAAAGCTGACCAATAAGAAGATTATTTCGCTACACCAGATAATGCAAGACCATCAAGATACGAGTCTGGTTGCTCTTCCCTTTTTTGGCAGAATACCTTCTCTCTTGCAACAACAAGAGAGAATTGCGGCTGAAAAAATTATATTTATTTATGTTGGAAACGCGCAGGAAAACTATAATGAAAGATTACGTAAATTCAGACTCTCAATTCGATTCCAAAACTTTAGATATTGAAAAGTTAAGAGAACAGGTAAAGATTAAATATCGAGAAGTGGCTACTACACCTAGCATGGAATTTCATTTTCATACTGGAAGAGAATTGGCAGAGAAACTGGGTTACGCTCCTCAACTTATCGACGGAATTTGTGCAGCCGGTGTTGAATCATTTGCTGGGGTCGGCAATCCATTTTCGTTGCGAAAAATAACAAAGGGCGAAAAAGTTGTAGATGTAGGTTCTGGGGCAGGCTTCGATAGCTTTGTCGCAGCAAGCTTAGTAGGAGACAGTGGCGAAGTCATCGGCGTAGATATGACTAAAGAGATGCTCGTTAAAGCCAGCTCCTCAGCAAAAGAGATGAACTTAGACAACGTAAATTTCAAAGAAGGCATCATAGAAGATTTGCCAATTACCAGCGGCTGGGCTGATGCAATCATAAGTAACGGTGTAATTAATCTCTGCGCCGATAAGCATGCCGCTTTGGCTGAAATATTCCGCGCATTGAAACCAGGTGGTTACCTGCAGTTTGCCGATATTGCCAATAACAAGCCGATACCCCAAGAAGTCATTGAAAATGTTGACCTCTGGACTGCCTGAATCGCCGGAGGCCTGCCGTGTGCAGGCTGGGAAAAGGTCTTACGACAGTCTGGTTTTAAGGATATAAAAATTGGCGAGGCAGTTGATACGTTTAGCGGTGCATCTGGCGAAGCTAATGCTAAACAATTTGGTGTTTATGGTTACGCTTTTTTAGCTAGGAAACCATAACGATAAAATAATGCCAGGAGTGAAACAAAAAAGGGTACTTCAACGTACCCTTTTTTATAAAAACTAATATTGAACGAATTAAATAATAAATCTCTCAAATTTCGTTACGGCGCGCTGCCCCGATGATATAGTCAGCCGCTCGGAACGCCAATGCCATGATTGTCATGGTTGGCTGACCGCGACCACCTGTAACTAAACTAGATCCATCACACATAAACAAATTCGGTACATCGTGACTGCGATTAAATCGATCTATTACTGAATTGTCCGGATCATTCCCCATTCGACAGGTACCGAGTATGTGTACATTACCATCTTGCTCACCAATGGGGATTCGGTTAATTTTTGTCGCCCCTGCAGCATCTAGTAATTCCACAGAGCGATCCTGAAAAAAGAGCATCGTGGAAATATCATCCGGGTGATCTGTATAAGTCGTGCGAAGTGCTGGTCTGCCCCACTTGTCTTGCAGGTTAGGGTCAAGAGTCACTGTATTAGTCGCTTGAGGCAAAGAGGTAGTGTGACCATGAAAGGCAACCGTGCGGGTAAACTCTTCTCGTAATAGCTTTTTATATTCACTTCCCCATCGGGGTCCACCAAACATACCGCTACTTAAGGCTGAGCCCATAGGTAGTCCGTCGGATGGATGTCGCGAATCAATACCGCCGCCGCCGTAAAAACCCAAACTAGGATCCATACTATAAAAATCATGGATCACTCGCGTCGTTGGAATACTTTTATGACCATTAATGGGTTCATCGAATAAACCTTCAGCTGAAGACCAACCATTAAACATTAGATTTCTTCCAACCATACCACTGGTATTTGCCAGCCCATCGGGAAATAGTTCAGACTCTGACAAAAGTAATAATCTGGGTGTTTCAGCCCCATTGGCACAAAGTACGACTGCATTTGCTCGCTGCGCTTGCTCGTCACCACGAGCATCCCAATAAACAACTTCGTTAGCTCTTCCGCTTTCATCTGTATTAATACGAGATACTGTTGCGGAAGTTCGTAATTCACAATTACCCGATGCCAGTGCCAGTGGAATCATTGTGGCCATAGACGAAGACTTGGCATTCACTTCGCAGCCGAAACCATTGCAAAAACCGCAGTGTATGCAAGCGGGCCTGCCGTTGTGAGACTGAGACAGAATAGCAACTGGAGCAGGGTAGGGATTGTAACCTAGCTGCCTTCCCGCTCTTTCAAGAATGACTCCCGAAGATTTCACAGGCATAGGTGGGCAGGGATAATCCCTCGAACGAGGAGGATCCCAAGGTCCTTGCAAGCCCGACACACCAACCTCCCAATCTACCTTGGTGTAATAAGGCTCTAACTCATCGTAACTAATAGGCCAATCGACAAATGTAGTTCCGGAGATAGGCCCCAACACACTTGCCTCATTAAAATCTATTGGACGAAAGCGCCAGAAATTTCCAGAGAAATGCACGCTACTTCCACCAACATTGTGCGCATACCCTAAACAGACTTCTCTTTCGATCGCTTCGTCATTTTCAGTTTTTCTGAAAGACTGAGGATGTCCCTGTCGTCGACCCCAAACTAAATCTCCATTGTGTTTGTAGCCCCACTCATCGTGTTTAAAATCTCCTGCCTGAAGGTAAGGACCCTGTTCTAGCAAGACCACAGAATGACCTGCTGTAGATAGTTCTTTAGCCATCACGCCGCCAGCAGCGCCAGACCCTATAATGACAAAATCTACTGGCTCACGACTTGAGAAAGTACCTGCTTCAGCCACGGCTACTCTCCTTTATCCACATAATCAGCATCATAGTAACCATAAGGTGAAGCCCAAGCATGCCGATCTTCGAATCCAAGCAGATCAAAACCTATGTTGTCACGATTGCCTCTATATTCAGGTGAAGAAAACATGCCTGCGATGGTTAGATATCTTATAGTGCCAAAAAATTCAGTATCTTCAAATTCTAGGAGTAAGTGGTCTTGTTGAAGCTCATCCAGCTCATGAAAATAAGAGGCGGAGGGTTTCAAAGCAGTAGCAGCTTGCAATTCCCTTAATCCTTCTTGAAGTATTAGGCGTTCTTGTTCTCGACCATGACCTAATACTTGATCTATGAAATAAATAACCCCTGCCTCGGTAGCACCAGGGGTTTCGTCAGTAGGAATAATGCGTGCTGCGATTGCCGCATATTCGGTAACTTCTTCTTCCGAAAGGTTTAGAAATTCTTCTTCATTGATAACAGCCTCTTCTGCCCGGCGACAAGCAGTGAGGATCATGGGCATAGTAAGAACAAGGCAAGATCCGCGAGCTGCATCCGATGAGGCTCGCAAAAAAGCACGTCGAGATAGCTGCTTTTTCATTGATATCGTCTTTCCCCAAATAAGATACGCAGGCGTGACCCTACCCTAGAATGGATCTGAGTCTAGCATAGCGTTGCGGCTTACGGTAATTCGAAACCCGCTCAACTAATTTGGCTCTAACGCAAGAGGGAACGGGCTCTGCTTAACAATGAAGGCATAGAATCTTTGGTAGTTTCCCACATCGGATCATGGCGTTTCCCTCGCCTGTGCAACATGAGATTAAAACCGGTAATTATTGAAAATTTATAGGCTGCAAGAGCACGGTACCAATTTATATCAGGGATATCGCTACCCCATGCTTCTGTATACATTTCAATAAGCGCATCGGCTTGAGGCATGTACTGGCCGCGTTTCCGGGAATCGCTCCATGCTAGGGGATCATTAAATGTGGCAAACCAGCCAACATCGTTAAGGGTAGCTCCCACACCCACCAATTCCCAATCAATTACTGCCAGTAAGGTTCCGGTATTCACGCCCTTATCTGCAAAGAACAGATTCGACCATTGAAAATCACCGTGAAAAATACCCATTGGTGCATCCTGTGGAATTTTTTCTAATAATAATTCACGTACAGTTGGTTGTAATTCTAGGAGTTGAGGTTCTGCAACCTTTTCAATAAAACGATCCCAGCGCGTAACGTCTTCGCTCAACGCAAGAGGCTCTCCCAAATAACTGACCTTATGCCAATCTACTTTGTGAATGGTTGCTAGAGCACTCACTGCTTGCCTCGCCATTTCCTCACGAGCAGGCCCATCCAGTTTGGTTACCCAGCCGGTTCCATCAAGCTGCACAACGTTGCCCTCTAATTGCGGCACAACGAAATAGGGGCGTCCAAACCATTGAGCCTCATCACCAGACCAACTAACCTTGCAGTGAGGCACTGTCGTCGGCAAAGCATTTAATGCAGCCACTTGGCGAAGCACGTCTGCAGTACCCTGCAATTTTACATCGGGAGGCGGAAGCCTGAG
>Ga0302122_10003088_pt1 | contig 10119 bp, 8 predicted proteins | sample CB21_SCM_MG_FD_203115 | JGI IMG/M metagenome (GOLD analysis project Ga0302122, IMG submission 203115) | Marine microbial communities from Western Arctic Ocean, Canada - CB21_SCM | ecosystem: Environmental > Aquatic > Marine > Oceanic | place: Canada: Western Arctic Ocean | collected 2017-09-28
CCCCAGTCGTCGCTAACGTGGCGCGCCGCCGCGTCGGCGCAGGCCCTTTCCAACAGCGCCCGCACGGCGTCGCAGGCGCCCGTGGCGTCGCGGAGGCGGGGCCACCTGCGCGCATTTGAGTTATATGCCGTCGACGTCTGCTCTCAACCGTGGGGCGTAGAGGGGGGTCGGAATTGCAGAATCGTCTACCCTCAGCGCCGCGGGAAACATCACTCCCCCGCGGCTCGAAAAGAACGCAGCGATGTGTTCGAAAGGATTGATGTCGTCATGCCCCCGTCAGTTGAAGGCACCAGTGGACGCGGCGCCATACGTCGGCGAGGCCAGGACCGAGGCCGAGGCGTCTTGTAACGTCCGCAGCGCGCGCACGAGGCCGCACCGCCGCAGGAAGCGCGTTGCGTCGCCCAGGAACTGCGGGCGCATGATGGGCGAATCGCGCAATAAGCGGCGCACGACGGGCGCCGCGTCCAATTGCTGCGCCGCGGCGGGTGACGCCTCCGCTAAATTGCGGAGGGCGCCGGCGACGGCCTCCACCAATCTAGGCGGCGAGTACTCCTCGTCGAGGATGGCCGTCGAACTTTTCTGGACGACGTCCACCAACGCCGCCGCGGCGATGGAAGCGTCGCCGAAAGCACAGGCCCGGTCCACGAGCTGGAAGGCACTTAAGCGGGTCTCGTAGTCGTCCGATGAGACATTAGAGCAGCACGTGATTAACGCGTCCCACGGGACGTTGGGGGATAGTTTTTCCAACGCCTGCTGCGGGCCCTCACCACACGCCGCCCGCAGGTCCTCGTCCTCCTCCTCCTCTTGATCCTGGGACGGCGCCGCCGTCGCGTCCACGGCGTCGCCCCGCAGCAGGCGATGAACGACCGGGTCCAGCAGGAGCCGCGCGCCGTCTCTAGAAGGAGGCAGATAGAACGCGGCGGGCGGCTTGGGTTTGGCATTCTTGGCCTTCTCGGCAGCTAAAGCTTCGCGCTCCAACCGCGCTTCCTCCTTCGGGTCCGCGAGCTCGCCGTAGACCGCCACACAACATCGGTAGTAGTCGCCTCTGAAAGCTAGTTTGGACACGACGACCCGTTCTTTGACGTCAAACGTACCGCCTCGCGTCACCGGGCCCTTGTGCACTTGCGTAAGCTCCTTGCTATCCTTCTTCTGGAAGAGGAGCTCGAGCTCGAACGGGTCCTGCTGCGTCGTGGAGATGACCTCGTGGGCTAGGGTCGCCGCCGGCACGACGCTATAGCGCTGCACTAACACGGGTTTGGCGAAGAGGATCTCGTCGTCGTGCGCGCGGCCCAGGTGTCCGACGAATAAGAGCCGCATTGTTGTGCTCGCTGTTGTCTGCGCTCAGCAGAGACAAAATCGCTGGAGGATGGTAATAGCGCCCTTTTGCAGCACGCTGCGGCAGCGATGCTACCGATGTTATGTTGGAGCGGAGCAACAGGCTTGCGCACGTCACCTGCCTCAAGCTTGCAACCGCTACAGCGGCGCGTGTGCTTGCCCCGCGGCAAAAGCCAAGAAAGATGCGCGCGTGCGGGTCTTGAAAGGCGCGGGTTTTTGAGTGCTTCTCGTGCCTCATAGTATGGAACAACTACCTCCGGACATCAAGGCTGCATTACGCATCGCCAACTATGATTCGATCCCCTCGGAAGTACAGGGCCTAGCACCTTGGTGCGGCCTGCTCAAGCAATGCAATGAATCCACGTGGCCCATCATCTTGTCTTTCATCGCCGGGGACCACGTCGCGACGATCATGTTGGAACGCTCGTGCCAGCGAGGTCGCGCGCTGGCGCGCGTGCTCTACTTGGACGGCGACTTCAAGCTCGAGATCCCCAAGCGCGTACTTGAGACGCTTTGGCGCCTCTGGAAACCGTCCAGGCGGCAGTCCAAGCACATATGCGATGGCACATGCGCAAATTGCGGAGATGTTGTCAATCTGGGCGAGACTGGCATCCTGGAGGATCGCGGAGCTTTTGTGCTCGATGAGTGCCCCTAGGGAGACGACCGCGTGATGTATGCGGTAGAGTACATGGATGGTAATCGCAGGAAAGGAGTCATCTTTCGTAACGTTCCGACCATTCCCAAGCGCATCAGCTGCTGGTTGGGCGATGGCTCCTTCGCGTACTTCGACCATGTCCCCCGCATCAAGATGAAGGGTTGGGGGAAGGAGCGGGATTGCGCGTACTTGGAGACGGAGAAGTGCTGGTTTGTACCGGAGTGCTGCACCCTAGAGGGTGCCATAGTCGCGCAAAGAGAAGGCACGACTGCAGCGAGCGCGGAAGCGGCGCGAGAAGTCAAACGGCGCACGCAGCAGGGATACGAAGATTATCTGCGAGCTTTGCGAGCTGATAACGAAGGCAATGTTAAGAGAACAGGCAAAAAGCTTTGCAAAAACTGCAACGAACTAAATGGGTATGCGAAGAAGATTTGCACGCGCTGTAACCGGGATCCAAATGAACATTGAACATTATGAGCTTGATCCCACTGATGAGGACACGGCAAGCACCACGGGCTCGGATGACGCAGACGACAGTACCTACGACATTTACTTCCTCTGGCGGATGTCGGTCAAGGAGCTCCGCGAGTTGTGTCGCGCGCGCGGCGTCGACGCTGTCGTTAAGCGGGGCCAGAAAGCCAAGGAGACGCTGGCGGCACGCCTCGCGCCCTAATGTAGCTTTTGTTATCATACGAGAAGTACACTGGCACAATAAGTAGTCACTCAGGCTGGCACACACACGGGGCTGGAAACGCGGTGTCTCCCTCCGGTGCTCCGCCGCCCACTGGCCCTAGCACCATAACTTTATACCGGAGACATACTAAACATATTACCCACCCGGCGCCACGGCCTCCCCGCCCGCCGCGTCCACGTCGATCTCCACCGGTGCGTCCTCAGACACCGTCGACACGGCGACGCCGCGGCCGTCCGCTTGTAACAACTCCACGAGCCGCCGCCGCGTATTCACTCCATCATCATCCTCGACCAGCACCGCTAATTCAGCCTGCAAAGCCGCCGACCCGGCGCCGGCGGCGCAGGCGCGGTAGGGCGCCACCCAGCCCGAGGGGTCGATCCGGTATACGTGGGACGGCGATGCCAATAACAAAGCGCAGCCGTAGGGCCGGAAGCCGCCCCGCTGCGTGCGCTCCTGCACTCGCCTCCCCACGGCGTCCGCCAGGGCGCGCGCCGACGGCGCGAAGCCGTTCCGCCGCTCCAAATCGATCGCTAATTCTCGCGCCGCGTCCACCAGAGCTCTAAAGTCCGCGGGTAGGCCAGCGTACGTCGCGATACATTTCTCCGTCACGCGCAGGATGTGCGGGCTGTGGCCCGCCACCACTAAGGATGCTTCGCTCGCTCGCTTATAAGCTTTTGCGAGGATCACGCCGTCGCTCGTAAGGATCGCGGCGCAGGGCGGCCCGTTCTCTGCGCATTTCCCGGCGAACTCGATCTGCTGGATCCGGCCCTCCGGGCTGAAGGTCGAGAGGCTGAAGGAGTAGGGCGAGGACTTGGCCGCGGCCAACGCGAGGCACCCGCAGGCGAGCAGTGTCCGCATCTGTGCCATCTCTGCAGGCACTGAGAGGTGGCGAAGTGCTGCGTTCGTGAGCGGTGGTGCGGCTGCTGGTAGCTTGAGGCTGGCGCGATGTGGAGCTGGTATGCGGCTGGATCTGGTGCTAAAGTGCGTTTAAACACGCGGACCTTGTTCAGCTGATTAGCGGAGACGGAGCGCGGCGCGCCCTCGAGATCTAGGGCGCGGGTTTTCAACGTGCGGGTTTGCCGCTGAGGAATTTCTTCTCAGCCCTCACGGGTCTTGCATAGGACTCCTCTCTCCTTCATGCACGGGTGCTGGTGCTTTAGGTGGCCACGCTCTGGCTTGGTTGATGCTTGAGCTCCAGAGTAAAACGCTGCAGCTTTACCTCTCAGCGGCTCGCCATCAACGCAGTGACGCCACGCGAAGGCGGACCGCGCGCACCGCGAAGGCCAAGCCAGTTCCGCATGGATCTGAGCAGCGGAGATCCCGCACAAGCCGCCGAGCCAGCGAGACCCAGCCAGCAAGCAACGATGCGCCGCGCAGCGCCGCCCAGGACGTGGCGCGGCGCCATCTTGGCGTGCTGCCTCGCGACTGCGCAGGCGCTCGTCGCGCCGCCGAGCGCGCTCCACGCGCCGCGCGCGTCGCTCGACCGCGGCGCGTCGTTAGGACGACGACGGACGCTCCACGCATCGGTCGCCGGCGACGGCGCGCCGGCGCGGCCCCAGGTCGACGGCAAGAGCTACGGCGCCGAATTGGCCAACGCCTACAAGCGGTGCGGCGAGATCACCAAAATCTTTAGCAAGACGTTCTACTTCGGGACGACCTTCTTCAGCCAGGAGAAGAAGCAGGCCGTGTGGGCCATTTACGTCTGGTGCCGGCGGACGGACGACATTGTGGATTCACCTTTGGCGGCAATGCTCGGGCCCGAGCGCATGGAGGCCGACCTGCGGCTGTGGAAGGAACGATTGGATAAGATCTGGGTGCAGGAGCCGACGGACGCGTTAGATATGGCCCTGGCCGACGCCAAGAAGAACTATCCAAGCATGGACATCGAGCCGTACAACGACATGATCGACGGCATGCTCATGGACACGCCGGGCCACAAACTTTTTCAAGATAGATACGAGACCTGGGACGAGCTTTATACCTATTGCTATCGGGTGGCGGGCACGGTCGGGCTGATGGTCATGCCGGTCCTGGGGACGTCCAAGACGCATTCGTTGGAAGAAGCGATCCCGCCGGGCTTGTCTTTGGGCATCGCCTTCCAGATCACGAACATCCTGCGGGACGTGGGCGAGGACGCCCTGCGGGGAAGGATCTACCTGCCGAGGGAGGACATGGCGAAATTTGGCGTGACGGAGGACCAGATTATTAAGGGAGTGTTAGATGAGAACTACAAGGACCTCATGAAGTTCGAAATCCAGCGGGCGCGCGACTATTATGCGGAGGCCGCCCTGGGCGTGCCCATGCTCGCGAACGAAGCGCGGGTGGGCGTGGCGATGTCGTTGCGCGTCTACGGGGGCATCCTCGATCGACTGGAGGAGAACGGCTACGACAACTTCCGGAAGCGGGCCTACGTCTCGAAGTTCGAGAAGTTCCTGTACCTGCCGGACGCGTGGCAGGCCGTGTCGGGGCTGCCTGATTAAACACGGGCGCGGAAAGGGGCGCGGCGTAAAGGACGTATACTCGACTCGGCGCGGGGGCGGGGGGTGTCTTTGGCGCCTCGGGGGGTTTGCTGGTACGGACCTTGGCGGAGCCCTGCGATATTTTTGTTACCGTCATGGCCCTGCTTGAGCTGGTGCTACAACGTGCGGGTTTCATCCAGCAAAAAAATCATCTACATGTAAAAATTCGTCCATTTGCGACAGCCTCCACATCGCTGTCTTATCGGAGACGAACGAGTCGTCACACAACAACGCGTGCAGCCAGCGCGTCCGCAACCGCGCCGTAGGAGTCGAGCAGCCCACTCCCGACACAGCCCACGCCGCCGCGGCGGGTGCATGTCTGACTTCCCCATCCGCGCAAGGAGAGGCGCCACCACCAACCCCTACGTGAGCGCGGACGCCGGCATGCCCGAGACCAAGCCCGCGCGCGAGCCGGGCGCCGCGTACGTGTTTGTGCCGACGCTCGCCGCGTGCGCTTTATTACTTTTGTACGTGGGCGTTGGGGCAATTACAGGAGTCTCCACCGATTATGGCAGAGGCGGCGCGTCATCAACGATTAGAGGCAGCGCCAACGTGTTGCGGGTGGCCACCTGGAACATCGCGGCGATTAACAACAACCCCTTCGAGTACTGGATCACGCACGACGACCAAGCGTACAACGCGCTGATGGCCGACGTGCAGCGGTTCGTGTCGACGCCGGGAGAGAAGGATGTCTTAGTGAGTGAAGTTTTTTCTGAAGCCATGTTTACGGAGTTATCTGCGAAGATGACAAGTGTAGGCTGGCCCGGGGTGGACGAAGTGGCAACGCTGTGGAGGGACGACTTTTCTAAAAGGACGATTATCGGCGGCTTCTTAACGGACGCGACTCTAGGAAAGAAGCGCCTCGCGTCGATGCCCGATCGCGTCACGAACACCATCCGGACCGAGAGCGGCAACGTCATGCGGCCCACGGTCATCAATTGTTTTGAAGGTGATTTGAGCACGCAGGACAAGTGGTTCAAGGAGTGGATAAGCTTCCTCTTCGAGACGCGCGTGAAGGACCAGATGGTCTACGAGACCTTGTTGCCCATCAAGCGTTCGAAGTACCCCGCGTTGACGGCGGACGAGGAGCGGTTATCGATCCCGCTCCAGACGCTGGCCGGCGCTATTTTTGATGCTATATTGGTGCACATGATGAATCAACTTTCGAATAAGTGGCAACCGCTGCGGGCGGAGCTCTGCGCCGCTCTAAATTCGAAGAAGGACGCGCGGACGCTGGAGATTCTGGAAAAAACATATTCGGACGCGGACGTGATTTTCCTGCAGGAGGCGGCTGCGGCCTTTGTTAAAACGGCGCGCGCCGGGCCCCTCGGGGAAAAGTACCACGTCATGGCACCAACGAGCATGGACCCGAAGCGGGACCAGAACTCGCTCGTGCTCTTGGATAAGAAGCGCTTTCCCGCACCGGCTACGGAGTTCACGGACGCGGTGCTCGAGGCTTTAAAAGATGCGCCGGTGGCCCCGGGCGATTTGTACGCCGCGACGGTCTTCGATTCGTCAAATCGGCCCTTTGTGGTCGCAAGCTTCCACGGCGACACGAACGGCCTGGCCACCATCCCGGTGACGGACGCGCTACTAGCGCACATTAAGGCAACCGGCTTGGACGAGCACAAGCTTTTGTTCGGCCTGGACGCGAACACCTACGAAGTGGAAAGAGCGGGCTACCAGGGCGCCCAAGCGTACCAGGCGCACATCGTCGACAAGGGATTGGCCTCGCAGCACGGGGCCGCTTCCATAAATGTCAAGCGGTACACGACCTTCAACGCGCGCACTTATTTACAGCCCCAACTTAACAAAGCGGTGGCCTTCGCCGGGCGGTACACCAATATAAATGTGGACCGCAACCCCAAGGACTTCGTGCTCTTCACACCAAAAGACCTGGAGCTCGTGGACACGGGCCGCGACAACACGGGCGACCGCACCTACACGGAGGACATGATGTTCCCCACGCTCAGGTTCCCGTCGGACCACGGCGTCACGGCCGCGACGCTGCGGCTCGGGCACCGCCGGCTCTAGCGTGTTCGTAAGTTGATTGTCCCTATCCGCCGTCCTGGTTATGTAGTCGAAGGCGTCTTGGTGGCGGGGGGCGACTGTCTAAGCAAATCCCAGAGGCCCGCCCCCCAGCCCCTAGGGCGGCTGCCGGCCGTATTACTTCTCGATAGCGTCTCAAAACGGGTTCGCTTCCTAACTATATTCTTGCTCGAGGTCAGCTGTCAGCAGCTCGTCACCCGCGACCCTAGACTACTGCAGACCTCGCCGAGACAACCAACGTGTCCACCCGACCCCGCGTACAAAGCCACAACCTACACTGCGGTCCGTGTACAACGCCCCGCCCCGCTCGCGGGCCGCGGCCGCCAACTCCTGTGACGAAGGAGACACACGCGCGTCGTTGGATCGCTCGTGCCTCGTGGGGGGACGTAAAGATATAATATAAACACGACATTCAAATAGACCCCCTGCGTGCGTGCGTGTATCTTACAGGGGGTCGCGGGTCTTATACGCTTATACGTTATACGCCGGCATAACTATAGTCAATTCGGATATTTTGGGAGGTGGCGCCCCGAGAAGCGTTGGGGGAGCTATCCCCCGCGAGCGGGTACTTGACGCGATTTTTGCTACGGGTTTTCCCAGCATCCGCGCCTCCGCAAAAAAAGCTGCCGCTCGTCCACCTGTGCTACTGACGCAGCGCGGCGACAACGAGTAGACATCAACGCCATCGCTGCGGCTCCTCGGCGAGGAGTACGCCATCGCTGCGGCTGCTCGGCAAGGACTAGACCCTCAACGCCACGCTGCGCTGCGCTGCAAATACAAGATGCACAAGGAGGGCCTCACCTTCAAGCCCCGGCTCCAGAGCGTCTCCGGTCGCATTTATGTGGCGATCGAGGCGGGCCCGCCGATCCCCTGGCCGCAGCTCGTGCTGCTCGCCGTGCTGGGCACGGCCGCGGTGGCGTCCTGCTCGTTCTTGCGCGCCGCCCTGGAAGTTTATGAGGCCCTGCTCGCGCCGACGCCGCTATTGGACCGCCAGGCGCTCGGCGTCGCGCGCGGCCTGCTCTTTTTAGTGCACGCGCACCGGCTCTTCCTGATCTTGTTCGTGCAGGACCCCATCGACATCAAGATCGCCTACCAGCCCGGATCTAAGTTAAAGAGCATGGGCAGCCAAATTCTAACAGGCTTCGGGCGGCTGGCGACCTTCACCGTCCAGACCTGGACGCTGCAGACGCTGTACTTCGGCCTCGCGACGGCGGCGACCTTCGGGTACATTCCTTCATACAGATACATCTCGTACCTCTTCGAGCTGTTGTTCGCGGCGGCGCATCTGGTGTCGTGCGTCACCTCGTACGTCCTCGTGCCCACGATGTGCAGGCAGTGGCTCCAGGGAGCGTTTGGTTCTATTAAACTTGCGGAGGTCCCCCTGCTCGGCGCGAACTGCCTGACCGTGCACAACGCCAATATCGTGTGTCTGCACATTGACGCTTTTCTCTCGGGCCAGAGACTCGTGCTGGGGCACTGGGGCCTCGCTTTATCGTACGCGTCGTACTACGCGGCTTTTGCGTGGTGCCGGTGCCGCTTCCTCAACGGGCAGGTGCCTTACTTCTTCCTCGATTATTCCCTGCCGACGAAGCGGGCGTACATGTTCCACCTCGGTTTAGCAGCCATCCTGACGCTTTATTTTCTCGGCTCGTCCGTGACGCTGACGCGGATCGCCCCGATGGGCGTGCCGTGGCGCTTCGCCGTCCACGCGAGCGTCTGCTTTTGCAACATGCGTCTACGCGCGCCGGCGGCGTACCGCGCCATCGAGCAAAAAAGGGAGGAGAAGAAGCCGTGGTACGAGAAGAAGGCTTCCTAGGCGGCCTGCACGCGAGCGCCACAAAGGGCGTCGTCGCGTTGTGCTAACTATATTCACTTGTGACAACGGTTCCTCAACAACAATTTTACCCTCAGGCTTCACCGCCTAGGGGTAGGGGTTCCCGTTGGACCAGTACCACTGGTGGCCGCACGGGCAGGACATGTGATCACACCCTGAATTCTTCGTGATCGCCTGTTTGCACCGCGGACAGGGCTTGGTCTCCCCTTTTCTGGCTTCCTTCTTCATCATTTCATTGAAGCGCTCGTCGGCCTGGGCGTTTTCGATCGACCTGCGGGGACGCGGTGAGTTAACGCGGTGACGGTGAGGCCCCACCCAAGCCATCGACACGCGCTCGGTTGGAAGGCCCCCCGTGGACACGGGTCGGTACCACTTGTTGTACTTGTCCTGGAGTTCCTTCTTGTGTTCGATATCGGCCAAGACCACCGAGCACGGGTTGTCGTGCGCCGCCGGGCCGACCTTTGGTCCGTCACCGAGCGCCTTCTTGAGGTCCTTATCATGCCACGAGCCCGGGGTCGCGCCGCCCAGCGCCATCTTCATCACAACGGGACACCCTAAGCAAAACGCCCCATGACATTCAGGGCAAAAAAAATGCGTGCCCGACGTGGCGTGCGGTTCCCAATGAAACGTGTAGTTGCATTTCTCTGCCGGGCAGCGACGGAGCCCCGTGTCACCGCCGCTCGCTGATACGGCCAAGTCGAGCGACGCCAGCGTAGCGACCTCCTGGTACTGAGCCCACGTCGCAGAATCGCCCTTGTCTACTGTACAAGCCCTCACGTCGAGCGTCGTCATGGGTGCTTTGCAGGACGTGTCCGGACACCGGAGCCGCTCGTCGAGCTTCTTGTCGTCGATCGCGGCTTTCACGGTGCCCTTGACGCACTCCACGCAAAACACGTGGCCGCAGCGCAGCTTGCAGCGCTGCGCGCGAGGCACGTCGTCCATACATATAGCGCACTCGACCGTGCCGCCGGTCGACGACCGCGGAGGCGATCCAGTACCTCCACCTCATCGTCCGCTTTTGATGAGCGCTTCG
>Ga0302122_10003092_pt1 | contig 10116 bp, 9 predicted proteins | sample CB21_SCM_MG_FD_203115 | JGI IMG/M metagenome (GOLD analysis project Ga0302122, IMG submission 203115) | Marine microbial communities from Western Arctic Ocean, Canada - CB21_SCM | ecosystem: Environmental > Aquatic > Marine > Oceanic | place: Canada: Western Arctic Ocean | collected 2017-09-28
TCGTGAACTATTTACTTTTGGTGTTATGCAAACAGATCCAAATTTTGCAAACTATAAATACCAAGTTGATACACAAAAAATTGTGTTACTGGATTTTGGAGCGACGCGAGATATTGCGCCGCATGTCGCAGATCAATATCGTCAGTTAATTAATGCTGGTCTTTCTAATGATAATGTTGACCTCCTGAAGATTGCTCAGGAAATAGGATTTTTTGATGCTACAACGCGGGGTGAGCACTGCAAAATAATCTTACAAATGATGCAGTTAATTTTTGAAGTTTTACGTAGGAAGGGTAAAATAAACTTCAAAAACCATGAGATTGCTAAACAGCTACAAGTTGAAGGCTTTGCTCTAATTAAAGATCAGTTCATTCCCCCGCCCTTGCCAATCGATATATTACTCCTGCAACGAAAATTCGCAGGTATGTTCCTTCTGTGCGCAAAACTGGGCGCGTCTGTAGACGTCTTTGGGTTACTTAGTTTGCACCTTGAGTGTCAAATAAAATGAAAAAATCAGCTCAAATTGTCTGGTTCAAGCGTGATTTGAGAACTGCAGACCATGCGCCTCTAATTGCCGCCGCACAACTTGGCACACCCATAATACCATTGTATGTTGTTGAGCCACAATACTGGCGTCAACCGACTGCATCGCGAAGACACTGGCACTTTATTCATGACTGTTTGATAGATTTAGACAAGGAACTGACTAGTTTAGGCCAGCCCCTTATCGTAAAAGTTGGTGAAACTTTGGAAGTGCTTAAATCACTTTGTACCGACTATTCGATTGCCGCGATACATACGTTTGAGGAAACTGGGAACCGCTGGACATACGAACGGGACATAGCAGTCCGAAATTTTTGTACTGAGACTAATATTGAACTTTATGAGTACCCGTCTAATGGGATTGTCCGTAAACTTCGCAGCCGTGATGAATGGTCAAAAATTCGCAATGCACGTATGCTACAAAAAATACTGGCCAGGCCTAAACGTATTACTTCACTAGCCGACTGCAAATCAGAGCATTTACCTAAAAAAGATGCGGCCATGTTTGGTTCAGCGTTCATAGGAGAAGTTCAAAAGGGAGGCAGGGAGGCCGCAGTGACCGACTTGCGTAGCTTTCTTAACCATCGATCGCACGCCTACCTAAAAAATATTTCAGCACCTCATTTGTCTGAGGTGTATTGCTCTAGGCTATCAACCCATCTGACGTGGGGCACGCTGTCGGTGCGTGAGGTTGTGCAGTCTATTACCAAACGGCAAGCCCAACTTTCATCGAATGAGAAAAAAACTTTTAGTCGCAATTTGGTAGCATTTAAGTCACGTCTTGCATGGCGATGTCACTTCATTCAGAAACTTGAAGACCAGCCTGAAATTGAGATGTATTGTATGCATCCAGCATTTGAGGGTTTGCGTCCGAATGATTGCGATGAGTCACATTTCATGGCATGGTCGACAGGCTATACTGGCTACCCTTTCATTGATGCATGCATGCGTAACTTAGTCGCCGGTGGTTGGATCACATTCCGTATGCGCGCCATGCTCGTAAGTTTTGCTAGTTATCAACTTTGGATTGACTGGCGGATAACGGGAGATTATCTGGCGCAGATTTTTACTGACTATGAACCTGGTATTCACTATAGCCAGCTCCAGATGCAGTCAGGTGTGACAGGCATAAATGCAATGCGAGTTTACAACCCAATAAAGCAATCCATTGAGCATGATCCATCTGGTATTTTTATTCGGAAATGGGTTCCGGAGCTCATTGATGTGCCTAATGAGTTTATCCATGAACCTTGGAAACAAAAGAAAACACTTCTTGATAATAGCGAATTCTTGCCCAGTGAGGGTTATCCAAAGCCAATTGTTAATCAGGAGATTGCAGCACGACTTGCAAAGCAGAGAATAATGGAAATCCGAAAAGGTAATAACTTTAAGGACACTGCAACGTCTGTTTTCCTTAAGTTAGGCAGCCGTAAAATGTCTGCCCGGAAAAGAAGCAAACCCAAGGATAGGGACTTGGGTCAGTTATCATTATTTTGACGTTTTGAGGCATGACGTTATGCTCAGAAATTATTAAATTTTCAGAAAAATAGAGTATGTGCAGCTAATTGGAAAATACAAAAAAATACTAAAGGTTTGTATAAATTTTTTAATGCACAGTATTTTCAATATCTTTCATTAGTTGCAGCATTTTAATGTCAAAGTAAGCTTGCTTTTCGCTTTCATCGATATAAATTCTTTGCATGACAAGTCAATCTGATTTTCCGGTTAGCGTCGAGTTAGTAACCAAGCCGATGGGAGTACTACAATCGTTAGCTGCAGCACGACGCAATGTCCTTTCCATTATTCCTAAGATTGCGACCCAACAACCAATCATTTCTGGTAAAACTGGAAAACGGTGGCACATGGTAATGGAGCCGGCTGCCCTTCGTCATATCTTTTTAAAAAACGTAGATAACTATCCAAAGTCAGCAGTGACTAAAAATCTTTTGAAACCTGCTATTGGTGAGTCATTGTTTGTTGCTGAGGGAGCCCACTGGCGGTGGCAACGTCGTGCTGCGGCTCCTGTATTTTCGCACCGTAATGTAATGAACCTCAGTCCGATCATGTCTTCCGCTGCGACGCGATGCTGCGAACGAATTGGCAAAAAAGAAAAGTGTCCAATTAACTTTTTTGATGAAATGATCACCACAACTTTTGATGTGATTTCGGATGTAACTTTTTCAGATGATGAGGGGTTTGACCGGATTGGAGTACATCGCGCGATCGATGGCTACATTGCTGAGGCGGGTAAAATTTCATTGCCAGACATTCTTGGTTTCCCAGATTGGGTTCCACGTTTAAGTCGGATAATTTCAGGTAAAGCGCTCAAGCAAATGAAAGCACTAGCAGATCAGACCATAGATCGAAGGCGTGATGGTAAGAGCAAAACACCGCCAGATTTATTAGATCTTCTACTAGCGGGCGTAGATCCAAAAACTCAACGAGAAATGAATACAGGGGAGTTACGAGATAACTTACTCACTTTTATAGTTGCTGGCCATGAAACTACGGCTTTGACGTTGTCATGGGCTCTTTATTTACTGGCAAATGACGATAGGGTTCAAGATCGCGCGCGGCAGGAAGTTTCTGAAAAAGTTCCAACAGAACAAGTACAGGGTGAGGATATTGTTAACTTGCAGTATTTGCGATCTATTATTGATGAAACCTTACGTCTCTACCCGCCAGCCGCCCTAGTGTCACGAACAGCAGCTGGCCCAGATATTCTTTGTGGACGAGAGGTTCGGTCTGGTGACACTGTTATAATTCCAATTTATGCTTTGCATCGCCATCACACGCTCTGGTCGAGGCCAGGTGATTTCTATCCAGAACGGTTTGAAACTGATAGCCCTATTGATCGCTACGCCTATTTGCCATTTGGTGATGGCCCAAGAGTTTGCATTGGAGCAAACTTTGCAATTAATGAAGTAGTAATTATATTAGCCAGTCTCTTAAAGCGTTTTCGCTTTAAGCCTGTAGCTGGTCTTGTTCCATCACCAAAAATGATCTTAACGCTTAGGCCGGAAGGTGGTGTCTGGCTCATGGCTGAACCAATCTAGTATCATTTTGGCCAGCATAGTCAGGTAAAGCCTAAAACAGACTAATTATCCGCCGCGATTACTTTGAAGTGTCCAACTTCGGCGTGGACAACCCTGAGCTCAGTATGCTTGTTTACGTATTCTTCTGTGAGAACTATCCAATTAATGCCTGAATAAAAATACTGGCCAGGCTTTTCGGGTGAGATGTCCTCGTCTATCTGGAAGCAGTGCCCAATAAACCCAACTTCTACTTTGGAGTTTCCTGATCCAGTTTGAATTTTTTTTAAAAATTTCCAAGATACTGCAGCCGTAATAAGGGTCATTATTGAAACAGCGATAATAGCAGTTTTGAAGTCAGTTGGTAAAAGCTCTACCCCCATTAGACCGGCAACTGCCAACATAGCCAGACCAATAAACATTAGTACAAATGTTGCAAATCCTAAAACAGCAACCTCGATTATAAGCAGCGTTGTTCCTATCAGAAGTAGCCACTGGATAACTGAGACACTTGAGAGATGTTCACTCATTCTGGTGTATCCCAGGGGCCTACTGTGTTTTTAGTAGTTTTAGACATAGTTGACATTTCTTCTGGTGAAGTTTTTGATATTTTTTGAATGATGGCCATTGCTTGCGCTACAATTGCACCCGCATCAGTGGCACCATCTGGCAAAATCACTAGGGAAGATTTCTTAGCTATCATTTCCTTGGCGTGGATTGCCTTGGTAGCAAGTTCAAGTTGTACAGCTTTTTGACCCGCCCGAGTGTCTGCTGCCTCACCAATCATAACAAGAGCTTTGGCCTGAGCGTCGGCTACCGCTACAAGTGCCTTGGCTTCACCTTCCGCCTTGAGCACTTGTTCGTCTTTATCGGCTTCGGCAGACAAAACTATGGACGCCTTTTGTCCTTCTGCCCGGTTAATTGCAGATTGCCTGTCTCCCTCAGATTCCAAAATCTGAGCCCTTTTAACTCTTTCTGCTTTCATTTGGGCTTCCATTGCCTGCATCACAGATTGGGGGGGCACAATATCCTTAATCTCATATCTTAGAACCTGAACACCCCAAGCGGTAGCGGCTTGATTGATTGCCGCAACAATGTTGGTGTTCAGCACATCCCGTTCTTCAAAAGTTTTATCGAGCTCCATTTTGCCAAGTTCAGAGCGCATAGTGGTTTGAGCTAACTGTGTTACGGCAAAGACATAGTCATCAACCCCGTAAGTTGCTTTGTAGGGGTCGAGAACGCGAAAATATAGAACACCATCTACGGTCAAAGATATATTATCTCTCGTAATTGCGCTTTGACTTGGGACGTCCACGGCTTGCTCTTTGAGGGAACGATCAGCTGCCACACGTTCTATGAATGGTATAATAAAATTGAGTCCTGCCTCCTGCACTGCGCGGAATTTACCAAATCTTTCAACTAAAAAGGTTCTATTTTGTGGAACAAATTTTACTGATCGCAGAAGGAAAACTACAACTAAAATAAAAATCCAGAGTGTTGGTTGCAGGAGTACTTGTAAACTAGCGAGATAATTCAATTTTCATTCTCCATTAAATTTTGATGACATTTGCACTACTCGCCATCACACCGTTATCTATTACATATAAGAAACTTTTTTGGTTTTTTCAATGTTGTGCAGGTATAAACCAGTAACTAGTAGTCATTAAAAATCAGGTTCAGGGGCTGAATTAATAGGGAACCTACTACTATCGGGCCACAGGTCTACTTTTAATAAGCAATTATTTGATAGCTTTGTTATATAATTATTACACTACATTTTAAATAAGATTTTGAGCGAAACTCTCACAAGTGCCGGCCTCCATCAACAACGATAGTCGTACCGGTTGACATTTGTAGATGAGTTACGCACCCCAAGATGGCCCTCGCGATATCCTCGGGTTCAACGACTCTCTTAAGTGGAGTGGATTGCGCACCCGTTTCCAGTGCATCCCTATCACGTCCTGCTACAAAATCAGTTGCTACGGCAGCTGGTGACACGCAAAGGAAGCGTACTTCTGGGCCAAAGGCTCGTGCAAATGATTTTGTCATCGTATCAAGTGCACCTTTTGCTGCGCAATAGGCGATATTGCTACCTGAACCGGTAAAAGCAGAAATTGACGAGACATTAATAACTACTGATTTACCTGATGCCTTTAACAATGGCATGTGGCGGCGGATCATTGAGAAAGGTCCACCTGCATTGAGATGAAGAAATCGGTTGAAAACCTCCTCATCTAAAACTTCTAAATCCGCATGTGGAATGGGTTGTGTCATCCCAGCAGAATTAACAAGGATATCCAATTTTCCATAACGACGCTTAATTTCGGCAGCTGTTTTCTCGACAGACTTAGGGCTTTTGATATCAAGCTGCAAAATATAATGCCCAGAATTCGGCAAAGAATCATAGACAGCTTCAGCACGTTCTTGGCTAGTATGATATCCGACCACAATAGTGGCTCCGCTGTGCGCAAGTAAACGGGCGGTGGCTCTCCCTATGCCATTACTTCCTCCAGTAACGAGCGCAACTTTACCATTAAGATCTTCGTCAAACATACCAACCTCTGATTTTAAATACTTTTCAAGCGCTACGAAGGAGCCTCCCAGCAAAAAGTGCTCTGGGTTTTTATTAAACTTCCGAATAAATTGAGTTTAACTAGGAATTTAATATGAATCAAATCGTACTCTCGGCAATTCAATTAAATGTGGCAACTGTAAAAATAAGAATGTTTTATTATTGGCCCAATACAGGATCGATACTGTCCAGTTATGGGAACCTATTTTATACGTGCTGGCCTCCATTAATAGAAATCTCAGCTCCGGTGACATAGCTTGAATTTGGTGAACAGAGAAAATAAATTGCACTTGCCACTTCGGAAGGTTGGCCAATGCGACGCAAGGGGAGATCAGCAACAATTTGATCCGTACCCTCACTCAGAATATCTGTTTCCACCTCTCCGGGAGCGATTGCGTTTACTCGCACACCATAGGGACCAAAGTCATAGGCCATTTCTCTTGTAAGGGTAGCTAGTGCTGCCTTTGAAGTAGAATAGGCAGCTCCAGCAAAAGGATGAACCCTACTACCGGCTATTGATGTGACGTTTACTATAGCGCCCTTAGCTGCAGCGAGTTCGTTTTTGAGAGATTTTGCCAATAACATGGGAGCAAAAAAGTTTGATTGGAATACTGTCTGCCAGAGATCCAAGTCTGTCTCCAGTGTGTTCATGCGAGATCCATTCGACGCCTTAGGTGAAACGCCTGCATTATTAATCAATGCGTGCAATTTTCCATTTAATTTAATTTTTATTTTTTCTGCTGCGGCAAGGGTGCTTTGCGGATCTGCTAGGTCAACTTGGATATGATTTTCCTGTCCACCAGGCCACGGACAGCGCTTATCAAATGGTTGTCTTGAGCAAGTTAGCACTCGCCAGCCAGCGGCACTAAACCCCTTAACAGTCGCATGGCCAATACCGCGACTAGCACCCGTAAGGACAACAATTTTTTTCCCCTCCTCTATTGTATTTAACTCCCTTGTGAATAAGCTAAAACTTATTTTTATGTGTGGTCTGGTCTTTTAAATACTTGCGGCGAGCATTTAATTTCTAGGCCAAAAGCGCGCCTCAAATGGTTTTTCAGTTGAGGAGGAAAACAGGTTCTTTTTACTTCTAGTTAAGTATTTAGCTACGATATTTAATGTGTCTCCGAAGGGCCCAAAATACATATCACTAAGGCTCTTTGGTGCTGTTGGATCTTGGGTTAAACCGTAAGTAATCTCTTGATCTGATTCAGACAGATGCAGCGAACCGAATAGCCAATCCCAAACCGCCAAAGCGGCGCCAAAGTTTTTGTCATAATGCTCTTCGGCAATCGAGTGATGCAACTGATGCTGAGCTGGTGAGATGAAAATATACTCTAACCACTTCCAGTATCTAATATTGATATGGGAGTGCCTCAGGTTGGATCCAGTCATATGAAAAAAGAAAACCAAAATATTGACGCCAACAATAGTGTAGAGGTCGACAGCATTACCAAAAAGAAAAATGAAAATAGAAAGTACAATACCTTGTGAGACAGCGCTTCTCAGTCCGAATAGGATACCTTCCGCTGGGTGTACTCGGTAGACAGTAATTGGTGTCATGGTCTCTGCTGAATGGTGTACTTTGTGAAAGGCCCACAATAACGACCAATTATGCATCCAGCGATGCACGAAATATTTTGTAAAATCATCGACTGCAAACATAGCCATTGAGAATAAGGTGATTACTAATGCTTGATTGATACCTGAAAATTGGCCGGAATGAAATATATTTTGACGGTGCAGCGTGTAGTAAATTACTGTAGCTATGGCTATTTGTGTTATCAGCAATGGTGAAATAAAAAGTGAAAATGCTCTATTTATGAAAAATATTTTGTAATCAACCTGAGCTGATTTTGAAAAGAACACTTTGCGGTTAAAAATTTGGAAGTGTGCACTTCTAAGCGAATTTTTACGGATAACAACCAACCACAAGTAAGCAATTGCCAGTGATAAAAATAGGTAACCCATGAATATTCGTTTTTTGGGATCAATGAAGTCAGATAAAAAGCTATTAAAAATCTCAGTAATTTCCATGATCAGATCCACTTTGAGCTTTCGGGTAATCCAAAAAAATGGACCACCCAAATAGATTTAGTCAGTTTCGGCGTTGCTTTGAGCCCCAAGCTTTTCAGCTAGGGCACCAAGATCTGCCAACTGGTCATTTACGCGTGAAGATACAGAGAACTTATCTACCATAAGCTGTTGTACCTGAAGCAGTTGTAGTTGGTAGTCGTTCCAAGTCATGCGTTTATCGCGCTTAAAGTCACCACTTGGGGTAATGCCAGTGACGTAGGAGTTATCTAATGTTACTGGCCCAAACAATATTAGATCATTCATTGTGCCTGCAGTTTCTCCTAAGTTGTTCCGCCCACTTTGTAGTGCCATTGAGAAGCCTTTGAGTTCACCCCAATGCTTGACATAACCGCGGTATACTTTGGCAACATCTGCGCCATCTGCCTGCATTTTGCTGATATCTTTATATGCTGATCCTGCATACTTGAAAACTGCTTCAGCTAGGACTTTCTCCCAATTAGACTCGATCACGGCTGCGTGGGCCTTTAGTGACGAACGCTGTGCATCTGTGAGTACGGCTCCATTTGCTGAGCTAATAAGCATGCGGCCATCCACATAAGACTGCATTATAGTGTTCAGGTAGCTTGTACTTTTACTTCCTGAACGGTCAAATGCAGCAGCGTAGTAAGCAGGCCCAAAAACCATCTCTGATTTTAAGTCAACTAAGCCATCTCCATTTGCATCAGCTGACGCCATGTCTTTGCGTTTAGCAATTCCAAATGCTTGATCTGCCGTTAAAGCCAGGGTGTGTGCCGCGGCACCAAAATACCCAAAGCCCTCGTCCCATACATGCTCTTTACCCGTGTAAGCTGTTCCGTCTTTGTATGGCTTGTTGTTAGGCTTAGTATCAGCTTCTAATTTTTCATCTAAATAATTATCAACTGCCTGACTATATGCCATAGCGCCCATAGTGAACTTGGAGATTAACTGGGCCCAATCATATCCATTGTCTCCATCGAAGCCTTTGCTGGCGACGGAGGCACGATCAATCATATGCATCGCAACTTCACGACCTTTCATTGACCCTGGCCATGCTAACATTGCCCCGTTGTAAAATTTACCTTCAATATTCTTGTCCGATGAAATCTCGTTCAAGGTGCCCTGCATAATGACAAAATCGTCTTTAGTGAGGGGGGCTAGGATTGCTTTATTTTTATCTGATCCTAAAAAATATGCGAGCATTTCTGCTTTTAATGTAGCTGAGTTGGAACCGCCGTCACCGCGTCCAGCTAGTATTTTCAGGCTGTCGTGTAGCACGTGGCGTGCAATTTGACCGGAATAAGAAACAGAATTACCTTTGTCGCCGCTGTAGTTTTGCAGGGTCACTGGAAATGGGCCGTATGTAGTTGCATGGCCGCCTGCGTGAACTGCAGATAGTGGTAGTATAGTAGCCCCAATGATAGTTGAGAATTTAAGCATTGATTTAAACATATTTCACCTTTTAGTTTTCTGATATAAAAAGTTGGGTTATTTCTGACCATTTTAATCTGATATATATGCAGAGGTGTCAAGTTAGTTTTTTATTCCTGAAATCTAATATATATTTTGAACTCTCATATTCAAAAAAGATCAAAAATTATAATAAAAACAAATATTTAGTAATTTAAAATTTCCAAATTTTAGAAAAAGAAGGCTTAAGATTTTTGACTAAATTGGGCGTAGGATTCCTTTACAAACAAGATACTTGATTAAAATAGTCAGATTTATATCTAATGGAATCGTTGGAATGATCATTCTGTAAAACGCTAGCGATAAGATTTTTTTAACGAATGCATGAATTTGCAGACCTTCATAAAGATGGAAATTTATATGAGTAACCGACCAAGAAATAATGCATTGCACATCCCAAAAGGCCGTTGTCACCAAGCCGCACAAGAGGGAGATGTTTCGCTT
>Ga0302122_10003093_pt1 | contig 10116 bp, 7 predicted proteins | sample CB21_SCM_MG_FD_203115 | JGI IMG/M metagenome (GOLD analysis project Ga0302122, IMG submission 203115) | Marine microbial communities from Western Arctic Ocean, Canada - CB21_SCM | ecosystem: Environmental > Aquatic > Marine > Oceanic | place: Canada: Western Arctic Ocean | collected 2017-09-28
AGACCGCCCTCTTCTTGCACGGACCAGGCAAATATAACCCTATTGGCTAAAGTGCTGGGGTCGATTTGCTGTATAGCTAGAAGCAGTGCTGCGGTTCCAGCTCTGTCATCCAATGAACGGGAAGCATAACGAAAAAGCCCCATCCGATTCCCTTCTTTGTAACCAGTGATGCCCATTCCTATTTGCACACCCACTTCTGCGAGAGTTTCTGAATTCATACCAAACCAAGCTTGCATCGTCTCTGGTTGTTTTTGCTGTGGATTCTCGCGACTAAGAAATACGCCACGTAACTGCGGAGAAAAGGGATTCGAATCGATACCTTTGAATGGATCTAACTGCAACAACGCAGGCTGCCCTTCCCATGCGGTTGTAACAACACCCCCAAGTCTTCTCAGGTTGACGACGCCGCTGGCTTCAATACTTTCAACTTCATAACCAACCTCATCAGTATGAGCAATAAACACAGTGGCTTCGCTGACTGGGCCAAATTCAACCCAGAGATTACCCAACTCATCGACCTGAGCGACTTCCTTGGCCCATTCGGGAAGAGCGCTATAAACAATGTTTCTTATCGGGCCCTCATGGCCAGGTACCGCTGATTTTTCAGCGAGTTGATCAAGAACCTGCTCAATTTCCTTATAACGATTTATATTTGAACTAGAGCCCCAACGAGCTTCGTCTGCATTAAGGTTTGGAGATTGTATTGGAGCACTAATCCACGCAGGAGGCTCCGCATTTGGATTAACTGCTTCAACCACTGCCGTTAAAAGCGCTCGAGCATCACCCAGATCAATACGCTCCATTAAGGCATCAGCATCTGACACTTTTGGTGCAATTTGTTGAATAGTGGTTCGAGTAAGTTGGCTTAACAAAGTATCGACACGGGCCCCAAGCCCTGCCACCTCTTCATTTCTAAACTCCGCTTCTCCAGCGGAAACTATTATCAATTTATCAGGGCGCGCATCATCATCGATAACCGATCCAAGCCCTATCCAACCAAATGCTTGTTGAGTACTTAGCACATATTTAGTCGAACCTACGGTTCCATTAATTCCAGCTTCAGCAGCAGCAAAAACAGCAGCACAGCCAACTCGTGCTCCTGCCCGTGGCCCAGCCAGTTCGTTGGCATAGGACCATGCAGGTAGATTACGAATTACTGGATCAAGCAGTGCAATTCCCATTTCAGCAACTTCTGCAGCAGATTGAGCACCAACATCTAACCAGAGGTCATTTTGAGTAATAATTGCAGTTTCATCTCGGTGCTGATTTGCGAAATGGCCATTGGCTACTGCACTAACTCCAATAATTGGACCTACTCTAGTAAGAATACGCAGATGCTGTCCTTGGTGCGCTTGATCCCAAAGTGGGTGACGTGAGCCTCTTGCTATACGATGAAGGCGAAGATAGCCATCATCTGTTATTTGGCTCACTGCATAAGCTAAAGAGTCCAAAGCACAGGCGACTAGTGTCCGCGGATTACCACTGCCGATAGTTTTGGAGAGATTACCAATCCGGTCACGCCCCCAACCAGAATAAAGTCTTTGAATAGCTTCCGTGGCCAAATGTTCATGGCCTGTGGGAGCATCCACAGCAATCCAACTGGAGATAGTAGTTAGGTCAGATTCCTGGCTATAGGCTGTCCCAGCACTTAGTAATAAACCGATCAATAAAGCTCTAAAGTGTAGGATCATAAGACCTATCTCATTCAGGTAAGCGGTAGGCGAAGATATATCCACCTTCTGGATCTTCTTCATCTGCAGGAAGCGTTCTAAACCCAGAACCTGTTGTCGAATTCCAAACCGGTATTGTTACAACAACGGTCTGGTGTCCCTCTGGGGACAAGTAACTAATGGGTGTGGCAGTAGCCTGATATGGAACTGGACTACTCCAAAGTTCTTTACCATTTAGAATGTCAGAGGCGCGCATCGTATTATCAAAAGTACCGGCTTGAAATATTAAGCCTCCCGCAGTGGTAACAGTACCGGCAGATTGCGGAGTACCGATGGTAAGAGGTAACCGTGTTTTGATGCCTAAGGGGCCGCTGTCCTTCGCCAAGCCTATTGGACGCTCCCACAACAACTGCCTTGTTTCTAGATCAATTGCCGCCAGCATACCAAAAGGAGGCTGATTACAAGGTACTTCTAACGGAGATAGAAAACGAATCGTCGTATGGGAATAAGGTGTACCCAATTGGTTTCCCTGCACTCCTTCCGGAAGCTCGTCACGGGGAATAAGAGTAAGCTGGTTGCCGACTAGTATCGGATTCACCACCATAATGTTATTCACTTGATCAACACTTACCGAGCCCCAATTATGCCCACCAGCATTACCTGGAAACTGAAAAATAGTGTCAGTACCGGGCACAGTGAAGTGTCCTTCATAACGCATTTTCTTAAATTCAATTCTGCATAACATCTGATCTATTGGAGTGATACCCCACATCATCGCCTCTGTCATGTCGGGGCGAAAATTCGGCATGTCGACTGTGAAAGGCTGTGTTGCCGCAGCAAAATCCTCTGGCACGCCCCCAGTAGTAGGTACTGATCTTTCTTCGATTTCGAAGAAAGGCTCACCAGTCTCTCGGTTTAGCGCAAACACTTCTGCTCGCTTCGTCGGAACTAGCACAACGGGCACTTTCACGCCATTATCTCCAGGCAAATCAATTAGTACAGGCTGTGACGGCACATCCCAATCCCAAAGATCATGGTGCACTGTCTGGAATGACCAACGTACAGCGCCAGTTTCACCATCGATGGCAACCACTGAGCTGGCGTATTGCTCGCTAGATTCTAAACGCTGACCGCCAAAATAATCTGGAGTTTCATTGCCTGTAGGGGCATAGATGAGACCGAGTTCTTCGTCTACACTGAATAGACTCCAAACATTCGGCGTCCCTCTGGTGTAAACCTCCCCACGTAATGGTTCAGTGTTAATACCAGGGCGCCCCATGTCCCATGCCCAGGAAAACTCTCCACTAAGAGCATCGAATGCTCGCACAACTCCTGAAGGTTCACCGACAGATTGGTTATCAAATACCCAGCCACCCACAACAGCATTTCCGCGAACGATTCCTGGTGGGGAAGTTTGAAAATTAAATATCCGAGGATCATTCCCCATGTGTTCTGATAAACTAACCTCACCTAGATCACCAAATTGCAAACAACGCTCGCCAGTATGGGCATCGACAGCAATTAACCTAGCATCGGTTGTAGCAGTTAGGATTCGCTCCGGGCATTCCCCTTGATAGTCTTCTGGCGCGGCATAATAAGAAACTCCACGACAACCAGCAGTGAAATAGGGAATTAAGGCTAAATGTTCAGGGTCGATTAAAGGATCAAACTGCCAGCTTAGGTCTCCGGTTTGCGCATCCAAAGCGATAATTACGTTGCCTGCAGCACATACGTATAATAGCTCTCCAACTTGGAGCGGTGTTGCTTTAAAAGGCCCTCCGATCCCAGTCCTATAAATCCATGCGACTTCAAGATCCTCTACATTATCCCGATTAATCTGATCTAGTGGAGAATAACGACTCCCACCTAATGTGTTCCCATAACTGGGCCAATCTGTAGCAGTGTTTACTGTATTAATTCCACTTCGCGGCGCCAGAGGATTAACGTCGTAGCCGAGGCCGTCATAAAAAACAATAAAAGTTATTGCTACTGTCAAAACAGCAGCTGACTTACTTATCGTCGAAGCAAATAATGGTGGAGGATTCCCATGGTAAACCGCATTGCGATACCAGGGCAGGAGAAACCACAAACCAATTGCAGCCAAGGGCAAGATACGCGGAGCCAAGGCCCACAAGTTTGTGCCTGATTCCATAAAAGACCAGGCCACAGTTGCGATCATCAAACCACCATAAATCTTCGATGCCACCGGGTCGGAGACCCAGATTCGTTTGGCACTTGCGATTATTAGAATTCCAGCCAAGAGGTAATAAAACGACCCCCCTAAAGTAATTAGCTGAACTCCACCAAGTATTAGTGGCGTGGCAAAAACAAAAAGGAATATGGGAAAAATTCGAGGTGATCTGGGGCTGGAATCGGTATTCATCATTTAGCCTTGTTCTGAGTTCTAATTACTGTAGTTTTGGTGAAATTTTTTCCTAGGGGCGTGTCCTAGAACTGTTTTCCTGCGTTTATTTTCGTAGGGCAATTTCCCTAGAAATATAGGAACTTGAAGGCCGCTCAATACCCACAGATCCTGTATCGACTATATCCCAGAAATTGTAGACTGGCTATGCCTCACAGGTCCGCTTAGAAGCTACCAGATTACGACTGGCGCGAACGCCAATCTCCGAATTACACGAGAGAATAGTGGGTCCATTATTGAAGCTCCTAGATTACTGGAATTTTTAAAATTCATTCTGCCTGACATCTAACGCTTGTGACCCTTGTTTCTTTGTTCTTTCTTGAAATTTAGTTTTTCTCCCCTACGTTGTTCAATTGTTAGCCTCATAGGTTGACCGATATGTTCTTCGCCGCGCTGCTTGGCAAGTTCTATCTGCCGTTCTCGTTCAGCATAGCGTCCAATTTGTTCTTCAGTATGATTATCAAAACAGTGGTGGCAGCTTATCCCTTTTTTATACTGCTCGCTAAGTTTGTCCTGTTCTGTTATTGGCATGCGGCAAGCATGACATTGGTCGTAATGTCCTTTTTCAAGATCATGATCAACCGTAACCCTATTATCAAAAACGAAGCACTCACCCTGCCATTTACTTTGTCGCCGAGAAACTACCTCCAGATATTTTAGAATGCCACCCTTTAGATGGTATACCCCGTCAAAGCCCTGCTGCTTAAGATAAGCAGTAGACTTTTCACAACGTATTCCGCCAGTGCAGAACATAGCTATTTTCTTATGCTTGGCAGGATCAAGATTGCCTTCAACGTAAGCAGGAAACTCTCTGAACGAATCGGTCTTAGGATTGACCGCATCTTCGAAAGATCCAATCTCGATTTCATATTTGTTACGAGTATCCAATAACAAGACTTCTGGGTCATCGAGCAAATCATTCCAATCCTTTGCATCAACATAGGTGCCCACGATATTATTGGGGTCAATATCTTCAATCCCCATGGTTACGATTTCTTTCTTTAGTTTTACTTTACAGCGATAAAAAGGGTTTTTATCTGCCCGAGATTCCTTTTTCTCAAGTCCTGTAAACCTTGAATCCTGTTCCAGCCAGTCAAGAACCGTTTCTACTCCTCCTCGCGAGCCCGCAATAGTGCCATTAATACCCTCCGACGCTAATAGCAATGTACCAAGCACCTGCGCCTCCAACATGATTTCATGTAGGGGTTCTCGAAATGATTCGAAATCGGAAAAATTAGCGAAACGATAGAGCGCAACTACTACCACACTGCCAATAGTATTTTGCATCTTAAGCCCTCTGCATTCCGGAACGTAAAACCGGCGCGCGAAATAGAAGAACAAGTTTAGAAAGAAATTCACCGGGAGACAAGCATGATGATTTATATTTGCAGAGAAAGTTTTTGATAATTAGCGACAAAGGTTTCTGGAATATAGCCCCAACAAAAAACTCTTAAATGATTTTGATCCTAGGCTAGTCAGTGACGACCGGAAGCTTTGAAGGTGCACCCCACTCCGCCCATGAACCATCATAGGATGACAGTTTCTTGTGACCAGCTAATTCCGCCGCCAAGGTAAGAATACAAGCAGTAATTCCAGAGCCACAACTACTGATCATTTTCTGGTTTGAGGAAAACAAAGGAGCAAAAATTTTCTGCAATTCAGCTGAAGATTTCATGTGACCGTTATCTAACACTTCCGGGAAAGGAAGATTTTTAGCATTTGGCATATGCCCACCTCTTACTCCGGGCCTAGGCTCGGATGCTGTACCCTTGAAGCGACCCTCTGACCTCGCATCCAATATACAGCACTGTTCATCTTTCAGAGCAGCAAGCACCGCATTAAAATCACAGAATTTTCCTTTGGCTAAGTTCGCCGAAAAATTTCCAGGGACTAATTCTTTCTCTAGATTGCCCTGTGTCGCAAATCCTGCTTCAACCCAAGCAGGTAAACCTCCATCAAGAACTTTGACATTCGCATGCCCCATAGCGCGAAACATCCACCAGGCACGGGGGCTGGAGTAGACACCGACATCATCATAAACAATCACTACAGAATTTTGATTGATCCCCAGCTTTCTAGCTTCAGCTTGGAATAATTCCGTCGTGGGCATCATATGAGGCAAAATCGAATTCGGCTTGCAGACCTTCTTGTCATAATCAAACCTTCGAGCGTTAGGTATCGCCAGAAACTTTCCAGTATTTTCCTCTAAAGCATTGATAGAAACATATCCCGGCACAACAGGAGGGACAGAAGCATCCAATATAATGAAATGCTGCTCATCCAGATTATCATTGAGCCAATGCACATCGACGAGAGACGAAGAGTTATTAGTCATATTATGCGATAAAAATAATTATAATTGAGAAGAAAAATTTCGCAATTTAGTTTTTAACTTTTGCGTATTATCTGGACCAAGCCGAATAAGCTGCTTGTGAACATCTTGTAAATTTTCAATGCTAGCATCAGCATAGAGAAACATCACTGAGGGCTTTACTAACTGGAAAGGCCCTTCAACATTGTCAGTCCTTAGTACATTATTAATTGCAGAACGTAGAGTGTCATCAAAATTTACATCACGGAAACCGATTTCGCCGTAGGCTTGTTGAAATAGTGGTGAAAGACTTCGATATAAGGTAATAGCTGCATCAGTGTCTATACTGACAAAAGTATCCACGATCTGATCAAACCTTTTAAAGGCACTATCATCCATAACAAATAAATTATCATCTATATTCTCAACAGGCATCTCTTGAGCTAACGATCGATAAGGCAGTCCAGTCTGGGGAAACTCCCCTCGACTAATATTATCCACAAAAACTACAAACTTTCGCACGAGTTGATCATTCACTAACAAGCGGATTACTTCCAAACCATTTTGTAAAGCACTGATACCTTCTAGAACAAAGCCATCACTGTCATTCAGACTCGGAAGTTCTGCCAGGCTAGAATCATCTATTACGATCTCAGGTTCCGGAGCAGCTATTTCAATTGGAGGCGCCTCAACCACGGGCTCAGCAGTGGCTGGAGCAGCAGGTTCAGGCTCCGGTTGTATACGAGTCTGCGGCAGTGAAGGTCGGAACGGCTCAGAAACTTCTTCCGCCGCAGAGCGCAATGCGGGAGGTTGAATAACAACTGTAGCAGTTCCCTCTGGAGCCTCAAAAGTTGCAGCCAAATAAACCAGATAGCCGAGAGTAAACATAGCGACACCGGCAATTACCCAAAGTCCTAATTTTGACATGTGACTGCTCCGCAGTAATTGAACTAGTATTCTTAATTCTTAATTCAGATTAAAATAGTAAATACCAAGATATCGACGAACCCGAATATCAGTTCCTGAATGATCACAATAGTAACATCTCTAGCCTTTCAATTAATCATGTGAACTAGAGAATAAAAAAGGGGCCAGAATAAAAACTACTGTGACAATAGTTTTTATTCTGGCCCCTTTTTACTTTTTTATCCGCACTACTCTATGGTAGGACTAGTATTTCTTTTAACTCGCATTTAGCTATAGCTAGCAGGAATCAAACACCAACTAATTGAACAAAGATCAAATAGCCTAGATTTTAGAAAATCCTAACTCACCCATAGTACGCGTTAAGTCTCGTCCCGCCGTTGCAGGGTTTGTTTCCTTATCGATCTTAAGAATGATGCCATCGGCATCGATGTAATAAGTCCATCGATTAGCAAAACCGACATCCATTAGAACTTCATAGGCTCCAGTCATTTCCTTCGAAGGATCTGCCAATATTGGGAAACCAGCTTCATGCTCATTAGCAAAAGCTGTATTGTCCTCAAGGGTATCTACACTGGCCATAAAATATGCGACGTCGAAGCTTTTAATTTCTCTGGCACTGTCACGCAGCGCTTTACATTGCATAGTTCAGCCACCGGTAAAGGCTTTGGGGAAAAAGGCAATCACTATAGGTTTTTCGCCCTGAAATTGGGACAAACTATAGGTCTTGCCATCAGATGCCTGCAAGGAAAAATTTGGTGCTTTATCACCAACTTCCAGTGCGGCAGCAATTTGGCCACCCAGCGCAATCACAGCTACTAAAGCTGACAAAAAGACGCGGGTAAATCTGTTAGCGAGTTGAGACATAATCTCCTCCGGTTAATTACTCTAGTGACACAAGCAAGAGCTCATCCACCAGTGCGTTTGTACACTTTGTGACGCAAAATTTCCACCAATAATATCTCAAGTAGGTCATTTTCAGCCTAAAAAGCAATCTAAAACAAATTAATGCGCCGGGAGGCACTCAATAATTGCTCAAACTCAGCCTCCAGCTCAGCAATTTGAATCTCCAATTGCTGCTTTTCTAGAGAGGATAGAGTCGTGCTTTGGTCTTTTATCGAACGGAGTCGATCGATGGATTCCACCATTTCTCTCGTGTGGCGACTCATCTCAAAACGTTTTGCATCTCTCTGAGATTGTCGATAACGAGGGTTCTCTACCTGCACGGTATAACAACTCCGGACCACGACACCTTGGGAGTTTCGTATATTTCGACAGCGTGTTTGATTAATATAAGGATTAGCTGTTCCCTGAAAGGCAGTATAAGGAGTTCTTGCTACGGCTCTGGCTATAGACAAATCTACCTGGGACTTCCCATAGATTACCTGCATTAAGCTTTCTGGTTGTAAGCCAGCTTGCATCTCCATTCCTACAATGGCCTTTTCATAAAACCTGCTCAGATCAGAAGCAGTTCTATTTAGACCCTGAAAACTCTGCTCCAACAAATTTTCCCGCATTACTCTTAATTTCCAACCTCCATAACCTTCAATTGAAGTCATGTATCTGGGATCGGTGAACTCGAATAATCTACTAGCAATGTGGTAACTCAGCTCCTCCCAATTATCCACTTCGCTCCAGGCTTTAAGTTCGCTATTGCTATCGATTAGAGACGCTATAACTGGCAGCTGTTCCTCACTATATAAGCCGGTATTTGTTCTCGCGACTTGAAGCGCATCACCATATACCTGAATAGCACTTTGATAATCTTCCATGTCGCTAAAGAGCTTCCCTAAATCTCCATAGGCCTCGATAAGTGCTGGGTCGTATATTCCTAAGTTGGATTGCATCTCGATTATAGCTGACTGTCGTATTTGTAATTCTCTAGCATAAGCCAATGCCTGCGCTTGCTCTTCAGTACTAATTGCTTCATCAGAAGACAACGAATCGACTTCAGCTGCTTGCTCATTTTGAATAGTGTTATTGACCTCAATCTGAGCAAAAGTCAAAACATGAACATTGCAGAGCACTAACAACAAAAATACTTTCGGTAGTAGCTTTGCCAGTTTTTGCTTACTGATCCCCGTGAATAATTCTTGAAGCTTCATAACGATTTCTTTCTTTACTTAATCAGCATTGTTGTAAAAAGCCTTAAGCTACTTAAACCGCAGTTAACTCTGCGATTCAGAATGTTGCAATCGGGTTAAGCGGGGAGCCTGTTCCACCACCTACTCTAAGCGGCGCCGTAGTGAATAGAAATTCCCATCGATTGTGATCTGCCGCAGCTTCCGATACAGCTTCCAAATCAAGGTTATCGAATATCGGCGTACCAAGCGCTACGAGAAATAGTGCATGCGTTGGCGAATTAAAACCCTCCATGCCCGGAGGTTGAACATCCAATGCGGCATCACTGCCGATAATGGAAATATCTCTATCTTTAAACCACTGTACTGCCGACGCGTGCATCCCCGCAGAACTAGTAGCCAAATTCCAGGCACCGAGTGCTTCCCGGCGAGCCCAGCGTCCGGTCCGTATTAAAACGACATCAGCAGAGCCAATTGTGATCCCTGTTTCTTCTTCCCAGGCATCAAACCAATCAGCGGTGAAAGGAGTTTCCAATTCTATCCAATCAACATTTTTCATCCGTGGCATATCTATCAAAATACCTCGAGCAAAAACACCATCTTTGAACGAGGTAATGGCATTCTTCGCGCAGCCAGTTTGTGTTACTTCATTCTCGGAAAAACCGTTGTACATTTTTCCATCGTGAAAACGATGACAGAGAGCATCTA
>Ga0302122_10003098_pt1 | contig 10108 bp, 13 predicted proteins | sample CB21_SCM_MG_FD_203115 | JGI IMG/M metagenome (GOLD analysis project Ga0302122, IMG submission 203115) | Marine microbial communities from Western Arctic Ocean, Canada - CB21_SCM | ecosystem: Environmental > Aquatic > Marine > Oceanic | place: Canada: Western Arctic Ocean | collected 2017-09-28
AACTCTTTCCGTGGTCGCAGAAATTGATCCCAGAATAAAACTCTCCGTCTTCGAAGGTCCCCTCGACCTCCTGCTTTTCCTTATACGCAAGCACGAGATCGACATCTACGATATTCCAATCGAACTCGTCCTCGACCAATATCTCGAAGTCATAAACAGCATGCAGGAAGTAAAGCTGGAGATAGCTGGCGATTTTTTCGTGTTGGCCGCCTCTTTGATGGAAATCAAAAGCCGCCTCCTCTTGCCAAAGCAGCAACGGAGCCACTCGGATGACGAACACGACGACGATCTCGATCCACGCTGGGAGCTCGTCCACCAACTTCTCGAATACAAGAAATTCAAAGAAGCAGCCGACGCTCTCGACGAACTCTCCGACCACGCCGCGCTCAGCCTGACCCGCGATTACCATTCCGTTAACAAAGCCGAAGGCCCCATTCGACCCCTCAAACCCGAGGACAAGCTTACTGTTTGGAATTCCTTCAACATCGTCCTTCGCCGACTCTCCGAAAAGCTCGTTCTCGGCGAAATCCAAGACGACGCGACCACCGTCGTCGACCAAATGGAAATGCTCATCACGAAGATTCAGACCGAGCCGCAATTCGATTTCTCTGAGCTTTTCCCCGGCAAATGCAGCCTCAAGCTACTCGTAGTCACGTTTATAGCTATTCTCGAACTCACTCGCCTCAAACGACTTAAGATCCGACAAAACAAAGCTTTCTCCGATTTTGTCGTGACCCGAGTCGATGAAGCTGCTTCAGAAGAAGATCCAGAATCGCCTGATGAAAAGGAGCTTGAACCCAGCTTCATTTAAATCAGTTTGGGAACCGTGCAAGAATCAGAGTCAAAGAGAGCGCATCTCCTCGGAATCGGACTAGACAACGAAGACGGACACAAACGAATCACCCAAGCAGAACAGTTCTCTATCGTGGGCGGTTCTGAGGAAACCCACGGGCGAATGACCGAAACCGTCGTGAAAACGTTCGAAGATATCAAACGAGATGGGAAATCCCTAGCCACAGTCGAGCCCAAGCAACTCTCCGATTTGCTAGATAAAAACCGACCTTCTTAAAACCATTGGTCCAATTCTAACCGAAGCCATGTCCACTACGCCTCCACCGTTCGAATCCGATTCGAAACGCTCTCCATTAAAACTGGAGCGGCCAGCCGAAGGCAACGAATTGGTAATCGAAACAGGCGACTCCGAAGACGAAATTATCCTTGCAAGCAATGCAGACGGCGGTTCGTTGACATTACTCGAAGAATATTCCATCAGAGAAAACAACAGCGGCAAATGGGCCGCGATCATGGCATTCGGATGCGCAGCAACTTCGCTCGCATTCGCATACATGATCTATTCAACGCTATAATATCATGGCAGACATCATCACGCTAAACGAACAAACCTTCAAAGATACTATCAGCGGATCAGACGTACCCGTGCTCGTCGACTTCTGGGCTCCCTGGTGCGGACCCTGTAAAGCAATTGCTCCGATCCTCGAAGAGCTCTCAACCGAGCTCGACGGCAAGGTGCAAATCTCGAAGGTTAACGTCGACGAAAACGGCTCAATCGCCGCCGAGTACAATATTCGCGCGATTCCAACGCTCCTCCTTTTCAAAGGCGGACAACTAGCTGATCAATACGTCGGCATGGTTGGAAAAGACGACCTCAAAGCGAAACTCGAAGCCCACGCGTAAGCCCAGCCTCGAACAAAAACTTTCCAAGCCTTCCGCAAATCACGGAAGGCTTTTTTGGGAATTAATGATGGGTGGCGGCTGATCTCACGTCTTCGCTACACTACGCCGACGCAGGCCGAGCGGCCATCACCCCGACAAAGCGATTCCCAACGCAAGCAAAGCGCTGAACACCAGCAAGAGTTTCGCCGAACGAGCCAGCAAGCCATTCAGAGCGGCTCCTTCGGTTTCACGTAAATCCACGATCAATTTCGTTCCCATCGGAATCGTTAGTAAGGCCAGGCACGCCCAAAACGACTGCGTCAATCCCACGTAAACACTAAGGCTAAAATAAGCGCCGATCAATTGCCACGTATACTGGGAACGAGCAAAACCTCTCCCAAAGCGCACCACCAAAGTGCGTTTACCCGCTACTTCATCCGTTTCTTTGTCGCGATAGTTATTTACCACGAGAATATTATTGGCCAGCAGCCCCAGCGGCAATCCGAGCAAATACGTATTCCACGACAATTCGCCTACGATAACATAGTAGGTTCCCATCGTAGCGACCACGCCGAAGAATCCAATTACGAACACGTCCCCAAGACCGTGATACGCCAATGGATAAGGTCCTCCCGTGTATCCATATCCAAAAACAATCGCCAGCACTCCTACAATCAACATCTCGCTCCCTCGGTAGGCGACCATACTCAACCCGACAACAAAGGCCAAAAGAAATAGACTAATCGCCACCTTAAACATCGTTTCCGGCGCGATCTTTCCGCTCGCGACCAAACGTTCCGGACCAAGTCGATCCTCGGTGTCCGCCCCTCGCTTAAAATCGAAATAGTCGTTAGTCAAATTCGTCGCGATTTGTACGAACAGCGCGAATGCCATGCAAATAAACACGGGCCACGCTTCGATAAATCCGCTTCGCGAAGCCTCCGCCGTCCCAACCAAAACAGGAGCAATCGCGGCAGGAAGGGTTTTCGGCCTCGCTGCAGCGATCCAATTGGTCAGCGATCCGGTATCAAAACTCATACTTCAATTCGATTCGAAGGAGTTTCCCACGATCGATAATCGAGCAAAGCTAAAGCCAATGAAAACCGGAAGCAAAAAACGCGTCCAAAAGACAAAAGGCGCACAGACTTCCAGCCTGTTTTTTTGACACAGGCAAGATGCCTGCCCTACTGAATCCGGCGGGTTTCGAGATAAAAGCGCTTCTCTTCAGCTTCTCCCATCGAAAAAGTTTTTCTCGGCAAAGCTCCATCAAGCACCACGGTCTTGAACAAGGCGCTCTTCCCCATCACCGGTAGAAAGAACCCAATATTTCCTAGCTTCGAACCGAGGTCGACGACCACGTCCTCGCCATGAATGTAATCCACGATCGAGTTCTTACCTTCGAGATAAGAATTGATGAACGCTTGCAGGTTCCCGACCTCCAAATTGCGGCTCGGCTTACTCAATCGAATGATGCCGTATTCAGCTCCACTCACGAATGCTAACAAATGCTCGCCATCCACGTCTCCCAAAGACGCCAAGCGTTCCTTTGTCGACCCCAAACTCTCAAAACGCTCGATCGCAACTGACGAACCCTCAGCTTCGAAGAACTGACTGAACTTCTCTTTCAAATCCTCAGCATCAATATCGAAAACCACGCGGTGAATCGGTTCGAACTCCAAACCTTCGTCGTGCACATTCATCAATTCGACCAATGCGTAACGCGCAGGATTATCCATCACCGAAACGGGATCGCCTGACTTGGATTTCAAATCTTCCCAAATGTTCTTAGCCGTCGCGAGCGAGTGATTACCATCGCCCATCGCAAAAAGCAAAACGCCCTTATCCGAAACGCCGTACTTCGCATTGAAGACCTCTTGCTTGCTCAAAACGCTCAACGAATCGAATACGCTCGCGATGTCCTCATCAGAATCGACACGCCAGCCTTTCACATGACCGCCTTTGGCCATCAATTCGAAATCGTACAAAGGATCTAGTTCCTTTTCGAAAAGCGGTTCGATCACGGTTCGTTCGGGGTCGTCGATTAGTACCATGATGTGAGGCAGTTCGATCTTCGCGTTTTCGCGAATCTTAACCCGCGGCGGGAGGCGATCTTCAATGGTGCCCTCAGTCGCGCGAATGAGGCTTTGAGAACCGATCTTATAGTCATACTTCTCCAAATCCAAAGCGACGACGATTCCTTTTCTGGATTCAGCGTGACTCGTTTTGCGATCCAGCAATATGAACCCAGGTCCCTGCTCTTCCAAAACGCCCTGCTCGAGGTATTCCTCCATCGCGGCATTGATTCGCCCAATGCGTTCATCCCCGTCGGTCTCTTCGAGATAAACTTCAGGAAACACTGCGTTCAGAGTAGAATGACATCCTTTTACCAAAGATTCCACTTCCGCCCAATACTCCGGCTGCGAAGTATACTGATCGCAAGCCACGACAGCCCACTTGTTCAAATCCACTCCCTTACGAGGAAGCAAAATATTGGGTACGTTCAGACCGATGTCTTCTCTATCCATGTTCTAGCCCTATTCTGAAAATTGCTGGTCGAAAAAAAAGGCAATCTGAGTCAAAAAACTCATATTGCCTTTATTAAATTGTATCTGCCGAATATTGGAAAATATCCAGCGGCCATCTGTCCTAGCTGTGTTCTCGAAACGAGAAAGCTTAGGCACGGCGGCGACGAAACTTGTTTTGGAATTTCTCGACGCGGCCAGCCGTATCGACGAAACGCTTTTCGCCCGTGTAAACGGGGTGAGAGTCCATCGTGATGTCGCGAAATACTTTTACGTAATCAACGCCATCGACGGTGTCCGTCTGCCCTGTCTTAATCGTCGAGCGAGTCAGGAATTTTCTTCCGGTCGAAACATCGATAAACGCCGCCGGGTGATACTCTGGATGAATGCCTTGTTTCACAGTCTAGAAAAGTAGATTTTTAGCCCTGGCGCGCTTTGAAGCGAGGGTTCGTTTTGCAGATCACGTAAATACGTCCTTTGCGACGTACAACTTGACAGTCGGGATGACGCTTCTTTGCGGACTTGAGCGATGAGACAACTTTCATAAGGGGCGATAAAAGATACGTCGCTCCACCCCCTGTCAATAACGCTTTTCTCGATTATCGAGTTTTTGGGCCATCAAACGCCGCCCCCGACTAGCTTTTTCAGTCAAAAAGTTAATTCCACTCCGGTAATTCCGGCGCCATCGACATCAATCCTAGCTCCAAGTTAATGTTCATTATCACATGACGCCATAGCTCATCCCCTTCCAAATGGGTCAAAGCATACCCATCCATATCCGAGACAACCCAGGCATTATCCGATAATTCGCCGGTTAACTGGTCTTTGTCCCAACCGGAATACCCGCGAAACGCCCGAAACCGCAAATCAGGATCCTCCAATCGCTTTTCTTGAGCCTTGTTCGGCTCCAAGCCGAAATACAGACGAAACTCGTTAATGATCGGGTCCACCTTCCAGGCCGCCAAAATAACGCGATCCGTCGCAACAGGCCCTCCTATATATAGAGGCACGTCTTCCAATCCGAAATCGGCAAACGAATCGTCCACTTCTCCAAGGTTCATTCCCGCGCTCCTATTCACTACCACGCCCACGGAGCCCTCATCTTCATGAGCAGTCATTAACACGACGCTACGCGCGAAATTGGGATCCCTTAATTGCGGGTGAGCCAGCATCAAGGATCCGGGGATTTCAAATTCGTCGCTATGGCCTTCCTGGAACATTTTCGAAATTCAATTCGTTAACCTCCACAAGAAACCGAGTAGCCCAACGCCGCAACCCAAGAAATGAAAAGGCGCCTTCGCAACCGGATAAAAGATCGACTCCACGCGCTCTGCCAAATTGATTTCCTTCATGGCACACCTCGAAGATATCGTTTCATTCTGCGACCAACGCGCTCGGACTCATGAAGTAGCTGACTTCAGCGAAGCGCTCAACGGCCTTCAATTCGCGAACAACGGCCAAATCTCAAAAATAGGCGCCGCAGTCGACGCTGGCCTCATTCCGTTTCAACAAGCAATCGACGCAGGGATCGAGCTACTCATCGTCCACCACGGAATGTTCTGGAACGGCTCCAAACGAATCGTCGGTAGCGAATACGAAAAGATCAAAACCCTCATCGACGGAAATCTCGCTGTCTACTCCTGCCACCTACCGCTCGACGCCCACACGGAAATCGGTAATGCAGCCTGCCTAGCCCGTGTGATCGATGCCCCCCAGAGCGGAACCTTTCTACCCCACGAAGGCACCGACCTCGGATTAATCTGCGAATGGTCCCAAGATCGAGCTAAGCTCAACACCGCGCTCCAATCGAATTTCGGCTCGAAAATAGCCTGCATGGAATTCGGCTCTGCAGATCCGAGCAAAATCTGTATCGTTACTGGCAGCGGCAACAGCGTAGTCGATCATGTCAAAGCCACTGGAGCCGACACCCTCATCACCGGCGAGCTTAAGCAACACTTCTACACAATAGCCCAAGAAGAAGGTTTAAATCTCTACGCCTGCGGCCACTACGCCACCGAAACCTTCGGAGTCGACGCGCTCGCTAAAGAAGCCGCAGCCAAATTTGATGTTCCCTACGAGTTCATCAAAACCGATTGCCCCTTATAACCCGCCTCTCAGTTTCCTCAATCTTCGCTATTGCTTCTAACCGAAGCGCTTAGTAGAAAATCACGCATGAAACGTATCGCAGTATTGAACGGTCCAAATTTGAATCGCCTCGGCAAACGCGAGCCAGAAATATACGGCAAGCGAACGCTCGAAGACTTGGCCAACGATCTGCGTGAAGAATTTCCGAACATCGACTTCGATTTCTACCAATCCAATCACGAAGGAGCGCTCATAGATCGAATTTCGCAAATCGCCGAATCGGACTGCCACGGCATCATTTTCAACCCCGGAGCCTTTGCGCACACGAGCGTCGCATTACGCGATGCAATCAGCGGCTGCGAAATCACCACGATAGAAGTGCACATCAGTAACATTCACGCCCGCGAACGCTTTCGTCACCACTCCCACACTGCTGCAGTATCCAAAGGCGTCATCGCCGGCCTAGGCCTACAAGGCTACTCCCTAGCTACGCAAGCGCTTCTGGCGTAACGCGCGACAGGATCCCTTAGTCCTAATTAGTTGAATCAGCCCTAGGGCTATTGGGTAGGGCAATGGGTCATTGGGCAAAAAGCCCCAGCAAGTCATTGTAGGAGCGGGTTTACCCCGCGATTAACCCTAACTACGAAGATCAAGCAGACCATCGCGGGATAAACCCGCTTCTACAATTCCGAGATAAAACAAATCTGGAATTAGGTCCTTCTTATTGCTCCACAACCCACCGTATCAGCAAAATCAGGACAGCCCAATTCCGCAAAGTCTACCAACCGATTTCCCAAAAGATAAGGGCGGCTGTTTTGCCGCCCTTTGACGCTATCATCCCCTGGATAATCTTTCGAGAAGAGCCAGGCACCGCGTCTTTTAATCTAATACCAAAGCACTACCACAATAGTCAGTTTGGTCAATCTTCAACGACCAAAAAACGTGCGATTATCGACGATTAAGTCACCCCTATTAGAGTCTCTGATGAAACCGTTTTCGAGCCGTCACCGAATCTAATAAAAAAGAGAATACAACTCCCTGCCTTCAAGATAGGCCCACAACGCCGAGGCCCTCAGTCCAACAAATGCCAACAACCGATCCTAAAACGAGAAAGACCCGACGGTCCTTGTCCGCCGGGCCCCGCATCGACCCAGTTTTCGGAATTTAATCCAAATTAAAGTTAATTCGCTAAACCAAATTTTGTCTGCTTCCCGTTGAGATCTTGCGACCTCGACTGTGCCCATAGTTTATCAAATCCATTCGATTAAAACAACCCGTGATGCATACCGAATTTCATGCGGATTTCCGCAGAACCAATGAGTAGTCCCCCCATTTCACTTGTTCTAGGTCAATATTTGGCGGTTTCAGAGATTTCTACGCTGTTTTTCTCGAAATTGAATGGACAGAACTCCGTTAAGGTCTACAAACCGTTTTCGTTATGTCTAAAGCATCTAGTGGTTATAAAGTGACAGCCAAATCTGCAGTGATCGATGTCGTGATCACAGCCATTGCTTGGGTACTCTTCACCCTGTGGTTCAGACCACACGTAATGAGCTACGAACCGATCACGGTTTTCTTGTGGGCTGGATTCACAGCGCTTCCCGCCGTTGCGATCTTCTGGCTTTGCTTGCAGATGTTCAAAGTGACCTTCAAGCACCAGCAATTGGTGAAACAAGAAAAAGCCGACAAGAAATAGAGCAAAGCTCATTTCTCAGTTTTCAAATCCCTCAGACGCTACGCCTGCAGCACGCGATCAAAATCCAAATTCGACCTGCGGGTCCTCGGATTTCGCATCGAGAATCTTTCTCAGAAAAAGGCTGCGGTGAACCGGAGTCGGTCCCGCCTCTAAAATGGCCTCCCGATGCTTTACCGTCGCATACCCCTTGCTCGATCCAAAATCGTAGCGCGGGTATTCGCAGTCCAAAGCTAACATTGTTCGGTCGCGCGCGACCTTAGCAATAATCGACCCCATCGCGATACACAGCGAACGCGAATCGCCTTTAACGAAAGCCTTATGAGGATAGCCTAATTGCTTCATAGGTTTCCCATCCACGAAAATCTTCCAATGCGAGAGATTATCCTGAGCGCCAGATTCGTCCTCTTCATCCGGAAATAAAGGATCAGGCTCGTGCGGCGACATCCCGGCTTCTTCAAAAATCTGCTCAACCGCTCGGCGCATCGCCACCTGAGTCGCTCCGAGAATATTCAAATCCTCAATCTCCGCGACAGACCCCCAGCCAACTCCAATGAAAACGCGGCCTTTGCGCTCCAACCAGCGAAGCTTTTCGTAGAGGTCCTCGCGCTCTTCTTTACTCAACAATTTCGAATCATTGATCCGCGACGCGTTACGTCGGCACCATTCGCTATCATAGAATTCCTTCGGCGCCGCCACAGCAGCCGCCACGACCGGCCCTGCCAAAGCTCCACGACCCGCTTCGTCCACGCCGATCAAACCCTTCAGCCCTTTCATTCGGCTGCGATCGAAAGCTCTAAGACGCTTGGACTTCATTCAGCAATTACGATTGGGAATCCGACTACTTCTTTTTCCATTCCTTCTTCGCAGCCGGCGGTTTCAAAGGCAGGCGATCCAACATTCCCGCGTCCGATACCACCTCGTAAGCAGTTCGAAAATGCAGCTTTGCAAAATCGCGAAACGCATCCGGCCCAAATTTCTCGAGAATCTCCGTGGCTTGCTCCTTTACCATGGCGCTCGCTCCTTTTTTAAGCGTATCGCCAAATCGCTTCGACAAAGAATCCATGTAACGCACGTACGCCGCCCGAGCCACTACCGAAGCTGCAGCTACCACCGGGTCCGCTTCCGCTTTAGTTTCCATACGCAGATCGAAATCGGAATCCTTGAAATACCGACCGACCAAATCCTGCTTGCTGAATTGGTCCAACATTCCCCATGGGGCCCGCTTCTTTTTTAAAGCCGCCTTCAAACTATTCGCGTGCTGCCACGCCAAGAGTAAATTCAAGTTCGCCCGCGGTTTACCCATGAGCTCGTTATATTTGCTCATCCCGCAAAAACAGGTTTCGACTGCAACGCCCCTCGTAGCTCGAATGATTTTGTCCAATTTAATAATTCGCCCATCGGTGATCTTCTTGGAATCTCGGATTCCTTCCTTCACCCACTCGTCGATCTGCGGTTTGTCCGCAATAACACAGGCTGTTACGATTGGTCCGAAAAGATCGCCCTTGCCGCTTTCGTCCATTCCCGCGTGAAGCTCAAACCATTCCGGGTGATAAATCTCATCGTATCCAAACCGCGCCTCGCCAAGCACTTCAGGTTCGAGAGTGTTGATTACGAATTCCTCCATTTCCCTGCCCTGAACCACTAGCTTGCCACTCTTATAGCCGACAACATTCACCTTGTTCCCCTTGTACGCGAAACGGGCATACTCCACATCATAAGGTTCCCAACTCTTCATTTCACAGATGTTTCCCAATTTCTCCATCTGCTCATCGGAGAGCTTATTCGTATACAAGGTTTTCTTCTTCGGCTCCTCTGGAAGCTCGATCTGCTTTTTGCGTATGGCCATTTATGCGAAAGTGAAGCGAACGCTACAAAGCGCCCCCAGGAAAGGAAACCTAAAAAATGCTGGATATCCCCCCCCCCATCCCCCAAGGGCCCATTCACTCACACACCTCTCCTAATTCCCCTGCCAAAAAAATGGTAAGGTTACCATTTTTTTTGGCATATACGGATTTGCTTGGATCGCTTTCTCGAAGAGAGCTCCAATGCAGGTATTCGAGATAATTGTTTGCTCCAGAAAGAAACACTCCTTCCTCCATTCCACGCCTCGATCAAGGACTCCGTCAAATCG
>Ga0302122_10003099_pt1 | contig 10108 bp, 6 predicted proteins | sample CB21_SCM_MG_FD_203115 | JGI IMG/M metagenome (GOLD analysis project Ga0302122, IMG submission 203115) | Marine microbial communities from Western Arctic Ocean, Canada - CB21_SCM | ecosystem: Environmental > Aquatic > Marine > Oceanic | place: Canada: Western Arctic Ocean | collected 2017-09-28
ATTAGATGAGAAGATGAGGATATTCATGCCCATCACTTACAGCATCTACAGGAAATTACGCACACTCCTGGTAGCGTTCTCTTCCATCCTCTTGTTAATGGTCACGTTGAATCATTCGCAAGCCCAGGATCAGGAGTGGCACACTTATGGAGGGGATCTGGCCAGCACCCGTTATTCTCCACTGGACATAATCAATGGTGAAAACTTCAACCAGTTAGACATAGCCTGGGAATTCGATACCAGTAGCTTCGGCAGTAGCCCGGAATTCAATTTTCAATCAACACCCTTGATGGTTAACCGCACCATCTATACCACTGCTGGAAGCAGGCGGGCTGTTGTTGCTTTGGATGCGCAGACTGGAGAAATCATCTGGGTGTCCCGCCTTGATGAAGGAGAGCGCGCGTCGAACGCTCCCCGCCGGTTGTCAGGTCGCGGACTGGCATGGTGGGACGATGGCAGTGACAAGGGCCGAATCATTTATGTGACACCTGGCTACCAGATGATTGCTCTGGATGCGGCAAGCGGGGAACGTATCGAGAATTTTGGACTCGATGGCATTGTAGATCTAAAGCAAGAGTTCGATCAGGAATTGGATCTCATAACAGGTGAAGTAGGGCTTCATGCTGCTCCTATAGTTGCCAATGGTGTTGTCGTCATTGGTTCGGCGTTTCGCGCTGGGCGAATGCCGACTAGCAGAGAGAAACCGAAAGGGCATGTTCGTGGCTACGATGCGCGAACTGGCAATAGGCTTTGGATTTTTCACAGTATTCCTCAGGCAAATGAATATGGAAATGATACCTGGCTGAATAACTCCTGGACCTATACGGGTTATGGCGGTGTCTGGGCGCAGATGACCATCGATCCTGAACTGAACATGGTGTATTTGCCAACCGAAACCGCCACGGGCGATTCCTACGGTGGCCATCGGCACGGAGACAATCTTTTTACTAACAGCGTGGTGGCACTTGATCTAACCAGCGGTGAGCGACAGTGGCATTTTCAGACTACGCATCACGACGTGTGGGATTGGGATATACCAAGCGCGCCTGTCCTTCTCGACCTGACCGTCAACGGACGTAGCAGCGCAGCTATAGCCCAGCCAGTGAAACAGGGTTATACCTTCGTGCTCGACCGGGAGACAGGTGAGCCCTTATTTGAAATTGAAGAAGTGCCAGTGCCTGCATCCGATGTCCCCGGCGAACGTCTGTCACCAACCCAGCCGATTCCTGTTAAGCCTCCATCATTCGCTAGGCAGGGGCTCAGTGAAAGTGAACTTATTGATTTCACTCCTGAACTAAAAGCCAAGGCACAAGAGATTTTGAATCAGTACCGCTACGGCGATATCTATATGCCGCCGTCTCTGGCGGAGGCCGATGATGGCACCTTCGGCACACTGTTTATGCCCTCACAAACCGGTGGTTCCAACTGGCCCGGCGCAGCAGCGGATCCGAAAACCGGCATAATGTATATTTTCAGCAAGTCCGATGTGGGTCGGATGTCCATGAGCAATCGCCCAGACCGCTCAGACATGGCCTACATAAACCTGCAAACCCGAAATGCGCCGCCATTGCGCGTAGACGGTTTGCCATTAATCAAACCACCCTATGGTCAGATTGTGGCGCTGGATTTGAATGAGGGTGAGAAACTTTGGGATGCAGTCCATGGAGAGACACCTGACTCCATCCGAAATCATCCAGCATTGGCAGGCGTAGACATACCTCGTACCGGCCAAGCAGGACGGGTTGGTTTGCTGGTGACGAAAACACTCGTTATTGCCGGAGACGGCGGCCGTTATACAAACGCTGATGGCGAACAGGAAGCATTGCTACGTGCCTATGACAAACTTACCGGAGAATTACTGGGTAGTTTAGCAATGCCGGCGCAACAGACTGGAAGCCCGATGAGTTATGCGATCGACGGTGTACAGTATCTTGTTGTGGCGATTTCCGGTGGAGATATACCGGGTCGGTTGAGGGTTTACAGTTACGAACCCTGATCTACCGATTAAGAATAGTATCCTCCGCATGCTACGAGTTCGAGTGCTCAGGATGATATTCAGAAGGTGGCTATATGCCAAGCCGAACCCTACCCCGAGAGCGGTTTACAGCCTTGTGCGACCGTGGGGGTAGGGCCGCAAAGATCAGGCTATCTTATGACGGTTTTTTCGTATTCAGATGATTGACTTGTCAGTACCCTCGCCCCAGCTTACTGTGCCGGTGTTACCCAGATTGCGGAAGACCAGACTCGCTCCTGAAGAGTAGGGTGCAAGTCAGGATTGGGCTGAACACCAGCACGAATCGCATCCCAGGTAGACCAACGGCATGTTGGATTCTCAAGGCCACGCACGTAATAGAACGCATGTTGGTCAGGGTCAAAGTTGGGGTCTTGCCAGCCGGTCCTCAGCTCGGCCGCGCCAACACCGGCGCTGAAGCTGCAATCGGTGATATCGACACGAGCACCATTGTCACTGCAGCGATGGGTTGCTGGGTTAACGACGCCAGCAGAGCAGGCCACGTCATACACCTCTTCAATAGTTTCCCCATCTTCTATCCAACCCTTGATGATCTGCACTCGGTCCAAGGGAGCACTGTTAGGATCTTTAGCAACCCACGCAAAAAAGTTCGGTGAATTGCCAGCCTCACCGATGAGGTCGCCTCCCATGGGAACTCCACCCGCATAGGATTTCGTTATGATATCGGGATCGTCGGCGTTAGGCAGATCATATCCAGCAAAGAATCGCACCTTCATGCGTGTGCCAGAAGTGCCAAATGTCTCTTTTCGGCGAAAGGCATCATAAATGCTAGTCCGGGCATTCTCTTCTGCCCACACTCCTGCTAGCCCAGCAGCACTCCATTTATCGTAATAAGTTGTCGTATACAAATCGCCACCCTTTGTGGGTTCGGCTAGTGGAACAGATCCACGCTTTACGCCATCGGAGTCCATAAGGCTTGCTTTGCTATAGAAATCATATTCTTCACCGGCAAAGGTTGCATTGTGTGTGTCACTCGATCCAATGACACCAAATTTGTACGGATTAAATCCCTGTCCCGCTTGCATCTGCATGCCGTTGAGCAAAGCCTGCCGAACGTAACTGCCATTCGGGTCGCTATCGCGATAGGTTGCGATTCTGTACGGAAAGATCTCGAATTCCGCCCATTCATCGTTAGGTGATAATGCAGGGTGGGTATCGGAAGTTCCTTTGACCTGGGAAATTTCTACCAAGGGTTCGTTGCGCATACGCTGATTGGCGTATGCATCGTCCAGCGGCCTGCCAGAATTATCCGTTAGCATGAACATCCTGCCGTTAGACCCGTTCGAGTTATGAGGAATGGCTAGGCTCTCGAAACCAGCGGTCCGATTGTCATCCATCCACTGCCAGAGATCCTCCGGGTTGTTCGAATCGGAGCGCGAGAACGGTAGTTCCGGTGCTGTATCTCCTCTGAAAATAACATTTCTGTGTAGATTCCCGGCATCGGACGAGCGTGCGGTGTATTCATAGCCAATAAAGGCTGTAAAATTCCCCGGGTCGTTATGGTGATTGGCGGCGGCGACAATATTATCCCACGCCGATTTATGGATTTCCGGGAGGTTAATCTCGCGGCCATTCTCGGAACGCATAAAAGCATTAACCTCACTATTTTTCTGGCGCCGCTCTACAGAACCACCAAGCGTGGACATGCCCTCAGCAATTGGGTGTTTCGAGATCTCGCTGTCGGGATTGGCTAATTCCCTAATCACCCCCAGATAGTATGCGTGGTCAGTTACGGCGTAAAAGTCCAGCGGCAGCTGCAGTTTCATATCGAATCCAGCGGGGTGGACAATGGTGCTACCTTTGGCGAATTCATAGGCATCATCAGGGGAGGAGGTGGTGCCGAACATGAAGGCGTCAAATGAATACATGGTGTGTACGTGCATATCGCCGAAATAGGCATTTCTGTCTGTATTGAAGTCCACTACGGGCGATGATATCGGATCGACCGCGGGTACGGTCTGTGCGGGTAGATCTGCCACCACGGAGTTATTTGCCACTAGGGATGAATCGTCGGAGCAAGCACTGAGAACTGATAGGCTTGCTAAAAGAGGAAACACGATTTTGAGTTTACGCATAGGGTTCTTTTTTCCTTTTTTAGGGAATTCCGGATTTCTAAGCTTTGTAGCCTGCTAGACAGATGTTCAAGTATGTAATCAGCATCGTGCTTGCAGGTAATTTTGCGGCCATTTTCTCTAATGCACTAAGTAAACCATATCCAGTAATGTATCCAAGGGCAAGTCTCTGACTTGTCTATTAGTGGCGAGGGTACTGACAAGTTAATTCCCAATCTGTCAGAATCTGAGTATGAAATCCAATACAGTGATGTATAAGCGCCACCGATTTTCCCCGAAGTAATTGGGTATGCGTATGACCATTCTGAGGAAAGGCGGGAGAGAGATAAAGGGGCTTTCAGGATTTTATTTTGGAGCCAACGGACCGCGAAAATGCATAGTCCGCCGCTCCAGATCATAACCCTATGAAGTGCAAGGAAAAATGGTGGGCCCACGAGGACTCGAACCTCGGACCGACGGATTATGAGTCCGGCGCTCTAACCAACTGAGCTATAGGCCCTGTAACAGGGAACTGAATTCTAACGAATTACTGCACTAACGATAAGCTCTATATTCCGGCAGCGGTGGCTTTTTCCAACGCTTTAGGGTCTTCTTTTAGTTGCCTGGCGAATTCAACCGCAAAAGGATCGGTGAATATGTCCTCTTCGCCGTTGGCGATTGCTTCAAATACGTTTATCGCAACTGAGTCTGGTGATGCCTTATCGAAAGGTAGTCTCTTTGCCATATCGGTATCGACGGGTCCAGGGTACACACCTGCTACCAGTGTATTCTGTCTAGCCATTGCCGCTCTAAATGCTTGTGTTAATGAGTGACCGGCAGCCTTTGAAGCTGAATAACCTGGGGCGAATGGGAAGCTGCATAGACCAGAAATAGACAGGATATTTATCATTGCACCACCGCCATTAGCTTCTAGAATTGGAGCGAATGCTCGACCCATCTTCATAGTTCCAAAATAATTTACATCAAGTTCTTGGCGCATGCCGGCCTCTTCAGTTGTTCCTAAGATTGCTGTACCTGTGCCCATTCCGGAATTGTTTATTAGAATTTCAACATCACCTGCCTCAGCCGCAACAGCGTTTACTTGACCTTGATCAGATACATCTAAAGTTAGTGCTACGACTCTGTCATCCTGCAGTTCTGCAATTCCAGCGAGTGTGGATACATCTCTTGCCGTGGCATAAACTTTTTTTGCACCCTGAGCCAATGCTTGCATAGCAAAGCTTTTGCCAATGCCGCGATTGGAGCCGGAAACTAGAACTACTTTGTTTTTTACAGAAACTTTGGGCATAAAATTCTCGTAAGTATGTTAAGGATGATTTATTTGGAAGAGTGTTTTGCCGGCTATCATAGTTCAATGATCTAGCTTAGGGGCATACTACCGTGCTAGGAATCCACTCCATTGATTTCGCAATGGAGCGGCATAGGTAGTTTTACTCGTCGAGGAAGCTGCGAAGGTGGTCTGACCGAGTAGGGTGTCGCAGTTTTCGCAGTGCCTTTGCCTCGATTTGGCGTATACGCTCTCTAGTCACATCGAACTGTTTGCCAACTTCTTCTAGCGTGTGGTCGGTGTTCATGTCGATACCAAAGCGCATTCTGAGAACTTTTGCTTCTCGAGCGGTTAGGCTGCCAAGAACATCTTTGGTGGCTTCTCGTAGGCCTTCATCGATTGACGAGTCCACCGGTGAATCAACGGTAGCGTCTTCGATAAAATCACCCAAGTGTGAATCTTCATCATCACCGATAGGAGTTTCCATGGAGATTGGCTCTTTGGCAATCTTGAGCACGCGCCGAACTTTGTCTTCAGACATTTCCATACGTTCGCCTAACTCCTCTGGAGTAGGCTCGCGACCTTTTTCGTGAACCATTTGTCTAGAGATACGATTGAGTTTATTAATAGTTTCAATCATATGCACCGGGATTCGAATGGTGCGCGCTTGGTCAGCGATGGATCGAGTAATGGCTTGGCGAATCCACCAAGTTGCGTATGTGGAGAATTTGTAGCCACGGCGATATTCGAATTTATCAACTGCCTTCATTAGACCAATGTTTCCCTCTTGAATCAGATCAAGAAATTGCAGGCCCCGGTTGGTATATTTCTTGGCTATGGAAATTACCAAACGTAAGTTTGCTTCCACCATCTCTTTCTTGGCACGTCGTGATTTTGCCTCGCCAATGGACATCTGACGATTGATGTCCTTGATCTCAGGAACTGAAAGACCAGTTTCTTCTTCGAGTAAGCGAATCTTTTTCTGCGCTCTTAGGACTTCAATTTTTACACTGATTAGTAATTCTGAGTGAGCATTTTTTGACTTTATATGCGGTTCAATCCACTTCGCATTGGTTTCATTCCCTGGAAAGCTAGCAATGAACTCCTTGCGTGGCATCTTTGCGCTTCGAACACAAAGACTCATGATTGTTTTCTCTTGACGACGCAGGCGAGATAGCACTGCGCGAATATGACTGAGCAGGGGATCAAATTGACGAGGAGTTAGCTTAAAGTTTTTGAAACACTCTCCAAGTTTTTCTAACTCGGCAAGGGCTTTAGCATCTTGACGTCCACGTTTACCAACTAAGACGCTGGCAGTTTCATATTTTTCACGAAGTTCGGTGAAGCGAATACGTGCTTCTTCAGGATCTGGCCCGACTGGAGCTTCATCGTCATCATCAGTAGTGGTGCCGTCAGCGGCCTTTATTGCCGGAGTATTGTTTATAACAATTGGAGGTGGGACCGGAATAGTATCGGCAGCATCAAGATAACCAGTTATAAGTTCATTGAGACGACGTTCTTCACTCTCGATAAGAGCATATTCGTTAAGAACATATTCGACAGTGCCTGGGAAGAAAGCCATAGCCTTCATCAATTCCCGCAGGCCTTCTTCGATTCGTTTGGCAATTACGATTTCGCCTTCGCGCGTCAGCAACTCCACCGTACCCATTTCTCGCATATACATGCGAACAGGATCAGTGGTTCGACCAGCTTCATTTTCAACGGCTGCTAATGCAGCAGCAGCTTCCGCAGCTGCGACTTCGTCAGCACCAGAATCGTTCTCTTCATTCAACAATAATGCATCAGCATCAGGTGCTGTTTCGAACACCTTGATGCCCATGTCGTTGATCATCTGAATAATGTCTTCAACCTGGTCTGGGTCAGAAATAGATTCTGGTAGGTGGTCGTTAACTTCCGCGTAGGTAAGGTAGCTTTGTTCCTTACCTTTTGCGATCAGAGCTTTGAGACTGGATTGTGGGGCAATTAGATCGGCCATGAACTCTCGTCTTCTCTGGCTTGGATGCCAGATATCTGCGTGTGTGACTAAAAATGAGCCGAGTATTATATAGATTTAACCGGCGTTTGTATCATTTTAGATTTACTAAATTAGATTGTATTAGCGGCAACTTAGCTCTGATCTTTGGAAGGATTTAGCGCGTCTACTCGTGACTTCAGCTGATTCTTTAACTGCAAAAGCTTCAACTTTTTAGTTATATCAGACAATATACTGTCAAGTATTTGAAGAAACTCTTCTTCTACACCTTCCGTTGGGGTGATTTTCTCGCTCTTTAGTAGCTGCGTAAGCTGGCTGCCTAAGCTAGTGCCATAGCAGTAGCCTAACAAGGTGAAGGTCTCTATATCGGGGCTTTGTTGAACTAATTCAATTAGTGACAACAGTAATTTTCTGCTTTCGTCTTCAGCTGACCTTAGTGGGGCAAGATCTTGTTTAATTTGTAGCGCAATCTCAGGGTTTCCTATAAGTAACTCGATAGCTTTAAGGCTGGCAGATTTCCGGTAGGAGCCAATTTGCGACGCAGATCCAGTATTGCTTGAGGTTTTTTTGGCGTAGTTATTGCTGGGGCGAGGATAATAGGAAGAGATATCCTGTATGTGATCTAAAGTCGGAGGGCTGCTCTCTTCAGGCTTTTTTTCCATTAACTTGTTCAGAGATTCACTGCTCACTCCCAAAGAGGTCGAGAGCCGATCCAACATTAATTGGGCGTATACTCCATGAGGAAACTGTTTAATTAAAGGTTTTGCCAAATTACTTAGCCGCGCTTTACCTTCGATTGAATGGGTATCTAGATCAATAGATAACTTATCGAAAAAGAAATCTTCTAACGGTGTCGCTTTTTCAATTCGACTATTAAAATCTTCATTACCTATTTTTCTAACCAAGGTGTCGGGATCCTCCCCTTCCGGTAAAAAGAGAAATTTAACTTGTCGCCCATCTTCCATTAGTGGGAGGGTTGCTTCCAGAGCACGCCAAGCAGCAGTTCGGCCAGCTGCATCCCCATCGAAGCAAAAAACAATTTCTGAAACAAGACGAAACATACGGATGAGATGTCTGGTACTGGTAGCAGTTCCCAATGTGGCAACGGCATTGCGAATTCCACACTGGGCTAATGCAATTACATCCATATAACCCTCAACTAATAAGAGACGTGAGGATTTCTGTCCGGATTTTCTTGACTCATATAATCCATAAAGTTCAGATCCTTTATGAAAAACCGGAGTCTCTGGAGAATTTAGATACTTAGGTTTGTCATCTTCCAATACTCTCCCACCGAACGCTATGGTGCGGCCGCGGCTATCACGAATCGGAAACACGATTCGGTGACGAAATCGATCATAATACTGGGGACCGGTTTTCGCCGACGTCCCTGCCTCTTTCCCTTCCGTAGTGCGGCGTTCTTTTTGGATTACCATTCCCGCTTTTAACAGAGCAGACTGTTCGGCATTAGTAACGCCGATTGCTTTAAGTAGATTGTCCCATCCAGGGGGTGCATAACCGATGCCGAAGTCTCTAGCAATTTCTCCGCTAACTCCTCGCTCTTTTAAATAGTCAACGGCACTTTTTCCGTTCTCATGTTTGCGAAGTTGGTACTGATAATATTTGCTCGCTCTTTCCAATACGTCGAGTAACTTGGCGTTTTCTGAATGTTTCCGAGTGGCAGCTTTACTCTCTTCCCTTGGTACTTCCATTCCGCTGTCGCGAGCTAAAGATTCTACAGCCTGGGGGAAATCCTGCTGCTCAAAATTCATTACGAAGCCGAGAGCGTTGCCTCCAGCCCCACAACCAAAGCAATAGTAGAACTGACGGTCAGGCTGAACACTGAATGAAGGGGTCTTTTCCTGATGAAAAGGGCAACAAGCAGAGTAATTCTTACCAGCTTTTTTAAGACTGACTCGCTTGTCGATAACATCCACGATATCGACCCTACTCAATAGATCATCGATAAATGATTGTGGAATTAGTCCAGCCATAACTAGGTGAAGAGTCTCTTATTTTTTAGGTGAATAGATTTGTGCCCTACGGCCAGTTCTATTGTATCCAATTGCTGGAATACATCTATGCCCATTTCTTAAGCAATGCGCAATGACCAGAGATAAGAGCTCTAACTCAACGAGTAATTCTCTAAATTGGTGATTAGCTAAGTGTTGCTTTAATTTTTTGACTCACGGCGCCCATGTCAGCTCTACCAATCACTTGAGGCTTAACCAAGCCCATGACTTTGCCCATATCTTTCATATCGACTGCCCCAGAATCAACAAGGGCTTTTTGGACTATGGCTTCGAGTTCCGCTTCGCTGAGGGCCTGTGGGAGGAACTCCTGTATAATTCCAATTTCCATCGCTTCTTGGGCAACTAATTCCGCTCGCTCTGCTGCTTCAAATTGCTTAATTGATTCTCGGCGTTGCTTCACCATTTTATCTAGAATTCCTATGATTCGACCATCATCAGGGTCGATGCGTTCGTCTACTTCAACTCTTTTAATCTCGGAAAGAGCTAAACGAATCGTGCCCAAGCGCAGCTTGTCTTTTGCCCGCATTGCATCTTTCATGGCTTCGGTAAATTTTTGTTTTAGTGGGCTGTCGGACATGATGTTAGTACTCCTGTCATTGCAGTGTGCGTTTTATGTTACTGCTAGAGAATAACTTATTTGACGACTCCAAAATCGGCGTCGATAGATAATTCTCGAATCGGAATAGATTTAGAAATATCCGATTACCACTA
>Ga0302122_10003101_pt1 | contig 10104 bp, 7 predicted proteins | sample CB21_SCM_MG_FD_203115 | JGI IMG/M metagenome (GOLD analysis project Ga0302122, IMG submission 203115) | Marine microbial communities from Western Arctic Ocean, Canada - CB21_SCM | ecosystem: Environmental > Aquatic > Marine > Oceanic | place: Canada: Western Arctic Ocean | collected 2017-09-28
CGTCGGCGCCCTCCTTGAGAAACTTGGGAAACAACATAAAGTCGTGGAACATCTGGGGGTACGTCTCGTGCGTGACCTCGACGCCCGAGGCCTTGGCCGTGATCGCCAGCGTCAGCGCGTCGACGTGCAGCGTCTCCCGCTCGCCGCTCAGGATCAGCACGTCCGGGCAGCCCGTGGCCGTCAGCGCAAAGGCGTGCGCGGCGTCGTTCGCCTCGTCCAGGACGTGCCGCGCCGGTTGGAGGGCGGCGGCGTCCAGGAAGTCGCCTTCGCTCGTGATCGTGCGCTCCAGGTCGAGGCGCGGGTGGTGCAGGAGGTAGGGGCACCAGAGCAGCACGCCGGCGGGCGGCACGCCGGTGGGCGTCACGCCCGTAGGCGGCACGTCCGTGGGCGTCACGCCCGTGGGCGGCACGCTGGCGGCCGGGGTCGCGAGCCGCTCGGCGGCCCGCAGCGCCAGGTACGCGCCGGCCGAGTCGCCCGCCAGGACGATGGGCCCGCCCTCGGCCGCGAGCTCCTCGTAGGCTTTGACGACGTCGTCGATGGCGTCCTCGATCGTGGCCTCGGGCGCCAGCCGATACTTGGGGAGCACCGCAGAACATCCGCCCGGCACGCGCGAAAGCAAGGCCGCGACCGCGCACTTGTAGGCGCCGGGCGACCCCGCGAAGAAGCCGCCGCCGTGCACGAAGAACACGGTGGCGGCCGCCACGCCGTCCTTGGGCGTGATGCGTACGCTGCCATCGTTAAGGGTGGTGGCCTCGTGCGTGCGGCCGAGGTGGGGGCAGCGCGCGTTGCCGCGCTCCATCAGTTCCTCGAAGAGCGCCCGGCTCCCCGCCACGTCGTCGCCGCGCCACCAGGGCGTGCGGCGGATGGCATCCAAAAGCTGCGTCACGATAGGGCGCTGCGGCGGCTGGTCCGGCGTGTCTGGCATGCGCGTCGCGAGGCCGCGCGCTGCCAGGCGCGGTTTGAGGAGTGCCATCGCTAGTCGCCAGTAATATCTGTGCAGTATCATGTAGCCGGGTGCACACCGATGATTTACTAATAATCCCACAGTCCGTCGAGAAATGGCAGCACTTGTCAGGAGATATGGGCGGCCACGCAGGGCGAAAAACCCGTTTATCAGGCTGAAAACCCGCACGCGTCCAGCATACGCGCACGCGCGTTGCTTACGCGCTCGTGCTGGCTCCATCGCACTCGCATCGGGCATCGGCTGTAGCAGTGGTGACACAGCTCATCGTCGCCGCGCGCGAGAACCGACAGCCCTGAGGCCGCCGAGCGGCCTGACCCGAGGAACACGCCCCGGAGCCCGCACAGCTCCCAGAGCGCACGAGAGAAGCTCGGCACCGCGCCCAGCGCCGAGCGCGCGCCGCAACCACGAACACTATGGCCGAGCTCACGAGAAGGGAAAAGGGCGGCGGCACCGCGCACGGCCGGACGCCCTACCGCCACCTCGACCAGGCCGACAACGGAAGTGGCTCCGGCGTGCGCCGGGCCCGCCTCGCGACCTGGTCCACGCTCCCGGAATCCCTGAATTTCGTGACGGAGGAAAACGAGGTCTGGCGCACGAAGCACGCGCAGCTCCAGTACACGAACCGGAACCGGTGGTGGACCTCGCACAACGCCGTCGTGTTTAAGCGGTGGTTGCTTACGTTCGTTATTGGCATCTTGACGGCGTGCGTCGGGACCCTTATTACCTTTGGTACTAGACGTCTCACGGACTACAAATTCGAGAAGGTTCGAAATGTGATGGATGCGGAGGGCGAGGGCCGGGGGGCGCGCAACGGGAGCTCCTTCCTGTGCTACTTGGGCTTCAATCTCCTTTACGTTCGTACCGGCGTCCTTTTTTATTCGTCGTGAGGCCACCCCCGCAGGTCTCCGTCGCCATCTTATGCGTCTGGGTCGAGCCCGTGGCCGCGGGGTCGGGCATCCCCGAGGTCAAGTGCTATTTGAACGGCATTAACGTTCCAAGAATTGTGAGAGTGCGAACGTTGGTCTGCAAGGCCTTTGGGGTCTTATTTTCGGTAGCGGCGGCGCTGCCCGTGGGCAAGGAGGGGCCCATGATCCACTCCGGGGCCGTCATCGGCGCATCGTTGGCCCAGGGCACGCGGGGGCTCTTCGGCGTCACGGGCGACACGCGCGTCCTGGAATTCCGGACGGATCCGGAGAAGCGGGACTTCGTGGCCTGCGGCGCGGCGGCGGGCGTGGCGGCGGCGTTCGGCGCGCCCATCGGCGGGGTCTTGTTCGCCCTGGAGGAGGGTGCCTCCTTCTGGTCCACGCAACTGACGTGGCGCGCCTTCTTCTGCGGCATGATCACCATCTACACGCTGTACGTCCTGCGGACGTCCGAGGACCTGTGGGGCTCGGCGGACAGCACGAAGATGTTCTCCTTCGGGGAATTCACGTACAAAACGTCTGACGGCAAGGCCAACTTCAGTGTCTGGGAGCTCCTGCTCTTCACGGCGCTTGGGGCGCTGGGCGGCCTGGCCGGGGCCCTGTTCAACCACCTGAACAAGCGCCTGACGCAGTGGCGCATGCGGCACGTGGCGTCCCAGGGCTTGCGGGCGCTCGAGGCCTTTGCCGTGTGTGTCGTGTGTAGCACCGTGATGTACGTCGTGCCCTGTTTGTGGTGCGCGCCCGCGTCCGTAACATGGCGTTTCCGAGCACGCCCCCCGCAGGCGCCGCTGCACGCCCAAGCCCCTGGTGCAGGTGACCTGGACCCAGTTCGAGAAGAATTTGGTCGAGGACCTCGTGCCCTTCGGGTGCCCCGCGGATTCGTACAACGAAGTGGCTTCGCTTTTCTTCACCGATTCCGACACGGCCATCAAGCAGCTCTTCCACTTTCGGGAGTCGGGCGTCTTCAACCAGGACGTGCAGACGTTTTCCAGTTTGGCCATCGCGACGTTCTACGTGCCCTACTTTTTGTGCGCCTGCCTCACGTACGGCATCGCCGTGCCGAGCGGCCTGTTCGTACCGAGTCTCTTGGGTGGCGCGGCGCTGGGCCGACTCGTGGGCCATTTATTGCATCGGCTGGACGCCCAGTCGGGCACCTTCGCAGACGCCGGGACCTATGCCTTGGTCGGCGCCGCGGCCGGGTTGGGCGGCATGGCGCGCATGACCATCTCGCTCTGCGTCATATTACTGGAGGCGACGGGCAACATCTCCAACTTGCTACCGCTCATGTTGTCATTGATGGCGGCGCGCTGGGTAGGCAACGTGTTCAATGTTGGATTGTACGACGTGCACATTCACCTGAAGCGGCTGCCCTACCTCGAGGAGGAGGTGCCCGCGCGTCGCGGCGTCCTGGATTGCGTTCGATGGCGTCGCGGCGATGGCTGGTCGCGGGGGGAGTACGCGTTTCCACGAACCATTCTTTCCGCAGGCGGCCGCCGCGGAGCGCGCCGCGCACGCGGCCCAGGTCATGGCCGCGGACCCCGTGTGCTTCGCGCCCTTGGTGACGGTGGGCGACGCCTACGATGTTTTAAGAAGCTGCCGCCACGCGTGCTTCCCCGTCGTGGCCGGCGGCGGCTCCACGCAGCTCGCCGGCACGGTGCTCCGCTCGACGATCTGCATGCTCATCCAGCACCGGGCCTTCGGGGCGCCGGGCGACGACCCCACGTCGCGCACGGACCTGCGGACGCGGGCCCTGTCGCCCCTCCTCTCGTCGGCGGTCTTCGAGCTGGCCTACCCGAAGTTCCCGTCTGTCGACGAGCTCCGCGTGAGCGAGACGGACCGGGGCTGCTGGCTCGACCTGCGGAGCTACACGGACACGGGCCCCGTGACGATCCAGGACTGCGCCTCGATCCAGCGGACCTACCGCGTCTTCCGGACGCTCGGCCTGCGCCACCTCGTCGTCGTGGACGCGTCCAACCGGGTCCGCGGCATCATCACGCGCAAGGACCTGGACGAGCGGACCCTCGAGGAGCGCCTCGCCTGGGCGGCGAACGAGGCCGAGAACCTGGAGAGCTTCTCCGTCGAGGCGCACCCGGCGACGATGGCGCGCTTCAGCGTGGCGTAAGGGGTGCTGTGTGACTTTTTCGGGATAGTGCGTGGTAGGGGTCGCCGGGTTCTTGCTACGGTGCTAGGACTAGTGGGCGGGGCCCAGGGGGTCGCCGGGCGCGGGCTTCTATTTTGTTACGGTGCTAGGAGTAGTGGGCGGGGCCCGGGGGGGAGACACCGCGCGCCGATTAGTTGCGCGCGGGTTTTATAGCGTGCGGGTTTTTGTCGTAAAAGAGCCGCACGATCCCTGCCGTCGCCTCCGCCGAGAGACTGCACCAGATTAGTCCGCTGCGCAGGCATAGGCCAACGGCCAAACCCGTACTCAGTGGCGGTGCAGGCGGTGCCCAAGTAGGAGCCGCGCGCAGACGACGAGTTAGAACGACAGAAAAGATGGGAGGCAAGCAACCAGCGTTACAGCACATTCGCGGCATTTGAGTTAGACCCGCTGCCGCGGTTCGCGCTGGCCGTTGCCTCGCGATGGAGACACCCCCTTTAGTGCACTGGCGGCGCTTGACGGGTTCCCACACAGGCCCTCCCGTCTTTGCGGACATCAACAAAGGCGCCGCGGACGTAACGCACCAGCGCCCCGAGAATCACGCCGCCAGCGCGCGCGCGCGCGCCGCCGGCCGCGCCGGCCGCGCCAGAACGCCGCCGCCAAAACAAATAGACCGCGCGCGACCCCAGAGCGCCGCCGCCAGAACGAGCGAGACCGCGCCCCGCCCCACGCGCCCCCGCGCAGCTCGTCGGCGACGACTACACGGCCAAGACCACGCTCAAGGTGAAGTGCGCGCCCAAGGCCGGCCCGCCCGTCTCCTGCACGGTCGAGGACGAGGTCACGCCCTCTGGCGTCGTGGGCAAGCTCACGCTCAAGTACCTGGAGCCGTCCTCGGGCATTAGCTTCGACAAGGTCACGCTCAAGGGCTCGAGCTACGGCGTCGAGGCCTCCAAGACCCTGGGCGGCGTCAAGTGCAAGGCCAAGGGCGACCCCTTCGACCTGGGCACGCTCAGCGGCTCGGCGGAGCGCAAGGAGAGCAACTTCACGGTGACGTGCGGCGTCACGGCGAAGAAGGTCGTGGGCAGCGCCACGGCGGCGCCCTTCGAGGGCGGCGTCCTGGGCTTCGGCTTCGAGTACCCCGTCCAGGGCGGCGCGCTGGCCCTCAGCGCGGGCGGCTCGGCCACGGTGCAGGGCGTCTTCGCGAGCTGCGTGTACACTTCCAAGAAGGTCTTCCGTTTCGGCCTGCTGTTCGACGCGACGCCGGACGTGACCGTGGCGGCGACGGGCGACTCGACGGGCCAGGACTCGGCCTGCGTCGGCCTGAAGTGGATGTGCGGCGGCGCCCTCGCGGGCCTCACCAGCCTCGGCGTCAAGACGACGACGACCGCGCTCAGCCTCGCGGCGGTCAAGAAGTTCGGCAAGGACGCCGCCCTCGTGGTCTCGGCGTCGTCCAAGTACGACGCGCCGGGCGCGCCGACGTACGGCGCGCAGCTCACGATCGGGTGAGCGCCGTTTTCCCCGCGCGTGCCCCCCCCCCGGTAACGATACGAGTAGCGTCTCCGCGGAATCTCGCGCGCTTGTAATAGGCCGGGTAGGTTGTTGAGGTCGAAGGCGTCGAAGTGAGATGGGCACCGCACGCGTCGCACCCGAAAGAGACGCGGCCGCCTATCGAGTGGAGCTGCCCGCGATCACCCGAAGTCTGACTTGTTGGGACGCCCCGCGGCCACCGTAATTAGAACGTATGGGTAGAATGTCTAACACCACGTGCCCGTCAGAATCGAACATTGTTTTGAAATTCCCGCGGCCGCCCGAAGGCCCAAAAATGGACTTCGGTACCTTCCCGGGTAGGTAAAGTAAAATAAATGAGCTCCCAAATTAAGTTAGCACCATAGTCGGTCATCCAGACCAATTTTCACGTGTAGCGGCTGAGACACATATCCTCGCGGCTCGCGGAAATCTTTCGACATTCACAGATGAGTCTTGCGGCTTGCCAAAGTACACCAGCGATTAATGCCGCCATCCGCCGTCCAGTTAGTACATTATGAGTACTCTGGTCCAGTTTTCATCCGTATCCGACGGAACTGGAGCCGATAGCCCGCGCTCGGAGGGCGGGAAAAGAATTCTACTAGACATTTCCCTTCGTTAGGTGTGTTTCCTTCCATTTGATAGTGGTAGAGTCCATCCAGCCCACCAGAACGATTACTGAGGTGCGTTAGGTACTACATAAGCTCCGCGCGGTTCGCCGACTCCGCGACCCCTCGATCTCGTCAATTCGGGCACAAGACCTGGACCTGGGACTACCAGGGCCGGTACCATTACCATGGACCTTGGCGCGATCGTTTGTTTCATGACCGACCGACTTGCGCGAGGTCCAGATTAATAATATTCAGACCCGAGCACGGGCACCCCAAAGTACCCTTCTCGTGGTGTATATGCCATATACTTGATTTACACTATAGGTGGGGTAGTATGGGGTCCAACGAGACCGCTATTACGATTCGTGGGGGCCCTCGAATAATTGTCATATTTGACGTTCAGCGGCGCGCGAAAGCCCAAATAAAACACTTTTTGGGGATGCTGGTCGGCTCTCGGACTCCCTACGGGTAAGGTCTGATGGTGGGTAGACGCCTACACCGCATGCCCATGCGCTTTGGGTATCCCATAGCTCTCAAAGCTCTGGGACTCTAACACTGGCAAATCATGCCCAGGTCTGCTGGGCTGCTGAGAGAATTGGCAGATATGATACAAGCGCCAGCATATGCGGTACGAGCGATTGCATACGTCTAGTACAGACCCTAAGCGACCCCAGAGAGACCTCTGGACCACGAATCGACCGCATTCCACCGGCGCGACTTTGGCACCGTCAACCGCGAATCCAAAATTTACTTTTTACGCCCCCCAGTAGTCGCCGCGTCGGTCTCTTTGGACCCCACACACCCAAGCGACAGTTTTATATAATTAGAAGGTGCGGTCAGGTGTCATATCGTTAGCAATAATTTATTATGTTACCGTGACATGTATTGAATCGACGACGTCGTCTGCGCGGGGCTCCGCGCGACCTCACCACCCCCACGCCCTCGACGCGACCCACAACGGAACACTCGCACAAGTTAATCTCGATAGAAACTAAAAAAGGAGATGTCCCCCCCCAACCAGTGGAGCGCTCCGACGCACGGAGCTATTGCAAGCACAAAACAGACAACCACAAATGCTGGGACGATCTGCGCGAACGGGGCGCAGCCCGCCTTGCCAACCCTATGCGCAACCATTGACGCCTCCGTGGCGAAAAGGGCAAAGAGGCTCGTCGAGCTCTCGAGCTGCGCGGGAATAAATCGTTGGGTCGCGTGTCCCACTCTCTCGAAGGCCCGCGAAGGACGCCGGCTACGGACCGTCTGCTGCGCCGGATGGATCGCGCTCACGCGGTCCCACCAGTCTGCCCCACCGAGTCCGAACGCGACACAGTCGGGGATGAAAATCGCGCCTAGCGCGCCGATCGCGACCAGGCCCGTTGCCCGCAGTTGCTCCGTGTCGGACAGTTCGGGCCTCTCGGAGCCGTAGGTGCCGAGCAGCGTCAACACGGGAGCCGCGGCGCCGTACGCGAAGACGAGCACCGCAAGCACCGCGCAGAGGGCGTCGTAGGCCGCCAGGTCCGGCGGACACGCCGCCGACGCGCGCAAAGCGAGCCACGAGACGGCGAGGGAATAGGCACTGGCGAACGCGGTCACCGTTGCGTCGTCGATTATGCCCCTTCGTTTGTTTGGGGATATATTGTAGTTCGTTGCGAGCTGGGCGACGGCAGCCACGGCGTTCGCGGCGCCGAGGCCCACAGCCAAGCGCTCGGCGTCCACATAAGTGTCGTCATACGCCCCGAAAACGTTCGCGAGCGAAATGCGCCCGCCGACGGCCAGCAGCGCTAAAGCGAGGCCGTCTCTCGGATTCGCGAGGGCGCTAGTGAGCGGTGGCCGGTTTGACAGGTCCGCCGAGTCAGTGATCAGGTAGTCAGGCGCTGCTCGCAGCGCGAGTCGTGGGCGTCGGTCGAATGGTCCTGGTTGGTGGTGGAGCGCGTGGGCACTGCAGGCCAGTGCTGCGATTGCTACGATTGCCCCGCGGCCAACGTTGTTTACGAATCGCATAGGTTCGCAGCAGCTCCTGTGCACTTAAGCTGACACAAATGCAGCTATATTACAATATTTACAGCCGTATGGAGCAGCAAGCCGACAGCCTTAAAACCCGTGTCGATGCCAGGTCGCGTCGCTTGCTTACACCTGTCCGTGCACCCCGTCTCATCGCTGCTAGGAATCCTGTACTCGTACTCACTCGACCTCGACCGTCAAATATAAACACGGGTTTCACTGCAAAAGCTACAGGACGCAAGAGAGTAAGCCGCTCCAAGCTCTGCAGATCAGCCTCATCCGGCACAGCTTTGAACTTCTTCAGGAGCGCCTTAGCGCTGACAAGAGGAGACTGACGAGGCCTCCTGCCAGCGGCAGACCCGCGTGCACACGCAGCGGTCTTCGTGCCTGAAGACCGGAGACACGCGAGACGCCGCTCACGCGAAGCGCGCAGCACCAGGATGGCGACGACCCTCGCCACCGCCGCCCAAACAGATGATCCGCTCTTGGACGACGACGCCGTCGAGGCCACGCACATCGCGCCCTCGACGCTAGCGCGAAAAGCGCCGCCGCCTCAGGCCCAGAAGACGCGCGGCGCCACGGGCTGCCTGGTGATGGCGCCGCCGCCGCCGCGCCCGCCGCCGAGGAAGAAAATAGTGCTCGAGGAGGACGAGTACGTCGACGAGCTGCGGCGCATCATCAATCGCGACTACTTCCCGGAGACGGCGTCGCCGGACGACGTCGCGGCCCTGGACCTATCGCTGGACGCCTTCGCGCAGTCGCACACGTCCGAGGACAACGCGTCGTTCGAGGAGGCGCTCGAGTGGGCGCGCGACGCGCACGTGCGGAAATATTGGTGGTGCTACGACGCGGCGCGCCTGCGGGCGGCGGGCGTCGAGGTGCCGGATACCTCGTCGCTGGGCACGCACCTCCTGTCGGACGGGACGCGCATCTCCGAGGAGCGGCGGCGCGGGCGCGGCGCGGGCCTTGGATTTTTAGGAAACGCCTTTCACAACTCTTTTTCCCGCGCAGGCGCCTGGCCGACGCCGCGGCCGCCGACGTGCCCATGGCGTCCGACGACGCCCGACGCACCGCCCTCGACTTCGCCCCGCATCAAACGCGGAACGCGCTGCTCTTCCCACCGTCGTACGAGGGCGCCGCGCCGCCCGTCGCGCGCAAGGCGATCCAGCGCGCGAACACGCGCTTCGGGGCGCCCGCCGAGCCGCGGCCGCGCGCAAACACGTCGAGCAGCTACCCGGACCTGTCGAGCGTCTCGTCGGAGCTGTCCGCCGGCGACGAGGGCCTGGTGCCCATGACGCCGCGCATTCTCCCGGGCGGCGGCGCGTCGCCCTTGGTCACGTGGGGCGCTGTGGCGGCGACGCCGCGGCTGCTGGAGCGGGACGACCGGCGCCAGGAGCTCGGGCGGACCCTCGACGCGCGGGCCAAGCGGCGGCGGACGGCGCCGCCCGCGCCGTCGCCGCTGCGCGCGGCGCTCGATCGCAGGGCGTCGCGGCCGTCGGCCTCTTCGCGGACGCCGGGGCGGAGTCCCGCTCCGCTTCGGCCGGGGCACCGCGTGATGTAATTGTTTTTTGTGTAGCACCTCGGCTCGTCGGGCGGAGGTCCGTTGTTTTGTCCACGACGCCGAGCTGGAGTACCGAGGCCTCGCAAGGGACCAAGGATCTAGTGAGTCTGCCGCCGCCGCTTCAAAATAAACGAGGGCAACACTGGCACGCGACCTCCAGGAGAGTTCGAAACGTCGGCCCGGCGGCTTGATTGGTAGAGCAAAAACACGTGCGGGTATTGTGTCAATTTGCGTCCTTTCCTCATTCACTCGGCGGGCGAAGCGCCTGGGCGCGTCCCCGTCCGTACACACTTGTTCAGCGGGCGGCGGGTCACAAAACAAGAACAAGACCAACAACACCCCGCCGCCGGCGGCTGCTCACACGGTCGCCGGCGGCGGACCAAGGGCGTCGGAGTTTAAAATACGCCGACGAGCGGACGGCCCTT
>Ga0302122_10003104_pt1 | contig 10100 bp, 5 predicted proteins | sample CB21_SCM_MG_FD_203115 | JGI IMG/M metagenome (GOLD analysis project Ga0302122, IMG submission 203115) | Marine microbial communities from Western Arctic Ocean, Canada - CB21_SCM | ecosystem: Environmental > Aquatic > Marine > Oceanic | place: Canada: Western Arctic Ocean | collected 2017-09-28
TGCGGGCGGCGGACGCGGCGCGGCGCGCCTGCGGCGCGCCGCAGCAGGACAACGAGGCGCCGGTCTGCGACGCGGCTCGGGTGCGAGACCTCGACGAGTTGTTGGCCGTGGCGCGCCTGCAGCAGCGGTGCCTGCGGCGCGCGTGGGACCTTTTGCACGACGCGCGCCGCCAGGTCGCGCCCGACGAGCGCGCGCGCGATCTGGAGCGCGTCTGCCAGACGCTGGAGACGCGGTTAGTCGGTGTGTCCGAGTTATACAACGACGTGGCGTCGCGCTACGGCATGTGGGACGTCTGCTTAGCTACGTTGAAAGTGTGTGGGCATGACGACGAACCTTTAGCGGTCAAGCTCTGGACGTCGTTGATCAAGCGCCTGGTCCCAAAGAACGCGCGCGACCCCGAGCTCCGCCGGGAACTGGCCAGCGCCCCCTTCTGGGTCGCGCCGGGCTGCACGGACGCGCAGGAGCCGTTCTGGGTGGACGACTACGACGGCGACGCCGGGGCCTGCTTCGAGGACGGGGCCTGGCGGCGGCCGCTCTGGGACGCGGTGGCGGCGCTGGGACGCGAACTCGGCGCCGACGAGCTGGGGGCGCCGGGCGCGTCGCGCGGGGACGACGCCCCGTGGACGGGGCCGGCTTTTCCTTTGAAAGCGGTGGCGGCTCTACTGCAGCGGCTCGCGACCCGAGCGGCGGACGCCGATCCGTCCTCGGACGCGGACGCTGCCGCGCCAAAATGGCCCGCAGATACCTTACTGGATGCGGGTGCCCCGAGACTTGCGCTGGCGCTTGCCCTGTCGAGCGCTGCATCGGAATCTCAAGCGCCGCCCCTGGAATGCCTCCACGCTTTGGCAAACGCCGCGGACGTACTGGACGCGTGGGCGCTGAAGGCGCGCGACGACGCTAGGACGCGGGCGGCGCTGGCGGTGGGTCTGCGCCACGGGGCGGATCCCGACGCGCTGGCGGCGGCGCTGCGGGGCTTCGACGGCCGCGGCCGCGGTGGCCCGCTCGTGCAGCGCACGCTGGAGCGCCTGGCGGCGACGTCGGAGCGCGTCGAGGCGTTGTTTTCCCGCTGAGTAGTTGCCCTTTGCGTAACGGTGCTATCCATCTATTCTTCTTATTATCTGCTAATCTTGGCCCGTGCGCGCGGCTGGTTGTCGGGAGTCTCGGTGGAGATCAACTCCAGCATGCTTTCGCCCATGGCCACGCCGACGCGCCAGTACGACTCGCAGTTGTTGTTCCAGTGGTAGCACTGGTCGCCCGGCGAAAACTGCGCCTCGCGATGAAAGGGCCGCGTCTCGACCGCCGACACGGTACCCGCGAAGCCGGGTTGGAGCGCCACGGAGAATTGGGCCGGGATTATAGTATCAGTCAGTACGTCGAGTGTGCCGGTGCACTGTGCGTCGCTGTAGGGCCGATATCCGCCGATGCCAGAAACGCCCACCGTGAAGGACTTTCACCGTCACGTGCGTCGGCGCCGCGGCGGCGCTCACGGCGGTGGTCGCGGCGGCCGATGCCACGAGCGCGGCGAGCGTGGCTAGCGTCGTCGCGCGCATCCTCAGGCTGAAATTTTTTATATGCAAAATCCGTTCTACGCGATTTATGAGTGAGCGCGGGTTGCTTTTGGCCGCTTTCTTTTCCTTACCGTCAAGTGAGGTCTCGGGATCCTCACGCAGGAGCCCTAGTCGTTAGCGCAACGCACAAGGTCGCGTGTAGGACGCGGCCGGTTCGATCACATGCGGCACTTTTTCTTTGACTGAAAATGATGTGCCGCGTGGGCTCCTACACTGGTCGTGGGGCCCTCAAACGGTCCCTCCTCAAAGTTCAGTGGTCGTGCGCCTCAAAAAGAATCTCGGTGCGGGTTTTGAGCACGAATTTTGCAGCGCGATTACCTGAAAAAAGTGGGGTCAAGCAGCTATAGGACTGCACATAAGAGGCAGTGGAGCAAAAGTATACGCGTCCACAGCTAAATCGCGCGTTGCATCAGCGAAACGCTGCAACTGCAACAGCAAACAAGGCAAGCAAGCCAGCGCTGCAATACACCAGACCACCAGCACGCCAAGGCAACCCGCCAGCGCTTGCATTATACATCAGAGAGGAACGCTGTATTTTTGCCGCCACCTTGCGCTATCATAAATCGCTCGAGCGGGCCTTCCATACACTTCAGCGGAAAACGAACGTCAAACGTCAATCTGGGCACCCGACTCTCGTAGAACGTAGGGAGAAGGGAATCAGCGAGCGTACACGCAGGCAATTCATGGCGCAAGTAGCGGACTTCGAGCGCTGCGTCGCATTGCTGCGCGGCGGCAACCCGGCAGGCGCGACGCAAGCACTCCTTAGCCTGCGTGAGAACTCAGAGGCGGTCAACATTGCAAGGGCAGTCCTAGCAAGGTCGACCGACGGCGACGCCCTCTTCCACGCGTTAGCACTATTCCGGGACGGCGCCCTCAAGTCCTGGGACGCGCGGCCGCAAGCGGAGCGGGATGCCATGTGCACCGCGGCCCTCGACTTCGCGCGCGGCGAGGCGGCGCGCAACGCCCCGCACTACGTCGCGGCCGCCGCGGCCGAATGCTTCGCCACGCTCTGGGCGCGCGGCTACGTGGACGCGTGCGCGGTCGATAGCCATGACGTGGCCGTGCGCCGGGGCCGGGACGCGGTGGTCGCGGTGGCGTCCTCGGGCGACGCGTCGATCGTGGCCAAGACGCTGTGCTGCCTCCTGGCCGAGCTCTCGGGCACGGGGCGCACGCACCTCGGCGTGGCGCGGGCGCGCCGGGCCGCGGCGCGGCACCGGTTCGGGGCCGGCGGCGCCATCGCGTGCGGCGCCGTCGCGTTCGGCCTCGTCTCGCAGGCCGCCCAGCACGCGCGGCGCACCGGCGCCGTAGCGCCGGAGGCGGCGCCTGCCGCCTTGCTGTGCGAGTCGGCGCTCAGCTGGGACGCGGGCGACGCGGCGCCCCACGCGCGGCAGGCGTACCCCGCCGTCTGGCGCGGCCGCCTCGACTCGTGTTTGGACGACTGCGCCACACTCCGGGAGGTGGGCGGCGCGGCCTGCGACCGTGCCGTGGTCGCCTCCATCCGCCTGCTCGCGGCCGCCGCGGGGCCCGCGGTCTCGCAGGACGAGGCCGGCTACCGCGCCGCGGCGGCGCGCGCCGCGGCGCGCGTGCTCAACGCCACGGTCCAGCAGGCGGGCCCGCCCGACCGCGCCGGCGCGGCGGACGCCTTCGCGGACGTCGGCCAGTCCGCGGACGTGGCGGCCGCGGCCGCGGCCGCCGCCGGCGGCTACGGCGCGCTCCCAGTGCCGGCCGCGCAGCCGCTGCTGGAGGCCGTCGCGCGCGCCGCCGACTGGGCGTCACGCGCCTGCGTCGAGGCCGCCGCGAACGCGACACGGGAGACGCAGCGGGCGTGCGTGAACCGAAGCGACGCCGCGCAGATCGCGGCGGCCCAGCAGGCGGCGGACGACGCCGACGACGCTTTGGACGAGGGCCTGGCGCCGGTGTTGGAGGCCTGGGCCCACGCGTGCACCGACGCGTCGCTCGTCGACGCCGACGCCGCCGCGTGCCGCGCGGCCTCGAACTCGAGCGGTTCTCAATGGCTTCACGCCGCCGTCGCCGACGTCGGGGCCGCCGTGTTCGCGCGCTACGCGTCGTGCCGCGTCGAGGCGGCGCGGGCCCAGGCGGCCTGCGCCATCCTCACGGAGGCCGACGAGGACGCGTCGGCCGGCGACGTCGAGGACTCGAACGCCCGGGAGCGCCTGCAGACGGCCTGCGCCGTCGGGCGGCGGGGCGTCAAGGCCGCGTGCGGGGTTATTGCACACGCCCTCCGGGACTGCGCGCCCAAGCTGGCCCACTTAGAAAACGAGAGCGACGGCGTCGTTGTCGACGCGACGCTGGAGGAGGCCCGTGTCCTCGTCGCTATCGCCGGGGCGCTCGTCGCCGACGACGACGACGCCGGCGAGACGCCCGAGGTGCCCCTGGCTGTGTTGGCGGCCGCGCGGCTCGACGCGGGCGCGGGCGCCGCCGTCGGCGCCGTCGTCGGCGCGGCGCTAGTTCTGGTCGAGGCCACGCATAGTGCATCGCCCGCGCTGGCGACGACCCTGGCCTGGTTCCTGCGGCGCGTCGCGGCGGCCTACGCCGCGCCCGGCGTCCCGGAGGCCTTTGGCGGCTGCCCGAATCCATCTATGCTCGCGCGCGGCGCGGCCCGCGCCGCCCAGGCGTGGCTCGGGGCCTGGCCCACGGAGCCCCAGACCGTGCGCGGCGCGGCCTTATTGTTGGGCTCCCTTGCCTCAGCGCGGCGGGGCGCGCTCGCTTCGGAAGCCTGGGCCGAGCTCCAGCCGCTCGTGGCCGCGCACGCGCGGTCCCTCGCGGGCGGCGACGACGCCCTGGCGCGGGCCGTGGCCCGCCTGGCGCCGGCGCGGCGGAGCGACCTGGCCAAGGCGCTCGCGGACTGCGCCCTGGCCGTGGACGCGACCGGAGCCTCGAACGCCTTCTCGGCAGTGATCGACCCCATCGAGGCCATGGCGCAGCGGTGCGTCGCGGGCCACGGCGATCTGGAGCTTGTATTAATGCTGTACCGGGGCGTCGCGAACGCCGCCGCGGCGCAGGCGCTGGATGGCCCCGGCGCGACCGTCGCGCGGCGGCGGCCCGCCGACGCCGTCGCGCTCGCCCTGGGGCCCCTCGTCAACGCCTGCGCCGTTATAGCGGACGCGGCGCTCGTGCAACGCTGCGCGTCGTGCGCCCTAGCCATCGCGCGGGACGCCGCGAGCGCGCAGCTGCCCTACGCGTCGCGGCCCGCCAAGGCGGCCTTGCTGGCGGCGGCGCCGCGGTGCGTCGCTCTATGCGCGCGGGGATCGTTTGGCCGCGAGGACGAGGACGACCGCTTCTCGGACTTGGGCGCTGCGCTCGAGCTCGTGGATAGATTGGTGTCCTACGACGTGCTGATCGTGGACGAGGAGGAAAACGAGAGCGAGTCGCCGGACGGCGTCGGCGCGGGGCTGGATTGTTTGTCATTGATTGTGCCGAACCTCGACGAGGCGCTGCTGGAGGGGCGGTCGGCCGCGGGCGCGCGCTTCTTCCGCGCCGTCGCGGCGGTCGTGGACGTGGCGCCGGACCGGCTCCTGGAGCGGCGCGACCTCGCCGCGGGCATGGCGCAGGCGCTGCGGTTCGGCGCGGCGCGCGCCGACGCCGACGCGGCGCGCGCCGCGCTGCACGCGACGCGGGGCTTGGCCGCGCGCGCGGCGGCGACAGATAATTACGGGAACGCCGACGCCTGGCTCGCGGCGGCCGGCGGCGTGCTGCGACCGCTCCTCGAGCACCGGAGCGCGGTCTGGGACCGCGTGGACGACGCGGCCGACGCCGTGCTGGCCGCGCTCGCGGCCTCTGGCGCCGCTTCGCGAACCGACTCTGCATCGGCGGCGCGGGCCGTCGCCGCCGCCATCACGGAGAACGCGCCCCCTGCGCTCGCCGCCGATCTGGAGCGCTTGGACGGGGCGGCGCAAACGGCACTGCGCGGCGCGCCGACCGTATCACGCGCGCTCCGCTCGCGCGAGGCGCGGAAGGCGTTCCGGGACGCGCTCTCGGCGTTTCTGGCGCGGGCGAAGGGGTATCTGCATACGGAGTAGATTGGCCGCCGTCTGCTCTCGCTCGTTCGTCGTCGGAGAATAATAATAACTAAGTACTATAAGCTTACTCCCCGATTTCCCCCCCCATAAAAAATAATAAAATAGCGTTTTATAACGCTACCTCAGCCTGAGGCTGTCCTCGATTTGCACCTTATGGGCGGCGGCCGCCGGCCGGCCGCGCTAACTTAGTGACTCACGACATGGTGACCGCATAAGAATATTGGCATGGTTGTTCTCATATAAGCATTACTTTCTAGCAGCCGGAAGACTACTCTGCCCTACTTTTCCATGTGGGGCTGCCAAATCGCGTCGCCGAGCGCCATGCAGCCCGTGCCGACGATGAACCGTATCTGCTGCGGGCGCATCAATGTGAGGAACGGCACGGCCAAGTTTGCGATCTGGTTCCCAATGATGCTGTGCACCGTCAGCAGCACCGCCGACCACAGGTAGTCGCCGTACGCGGGGTCCCGCACCGCGCCGGCCATGCCCCGCTCGTCCTTCGGGACAGGCGGCTGGCCGCGCTGCGCGAGGTGCGACACCAGGATCAGCGGCGCGCCGAACTTGATGTACGTCAATGCCCCCGGGAAGAAGGTGGCCGCCGCCGCGAAGCCGCACCAGTAGAGGCCCGCCGTCTTCGTGTGCGCGCGCTGGAGCTCGCGGTCCTTGCGGTTGGCGAAGAGCTCGTCGATCTTCCAGAAGGGCTTGTACATGTAGGGGACTTTTCTAATCCACTTGGGCGTGTTCTTGGTCATGGCCCGCGAGAAGGCCTGGTTCTCGAAGTCGCCGAGCTTCTTGTCGCGCGCCGCGACCTCGGCCGTCACGCCGAACGTGCCGCTGACGCGCTGGCGCAGCCGCAACTCCGAGATCTTGTCCTTGGCCACGTCGATCTTCAACAACCGCTTCGTGTCGCCGGCGTACTTCTCCTTTAATGCGGTAATGGCGTCCTTGATCTCGTCGTACTCGGCGTTCGGCGGCACGCCGAGCATGCGGAAGCTCGCGGCGCCCTCGACGACCGTCACGGGCGGCGGCGGCGGCGGCGGCACGAAGATGTTGCCGATCGTGTCCTTGAGGTTCATCGTCGTCGACGCCACGGGCGCTGGTCGCCGTCGCACCGCGAGGGGCCGCGGCGCGACCAGGGCCGCCGCGCCGGTCAGGAGCGCCGCGAGCCTCCGCAGGGTCGGCGCCATGGTGCTGCGGCGCTAGATCTTACGGACAGGTGCAAGGAGCCGCGTCCAGCGGGTGCTCTCCGCAGCGATGGATACGTGCGAGGCAACTCGGTGACAGCTTGGTGCAGCGCAAGCTAACTGTTGCAGCGCAAAAGAGCCGATTGCGGCGAAGCAAGTACAAGTGGAAACCCGCACGCAAGGGGTCTCTCGAAAAGCTCTCTCACTGGCTGCGAGGCTTGCGCGGGAGATGCGTGCTGGGCCGAGCCCGAGCCCCCACGAGCCTCCACGAGCTCAACTTTTTCAGTGGTCAAAAAACACCTCATGCAAATTGACAGTGCTGTGATCTCAGTTGGACGGAGTAGTTAGATCGTAGATCGACTCGTTCACCGCTGTCACCGTTGTTCGATAAGTGCAACATTTGCAGCGCACGACCTGCTGCCAACCCACCTTGGACTGGCAAGCAACCTCTTGCAAAAGTACTCACGACGCAGCAATAGCAATGGTGACCCGCCCCCTCGGCCTCCTCCTGAGCTCGGCCTGCGCCGCCGCCATCGTCATAAGCCCGCCCCTCGCGCGGACCGAGCGCGCGCCGGTCGTCGTCGAGACGCGCAACACGGCCGCGGCCTTCGCGCGGCGGGAGGCCGGCGTCTACGCCGGCGACGCGGCCCTCGAGCGCTTCGTGGCGCAGACGCCGGGCCTCCGGACCTGGGCCGGCTGGTTCCGCTCGCCCGCGTACCTGAAGAACGGCCACGCGCACACCATCTTCGCCGCCAAGCTGCGGTGGACCGCCTCGGTCACGTACCAACGCCACATCCTTAAAACGAAGGACGGCGGCTCGCTCGCGCTCGACGTCGTAGACGAGGTTGGGGACACAATCGCGCGGGACGCCTCCGGCGCGACCTACGTCGAGGGCGTCCTCCAGGAGGACGCCACGCCCTTCCTCCTGCTCCTCAGCGGGCTCGGGGGCGGCTCGCAGGACACGTACGTCCGGGCCCAGGCGGCCGCGGCCGTGGCGCGGGGCTGGCGCGTCGGGGTCCTCAACATGCGGTCCTGCGGCGGGTCGCCCGTCACGTCGCCGCGTTTCTTCTCGGCGCGGCACGGCTCCGTGGAGGACGTGCGCACGGCGACGGCGTGGATCCGCGCGCATATTCGACCACGGTCGCTCTGCGCCATCGGCTGGTCGAACTCGGGGACCATCGTGTGCAACGTCCTGGCGGAGGAAAGGTCGGGCATCGACGCGGCGTGCTGCCTGGCGGCGCCGCTGGACATGCCCGCGTCGTCGGCGAATTTCGAGCGGCCCTTCCACCGGAACGTCTACGATCGCGCCATTGGCGGGTCGCTCGCGGAAAAGTTCCGGACGGCCGAACCCCTCTTCGTCGACGCGAATGGAAACCCGATGCCCATCCCGGCCTACTTCGGCGGGGACTTCGTCGCCGACGCCCAGCAGGCGTCGACGGCCACGACCATCCGCGCCGTGGACGAGGCGCTGACGGCGCCCTGCTTCGGCTTTCCGACCGTAGACGCGTACTACGCCGACGCGTCGGCGGATCAACGCGTGAAAAATGTCGCCGTGCCGCTGTTAGTGCTCAGCGCGGCCGACGACCCCATCGCGCAGTACAACGAAAAGCCGGGCGTCTTCGACGCCGCGACGCTCGCGGCGAACCCGAACCTCGTGGTCGGCGTGACGGCCACCGGCGGGCACCTGGGCTGGTGCGACGCGGACGACGCCTGCGGCCCGCCTTCGTGGGCCCAGACCGTCGCGTTGGATTTCCTCGCGGCGGTGCGCGAGACCGAGTAAGCTTGTATTGTTTTCAGAAGCGCTTTTTAAGGGGGAAGCTGATGCTAATACTTTTAGTAGCTAGGGCTTTTTAAGACGCTATCGAGAAGTAAGACGGCCGGTCGCCACCCTAGGGGCCGGGGACCGCTTTGTAAGACGCATTACATATACATTAAGCCGCCGCGACTCGGGCGGGTAGAGACGAGTCTCATAAATTCCCTCTTTCCAACGACGCGAGCTCCGCGTCGATGCTTTCGCGCTGCTGTCTCAGCTTCGCGATGCGGGCGGTTTGTCCGGCTGTCGCGCCGCTGAGTTGTGGTACGGTGGCGTTCGGGTAAAAGCGGGTCGTGTCGCACGCGGCGAAGCGGTGACTGTATTTCGCCGCGATGAGCGCGGCCGCGCGCTCGCGGAACGCCCGCACGCGTTGGTTACGTTTCCCCGCAGCCTCTCGGGTGGCCGGGGACGGCCCGTTGACGAGCTCGAACTCCGGGACCACGTCGCGGACGATCGCCGGGAGGTCGGCCGTGTCCTCGAAACGCGTCACCAAGACCTCGTGCGCGGCGCCCGCGGCTGCCCCGTACCGCCCAGTACCGTTAACGGTACGGGGCACGGCGTGCGCGCGGCGTTTGATCGGGTCGAAGCGGAGCGCCTCAAGCGGCAGGCCCACGAGGCGCGCCAGCGTCGCGAAGAAGGGGCACTCCTTCGCTTTCCAGAGGCCGCCTCGCTCGCGCATGACGCGGTCGTACGCGGCGATCATACGAACCGTCGGATCCGGGGCGGTGTCTCGTGGGGCGCCGAAGTCGCGCAGTAGGGTGTTCCGGTTCTCCCAGTGCGCCGACGGAGACCGCTCGGCCAGGACGCGGGCGACGCTCCAGACGAAAACCGACGGACAGCGCAGTACGCGCTCCGCTACTCCCGTGGTGTGTGTCATGATCACGCAGGGCAAGCGCGCAGGCTACAGCGGTGTCTTTTCCGAATGCGCGAGGTCCAGATCAATAATATTCAGACCCGAGCTCGGGCAGCCCAAAGTACCCTTCTTGTGGTGTAGATGGCATATACTTGGTTTCCACTATAGGTGGGGTAGTATGGGAACCAACGAGACCACTATTACGATTCCTGGGGCCCCTCGAGTAATTAGCGTATTTGACGTTCACGGGTACCATCGCGACCAACCGAACGATACTCGAACAAGTGCATGTCGCGTCCGGAAAAATCTGTAAAAAGCCGCTATACGGGTTTTCTCACGCGACTCGAGTCTGATGCATAAACTGAGCCACGAGGACATAGACAGTGCATTTTCCGCTTCACAAGGTCACGCATAGCTGGAACCAACTCGCGAAGCATTGCATCAGCTTGCCCGCAACGCTGCACTCAGGCATAGGAGCTGACACCATATTTAATTGTAACAGACGGCAGCGGTGCGAGAACGATGATCCGAGCGGACGCAGCCATGGCGCCCATTGGCGGCGGTCTCGCACCGGCGGAGATACAAGCGATCGCGGCGATCGGCGGCGGCCCACCACCCGCGGCCGCGGCGCGCGCCCCCGCG
>Ga0302122_10003105_pt1 | contig 10100 bp, 5 predicted proteins | sample CB21_SCM_MG_FD_203115 | JGI IMG/M metagenome (GOLD analysis project Ga0302122, IMG submission 203115) | Marine microbial communities from Western Arctic Ocean, Canada - CB21_SCM | ecosystem: Environmental > Aquatic > Marine > Oceanic | place: Canada: Western Arctic Ocean | collected 2017-09-28
CGAGAACGTCATCCGCGACTCCGTCACCTACACGGAGCACGCCCGCAGAAAGACGGTCACCGCCATGGACGTCGTCTACGCGCTCAAGCGCCAGGGCCGCACCCTCTACGGCTTCGGCGGGTAAATACACCCCCGAGCCCGGGCCGCCGCGGCGCTGCTGATCAAGTCCAGCAGCGGCCGACGGCTCAACTCATTTCACACCCGGTTTCTTCTGAAACCACCCTTTTTCACCGAAGACACTACGATCCTGCTGCCGCGCTCGCCGCCGAACAGCCTTCCCACCCGCGCGCGCACGTCTTCCTTTTTCACTCGTGGTACATAGTTTTTTGGCTCACCAGATGGTTTGCGGTAAAAAACTATCTGTCCATCTGTCTTTCCAGTCATCGACGAGATGCTTTGGGGCGACTTGCCGCCCTCTTGGATGCGGGGCATCTTCGTCCCGGCGCCCGTTCCTGGATGATAGGCTGGATCCCGCGGGCGGCGGGGGTAGTGCCCGTTTGGGGGCCCATCGTTCGGAGCCTTCCTATGAACCAGTTTGAGGAGTTTCGGCCCCAAAAGCAGCTTTGCGGGCCCCCCTTAGGGCCTTACCTAGGTTAGTCTAGCGCCGCGTGCGCCGCCGGGCTGAGAAGGTAGTAAGGCTTGGAGGGGGGGTTGCGTACCAGCTTATACGAGGTAAATAAAAAGGCATAGCAGAGGACCGCAAAAAGCTGAGAGGCGAAGCAGGTAACCCTCTCGCGTAACCTCACAATCAACGCCGATACTCCTACAAAAAGCGCGCAGCACAACGCCTTAAACTATAGCACTCTAGGGTATCAATCTCCGCCGAGGCGAAAAGAGACCAAAGCAACAATGGAGCATCAAGAGCCGGCGCCGGCGCCGCAACAGCCGGAACAACCGCCAGTGAAACCGCAACCCGCGGCGGCGGCGGGGCGCTGGACCTTCGAGGCGCGGCAGGCTCTGTCGCTCGTGGTCTCGGGCCTCCCCCCGCCGTGCCTCCAGGACGTCGTGACGATCATCTTCGGCCAGCAGAACATCCAGAACGGCGACGAGTTCACCGTGGACTTTGCGAAGCTCGGTGTCGACATCTGCGACGCCCTCCAGGACTACGTGGACGCCCACGAGCAGCGGCAGCGCAGCGGCGCGCCGCCCGCGCCAGCGCCCGCGAAGCGGAGCACGATCGAGGGCCTCGTCTCGCCGCCGCCCCCGAAGCGCGTCAAGGCCGCGGAGGCCGGCACGGTCGGGGCCTCGGTGCGGGGGCGCCTGCCCGGGCGCGTCGCGCTCGACGCGAAGTTCGGCGGCGGCGGCGCGTGCAGCGTCGTGGCGGCCAAGGGCCGGTTGCACCTGCTGCTGGACGACGCGACGCTGGGCCTGCGGTGGCTGGACGCGGACGCCGCGGCCGGTTCCTACTACGCGCACACGGCGTCCCGGGAGAACACGAGCCGGGTGGGGAAGGGCGCCTGCGTCGAGGTCCTGGGCTGGCTGCGGCAGCTGGACGTCAGCGAACCGTTCGCGCGGCCGGTGGAGGGCGTGCCGCGCTACGCGGAGCTGGTCGCGGAGCCGGTGGACCTGGGGCTGATCGCGCGGCGGCTGGACCAGGGCGGCTACGGTCAGACGGGCGCGGCGGGCTTCGCGGCGGACGTGCGGCAGGTGCACGCGAACGCGGCGCTCTACTGCGAGCCGTCGCCGAACGCGGACGACGTCGTCGTCTACCGCATGGCCCAGGTGCTGCGGGCGGCCTTCGAGCACAAGTGGCGCCAGGTGCTCGCGTGGAGCGCCACAGAAGACGCCGGCGCCACGTTCCAGTCGCGCGCGCCGGTCGAGGCCGAGGCGCCCGACGCGCGGGACCCCGCGCTCCAGCAGGTCAAGCCGCACGCGGGCGACCCGGCGGCCCTCGTCGACAAGCGGGTGGAGGTGCACTGGCCGCGGGACCGGGTCTGGTACGCCGGCGTCGTCACTGAGTTCCGGGCGAAGGACGCGCGGCACCGCGTCGACTACGACGACGGCCATTCGGAGTGGCTCGACCTCGCCAAGCCCCAGACCGTGTTTCGGATCGTGGGCTCCTCGACGTTCTCGGGGGGCGCGGCCCCGGACGACTCGCTCCTGAGCGTGCAGAAGCTGGGGGTCCTGGTCTGGGGCAAGTCGGGCGCGCACCCCTGGTGGCCCGGCGAGCTCTGCCTGCCGGCGGCCACGAAGTTTCTGGAGGCCCTGCCGCCGCCGCGGCCGGGCGCGCGCATGCCCCGCCAGCGCATGATCATCTACTTCGGCGAGGACCAGTTCGACATCCTGCCCGAGAACGCGGTCGTGCCCCTGCAGTCCCGGCCGGAGCCCAACAAAAAAAAAAGCACCGGGGACCTGCTGGAGGCCTACGCGCTCGCGCTCGAGCGCGGCGCCGAGCTCAAGAAGTAGGGGGCTCCTTCTCTGGGGGTAAGGCTTGCGTCTCCATCGGAAAAGTCAAAAAGCAAAATTAGTCAGAACTCGGGGTCGGGCGCGCCGAAGCCCGCCGGGGGCTCCGCGTCGAGGTAGGGGTTCCCCTCGCGCGGCGCCTCCGCGGCGCCGCCGAGCAGGCCCGCGCTCCAGGCGCGCCACAGCACAAACAAGAGGCCCACGCCGACCAGCTGGGGCCAGTTGGCGCCCCCGCCCGCCGCATGTTCCGACGCGTCCAGAGCCTCGGCCAACGTCGCGTCGGGGTCGCCCTTGTATTTCACGAACAAGTCCCGCAGGTCGTCGGCGCTGCCGCAGTGCGCGTGCGGCACGTCCCTCAATTCGGTCAGGAGTTGCGCCGTCGTCAGGCGCGCGGCATCCACCCGAGCGGCGTCCCGCCGCTCGATGCGGTCCCGCCCCTCTTGGGTCCGGCCCTCGCGCCGCTCGCCCTGCAGGTCGCGCAGCATCGTCTGGACCCGGGGGTCCTGCAGGTCAATGCCGCGCTTCGCGGCGTCCGCGGCCATCGCCGCGGTGGGCCGGGAGAAGTCCAGGGGCACGTCGCCCCTTTGGATGGCTCGGGCTCGGTCCAGCTTCTCGCGCGCCTTTTTCACGCCTTCTTTTAATTCCCGGGCCTTCTCGAACTTCCCCGTGCGCTCGTACTCCTCGACCAGCGAGTCGCAGGCCGCCAGCTCGCTCTCGGGCGCGGGGTTCGCCGAGCAGCGGCCATCGCCCGGGAGCGTCGGCTCCGAAAAGTCATCCGCCACCTCGACCCTGGCCCGCGCGTCGGCCGCTCTCCGCCGCGACGCCTCGTCGCCCCCGTAGATGGACCCCTTCTCGAAGAGGCCGCCGTACTTCCGGTCGTTGGCCCGGCCGTGCCGCCGCAGGCGCTTGAGCTCCCGCAGCAGGGCCTCCACGTCCTTGGCCCGCCGCGAGGCCGGATCCACCAGGGGCACCGCCTTCTCCAGGTCCGAGATGGCCGCGTCGCGCTCCGTCGTGCCGCTCGAGGCCGGTTCAGTGAGGGCGGCGGCCCGCAAATACAGCGCCGCGTCCGACTCGGCGTCGATCGCGAGCGCCCAGTCGCAGGCCTGGCGCGCCGTGAGGTACTCCTTCTGCTTGATGTACGCGCGCGCGATGTTGCAGTAGCACTTGAGGCGCAGCGCCGCGATGGTCGACCGCTGCGTTTCAGTATCGCCCAGAAACTCGTCCTCCCGGATGTCCCCGTCCTCGAGGCTCCGCGTCCGCCAGTCCTCCTTCAACGTGGTGGCCCACTTGAACAGCCCGGCGCAGGCCTCGTAATTGAAGGACGCGTCCAGCATGTCGCCGCCGTGGAACGCACCGTCCGCCTTCGCCTTGTACGCGGCCGCCACGACCATGCGCTCCTCGAATGCCAGCGCCCGCTCCTTCATCTGCGCGTCCTTCACGAAGGCCGTGTTCTGGTAGAACTTGGGCCATGCGTCGAAGCGCACGCGGTCGATCTTGTGCACGTGCGTCTTGAGCTTGACGGCCTGCTGCATCAGGACGTTGAAGGGCGTGCCGTCGATCTTCGCGTCGCCCATGCCACCCATGTTCATGGTGTCTGGTTTTGCGCCGCAATGGGTCTGCTGGTGCTTGGTGGCCGTCGACTGTGCCGCAATGGGTCTGCTGGTGCTGGCACCAGCGAGGGTGGCTATGGTGTGGCCGACGCGTCGAGTTCTGCAGGAGGGGACGACTTATGCGTCGTCGATGTTTTGACGACGGCTCGACGGCTGCCGACAGGCTCATAAGGGTAAAATATCGAAGTTTAAACTGCATCCGAGAGGGATGGCACGCAACTTTTCAAGTGGACACGACCGCGCCGCCCTTCGAGCTCTCCTGGGACCTTAGAGGATTCCGGAAAAAATAAAAACGGGGTTTTTTAAGGGCAAAAAAAACTTGAAAAAACTTCGAGGCGGACGCTGTCTCGCGCTGAAACGTGCACGTTTGGCAGCGGAGTAACACTAAAGTATTAGGTCACGGCAGCGCTTCGCCGTTAGCTGCGGCGAGTGAGAGCTGCCGCCGCCGGGCCCACTGAGCCCAGCCGCACCGGACGGTGCCAATTAACCGCACCGGGGACGGTGCCACTACCTAAAGACGAGCGGCATCATGAACCGCGCGAAGGCCGAGAGGCAACAGAGGGACGTCGAGGACGTCGAGGACGCGCGGGGCGAACCCCGGGTCGAGGAGGAGACGTTCAAGAGCAAGGCTATTAAGTTAGGATGCTGCTTCGTCGGATTGCAGGGCAGCTACGTGACGTGGGGCTTCATCCAGGAGAAGGTCATGACGCAGCGGTACGAGACGGGCATGTTCCCGTCCACCGTGTTCCTGGTGTGCGCCAATCGGACGTTGGCACTCGTGGTGGCGGGTCTCCTTTCCCTGTACAAGTCCAATGTCCTTCGGCAGCCGGGCCCGCGCGCGCCCTTCTACCAGTTCTCGCCGTGCAGCTTCTCGAACATCATGTCGAGCTGGGCCCAGTACGAGTGCCTGAAGTACGTCTCTTTTCCCACGCAAACTTTGTTCAAATCCAGCAAGGTCATCCCCGTGATGCTCGTGGGCAAGTTCTTCCACAAGAAGAACTATCCCCTCATCGAATACGTGGAGGCCATCGGCATCACGTTGGGCGTGGCCGTGTTCATGCTCACGGAAAAGGCCAAAAAAGAACACGCTTCGGGGGTGGAGGGAGACACCGTACTAGGCATCCTCATCCTGTGCGTCTACGTCTTCTGCGACAGCTTCACGAGCCAGTGGCAGGACCGCGTCTACAAGACCTATAGGGTGGACCAGTACCAGATGATGTTCGGCGTCAACTTCTTTTCGTTGATGTTCACGTCGCTGAACCTGCTGTGGACGGGCGAGATGGGGCTCAGCCTGGCCTTCCTGGCGGCGAACCCGGCCGCGCTGGCCAACGTCCTCACGCTCTCGTTCACGTCGGCCACGGGCCAGCTCTTCATCTTCTACACCATCAAAAAATTCGGGCCCATCGTCTTCACGATCATGATGACGACGCGCCAGATGCTGAGCCTGACCGTGTCCTGCCTGGTCTTCGGGCACACGCTGGGGAGCGGCGCACTCTTGGGTACCTTTGTCGTCTTCGGGGTCCTGTTCTACCGCACGAAGCGGAAGTACGACGCGGCCGTGGCGCGCGTCTAGGTTGGGGGGCGTAAACGCAGTTCGGGGAGTTCGCGCCGGTGGCGCCTGGCTCCACGCCTAGATGCAAACCGTCTGCGTTCTTATGCGAGTCGATGCAATTCCGAGTCGCTCAGGCTAGGCCACTTTTTTTCTTTTGACTTGCGGCCCCTTGCACCGACACGGGGACCGCAACGTACGATGGCCCCGGCGAACACTACTTAGACGACGCGGCGGGACTGGACAGCCGGCGACTTAGCAGTCCCGCAGCTGGTTCGCGAAGCGCTTCTTGTTCTCGTCGGCCTTGCGCAGGAGGCAGTAGGCCCCGAAGGCCTCGAGCGACGCCCAGGCCGCCCCCGCGCCGCAGCCGCGCGACACGGCGAGGCGCCAGAGGCGCGCGGCGCCGACGTGCCCCGCGCCCGCGCCGGCGAGCGCCGCCTGCGCCAGCAGGACCGTCACAGCGCCCGCGCCGAAGAGCCGCTGCCGCGTCTCCACGTTCTGCAGCTGCGTCTCCAGCTCCACGGAGCGCACCCGCAACCTGAGGTCGCCCGCCTCGATCCGCTTGATGGACTTGTCCGCCGAGGCCAGGGTGCGCGGCGCCGTCACGACCTCGCGCACGTCCCGCGGCCGCCAGCCGACCTTACTTAGGAGCTCGCCGAGCGCCGTCGCGTACCGCGACCCGTCCCGCAGGTCGGCCAGCTCCCGCAGGTAGGGCTGGCTCAGCCGCGACAGGTCGTAGCCGGGGTCCAGGGCCTTGCCGATGCCGTCGATTGTGGACAAGGCCCGGAACACGAACGTGAACTTCGGCGGGAAGACGAAGGGCCGCTCCGCCTGCGTGGCGAAGAGGTCCTTGCCGATCTGGGCCCGCCTCGCTTTCCGCGCCTGCGCACTCTCCTCGGCCGTCATCTCCGTCTCCCACTTCGCGGCCCCCTGATCGACCCCGGTCTCGCCGTCCCGGTTCTTGGAGTCCACCGTGGCGCAGAAGGAGTCCAGGTAGTTCTTTGCGATGCGCTCGATGCTGAAGCGGTCGAGGCCCGGTCGTAATACGCCCATCTGTTCCAGCGCGTCGCACGCGATGATCGGCTCGTTCTTGTACAGGGCGTACACCAAGTCCACGAAGCCCGCTTTTACATCTCTTTCTATACTCTCCATCATGCCGAAATCATAATATATAAGACGACCGCCCGGGAACTGGTCGTCGACGGCCACGTTGCCGGGGTGCGGGTCGCAGTGGAAGAAGCCGTGCCGGCATAATTGTTCTAAGTAAGAAAAGGTGAGCCTCCGACTCATCTGCTCCAGGTCGACGCCCTCCAGCTTCGCCAAGCCCTGGACGTCGTTGATCTTGACCCCCGGCACGTACTCCAAAACCAACAGCTTGGACGTGCAGTAGGGGTCGTAGGTCCGGGGCACCTTGACATAATCCATGCGCTTCTGGCCGTTTCCCCCTTCGAAGGCCTCGCGGAACTTGATGGCCGCGTCCCGCTCTACGCGGAAGTCGATCTCCCGGTACAAGACCGTCTCCGACGTGTCGGCGATGCCCTTCCAGTCGCTGGCCACGCCCTCGTTCTCGGGGTCGAAGCGGTCCGCGAGGCGCGCGAGGAACCGGATGTTCGCGCAGTCCACGTCGAACTGCTCCCGCAGGCCGTCGCGCTGCACCTTGACCACGACTTCCTCGCCGCTCTCCCGCAGCGTGGCGCAGTGCACCTGCGCCAGCGACGCGGCCGCCAGCGGCTCGCGCTCGAAGGTCGCGAAGACGTCATAAATGTCCGAAATGCCCAGCTCCTCCTTGATGATCGTGACGGCTCTTTCCGAAGAGAACGAGGGCACCTCGTTCTGCAAGGTGGCGAGCTCCCGGATGACCTCGGGCGGCAGGACGTCCACGCGCGTGCTCAATAACTGCCCGAACTTGATGAAGGTCGGGCCCAGGCGCAACAAAGCGTCCCGGAAGTCCGCCGCGAGCTTGGAGCGCGCCGCCACGGCGTCTGTTGAAGATGCGTCGCGGAACTTCCGCCGGTTCCGCGCCACGCGAAAGGCGAAGCCCACGGCCGTGCCCCACGTGGCGTAGGTGCGCGACAGGGCCCGGAACCGCCGCCAGCGCCGCCGGGACGACATGGTCGGCACACTAGTTTGCGCGCCCGCGGCCCGCGACACCGCCTCCACCAACTCGTCCACGCCCTCCACTTCTATACTTAAATCCAGCGCCTTCGCCGCGTCGTCCTCGATGGAGAACTGCAGCGGGGCCAGCGGGGCCAGCCTGTCCAGGACGCCCTCCTCGATCTCCCGGAAGGCCTGTTCCGTCTCGCGCAGCTTGAGGTCGACGAGCGCCGCCGTTTCGCGCGCGCCCAGGCGCGTGGCCCGGCGCCCCAGGTCCAGCACGCGCGTCGCCCAGTCCCCGCTCACGTCGTCGATGCCCATGGCGCTCAGCCGCTCCAGGACCGCGCCGTCGGCTTGTTTCGCGGCGTCGTCGAGGGTCTGCCCTAGGTCCTCGCCGAGCTTGAAGGTCTCCTCCCGGACGGGCGTCGCCCGGCGCCGGGTCGGGGACCGGCGGAGGCTGAGGGCCGCGGACAGGGCCAGGGCGGACAGGTGGAAGAGGCGCATGCTGGCCGCTGTGGCCGCTGTGTACGGCGGCGGCGATTCCTACCGGTGCTGGTCTAGCCGCGGCATGTCGTTCGCATCAACCATCGGATCGCACCGGCTTATATTTTCTTTTGGCCAACTACAATCGTGCGGGTTGTCAACAAACTACACTCCACCAGGGAGTCTGCAAAAGGTTGGGGAGGGGTCTTTGGGCGAGCAGCACTCACTCCGCGAATCGAGTCCGGCTTGGGGCGCGCGGAGCCTGCTCTCCGGCCCGCGTTGTCGGGGACCGTGCCACGGCCAGGGCCAACCAACACCAACGGCAGCCCCGTTGATTCGCGGCGCACCACCCGTGGAGATTGGACCACAAGAGATTGTACCACTGGTGAGCCGAGGGCCGCGCCACCACCGCCACCACCGAGGGGATGGCGCCACCGCGCCGCCGGCCCCGCGCCTCCTTCGCTTCCTGGGTCAAGCAACGGAACCCCACGGGCCTCCGGCCGCGGACGGCCTACCACGCGGACCGCTCCCTCCGGAACGCGTCGTGCGCGAGTCATTTGACGGGCTGGGACATGCAGCACCGGCCGGGGCCCAGCCCGTACCACCGCTCGCAGAAGTTCGGCCCGGATGCCCGGCGCACCTTCTCCGACGCGAGCTTCGGGGGCCGCGTCGCGGCGCGGCGGCCCGCGCCAACGGACGACGAGCCGTACGACGCGCGGGCGGCGGCGCGGCGCCGGTCCCAGGCGCCCTACCGCAGCCCCTGGGGCGTCGCCGTCGACCCGCCGGGCTGCGTCCACGTCGCCGGGCCCGGCCCCGGCGCCTACGCGACGGCGGACGCGTGGCGGCGGCCCGCGTCGGCCGCCGCGCCGTCGTTCGGGAGCGCGACGCGGCGCGGGCCCTGCGTGTCCGCGGTGGGGCCCGGCGGCTCGTGGGGGCCGGGCTTCGGGGCCCCGCGGGCGCAGGCGTTCACGCCGGCGCCGGGGCTCGTCGAGGTCCCGCGGCGCCGCGCGCTCGCCGGCGCGGCGCCGTTTCGCAGCGGGACGCGGCGCCTGGCGGGCTTGACGGCCGACAGCTCCTACCTCTCAGGCATGGGCGGACCGCGTCCGCCCCGGCCGCGCCCGGCCACGGCGCCGGTGCTCGTCGAGGCCGTCCAGCGCGAGGCGGCCGGGCCGCGCGCGGGCGCGCCGGAGATATCGACGAGCCGCGTCCTGGGCGACGCTTCGCCAAGGGCCCGACCACGCTGCGGCTGGCGCGCGTGGACCCGGCGACCCTATCACGGCTCGCCGCCGTCGAAGCCGCCGCGCGCGCGGCGATCCCGCGGCGGAAGCGTGGATCCGAGTAACTGGCGGGGATGTTTACTTGGACGCTGGGGGGCGGGGCTGACCAGGGGGGAAACATGCAGGTAACGGGGGACGCTTATGCGGTTTTTGTTATGGTCATAGGACTAGTGGGCGGAGCTCCGGGAGGGGGAGACGCCACGCGTCGCCGATTCATTATGCAGAGGGCATTACTCTATTACTATATTCATTATGCTATAGAGATTAGCTTAGACTATAGATAGCTTGGGGAATGTGATTTGCGATTTGATGACTACGGCGACCGAGAGATAACCGGGCCTGCACGCTATGCTGGCGAAAAGGCGAAGTGCTTTGACTTGCAAAACGGGTTTTAACGATGTCTGAGCTCCGTGCATGCAGTAAGTGTCCCGACAGTGGGTGTCTTGCCCCTCGTAAACTCATCAACTCACGCCTCCACTCTTGTGCGCTGCGCCCTGGCCTCCCAGCCGCACAGCACTACACCCGAGTGACACCCGCAGCGCATTGAGCGCTGAAGCCGCCGCTCCGCCCACCACAGCATAGGTCGAAGGATGCCGCACTGCCAAAAAGAAAAGCACGACCGCGGGCCGAAGAAGAAGAAGGAGAAGAAGGTCAAGAAGGCCGCGGCGTGCGCGGACGAGGGTC
>Ga0302122_10003107_pt1 | contig 10098 bp, 10 predicted proteins | sample CB21_SCM_MG_FD_203115 | JGI IMG/M metagenome (GOLD analysis project Ga0302122, IMG submission 203115) | Marine microbial communities from Western Arctic Ocean, Canada - CB21_SCM | ecosystem: Environmental > Aquatic > Marine > Oceanic | place: Canada: Western Arctic Ocean | collected 2017-09-28
CCACTAGCCCCTAGTGTGTTTTGCGCCGCTCGCCAGAACGCTGTTCTTCGCCGCTCGCCTCTTCGCCCCACGTAAAAACGTTTCTCTCGGCCCCAGCGTTCCGATGAGCATTTTTTCAACACCATCCGAGCCCACGTTGCCGCGAAACTGCCGCCGACACTAATCTCCACGAGGACCCGGACCAGGTCCTCGACGTCCAGGGTGGCCCGGTGGTGCAGGGACTCGACAGATGGAAAAAGTCAGAATCGGAATGACTGACTCGACTTTTTTTTATCTGTCGCGAGGTTGAGGTTAGGATTCGGTCCGAGTCAGGGTTAGGATTAGGAGTAGACTAGGGTTAGGGTTATGGTTGGGCGAGAGTCGGGTTAGAGCGGGTCCGAAATGATCCTAGTGTCGGCGGCAGTTTCGCGGCAGCATGGGCTCGGATGGTTTTGAGAAAGTGCTCATCGGAACGCTGGGGCCGAGAGAAACGTTTTTACGTGGGGCGAAGAGGCGAGCGGCGAAGAACAGCGTTCTGGCGAGCGGCGCAAAACACACTAGGGGCTAGTGGCGCAAAACCTACTAGGGCCTGTGTGCCCCGTACCGTTAACGGTACGGGGCACCGGTCATTCTGGCACTTCTCCAGGCCGAACTGCACGAAGTCCGGCGAGTCCGGGTCCACGTAGCTGTACTGCGGCGCGATGAGCCGCTCGTACTCCTGGAAGTGGAAGTCGAAGTGCGCGTAGCACGGGTCCCGCAGCGCGCGGTCGACGACGTCGGCGTCGTCCGTCGAGACGTACACAATGGTCACAGTTTCGTCTGCAACTCTGGGCCAGGCGGCGAGTCCCGGACATGCTCACCACGTTCACGTCGCGCGAGTCACTGGGGCGCTTGCGCGAGCGGCCGCTTCAAATGAAGCAACCCGCGGCAATCAACCTGATTGCTTAATATCTCCTGGGGTGAAAACCCGTGAGAGAAACCCGTGCAATTGCAATAGACTTTTGCAATACAGGTCGTCACAGCCAGTCTCTCTCTCGCTGTAGCATCTGTGGAGTACGCCGCAGTGCCAGAGCATCGGTCGACAGTTCGCTTAAACGCAGCCATATTGCTCCCGCACCACGATACCTCCGGAGATCATCTCATTGCTCTCAGCTCAATTAGATCATGCGAGTCGTGCAGCTTACCATGCTTTGCGCGGCGGCCTCGGGGCTCCGGCCCACGCGCCTTGAGACGCGGCGAGTCTTGTTGTCCGGCGCCGGCTCCGCCATTCTCGGCGCCGCTTTACCCGCGCTCGCGATGGACCGGCCGAAGGAAGAAGAAATCCGGCCCTTCAAGGGCGGCGCCGACAAGCGAAGTGCCGACGTGACCGTGAACGTGAACACGGCGACGGGTGCTAGTTATACGGACCTCCCGGGCATGTACCCCACCATCGCCGGCCGCATCGTCGACCACGAGCGCCGGTCGGGCAACATCAAGAGCCTCGCGGAGCTGCTGGAGACGGAGGACGTCATCCAGGGCAACGAGAACATCAAGAACATCATCAGGAAGAACGAGGCGCGCCTCGAGTTCAAATAGGGGGCGGCGCGAGCTTGCGCGCAAAGCGCAGGTTCCGCAGGTTGGTGCCTCATCCGCCGTGATTAGAGTAATTCAACCACACTTAAGAAACACCTAATTCACATATCGCCCGGGGATACTTCACCGTCGGCCCGCACCGGGCTCCTCGTTCCCGCCGCGGGCGCGGATCCGTAGGCGACCGGTGGCGCCACCAGCGGCGCCGGGGACGTATCGCCCTCGCCGTAATCGGAGAAGAACTCCGCGAGCTCCACGGACGCCTGCTCTTCGGCGGCGGCGATCACGGGGTTGTACGACGTCGTCGGCGCCGCGACGGCGTCGGGGCGGTCGACGCGCACGAGCCGCGACGCCGCGCCGGCGAGCCCGTTGAGCACGATCAGCGCGGCGGTCAAGGTCCAATTCGGTCCGCGCGGGTCCATCGACGCCACGAGCCAGGCCCGCAGGCCCTGGGAGGCCGGAATGGCGCAGAGCCCGCCCATGGTTAAGCAAGACCCGGCGACGATGCCAAAATGCTCCGCCGGAAAGAACGCGCCGACGCACGTGTACAGGTGCACGAAGCCGAGGAGGCGCGCCGGCACGAAGACCGCCACTGCGAAGACCTGCAGCCACCAGCTCCGCTGCGTCGAGAGCAGTCCCCAGACCAATTGCAGGACCGCCAGCAACGCATAGCCCCGGCCCGCGCCCTTCGCAAACCCTATGGAGTGCGCGTGCTCCGCGAAGCGCGCCGCGCCGTAGAGCGAGGGCAGGGCCATGAGGGGGAAGCCCCAGTCCAGCACGTCGCAGAGAAAACTTGTGTGGCCGTGCCAGCGCGCCTGCTCCGCGAACGTCGCCACGTAGTAGCCCTGCTGCGTGATGTTGGCCCCCACGGCCAGGGACGCGAAAAGAGCGAAGACTAATCGTCGCCAGCCGACGTGGCGCAGGGCGCCGCTCCCGGGGCGCCGCAAGGCCCTTGTCTTCGTGCGGCACGCGCAGTGCAGGATTAAGAACGCGCAGGCGGCAAAATACGAACAGTACAAGTTCACGAGCGTCGCCCCCTGCACGCCGTCGTGGACGAGGCGCAACAGGGGAAAGATCAGGGTCCCGAGCGCGAAGGCCGTCTCCATGGTCGGGGCCGCGACCACCTTTACGTCGTACGCCCGCGAGCACGGCGGTCGTATTGAGCCGCGCTCCACCTGCAGCGCCAGCCCGCCGAAGGAGAGGAGCATGCCCGACTCGACCAGGGCGAAGTACACGTACCGCAGCAGGTACTCGTCGCGGCGCCTCGTAACGACCAGGTAGAAGGCGCCCGTGGCCGCTATTAACAAAACGCTGCTCAGGAGACATAATCGCCGTAACCCGAGCGCGTCGGAGAGCGACCCGTTCACCAAAGCCATGACGTTGAGCATCGCACTGGCGAAGGTCCAGGCCCCATCAATGGCGTTGATTTGCTTGTTGCAGCGCTCGCCGTGCTCGCACTCGTCCGAAAAGAGGCCCTCGTCGAGGAACACGGTCTTGATGCCATTGAAGCCAAAACACGCGCCGCCCCAGAGGAAGCCGAGCGTCGCCATCGTGGCCAAAGAAGCGCCGGCGCCGGTCGCCTTGGCGCCGCAGCGGGCCGTCTCGGCGTCGGCCGTCGGCGAGGCTGGCGGCAGCATTGTGCTGGTGCTCCGGCGCCGTCCGGTGTCTGGGCTTTGCACCGGCGATGATTGGCGCGGCGCTTCTTGCTAATATTCCATCACGGTCGGCGAGCGCGGCTCCGGCGTGCCGTTGTTGATCGATGGAGAGCGCGGCATTGCTGTTGTGCAGCTCAATTTATGAAGTTTTGAGCAGTGTAATTCATCGGCATCGCTGCAACGATTGATTGTAATCAACTAACTGCATCAGGTGCTGTTGCGCAGCAATGCGTGCGGTTTGCGCTTAGCCGGGAGGACGATAGCTAGCCTTGGGATTTTAAGTTTTGCAGGCTATTTCTTGCGTGCGGGTCCGGCGGTCATCGCTTTTCGCCTCTCACCCATCCTGGGCTGGAGCCGGGGCCCCGGGTCACTCGAAAGAAGCTGCCGAGCTTTACTGAAAACCCGTTTTGCGGCTGAACCAAAACACCTCGTCGCGTGACCAAAATTGCCCGACGACGCAACGCCTGGTTGCCTAACTGAACGTTTAAGCGCGACAGCAGCGCCACTGATCATTTCCGAAGCAACGGCGCGTCGAGCGCACGTGCCGCCGTGACCTGCGGAAGAGGCAGGCCGCCAGCACAAAATTGCACACGCGGCGCCTCCGCGGCGCGCGCGCGTGCCGCGAAGCAGTGGCGCCACCACCGTGATCACAGCACACACATGAGCATGTCTCGCTCGGCGAAACATCCGGGCGGGGGCGTGCGGCGGACCCACGGAAACACAAAGTCGCACTTGACAATTGCCACGCGCGACACCGTTACCGCGACGCGCCATACACCCACACGGTTCTCAGAAGAACGCGTCTACGCAGGTCTTGTAATTTATAGCGGCGCGCTTAGCTTTTTTCAACCATGTCGACGGAGACGTGCCCCACCTCGGCGCCCTTCTTCGGCTTCATGGGCGTCACGAGCGCCCTCGTGTTCGCCAACATCGGCGCGGCCTACGGCACGGCCAAGTCCGGCGTCGGCATCGCGTCGATGGGCGTGATGAACCCCGGGTTGGTGATGCGGAACATCATCCCCGTGGTCATGGCCGGCGTGCTCGGCATTTATGGCCTCATCGTGGCCGTGATCCTGCAGGGGTCAATCTCGAAGCCCGAGACCGTGAACGGCGAGTTCACTACCAAGTTTTCTAGTTTCTCAGGCTACGCCTACCTGAGCGCGGGCCTCTGCTGCGGCCTCTCGGGCCTCGCGGCGGGCATGGCTATCGGCGTTGTCGGCGACGCCGGCGTCCGGGCCGTCGGCCAGCAGGAGAAGCTCTTCGTGGGCATGATCCTCATCCTCATCTTCGCCGAGGCCCTCGGGCTGTACGGGCTCATCGTGGCGCTCATCCTCTCGCAGCAGTCCGCCGAGTGCGTCGCCTAGAAGTACCCTCCCCCCGTGTTAACTTAAAAAACTTACGTCACTACACAACTCGCGGCCACGAGCAGCACGCTCGCGGCCGCGGCGTAAGTTGGGTGCCAGGAGAAGCCCACGGCGAGCGCGGCGACGCCGAGCGCGGCGACGCCGAGCGCGGCGAGTAGTCGCGCGGGCGCGCGTGACGGTGTCGCGGTGGCGGCGCGTGCTGGCTTCGTCCTCGAGTTGAGCACGTGCGACGCCGAGGAGCTGGACGACGCCGGCTTGCATGGCTGGCAAAATCCCCCTAACGTCGGCGGCGGCGGCGGCGGCACTCGGAATCGCACGCCGCAATTACATGTGCCCGTTATCAGGTAGTAGAGTTTGTGGATCGGCTTCTGGTGCTCGTCTTCCATGTCTTACGTGAGTTGTGGAATTTATGTCGACGCGTGCAGTGCGGCAAATGAGAGCTGCCGCTGGATTGGCGTTTTTTCACCGTGCAGCGCGTTGACGAGCGTTGGAATGGTTGTCGGACCGATGCTTGGATTGATGTGGTCCCTGGAACGTGTGCCTTGTGCGCAGGTAATGCCGGCCATGCCAAGTTGAGAGCCTGTGTTTTCAGTCTTCTTGCGGTTATAAATGCACGGGTTTTTCGCTCTCGAAGTATCATTAAAAACTACAAGGAACCAAAATAATACACGTCGGAAAGGCAGCAATGCGCCTGCTCGCACTGCTGCTCATGAGCACCCATGCGGAGCAAGACGACCCGCGCACGAACCCGACGCTAACCCTGTCAAACGGCGTGACCATGCCACGCGTCGGCTACGGCTGCGCCGGCAAAGCGGCCTCGAAGTACGTCGAACGCGCGCTGCGCGAGGGCGTCCGCCTCGTCGACACGGCCCAGGCCGACGAGTGGTACGACGAGGCGGGTGCCGCCGAAGGTCTGGGGGCGTCCGGCGTTGAGAGGAAAGACGTAGTGGTCGTCACGAAGCTGCACCCCAATAACCACGGCGCGGCCACGGCCAAAAAACTGATTGAGGAGTCCGCGGCCCGCTTCGGCGGGTACGTCGACGTCTTCCTGCAGCACTACCTCACGTGCTGGGACGGCCTGTGCGGCGCGGGCTGGCAAACTAGGGTCGAGGGCGACTGGCGCGACTCGTGGCGCGCCATGGAGGCGGCCTACGACGAAGGCAAGGTCCGGGCCCTCGGCGTGTCGAATGTGGGGCCCGCCGAGGTCGAGGCGCTCGTGGCATTCGCGCGCGTGAAGCCCCACGTCGTGCAGGCGTGGATGGACCCGTTCCATGCATCGGTGGCACTGCGCGCGACGTGCGCCAAGCATGATATAAAATTCATGGCCTACTCGACGCTCGGGACGCAGTGGTCCCGGAGCCCGAACTCGGTCCTTGGTTCACATGCGCTGCGGGATATTGGTGCCAAGGTCGGTGCCTCGACCGCGCAGACGGCGCTGGCGTGGGCGCTGCGGAGGCACGCCGTGGTCATCCCGCGGTCGTTCTCCATGGAGCGGATCGCGGCGAACGCGCGGCTCTATGAGGGCGGGGCTTTAGCCGTCGCGTTGGACGACGCGGCCCTTGAAACCATCGACGCCCTGGACGGCACACTGAATGAGAACGACGAGACCGTCCAAGCGGCCTTCGCGAACGAGGGCGACGAGGAGGTGTTGTTGCTGTGGCGGGGCCACGACGGCGACGTCGAGGTCGGCCGCGCGGCGCCCGGCGCGACCGTCGAGGTCGCGACGTTCCGCGGCCACGCGTTCGCGGCGAAGCTCGCGCGGCGCGGCGAGGCCTTCGCATCGTACAAAATCGGCGCAGCGCGGCGCCAGACCTTCCGCGTGCGGGACCCCGAGTTGGGGCCGGACCTCTGATTTTGCACTACCCGAGACGCCCGCGCCGCCGAGCAGGCGCCGCCACCCGGAAGTGACCTAATTATGTTGTGTTGTCCTTACTTCCCCAGCGCGGCGGTGGCCGCGATCCACTCGTCGAGCTTCGCCAGGCCCGCGCCCGACGCCAGGCCCGCCTGCGCCTTTTCCACGCCAAGGGCGACGCTGTCCGCGACGCCACTTACATACAAACCCATGCCGGCGTTGAGCGCGATCGCGTCGCGGCACGCGTCATCTTTTAAAGTTGTGGCCTCCCCAAGCGGAATGGAGGACGGGTCCGCGGCCAGGCACCGCCGCAGCGCGTTCCGGTTGAACGCGGGGCCACCACCAACTAAATCAGGCAGCGTACACCGCGGCAACCCGTAATCCAACGGCTCCAATGTCCAGGTCTTGGAGTCGTAGCCCGACGCCGTCTTCTTCAGCTCGCGCACGGTGCACGGGCCTAATGGGGACAATTCGTCCAAGCCGACACCGTGAATGACAACGGCGTGCTCGACCACTCCAATACGCTCTAACGCACCCGCCAACAACTCGACCAAATTCTCGTCGAAGACGCCGATTACGACCCGCTGGGCCCCCGCCGCATTCGTGAGGGGCCCCAATAAATTGAAGGCCGTCCGCACGCCTAAGGCTTTGCGGACGGGCGCCACGAACCGCATGGCCGGGTGGTTTTTCGGGGCATACAAGAAACCGAGGCCGACGTCGTCGATACATGTAGTGACATCTTCAAGTTCCAACTCGAGGTCCAACCCGAGCGCCTCCAGGACGTCCGCGGCGCCGCAGGCCGACGAGACGCTCCGGTTGCCGCACTTCGTCACCTTGGCCCCGCAGGCCGCCGCCAGAATCGCGGAGCACGTGGACAAGTTAATGGTACACGCGCCGTCGCCGCCCGTGCCCACGATGTCTAGCAAAGTCCCCTCCGTTTTTACGGGCACGCACGCGGCCCGCATCGCCTCCGCCGCGCCCGCGATCTCGTCCGCGGTCTCGCCCTTCTGCCTCAGACAGCAGAGCACGGCGGCGACCTCCTCCGGCGCGGCGGACCCGTCCAGGAAGGCCGAGAAGAGGCCCTGGGCGTCCTTTTGGGACAGGTCCTCGCCCTCGATGAGCTGGGAGAGGTAGGGCTTCAGCGTGGCGGCACGTACCGTCGTCGTTCGCAGGCCGTTCGTCCTGGGCACCGGCGGGCGCAGAGCGTCGGCGGTCAGCAGCGTGAGTGTGCATAGGACGGCGCGCATTGTTGCTTGCGGCTGGAGTTAGCGAACGAATCTGTGGTAGCTCACGCACCGCACCGAAAGCGTATGTTCGCCAGCGACGGTGCTCCACAGCGTTTGTTTTTGCGAAGAGAGCAAGCTAAAAATCGGGTTTTCAGCCGGAAGAGTCTCCGCTCCGTTGTAGCTATACAGCTTCCGGCGAGCCTATCAGACATGTCTCTTGCGCTTGCGGCTAGAATCTCACACCCTCCTCTCCACAGCGCCCTCTCCACAGCGCCGTTCTTTTTTGGCCAAGTGAGAGCAACGCATAAAGACGATGCTCGCCTCCACAGTTCGGGCTGCCTCGCGCGTTCACGCCGCAGCGCGCACGGCCGCCGCGGCGCGCACCTCCAGCAGCGCGGCGCGCCCCAGCAGCGTGCACAGCGCCCAGCGCTCTCGCTCCATCTTTAATGAGGCGCTCGCGATGACCCCGGAGGCGCGTGCCGGCGACCACGGCCCGCACATCTTGTTTCTGCGAGCCGCCGCGAGGCGTCTTGTCGACCCCACCGGGTTGATCTGGTCAAGTCCCGTCGCCACGCCGCACGGCGTCGTACACGTTGCGCTGGAAGGCGATCCGGAGCTGACCTCGGCCGAGGAACTGGAGCGCGCAGCGGGTGAACGAGTTGATCGGCGTCGCATCGGCTGGGAATACCGATGAATTCCATTCGGCGGCGCCTCGTTTGGCAAAGCTGGCGCTGTCCCGCACCACGGCGGGCGGCAGCCACTGCGCGCTTAGTTTAAGTTCGCACACAGAAGTGACATTACACCACAAGTCGCGACCACGCCCACACCACACCTCAGAGGAGCGCCCCCTCGCCCGGCTCCCGCGCCACGAGCCGCGCCGCCAGACCCGCGAGCGCCCCCCCGTCCGCCGGCGGCCAGACGAGGCCCCGCGCCTCCACGAACTCGCGGCTCCAGAAGCGCGACAGGTAGCGCGCGCCGCCGTCGCACAGCACCGTCACTATGGTAAGCGGGGCGTCCGTCCCTTTCCTTAACTCGGCGCCGGCCCGGAGCGCCGCGACGCAGTTCAACGCCGAGGACGACCCGAGGAAGAGGCCCTCGAAGCGCAACAAATAGTGGGCCATCACCAAGGCGTCCGCGTCCGAGACACGAATGGCATCATCAATGCGCGCCTCCCGGAAGTTCGCCGTCACCCGGTCTAACCCGATGCCGTCGGCGATCGTGTCGTACCGGTGGCGCCGCACCCGTTGCTCGGCTTGATTCGTGTCGTAGCACACGCCGTGGCGCACCTTGGCGTGCAAGGCGGACCCCTGCGGGTCCGCCAGGTAGATGCGCGCATTCGAAAACACCCGCGAGCAGCCCGCGAGCGTCCCGCCGGTGCCTGCGCCCATGACGAACGCGTCAATACGACCTAGTTCGGCTTGGATCTCTTTAGCTGTCTCCAAATGCGTGTGGAAGTTCGCGGGGTTGTCGAACTGGTCCGCGAAGATGACATGTTTACCTTTCTCTCTGAGTTCCTTCGTGAGCCGCCGCGCCACGTTCACGTAGTGCGTCGGGGAAGATATAGCGGCACTTTTAACAACGTGCACGTCGACGCCGGGGCACGCCTTGACGGCATCCCGCTTCTCGGCGGCGCAGTCGTCGGGGATCACCGCCACCAGGCGGTGGCCCGCGGCCGCCACGAGCGGCGCCAACGCTAGCGTGGTACTTCCGGACGAGCCCTCTATAATATATCCGCCGCCGCCCCGCGGCAGCGCTCCACTATCTTCCGCCCGTCGGATCATGGCCAGCGCCACTCTATCTTTTCCCGTGCCGTTCGGATTTAAATGCTCGCACTTCGCGTAGACGTCACACCCGCACAGCTTCGACAAGGAGCGGAGTTTGATCAAAGGCGTGTGGCCCACCAACTGAGCGCCGCCGCACTCTGTCCAGTCGTCCTGGTCCTCGTCGCTTTTACGGCGGCGCAGGGCGAGGGCTACCATCGCTGCGAGTGCTGCGGCCGCGGTGAGAGCGGTGCGCATCGGTGTCGACATCCCTGTCCTGTGCCGTTGCTGCGTGCCAGCGATGCGTGTGGTATCGTGTGATGCTCACAAAGCCCAAACTCGGGTAAAAAAGAAACCCGTGCGATCGGCAGCAGTCGTTTCCCGGGTATTGGCTAGTTGAAACTCACATATACGCGGCGGAATCGGGAGGAGGGGGAGCGATACGGAGGTGTTGTTGGGAGGAGCCGTGAGCGCGGCGACATGGCGCGACGGGCTCCTCGGCCCGGAATCAGCAATCTACTCACACTCCTGCTCCACGAGTGCCCCGTACCGTTAACGGTACGGGGCACACAGGTCCTAGTAGGTTTTGCGCCACTAGCCCCTAGTGTGTTTTGCGCCGCTCGCCAGAACGCTGTTCTTCGCCGCTCGCCTCTTCGCTCCACGTAAAAACGTTTCTCTCGGCCCCAGCGTTCC
>Ga0302122_10003108_pt1 | contig 10093 bp, 18 predicted proteins | sample CB21_SCM_MG_FD_203115 | JGI IMG/M metagenome (GOLD analysis project Ga0302122, IMG submission 203115) | Marine microbial communities from Western Arctic Ocean, Canada - CB21_SCM | ecosystem: Environmental > Aquatic > Marine > Oceanic | place: Canada: Western Arctic Ocean | collected 2017-09-28
TGGCGGGCTTCTCAGCCTTCTCTTCCTTAGCGGGCTTTTCAGCCTTCTTTTCCTTGGCGGGCTTCTCAGCCTTCTCTTCCTTAGCGGGCTTTTCAGCCTTCTTTTCCTTGGCGGGCTTCTCGGCTTTTGCGGGAGCCTCTTCTTTTACCGCGGGGGCGGGCTTCTCAGCAGCAGCTTCAGTAGCCTTTGCTTCGGTTGCGGGATCTTGTTTTTCTTCAGCCATGATTCAATCGGTTTGTAAAATTAGTCTTTCTTGCGCTGGGCGCCGACGGTTTTCTTTGGGCCCTTGCGGGTGCGTGCATTGGTTTGGGTGCGTTGGCCGCGGGTGGGCAGCCCGCTCTGGTGGCGTTGTCCGCGATAGCTCCGGATGCTTTTGAGGTTTTTGATGTCCTCTGAAACTTTCCGGCGCAGGTCACCCTCGACGAGAATGGGGCACAACCCCGTCTCGGAATTTTCAGCTGTGCGGGTTTGCGAGGGACGCATCTCAGTGGACTGGATAGCCTTGGCAATTTGCGCGAGCTGTTCCTCGGTGAGGGTGTGGGCGCGGACGGCGGCGTCGATGCCGGCGTTTTCCAACACCTTAGCCGACACGGCGGGGCCGATGCCGTAGATGGAGCGAAGCGCAATGTCGATGCGCTTGGCGGAGGGGATGTCGATTCCTAAAATGCGGGGCATGAGATTATCCTTGGCGCTGTTTGTGGCGCTTGTTTTTGCAGATGACACGCACGACGCCTTTCCGCCGAATGACCAGGCAGTGTTCACACATTTTTTTGACTGAGGCGCGTACCTTCATGTTGTTCCTTATTTCGTTGTTGTCTCTAAATTATTTAGTTGCACGACCCTTCCCTTGGAAAGATCGAAGGTGCTAACTTCCAGCACCACGTTGTCGCCCTCCGCCGCTTCCGCCAGCAATCCGCTGGTGGCCCGCGTGGTGTGGCCCATCATTCGGTGGCCGTTTTCCAACTCCACCCGCACCAACCGGTGCGAGAGGACTTCCACTACGCAACCGCCGACGCGGATGGCTTCAGCTCCAGGCATGTCAAAATCTCCGGCTCCCCTTCGGTCACCGCAATGGTATGCTCAAAATGAGCCGACGGACGACCGTCCCGTGTCACCACGGTCCAACCATCCGACAAAAATTTCACCTTCATGCCGCCAGCATTCACCATCGGCTCGATGGCAATCGTCATCCCCGGCCGCAGCTCGGGCGTCTCGCCGGCACTCACAAAGTTCGGGATCTGCGGTTCCTCGTGAACCGTTCGCCCCACCCCGTGCCCCACGAATTCGCGGACGATGGAAAACCCATTAGCTTCCACCCGATTTTGCACCGCGCATGAAATATCCTTCACCCGGTTTCCCGGTAACGCGTGGGAGATTCCATCATACAGGGATTGCTGAGTCACATCAATCAATTTTTGTGTCTCTTCGGAACACTCGCCAATAATGACCGTGCGGGCGGTATCGCCGATAAATCCATCCACACGCACGCCACAATCGAGGCTGACGATGTCGCCCTCTTTCACCTTTCGTTTGCTGGCGAGGCCGTGCACCACTTCGTCATTCATGGAAATGCAAATGTGGCAAGGATACTTCCGGCCGCTCACTTCGTAGCCCAAAAATGCACTCTTGGCCCCGTGGGCTTTGATGCGGCTGGCAGCGTATTCGTCAATCTCGCGGGTGGTCACGCCCGGCTTCATCCACGCAGATGCCTCCGCCAGCACGGTGCCGGCCACGCGACCCGCCTCACGCATGGCGTCCAGCTCGTCGAGTGTTTTTATCGAGATCATGGGGTTGCAAATGCTCACAGGATTAATTAAAGCGTCCGCGCACTTTCCCGGTTTTCAAAAAGCCGTCGTAATGGCGCTGGGCGAGATGACTTTCCACCTGCCGCATCGTATCGAGCATCACGCCCACCATAATCAAAACACTGGTGCCGCCAAAGAACTGGGCGACGATCATCGGGATTTTAAATTCGGTGGTCATGATGGTCGGCAAAATTGCAATGGCGACCAAAAACATTGCGCCCGCCAAAGTGAGCCGACTCATGGAGTGATGCAAAAAATCTCGCGTCGCATTGCCGGGCCGAACGCCGGGAATGTAGCCGCCGCCTTTTTTGAGATCATCAGCAATCTGCGTTTCATTAAACTGCGTGGCCACCCAGAAATAGCTGAAGAATAAAATCATCATCCCAACCATAACCAAATTCCAAACACTGCCGTATTGAAGGGCGTCGCCCATTTTTGTGATTGTATTGCCCAGGCTCAACCAAAAGCTCCCGTCATCGCCCTTGGAAGCTAACACTCGGCCCAAGGTTCCAAAAATTTGTGCCGGGAACATCATGATGGCCTGAGCAAAAATGATGGGCATCACACCCGCGTAATTGACGCGCAGCGGGAAATAGGTTGACCCGCCCTGATATTGCTTGCGGCCCACAGTGCGTTGGGCGTATTGCACCGGTATTTTCCGCATGGCTTGGGTTACGGCAATCACGGCACCTACTACCGCGAATAACAACCCAATCAATAGTACGCCCTTGAACGGATGCGCGCCACTGCTGGCGAACATCTCATAAAACTCGTATGCCGCACGGTCGATGCGGGAGATGATGCCCACGGTGATGACCAGTGAAATGCCGTTACCAATGCCGCGCTCGGTGATTTGTTCACCCAACCACATGAGAATCACAGTGCCCGTGGTGAGCAGTAAAGTGGTGCGCAGATGATACCACCAGTCTGACGCGCCAATCACCAGGCTTTGATTTTTCAAACTTTCAAAGCCGGGAATGTTTCCCGGATTTTCCCAGCCCAGACTCATCACGAAACCCTGCCCGAGGCAAAGCAGCACGGTGAGATAGCGGCCGTACTTGATGATTTGTGTGCGGCCACCCTCTTCGCGGGAAAGTTTGCTAAGCGAGGGAACCACGGCGGTCATTAGCTGAATAATAATCGTGGCACTAATATAGGGCATGATGCCCAGCGACCCGAGCGCGCATTGCTCCATCGCGCCTCCGGTGAACATGCTGTACATGCCCAGCAGGGAAGTGCCGCCGCCTTCGGAAGCTTTGTTTGCCAATTCAGCAAAAGTTCTTGCCAACAACGCCCCGTCCAATTGGGGCACGGGAACCAAGGCGATCAACCGACACACCAACAGCAATAGCAACGTGAATACAATTCGACTCCGGAGTTCCGGAATCTTAAAGCAATTACTGAGGGTTTGGAAATACCGAGCGAACATCAGGCGTGATTATTCTTCCGCTGCCGGTTGTTCCGCTGGGGTTTCTGCATCCGGTTGAGAAGCCGCGATGAGCGCGGTGCAGCTGCCGCCCGCCGCTTCGATTGCGGCTTTGGCTTTGGCGCTGAATTTGTGCGCGGTCACGAAAAGTTTTTTCTTCAACTCACCCGTGCCCAAAATTTTCACCTTCACGTTGCCTTTGCCGTTGGCCAGGCCCTTGGCGGTGATGGCCGCCACGTCCACCGTAGCACCTTCGTCAAAATGCGTTTCGAGGGCTTCCAAGTTCACCGCCAAATAATCGATACGATGAACGAAATTATTGAACCCGCGCTTGGGCAGGCGGCGGATGTACGGCATCTGGCCGCCCTCAAAAGTGGCGCGGGTGCTGCTGCCGGTGCGTGAGTTTTGGCCCTTGTGGCCTCGGGTGCTGGTTTTGCCCCGGCCGCTGCCGGGACCACGTCCCACTCGCTTGCGGCGGGTCTTGGCTCCGGGTCGGGGTTTAAGGTCGTGCAATCGCATGATAAATTTCTCCTAAATTAGTCTAATGATTTGCCGCGCGCTTTATACACGTCTTCGCGCAGACGCAGGCTTTGCAATGCCTGCAAAGTCGCCTTGGCCACGTTGGCGGGGTTGTTGGAGCCGAGTGATTTGCTGAGCACATCGCGCACACCGGCGCTCTCGAGCACGGCGCGAACGGTTTTGCCGGCGATGATACCGGTGCCCGGCGAGGCGGGACGCAGCAACACGCGCGCGCCATCATAAACCGAATACACCTCGTGCGGCAGCGTAGCGCCGTTGAGGGAAACTTTCACCATCTCGCGGCGGGCATCCTCGTTGCCTTTTTGAATGGCGGTGATTACTTCGCGGGCTTTACCGATGCCGACGCCCACACCACCTTTTCGGTTGCCGGTGACGACCAACGCGCTAAAGCCAAAACGCCGACCGCCCTTCACCACTTTGCTGGAGCGATTGATGAACACCACTTTCTCGGTAAGCACGTTCCCTTCGGAATCAGTAACCACGGCCGGTGCGCGGCGTTCGCGCGGGCCGCCGCGACGATTGCCGCCACGACCTCCGGGGCCGCCAGGACCACGTCCACCTCCACCGCCGCCACCGCCACGATTGCCACCGCCGGCTCCACGGGGGCCACGATTATTTTGCCGCGCGGGCGCGGTTGCTGGGGTCGCCGCCACAGGGGCGGCTACAGCTGCGGGTGCAGCTGCTGCGGGTGTCTCGGATGGGGTTGTTGTTTCCTCTGCCACGTTGATGGTCGTTTGTTTCAGGTTAAATTATTATTCGGCGGCGGCGGCTTTTTCACCATTTTTGGCAGGCTCAGCTTTTTTAGTTTCCGCAGCTGGCTCGGTCACTTCAGCCTTCTTTTCTTTCTTAGCTTTCTTTTCCTTCTTCGGCTTTTGGGCCTTCTCTTCCTTGGCGGCTTTTTTGAGCTCAGATTTTTTCTTCTTTTCTAAATCGAGACCAAAATCCAATCCGGCACGTGTGGCGGCGTGGGCGAAGATGTCAATTTTTCCATCCTGCACGTAACGCGCACCGCACCGGTCAAAAATCACTTTGCTGATGCCGGCGGTCTTGGCGGCTTCGCCGGCGGCTTGGCCCAGCACTTCAGCGCCGGCTTTGTTGGCGGCGAGTGTTTCGCGGCCGGTCTGCGCCTTGTGGCGGGTGGAGGCGGAGGCCAGCGTGCAGCCTTCGTCGTCGTTGATGAACTGCACGTAAATGTTCCGCTCGGTAAAGCGGACGGCCATGCGCGGACGCTCGGCGGTGCCGTGGAGTTTCTTGCGAATCCGCCAGCGGCGGCGTTGTACGATCTTGCGTTTCTGTTCGGGTCTCATCGGAAATTTTCCTTATTGGACTTGTTTGCCTTGTTTGCGGATGACGTGCTCGTCGCTGTAACGCACGCCTTTGCCCTTGTAAGGCTCCACCGGATAGTAGCTGCGCACTTCGGCGGCCACTTTTCCGACGACGGCTTTGTCGGCGCCTTCGATGGTGACGTTGGTGCTGTTTTCCACAGTGACGGTGATGCCCTGCGGGATTTCGTGGTTGATGTCGTGCGAGAAGCCGAGCAACAGGTTGAGCTTCTGCCCCTGCACGGCGGCCTTGAAACCGACGCCGTGGATTTCGAGTTTTTTGACAAACCCTTTATCCACGCCCACCACCATATTGTTGATGAGACTGCGCGCAAGGCCGTGCATAGCCTTGGACCGATTCTCGTCGTTCTCGCGGGTGACGATAATTTTATCGTCCTCCAGTTTGGCTTCGGTGCGCTCGGGGAGGTCCAGTTTCAGGCTACCCTTGGGGCCTTCCACAGAAATCGTGCGGCCGGTGAGATTTACCTTCACGTTGCTCGGCACGGGCACGGGCATTTTACCAATTCTTGACATCGTTTTTTCCTTAAAAAGTTCCTTTAAAATTTTTACCAAACATGAGCAAGCACCTCGCCGCCCACTTTCTTTTCCCGCGCACTAGCGCCGCTCATCACGCCTTGCGACGTGGAAACAATCGCCACGCCCAAGCCGCCAAGCACCCGCGGCATTTCGCCGGCACCCACGTACTTGCGCAGGCCGGGCTTGCTGATTTTTTTAATACCCTCAATCACGCCCTTGCGGTCGTTGTATTTCAAGCCCACCTCGAGGCGCTTGATGACGCCTGTGCCGGTGACTTGATAGCTCGTGATGTAGCCTTCTTCCTTGAGGATTTGGGCCACATTTTCCTTGAGCTTGGAATAGGGTACGGAGCAATCCGGATTGGTCGCCATATTGGCGTTCCGAATACTAGTGAGCATGTCTGCGACGGGATCCATTTTATTAAATTATTACCAACTGGCTTTGGTGACGCCCGGGATCATCCCGCTTAACGCCGCCTCACGAAAGGCGATGCGGCTCAGGCCAAACTTACGAAGGAAGCCGTGCCGGCGTCCGGTGACGTTGCAGCGATTCACCACCCGCACGGGGGAGGCGTTGCGCGGCAGGAGCGCGAGCCCGGCGTAATCGCCCGCAGCTTTCAGCTCAGCGCGCCGTTCGGCGTACTTCACCACCGTGCGCTCTTTGCGCTGGTTCCGTTCAATCCATGATTTCTTAGCCATATTAAATTTTCCTGTTCAACTATTCCTTATCTTCACTGGCGGCCTCCGGGGCGTCCAAAATCTTGATGTCCCGCTCGCCCAGCGGCTTGAGCACGTGCGTTTCCATATCCGCCTCGCTCAATTTATCGGTCAGGCACTTCATAAGATTACCTTCGTAAAAATCAGAGTGCCGCGCTGAAAACGCAGACGCCGCTGCATCCCATTCCTCGAGACTTTGAATTTGATAAACGGCATCCGTGATGCGTCCCGGATCAGTGCCCTCACCCTCGCAAGAAGCGGCGATGCGGTCGGCCACGTCTTCCACTTTGGAAATCTCCAGAATCTCGATACCCTTGCCGCGCAGCGGATCCACCACAAAACGCGATAACTCCTTGCCGTTCAATTTCTCATTCAGGCATTTCATGAGGTCGCCCTCGCAATAATCAGAATGCCGCTCCGCGAATGCGGCCACCACGGCGTCCCATTCCTTGCGGTTACTCAGCTGGAACAGAGCGTTCCGAATGCCTTCCTCGTCGGTGCCCGATCCCTCGCAGGCAGTGAAAATAAGCTCGGCCACTTCGTCGGTCTTGGAAAGTTCTTCTGCAGGTCCGGCGGCGCCCACGGCTTTTTTGCCCGCGAAGGGCATACCCATGCGGGTGAGTAAATCCAGCGCCTCTTCGTTGGTGCCGGCACTGGTCACGATGGTCACGTCCATGCCCTGAGTGCGCTTCACTCTGTCCATTTCGATTTCCGGGAAAATGGATTGCTCGGTAATGCCCATCGAGTAATTGCCCTGGCCGTCGAAGGATTTCGGGTTGATGCCGCGGAAGTCACGGATGCGCGGCAGCGCAGCAGCGGTGAGGCGATCGAGAAACTCGTACATCACCTCGCGACGCAGCGTGACGTGGCAGCCAATGGGCATGCCCTCGCGCAGCTTGAAATTCGACACGCTCTTGCGGGCGAGGTTCACTACCGGTTTGCGGCCGGTGATGGTTTTCATGTCGTTCATCGCATCTTCCAACGCGGATTTCTCCAGCGTGGCGTCGAGGCCCATGTGCACGATGATTTTCTCAATGCACGGCACTTGATGCAGATTGGTGTAATCCCGATCCTTCTTCAGGGCCGGCTTCACCTCGTCGTGATATTTGCTGTAAAGTCTGGGTTTCATTTTAACTGCCTTTAACTGGCTGGCGAGCGTTCCAACGGTCGAGCTTCATCACATTGGAAATATGAATGGTCGGGTTCAAGTGCAGCCGCGTGCCATTCGGAAATTCAGTGCTGCGTTTTTGGTGCTTCACGATCATGTCTTCCTCAGCGAGTCCCTCGATCTCCACTTCCACGCGGTCATTTTCCGCGAGGATGCGTATGACTTTGCCTTCGGAATCGCGGTGTTGACCGGTGAGGATGCGCACTTTGTCATCGCGCCGCACGCGGTTTTGCTTTTTCTTGCCTTGAGTTTTTTCAGCCATTACAGGACCTCCGGTGCCAGGGAAATAATTTTCATGAACTTCTTTTCGCGCAACTCGCGGGCCACGGGGCCAAAGATACGGGTGCCGCGCGGGTTTTTGTCGGCGTCAATGATGACCACCGCGTTGTTATCAAATCGCAGGTACGAGCCATCGCTGCGACGAATGGCTTTCTTGGTGCGAACGATGACGGCGTCGACCACCTCGCTCTTCTTCACGGCACCATCGGGCGCGGCCTCTTTGATGTGGGCCTTTACGATGTCGCCGATCTCGCCGTAGCTCTTGCTCTCGCCGATCACGCCGATGATGGCGGCACGCTTTGCGCCGCTGTTGTCGGCCACTTCACATACTGAACAAAGTTGTAACATAGTTCTTTCCTCGTGCTATCGAATGACTTCCACCAACTCCCAGCGTTTCAGCTTGCTGATGGGGCGGGTTTCGCGGATGCGCACGTGATTGCCCGGCTGAGCAACGCTCTCGGCATCGTGCACGTAATATTTCTTAAACTTGGTGATTACTTTTTTGTACAGCGGATGTTTAATGCGGCGCTTCACGCGCACCACGATGGTTTGGGTCATCTTGTTTGAGATGACTTCGCCGCTGCGTTCTTTGCGATGTTTTTCTTGGGTTTCGCTCATGGATTAAATTAGTTGGCGGCAACAACCGCAGCCTCAGCTTGTTTGCGAAGCAACGTGAGTCGCGTCTCGAGCCGTGCGATTTGTTTGCGCAGTAATGGAATGCGATGGGGCTTCTCCAGTCCGCCGCCCTTTAACAGGGTGAGGCTGAACAGCTCCTGCTTGGTCAGCAGCACTTGCTCGCGCAATTCGGCGGCGGGCATTTCGTTAATTTCTTCTTTCTTCTTCATCAGCGTTAGAGTCGAGTCACAAATCGGGTTGGGATGGGCAGCTTAGCTGCGGCGAGGCGCATGGCGTCGCGGGCAATGCTTTCGCTCACGCCGCCGACTTCAAAGAGCATATTCGCCGGACGCACCACGGCGACCCAGCCTTCGACGTTAGCTTTGCCTTTACCCATCCGCACTTCCAACGGTTTCTTGGTGTAAGATTTTTGCGGGAACACGCGGATCCAAACCTTGCCGCGCCGTTTCATTTTGCGGGTAATGGTTTGGCGGCAGGCTTCGATTTGCTGGGTGGTGAGCCAGCAACGGTCGAGCGCTTGCAGGCCGAATTCGCCGAAGGAGACATTGTTGCCCTTCCACGCAATGCCGGCACGACTGCCGCGGTGCATTTTGCGGTACTTAACTCGGGCTGGAATTGTGGCGGCCATTTAAATTCTTTTTTGTTTAATTTATTATTGTTTGCCCTTGGGGGCGCCGGTCTCGATAACTTCTTCTTCGCTGGATTTTCCGGGGGAATCTTCGCCCTTACAAATCCAGCATTTGATGCCAAGCAAACCGGCTTTGGTTTTGGCTTCGGTGAAACCGTAATCAATCGTCGCGCGCAGTGTGTGCAACGGCACGCGGCCCTCAAGGTATTGCTCCACACGGGCGATCTCGGATCCGCCCAGTCGTCCGGCGCAACGGATACGAATGCCTTCGGCGCCACAATCCATTGCCGTTTGCACCGCGCGCTTCATCGCGCGGCGATAGGCGATGCGGCGCTCCAGCTGCATCTTCACATTCTCGGCAACGAGTTGGGCGTCGGTTTCGGGTTGCCGGATTTCCTGGATGTCCACGTACACTTCCTTATTGGTCATGCGCGCGAGCTCTTCCTTGATAATATCAATCTCCGCGCCACGGCGGCCAATGACCACGCCGGGTCGGGCGGTGAGAATTTTGATGCGCACGCGTTGGGCGGCGCGCTCGATGAGAATTTTGGTGACCGCAGCGTTCTCGAGCTTGCCGTAAAGCAAACCACGAATCGCGCGATCCTCGGCCATAAAGGCGGCGAAGTTTTTCTTGTCGGAATACCACTTCGATGCCCAGTCCTTGGTGACTGCGGTGCGAAGCCCGATTGGATTGGTTTTTTGTCCCATGTTACTCGTCGTCAGAAAGAGTGATGCGGATGTGCGTGCAGCGCTTGAGAATAACCGAGCCGCCGCCTCGGGCGCGGGTCATCCAACGGCGCAACGGCGTGGCCGAGGTGGCCATCGCGTTTTTGATGCGCAGTTTGCTGGTGTCCACCTTGCCGCCGTTGTCGAGGAAGGCCTCAAGCTTGGCGAGCTTGGCTTTCAAATGGCGGTGCTTGCGTTGGATGATTCCGTTTTCATCCGAGTGATTTTCAATGTCCTGCTTAAGCTTGACCACTTTTTCCTGCACCTCGGTGTTGTCCCATTCCGCACCGATATGCTCGGCATTGTGCAG
>Ga0302122_10003109_pt1 | contig 10091 bp, 9 predicted proteins | sample CB21_SCM_MG_FD_203115 | JGI IMG/M metagenome (GOLD analysis project Ga0302122, IMG submission 203115) | Marine microbial communities from Western Arctic Ocean, Canada - CB21_SCM | ecosystem: Environmental > Aquatic > Marine > Oceanic | place: Canada: Western Arctic Ocean | collected 2017-09-28
CGATTTATCGAAACTCCAATTCGAAGAGCACTATACAGAAGAGTACAGAACTAGAGTTTCGACTGATTCTATAGCACCATTTTATTTTCCCGGCAGGGTTTCTTTCCCTACCGTTTTGCCAATCATCATTTCGGTGATCAAAAGTCATAATTTGACAAAATTGTGTAAGTAATAACGGGTTTTGCAACTAGTTTAAGCCTAAGTGAGATTCGCGTGCTCAGAATTGCTGTAATTTTTCAAATTCCGAGCTTTCAAAACGTCTTGTATGTCGCAGTTTTAACGAGTAGGGAGTTACCTTGGAGTGCGGGCTTAGGCTATATAATTCGGTGGGTTTGGCTTGACAGTCCAGAGACTAGATGCTTATATCGTTGATCCTTATGGGACAGTAATTCTAATTAAAAGAAAAAAGGTAGAACTATGAAGATTCAATGGCTGCTCATCGCAATCGCAGTGCTCTTTGTAGGTTGTTCCCCGTCTGAAACAACCAACACTCAAGCACCACAAGTCGTAGAAGCTGCAGAAGCAGTTGGAAGCGATATTCCTCGAGGACCAAATGGTAAACCAGATTTAAATGGCATTTGGCAGGTCCTCATGAATGCCAACGATAATCTAGAAGCTGCACCACCGAAGGCAGCCTACCACTTAGTACCTGGGGATTTTGTTCCTGTTCCAGCTCCAGAAATTGTAGCTATGGGCGCTGCGGGCGCAGTACCTGCAAGCTTTGGCGTAGTTGAGGGTGGCACGATTCCTTACAAGCCAGAAGCTCTCGCTAAGCGTGAAGAGAACCGATCAGACTGGCTTGCGAACGATCCGGAAGTTAAGTGCTACATGCCTGGCGTGCCTCGCGCTACTTACATGCCGCATCCCTTCCAAATTTTCCAAAGCGAAAGCGCATTTTTCATTGCTTACTCTTTTGCTGGTGCTGTGAGGAACGTATTCCTTGAAGACCCAGGCCCAGCGCCGTTGGATTCCTGGATGGGCCAATCTTGGGGCTATTGGGAAGGTGATGTTTGGGTAGTCGAAGCTTCGGGCCTTGATGACCGTACTTGGTTTGACCGTGCTGGCAACCATCACACTTATCAGCTTAAAGTCACCGAGCGTTATGAACTGGTAAGCGAAAACGTCATCATGTACTCAGCTACCATGGAAGATCCAGATGTTTATGAGCGTCCCTGGACTATCAGTATGCCTATTTATAGACGCCTTGAAGCTGGCTACGAACTTCCGCAGTTCAAGTGTGTAGAGTTTGTGGAAGAGTTAATGTATGGCCGATATCGTAAGGGTAGAGAGTCTGAATTAGGCTTCTAGACCAATTTGATGGCAAAAAGGGCTCGATTTAACGTTTTTCTGCTTGGAAAACCTTTGAGCCCTTGTATAAAATGAAGGTAATGATCGCTTATATAAATTTTGTAGCGTTCTGAGTGCAGATAGATGTGCTATGATCTATTTTAGGGTGCTCTGAGCATTTAAAGCTAAACATGGGGTGTAACTATATGAAAACTAAATTATTGGCTTTGGCAGCTGTAACCGCTATCGGTATTGTCGCAATCAAGCCTGCTGCAGTAGCGCATCACGCGTTCTCTGCTGAATTTGATGCGAATCTTCCAGTGCGATTAGGTGGTCCAATTACTCGTGTTGAGTGGATTAACCCTCACACTTGGATTCACTTGGATAACAACGATCCAGAATCTACTAAAGACCCAGGCCCTTGGATGGTAGAGGGCGGAACTCCCAATACGCTTTTGCGTCGTGGAATCAACCGTAACTCTTTGCCTCTAGGTGAAGATATCATTGTAACTGGCTACCAGTCTAAAGATCGACTTTGTGAGCCAACTTGCCGTGCAAACGGCCGTGACATCACATTCCCTGATGGTCGCAAATTATTCATGGGCTCATCCGGTACTGGAGCACCTCGTGATGGTTCTGACGGCACTGAACCAGGGAACTAGGATCAGCTAGAATGCTAGAATTAAAAAGCCCGCTGATAGCGGGCTTTTTTTGTACGCAATTTATATCTAGGGTTACTAGCTAATATTCAGTAATTGGTATTATTGGTCGCTCATAGTCGCCACCATCCCTGAATACTGTAGAAGTCTGATAAAAGCCCGAGCTGTAGAGTTCAATTACAACAGTATTGAGACTGCGGTTTTCCCAAAACCAACCATGGATACCGGCGAAAGGGGCGTGAAAGGAGCCCATGCGGCTATTGCCTTCACCTTGTTCATAGCTTTCTGCGTATTCCTCCCCTAGGCCAGCTGGTTCTGCATGCATATCATAGTACAACTCGCCATCGGCTACCCAGCTGAAGATCATTGAAGCATCGAGATCCATCAGATATTTGTACTCAACTGATTGGAATGGTTCGAGGATAAATTCAACATAGTCACTACGGTGTACTTCTAATTGCTCTTCAAATGGGTTTTCATCGAGTCCCAGTGCATTTAGTCCCAATAGCTCTCCAGTACCAAGTGGGTCTCTGCCGAATTCTGCAGGAAGAATTGCGGTGAATAGCACCATCACTGCAACTATCAGCGCAATGGCTGAAGCAATGAGAATATTTTTCGAAGAGGGTGGTTTGGCGTTTTCTTCTTCAGCCACAATCTAACTCCTGAATCTGGGATAAATAATAATTAAAATTGAATCACTAACTTGCATTTAAAACGGAGATTGCAAGAGATACGCACTCATTTGATATCCCGCCAGCATGAAACCGCCTGCCATCAATGCTGTATTGGTTGCGAAAGAGTGACGCAGATAGCTGCGGCTTGTGCGCCACAGACTCAATACAATAAATACAAATGATAACGCCAGAATTTGGCCGATCTCGACGCCAATATTAAAGCTAATGATATTGGTAACCAGACCGTTGTCTGAGAGGTCAAATTCCTGCAGTTTCGTCGCTAGGCCCAGGCCATGAAATAGACCAAATACGAATACAGCAATTTTAGTATTTGGCTGGAATTTCACTACATATTTGAAGCCATCGATGTTTTCGAATGCCTTGTAAACAATCGATAAACCAATGATAGCGTCAATTAAGTAAGCGTTAACCTGCAAGTCGGCCAGAACACCTAGCAGCAAAGTTATACTATGGCCTACAGCAAACAATGTTACATATTGGATAACGTGTTTTGGGCGGTAGAGGAAGAAGATAACACCAACTAGAAACAACAGATGATCGTAGCCGGAGACCATATGTTTGGCCCCAAGGTACATGAAGGGGAAAATAGCTGGACCGTCAATTGCTTCGACGAAACTAGCGTCGCTGCCTTCGATGGTATGACCGAATGCGCTTATGGAAACCAAACTTCCGAGAAGAAATAAAAGCCCAGCGAGTAGTTTCTTGAATAAAGGTCGCCTAACTAGCATTGTTCTTAGTCAGCTTCTTCGTCTACAAATCGACTATTGATATCAGGGTTATAGGCTTGGTGACAAGCAGTGCAGACGCTATAAAGTTGGGCGCCTGCTTGGAAAAAGTCTTCTTTGTTCTGCGCAGCGGCAGCTTCCATAGCCAAGATTCCGGCAGCACTTAATCCTTCTGAGTATATCTGCCAGGCATCGTTGTCTTCGGAACGGCCTGGTAAGGCGAGCATATTACCAGCTTCCACTACGATTGCAGCTTGTGCTCGGACATAGGCCCAACCATCATCAGTGGTGGGGTAAAGTTCCTCATATCCAGAAGCATCTACTACCCAGCCACCTGAATCCCACAAAATATCTGATGCGGGTTCCAGTACGAGTGCCATGAGTTCTTGCATATCAATGCTGGTGTTGTAACTAACTTCGCTTGTATCGCTATCGTCAAGTGGCTCCGAACAGGCGGCCAATCCTAAGGAAAGTAGAGCCACTATTGCTTTGAAAGAATGAGATTTTAATCGTTTCATGGGTATTCCTGCCTAGCTCCAATTGCTTATATTCGTACTTCAAGTACTCAGGATTAAGCTGTTATCATGCCTTAAATGTCTTAGGCACCCTAGATGGGATTAAAGTCTGCACTAAAATGCAGGTTTAATCTACTCTAAGGCATTGTTCTAACTGCAAACTTACAGACTAACTTAGGGCAACTGCTGGAGCTGATTGTAGTGATGCCCCTGGTAACAATGGTCGCCAACGAAACTAGATAGGCAATTTCATGGGTCCAATTTCTAAGAAGCTTACTTCTGCATTCAGCGCAGTTATTTTGGTATTCGTGTTTTACAGTGCCCCAGCTACTGCCGAGATCTTATCTCAGGCGACTCCTGACGGGGGCATTCAGCCTCGGTTGGTAATTGATAGCAGCGGTGGTATTCACCTATTGTATTTCAAGAAAAGAATAAACCGACCCTCAGCTCGTGAGGGAAATCTTTATTACCGACAGTATGATATTGAAAATAGAAAATTTGGCTTGCCGGTAAAGGTTTCTAGTGAAGCCTTTAATATGCAAACATTTTCAATTGCTCGAGCATCCATCGCAGTTGATGGCAGCGGTCGTGCTCATGTTATTTGGTACAAACCCAGAGAAGGAAAGTATCTCTATAGTCGTTCTAATCCAGAGCGCAGCCAATTCGAAGTACAAAAATCCATGGTGTCGGAATACGCAGTTGGTATAGATGCTGGAGCAGATATTGCGGCGAGTCAGAATCATGTGGCCATCGTATGGGGAGCTGGAGATCTAAGTAGAGAACAAGAGCGTAACGTGTTTGCTAGATTATCTAATGACTTCGGCGAAAATTTTAATGCCGAACTATCCATGGGCAATGAAGACCTTGGTGCCTGTGCATGTTGTTCACTAGCAGTTGAATATTTCGAAAGCGACAAAATGATTATCGCTTATCGATCCGCCATAGATGGATTGGGTCGGCATATGCAAATACTAAAATTAAATGGAGTCGATGAAGGAATCTCCGACGCCTCCTACGGGCCAGTTTATGAACTTCAGCAGTGGGAGATGTCTTCCTGTCCATTGAGCACCAATGATATTGTGGTGGATAACGCGCAACAAGATTGGTTAGTTTTTGAAACTGCGAGTCGAATTGTGCAGTTGAATATTTCCGGGGAAGCTCCAGCCTTAGCAGTTGGAGAACCATTCACCAGAACTCGTCAAAAAAACCCAACTATTGCCTTTAATGATAACAATGAGAAATTGATTGCTTGGGGTGAAGCAATTGCCCACAGTCGTGGTGGTCGTCTAAATTTTCGATTGTATGATAGTCAGGGGAAGCAATTAGGCTCTGAGCCACTGGATGAAATAGAGATTCCGAAATATAGCTTTCCTGCCGCAGCTGGCTTGACCAACGGTGATTTTCTTTTGCTTTATTAGACTTGATGGTAAGTACTTGCTCAACATGAATTGCCGTTGAGAACTATCCAATTAGATTACTGTTGATTGCGGATTTTCTGTCGAATTAATTCATTCTGCAAGTTATCAAATTGACGTTGCGTTTCTTGTGACCGTGTCGACTGTTGTTGTTGTACCGAATTGCGCAGAGCTCTCCGTTCTTGATTTGATACTGAATTGAATTCCAACTCAGTTAACCGCTGGCGGACTGTCGAACCTGCTCGCTGATTGCGAATTTGTCCGTCTTGTAGCAAAGCAAAAGTGTCGACTACAAATTGAGTGCGTTTCTGTAGTGCATTTTCTCCACAATTAAATTCAATACCAATCAACAACCGCAAAAACATAGCATCTTCTTCGCTAGTGGTTTCATTGTCAGTAGAACTATTCGCAGAACCTGCCTGGGTCGCTGTGACATAATCATCTCTCCAGGATTTTAATTCACTGCAATTACTCAAATAATTGGCCAATAGCTCTCCATCTATCGCGGCAAGAAAATCGTCGCAGGTTTGTTTGGCTTCGCTAGTAGCTGAGGAATTCAAGCCGCTTTGACAAGATTGGGCGGATGAATCCAATGTTTTTAACGCTGTAGCGCTAGCATCAAGGCGTTCTTGTAGTGAGATTTCTTGGGCGAAAGTTGAATTTAGCAAAAATAGCAGACAGGTGAATGCCTGAATTATGCAACTTACTAGTTTGATCTTTTTAGTCGTAAATCTCAAAGCGTTTATCCCATTTCTTGAAGCGTTTTTTACAATATTTTTCAAGTTTCTTATGGGTAGAAAAGAAAAGTTCGCTAGCTTCTGCGATTGATTCATCAAATTCACAGAAATCGTTATCGTATTCTCTGCATACCCATGGTCGAGTTTCGTAAATTCCACAAACGCCGCCCTCTAATAAATGGTTGCAGCGAGTCTCTACATGCAAGAACCAGCCGTCAGAGTCTTTAAAGATATTAATACCTTCATGGGAAACCTGCCAGAGCAAATGGTCAAAATCTTCCTTGGTTTTGGGCGTAGGGATTTTTTGGTTAATGGATACACAACAGATTGATTTCTTGCATTTAGAACATTTCTTATCAATTTTAATTTTGCCAGCTTTTTGGACATCGACTAGCTTAATCGAATTCTTAGCATTCATATCCCTTTCACTTCCTTCCCTTACAATCGTATTATTAGCTCTTGGATTTTCTATCCAAGTAACGGAGTGTTTTAATCATTCTAACACTCCTCTGGGAAGAAGTTGAAAGGCTTGTTATAAAACTTCGTTTAGAGAAGTAGGCTTTACAATTCTGCCCGCAATCCTCAAAATGATAGTGACTTGATGTTGGTACCGCTAAATGTAGTTATGTGACGATGTATACTACATCGCAGAATTCAGTTTCAATACTTTCAAATCTCAATGCAATTAATATCATTGTTAATCAATGATGCTATAGGCCGGATAAATCTAGTGAAACCTATCAATTTCTTTAATAAACGTCTCAGCTTATACGTGCTTTATGGCCTGTGTGTGGTTCTACTATTTTCTTGCTCTGCAAAAGAAACTATATCTACAGCGGGCTCGACGGAACAAACTCGAACCGACGCGCAAATTAGTTTGCAAACACTCTCTACTAAACCGTGGTTAGTTAGTGGTGGGGATGTATTAATAGAGCTGACTCTTGATAAAGGAATTTCTGTACAGGATGTTGTGTTAGCTCTGGATGGTATCGAGCAAACCAGTTTATTAAATCAGGTGGCTCCAAGTCGTTTCCAAGCGGTGATTCGCGATTTGCCAGAGGGCGACAGTGTATTCACGGCTGGGGTGGCCGGGCAGGAATCGGCAGCGTCATTAATATTGAGTAACTACCCAATATCTGGACCGGTTATTTCTGGCCCTCATGAAACGCCGTTTCAATGTCAGACTGAAGAATTTGAATTAGTAAGTGGAGAACTACTAGGTCCCGCGATTGATTCCGACTGTTCGATTCCTACGCGGATTGATTATGTTTACTGGTCGGCGAAAGATGAAATATTCAAACCACTAAATCGTTTTCTGACGATAAATAATCCAGAGGACATGGCTGAGATAGTTAATTTTAAAGGTGAGTCTATCCCTTATATCGTGCGAGTAGAAACTGGCACAGTGAATCGCGCGATTTATGAAATTGCGATGTTGCATGACAGTGCCGATGGTGGGCTAAATCCTTGGAATTCTAGTAAAGATTGGAATGGTAAACTAGTTTATACACATGGCGGAGGTTGTCGCGGTGGTTGGTATCAACAGGGCAGCAATACCGGTGGAGTTATGCGCCATGGATTATTCGAGCAAGGCTATGCTGTAACTTCTTCGACGCTCAATGTTTTCGGCCAAAATTGCAATGACCTGTTAGCTTCAGAAACACATATTATGGTGAAAGAACGCTTTATAGAAAATTATGGTGTGCCGGAATACACCATTGCTACGGGTTCTTCAGGGGGCTCTTATCAGTCTCATCAAACCGCTGATAATTACCCAGGCGTATTTGATGGCATTATCGTCGGGTCCAGCTTTCCCGATGTCACCAGTGCGACGATCTTTACTGTAGCCGATGCCCGATTGCTGAATTACTATTTTACGGAAACCAATGGAGAAGATTTCACTATAGACCAGCAGCGTGCGATTTCCGGATTTGGCTCATGGGCAAGCATCTCAAATTTAGCGCGAGGCGCTGCTCGCCTTGATCCTATTTATTTACTAGAAACTCCCCCTGAAGAGCAAGGCGGCGAAGTTAGCATTAATTCTTTAGTGTCAGCGCTTTACAACGATTTAAGCCAGAGTGGTATTCGAGCGACAGTTTATGATCACACAGTAAATGTCTATGGAGTAGTGGAAGAGCAATCAGAAGCACAGCGTCCCTTAGACAATGTTGGCGTTCAATATGGGTTGTCTGCGCTTAATGATGGCATCATCACTGTGAATCAATTTTTAAAACTTAATTCCGGAATAGGTGGATTTGATCGAGATATGAATCATGTGCCTCAACGTCATCGAGCAGATCCTGATGCCAGAGAGAAAGCTTTGGAGTCCGGACGTATACTTTTCGGCGGAGCAGGCTTGGCAAGTACTCCTATCATCGATTACCGCAGTTATAGAGATCATGTGGAAAATGGTGATATTCATATGATTGTTCATCAATTTTCAACTCGTCAGCGTTTGTTGGCGGCTAATGGCCATTCGGATAACCATGTAATGCAGGTCGGTGGGCTATGGGGCTTTAGCGAAGACAGCCCCGATCTTGGTAACTTATTTAGGCAAATGGATAGCTGGTTGATGGCTATCGCGAATGATGAGGAAGAGTCTGATCGAGCTACTAAAGTGGTTATTAATAAACCCATTTCTTTAGTTGATGCCTGTTGGGATAATAATGGTGATCAACGCCTAAAGATTGAACAGGACCAAATTTTTGATGGAAGCAATGAGTGCAGCCAACTCTACCCGGCGTATCCAACGCCAAGGCACGTTGCAGGAGGCCCGCTGGCGAATAATATCGTTAGCTGCAATCTTCGAGGGGCCAACCCTTCAGACTACGCATTAAGTTTTGATCGCCAGCAATTCGCCGAGTTGAATCGAATATTTCCGGATGGAGTTTGTGACTGGGCTAGAGGTGATATTTCCGGTGCAGTGCATCAAGGAACCTGGGCATCATTCGGTCCTTCACCAGTCAACAAATTGTATTAAAGTTTGCAAGCAACCGCGGCTTACTGTTGAGAACTTGAAATTAGCCTTCTCGGAGCAAAGCATCAACACCATTCGTGATATTAGTTTCTCTCGCAATGATAGTTATCATACCTATCGCGACACATGATCTTGCTCGTGTTGTGTGTCAAGCATGTCTTTATTGTCGTTGCTCATAGTGCTTCCTTCCATATGCGCGTGACCTTACATGAGTGTACTGAATAATAAAACAGGCCAGCCTCTGTTAAATACAGTGCTGCCGGAGCAGACCCCTGGTAGTTACTCAAACAGAAGGGATTGACTGGTTGTATGGGAAGTTTGAGAGAGGTCTTGTTTATAGTAATTTCGGCTCTCGATTATGTATGTTTGTCTTGCTGGTGCAAGAAAAGCTCAGTCTGAGGCAAGTGATATGCCTTGATTCTTGGCGACTTGTAGTTTATTTTCAATCGCTTACTTTATTCCCCTGGAATGGTATTTAAGGAGATTAGTTCAAGCCTTAGTAAAGCATCATCCAGCGAAATAAATAGCAATAAAAATAGGGAAAATAAAGAATTACTTAGAGAGATGAATCGATGACTAGCCTTAATAGATTACTTAAGCTTGGAATTATTGGCTTCGGCATACTAGCTCTTAGTGGGATGGCTCTGGCGCAAGATGGCTATTTGCCACCAAGAACAGCTTCAGGTAAGCCAAATTTACAAGGATATTGGACCAATGCATCTTTAACTTCGATGCAGCGTTCTGGTAGGTATGATGACATTGGTCTGGTAATATCAGATGATCAACTCAATGAGTTAACTCTCAGCCACCCAGCAAGCGTTCGTGCTGCCACCGATGATAATCAGGTAGCTGGCCAATTACCTGACGGTAAAGATCTACCAGCAGGCCGTGGATATAATGCCTTCTGGGTAGATCCGGGAACTCGATTCACCTCAGTTAAGGGTGAAATGCGTACGTCCTGGATAACTAAGCCGGTAAATGGACGTATTCCCTATTCAGACGAAGGTAATCAGCTTCGCCGTGAAGGCAGGGCAAAATTTTCTGGCTATGCAGGTCCTGAAGGTGCCCCTCTGGCAGAACG
>Ga0302122_10003111_pt1 | contig 10086 bp, 9 predicted proteins | sample CB21_SCM_MG_FD_203115 | JGI IMG/M metagenome (GOLD analysis project Ga0302122, IMG submission 203115) | Marine microbial communities from Western Arctic Ocean, Canada - CB21_SCM | ecosystem: Environmental > Aquatic > Marine > Oceanic | place: Canada: Western Arctic Ocean | collected 2017-09-28
AACGCTATGATCCAATGAACCTGCTTCACGTTGGTCGATAAAGGCGCATGCAACGGCACGAAGGTCGCCTTCATAAGTCATATAATCAGTCACAATCTTCCTCCTTCGACTGCTTGTTGGATGAGCCAGACTCTTAGGATTGACCTTTTCGGGTTTAATTATGTCCGTGAATTTATAAGGACATCACACCAACGACACCGCGTGACAATATTCCCTATACGGGGCATTTTTATAGTAATTAGATTAAATTATATTTAATTACTATAAAATATGAATGTGCCTTGCGCCAAGGGGGAGATGAATTACATAAGTTAAGAGGGGGGAAGTGCTTGGTTTAAATTTGAAGGATCTCATCATGCCCACTACAAATTTTTGCATCATCGCCATTTCGCTTACATTCATCATTGCAGCTCTGGGTGGCGTCGCAAACGCGCAGGTGCCGCGCATCGACTGGGCCGCTCCGAATTCCGGCATGTTGCTCAACAACCTGCCGGAATTCGCAACAGACGACCAACACCACGTCATCTTCACCGACCGTTGGCAACACGAAGAATATGCGCTGTTCCAAGGCGGCGGCGCGCAATCCGAAATGATCCTGAGCCTTGCCAACGAACGCGATAATATAGTGCTTGATTACGACATGACGGTCCAACGAAATATCGAAACCTGGAATATCAACCGAGCACATTCAATTCGGTACGGACCAACCGGTCGGATCGACAACGCCATAGGACCGGTTTTCTATCAACAATACGCTTTGACCGGCGCCAACCGTAACTGCGTTGGCTACTCCGCGACCTGGGATGATCGCTTAGAAGACAATGAAGGCCGTCCTTCCAAAGCCGTGTTCGGATATTACTGTGCGGCACCAGGCCACGGGGTGACTACCGCAAAGGTCAATGACATTATCGACGGGATTAAATATCGCGGTGTCGGCGACAATGTCCGTTTTGAACCTACGCCACCTGCAATCGCGATGGCGGGTCACGGCGGTCAAAGCCCGACAAGCTTTGCCAAAGGGATTGGCTCAGGCGCTGGGAATTCAAATTTTCCGTTCGATATCGCCGTGCAGTTTCAAGAAAATGAAAGCAACGAAGTCCGGAGATAGACCACTCTTCAAACAGCGTTAGACGTCTTTATTCGCTCAATGACCCAGGATACCAACTGGCCTCGCGTTTTTCAGCGAAGCTGAGCAGGCCTTCCGTCGCCTCGCTGGTTTGGCGTTTCGCCGAATGCAGCAACGCCATGTGTTCAGCGGCGGCGTCATCAACCATAAATTCGCCGAGTTCCATTACCTGAGACTTGGTCCATGACACTGCGTCCGGCCCATTTTTCAGGATTGAATCGATTATGGGCGCAACAGCGTCGTCCAAGCCACCCGTCGGGCAGACTTCATGGACAATGCCCAACTCGCGTCCCCTTGCCGCATCAAACCGTTCGGCGGTCAAAGCGTAGCGGCGCACATTGCGCACGCCCATGGCGGCGATCAATTGGCGAAAGATCGGCGTCGCGACCACACCCCAGCGCACCTCGGTAATAGCGAATAAAGCGTCCTCGGACGCAATGACGATATCGCAGGCTGCAGCGATACCGACGCCACCGCCGAAACAGCCACCATGCACCAGCGCGATCGTCGGTTTGGGGCAGCCGTCCAGCCACCGGATGGCATTGGTAGTGCCCCGCGACACCTCGTCATTGGCTTCGGGCGATTGTTCCGATGCGGCGTTCAACCATTTCAAATCAGCGCCCGCTTGAAAATGTTTTCCATTGCCACGAATGATGATGACGCGAACCGTATCATCCGCCGCAAACGCACCAATGGCAGCGATCAAACCTTGCACCACCTCGCCGTTATAAGCGTTGTTAACTCTGGGTCGATTTATGGTCGCCGTCGCCACACCACGCGCGTCTATATCAGTCAACACAACGGGATCGATCATCGTCGCGGTACTCCTTAAATATGTTGATAGTTGGTAAGATTTACATTCGAAAGACGCCGAACTTTGTCGGCTCAATCGGTTTGTTCAACGCCGCCGACAAGCCCAGACCTAACACCATTCGGGTTTGCGCAGGCTCGATGATTCCGTCGTCCCAAAGCCTCGCCGTCGCATAATAGGGGTGCCCTTCGGATTCATATTGTTGTTTGATGGGCGCTTTGAACGCGGCCTCGTCTTCGTCCGACCAGGATTCGCCCCGTCGTTCAATCCCATCGCGGCGCACTGTCGCCAAGACGCTGGCCGCCTGAACGCCCCCCATGACGGAAATCCGCGCGGTTGGCCACATCCACAAAAAGCGCGGCGAAAAGGCGCGCCCACACATGCCATAATTCCCCGCGCCATGGGACCCGCCTACAATTATCGTAAATTTTGGTACATTGGCGCACGCAACGGCGGTCACCAGCTTGGCACCATCCTTGGCGATGCCGCCGCTTTCGTATTTTTCGCCCACCATGAATCCCGTGATGTTCTGCAGAAAGACCAGTGGAATGCCACGCTGGCAGCACAATTCAATGAAATGCGCGCCCTTGAGCGCCGATTCGGAAAACAGGATGCCATTATTAGCGATGATCCCTACAGGGTAGCCGAAGATGTGGGCGAAGCCGCAGATCAGCGTTGTCCCATAAAGCTGTTTGAATTCGTCAAATCCACTACCATCCACGACCCGCGCAATCACCTCGCGCATGTCAAAAGGAATGCGCGGATCCAGCGGCACAACGCCATTTAATTCCTCGGCGCCGTATAACGGTTCCTCCGGTTCGCGAAGTGCTAGATCTATGGTTTTTTTCCAGTTCAAATTGCCTATAATTCGCCGACAAATCGCCAACGCGTGGGCGTCATCCACAGCGTAATGATCCGCGACACCAGATGCGCGCGTGTGCACATCCGCCCCGCCCAGAGCTTCCGAGGTGACGACCTCCCCCGTCGCCGCCTTCACCAGCGGCGGCCCTCCGAGAAATATGGTCCCCGTTCCTTTTACGATGACGGATTCATCCGACATCGCCGGCACATAAGCGCCACCCGCCGTGCAGGATCCCATCACGGCGGCGATTTGCGGCAAACCTTCGGCCGACAAGGTGGCCTGATTGTAAAATATTCGGCCAAAATGTTCCCGGTCAGGAAACACTTCATCTTGGTTTGGTAAATTGGCGCCACCGGAATCGACCAGATAAATGCAGGGCAAATTGTTTTCGCGCGCGATTTCCTGAAGGCGTAAATGTTTTTTCACAGTGATGGGATAGTAGGTGCCACCCTTGACCGTGGCGTCATTCACGACGATGGCGCATTCGACCCCGGACACACGACCAATACCGGTGATAATACCAGCGCCCGCGATAGTGTCGTCATACATGTCATGCGCGGCCAATTGCGACAGTTCCAAAAAAGGCGACCCAGGATCCAGGAGGCCTCTGATACGATCGCGTGGCAGCAATTTACCGCGCCCCACATGACGCGCCCGCGCCGCTTCGCCGCCGCCGATTGCTGCCGTTGCGACTTTTTCCCGCAAATCGTCGACGAGTTCTTCAACCGCCCTCACGTTCGCCTTGAAGTCTTTACTTCTGATATTTAATGCGCTTTTGATGACCGTCATGGGATTCCAAATGAATTAGTGTTGCGTTCGGGCACTTTATGCCTCCAGGACCCAGCATTCAAACCCTGCCGCTCAATTCGACATCAATTGTCGGGCGATTATCGAGTCGTTGAATGTCGCTGGTGCCTTCGTAGATCTTGCAGACCCGCTACACTGGCACGTCTTTGGTTTCGCCAACACCACCATAAATTTGAATGGTGTCGGAGCACACAGCTTCTGTCATTTCGGTGGCGTGTAGGTTAGCCATCGACGCTTCTTTCAAGCACGGCATACCGTTTTAACGCATGTCGGCAGCGTGAAGAGAAAGTTGCCGCGCGGTTTCAAGATGCGTCGCCTTTTCGGCCAGTCGAAACCCAATCGCTTGATGTTCGATCATCGGTTTGCCCTTGGAGTCGCGAATTTTCACATACGCCAACGCCACCTCATACGCCGAACGGGCCATCCCCACAGCTTGGACAGCAATGCCGGTGCGACCACCTTCTAATTTGGCTAGGGCTATATTGAGGCCCTGGCCTTCCGCGCCCAGCATCAAATCAGCGGATAGACGCATATCTTGAAATTGGATCTGGCAAGTGTCTGAGACATGTTGTCCCAACTTTCGCTCCACCGAAGTCACCACATACCCAGGCGCGTTGATGGGGACAATGAACGCCAAAATACTAAATTTACGTTAAAGAGGCGCAAATTAGGGCGGAAATCGCCCGCTTGCGATCCGACGCCGAATATCCAGTTTGCATAATCGATGTAGAAATAGCGCGCCTTGAAGTTAATTTTGGTAGCCAGAAGTAACGCGAGGAGGGGTTTTAAAAAACGGTGAGATGTGCAAAAATATTACGATTCAATCCCGTCATTTTACCACGAAAATCACATTGGAATTTGCATGAGTGAGTCCGATCTAACGGTATATAAAATTGAAGATCGGCCAAGAGCGACTGCAACAAGGCTCCTGCGTGAACATGTCCGGCCCTATCTTGGAAAATTGGTGATTGCGGGCTTGGTTATGATTGTGGTCGCCGGCATTACGGCCACGCAGGCTTATATGATCGAGCCGATTGTCGATAAAATTTTCGTTCTGAAAGATGCCAGCCTTCTGTTGTTCGTTGCCAGTGTTGTTGTCGTCCTGGCGCTTGTTGGCGGTTTTGCGTCAATGATACAAGCGGTCATGATGGAAAGTGTCGGGCATCGTATCGTTGGCGACCTGCAAGAGCGGTTGTTTTCTCATTTAATTAAACAGGATGTGGATGCGTTGAACGCTACCCATAGCGGGCGATTACAGGCGCTTTTTCTTTTTGACCTTGGCTTGGTCAAAGAGGGGGTGTCGACAGCGTTTACGGGAATTGTGAAGGATGGACTGACGGCGGCCGGGTTGATTGGCGTTATGTTTTTCCAGGACTGGCGGTTGGCGCTGGGATCTCTTATTGCATTGCCGCTGGCGGGGTACCCGATACAACGCCTGTCCAAGAGAATCCGCAAGGCAGCGACGCAGATGCAGGACGCGACAGGAGATTACGCCACGGCGATCAACGAGATGTCAACGGGTATTCGACACATCAAGTCCTACGGAATGGAAGCCAGAGAGACGGCGCGCATCCGGGAAATTATCGACATTCGCGTGCGTCTTATTATCAAGGCGGTTCTAGCTCGCACAATGACGACCCCGCTTACAGAAACACTGGGCGGGATCGCGATCGCCACAGTGATCATTTACGGTGGCTCGCGTGTTATCGAGGGGTTGAGTACGCCAGGTCAATTTTTCAGCTTTCTCATTGCGCTCATCATGGCCTATCGTCCTTTGAAGGCGTTGGCGAAATTCAATAGCGCGGTGCAGGAAGGCATTTCAGCGGCCGCGCGGGCCTTCTCACTCTTGGACAAACAACCGTCTATCCAGGACATGCCAGACGCGAAGCCGCTGCAGTTGATCGGCGGCGCTATCAGCTTTCAGGATGTTTATTTCCAGTACGAAGAGAACAATCCGGTGTTAAGGGGGTTATCGCTGGAAATCGAAGCCGAAAAAAAAACGGCGCTGGTCGGGAAGTCTGGGTCGGGAAAGTCCACGATTATTAACCTCATCGCCCGTTTCTACGATATTGATTCCGGAAAATTGCTACTCGACGGGCAAGAGGTTAACAGCCTGATGCTTGAAAGCTTACGCGACGCCTCAGCTATTGTGACCCAGGAAGCGATCCTCTTCGACAACACGATTTCGGCTAATATTGGGTATGGCAAACAGGGCGCTTCAAGGGAAGAAATCGAGGCTGCGGCGAAAGTCTCCAATGCGCACAACTTCATCATGGCGCTGCCGAATGGTTATGAGACCATCGTTGGCGAGGCCGGAATTCGTCTTTCAGGCGGACAACGGCAGCGATTGAATATTGCGCGGGCTATGATTAGGGACGCGCCCATCCTTCTTCTAGACGAGGCGACGTCCTCGCTTGATTCCCAATCGGAACGCGAGGTTCAAAAATCTTTAGATATTTTGACTAAAGGGCGGACCAGTGTCGTCGTCGCGCATCGGCTTTCAACGGTGCGCAACGCCGACCGGATTTACGTGTTGGAAGATGGCGTGGTCGGCGAAGCTGGCACGCATGATGAATTGATCAAACTCAACGGTATATACGCATCCCTGTACACATTGCAGGAACATGGGTTCGAGCTACAATAGCGTCGCTAATCCGTCCGCGCGGCTTGGATGAAAGCCTCTATAGGTCCGTAGAAGTACGGTTCAAATTTTCGAATTTTATCATCTGACCAATCCCACCAATTGATTTCCAAGAGATTTTTAATTTGGTCGGCGGTAAACCTGTGCCGGATTATTTGTGCGGGGTTTCCGCCGACAAGCGCATAGGCGGGGACATTTTTCGTCACCACGGCGCCACACGCCACGACCGCGCCATTCCCGATGGTCACGCCGGACATAATATTCGCGCGGGCACCAATCCAAACATCATTGCCAAGGGTGATGCCACCTTTGGTGACGGCGTCCTGGTTTCCATCATTGGGTCGCCAGATCATCGTACGAAAAGGGTAGGTGCTGACAATATCCAATGGGTGGTCCGCTTTTGAAAAAAACCACGCGTCGAGACCAATGGAACAGTATTTTCCAACCACCAGCGGGGCGTCTGGAGAAAGACCGGCGATCACGTTTTTGGTCAATCCGTAACTATGTTTTCCAATGGAAATGTAGGGCGGAAACGCCTCGTTGCTTCTTTGGCATGTGAAAAGGCGTTTCAGTTTTTTAATGAGACCCATGTTCAACGCGCTCCACTTTCAAAATTTGTCCCGCCACCAGGTTATACAATTATCCAGCCCAGTTCGAAGGTCATAGTGCGGGCTAAATTTAACCTCATCCAGCAATCGTGTTGTGTCTGCGACTAGAAACTCAGGTTCGTCCGACCGCATTTCATAGGCCTCATTATCAACGTTGCCTCGACCAATTATTTCACGCAGTTCATTGGCGATTTGTAACAAGGTATGGGCGTTCCCATCGGCGACATTGACGGCGCCAGTGACGCTTGGGGCGGCGTATAGGGCGGCGAAGGCCCGACCCGCGTCGACGCTATGCATAAAGTCACGGATTTGTGCTCCTGGGCTCATTTTCGCAGTCTCGTCCTTTAGCAGGGCAAGAATGATGGACGGCACGAAACGCGTCGGCGTTTCATGGGGTCCGTAAAGAAAAAATAGCCGTCCCCAGCTTAAGGATGCCCCTTGTTGAACAAGCCAGGCCATGTGTTGGTGTAATTCCACCTTCGCACGCCCGTACGCTGTGTGGGGGGCCAGGGGCGCATCTTCTTGCAACCTACGTTGATCTATCTGGCGCCAGTCATATTCCGCGCAGCTTCCGGCAAAGACCGCGCGTTTGCCGCCTTGTTCCAGAAATCGATCCATAATGGCTTTCCCTGACTCCAACCAATCGGCGTTGGCGCGGTCGTTCCAGAATTTCCCATGTGCCGTTGTCCAGGCCAGATGGATCAAACCATCAGGGCGCAGCGTGTCGATAAGACGTACGACGTTGTCTCGCGCCGTCAACTCACATTCATGAAATGTCGCGCCTTCGATGTAAGGGTTGGTTCTTTGAGCGATATGGACATCATGTCCCTGTTGCGTCAAAGCATTGCAGGAATGTCTCCCAATAAAGCCACCGCCGCCAGTCACCAAAACGATGCTCATGCGACGACTATAAAATCAGGATAGTTCGCATCCCTGTCATTCATGTGCATTGGCGCTTGTGGCCACTCGACGTCAAAGGCGGGGTCGTTCCACCGGACTCCGGACGCTAGGGCAGGGACATAGGGCGCACCCATAGTATAAAGAAGCGTGCTATTTTCGCTCAAGGTTAAAAATCCATGGGCGCAACCGCCGGGAATAATTAAAGATAATTCATTGGCTTCACTAAGCTCAATGCCAATCCATGCAAGGTAACTGCCGGATTCGGGCCGTAAATCAACGACGACATCGAATATTTTTCCACTCAAACAGCGAACGATTTTTGGGTCTGGCGTTGGGTCTCTCTGAAAATGCAGGCCCCGCAACGTGCCTTCTTTTTCGGTGAACGAAATATTCATTTGATGTACATGGAAGAGATGACCGGCGCGTTGAAATTCCGATTCGCAAAAACTTCTGGCGAAATACCCCCGGTCGTCTTCTAGTTTCGTCAATTTGTGGAGGCTGACGCCGTTAATATCTTGGGGCAGAAATTCCATGTTACCAAATAATCATTTCCGGGACAGCGACGACAAATTTTCCGTTCCATTCCCGAATATAAGCGGCGAGTGTGGAAATTTCATCTTTTAAATTCCAGGGTAGAATAATCAGATAGTCGGGTTTGGCTTGCTTGATATAGTCGGGCGAGTAGATGGGGATATGGCTGCCGGGCAGAAGTTTGTTTTGTTTATGAGGATTGGCGTCTGCGACAAAGTCGATGCTTTCCGCCGTGACGCCGCAATAATTTAACAACGTATTGCCTTTTGCAGCGGCGCCATAGGCGGCGACAGATTTTCCTTCCGCTTTTGCGGTTGAAAGGAAGTTCAGAAAATTTTCACGCACGGTTTCAACCTTGGCCGTAAATCCGTGGTAAGCGGAAAGTTGGTTCAAACCGCGATCCCATTCTAATTGACGCAAGCGCTGTAAGGCCTCCGTTTCCTGATGTGATCCATGCTCCCGGCAGCACCAAACACGCAATGATCCGCCATGGGTCGACAGTTGCTCGACGTCGAACGCCCTCATTTGGTGTCGGGACAGGCAATGTTCCACAGCCAATAACGACAGATAGGAAAAATGTTCATGGTAAATCGTGTCGAATTGTGTGAGGTCCATCAGGTTTAAAAGATGTGGGAACTCAAATGTCGAGACGCCTTCGTCTTTTAGGATTGTGGCGAAACCTAACATGAAGTCATTGATATCTGGCACGTGAGCCAAAACATTGTTGGCGGCTGTTAAATCCGCTTTGCCTATCGAAGAGACAATGTCTTGGGCGGTGGTTTGACCAAAAAATTCCACCCGAGTTCTGATCCCTTTTTCCTCTGCGACAATGGCAATATTTGCAGCAGGCTCTACGCCAAGTACAGGAATGTTGTCGGCGACAAAGTGCTGTAATAGATACCCGTCGTTGGAGGCGACTTCCACGACAAGACTGTTTTCATTAAGTCCAAGTTTTTCCTGCGCTTGCGTTGCATAAATTTTGGCGTGTTCCACCCACGTCGTTGAATAGGACGAAAAATAGGCGTAGTCGGAAAAAATTTCATGCGGTGCCGCTGTGTCTTCAATCTGAACCAAAAAACACGCGCCACAAACGCGTACATGCAGTGGATAGGTGGGGTCTGCGTGATCGGAATTTTCAACGTCGACGTAAGAATTGGCGCGTGCCGTTTCACCAAGGTCGACCAGTGTCTGTTCAAGGGGTTGCGCACAAAGTCTGCAATTTTGTTCACTCATTCGCCGCCCATCCGGTTTTGAAATGTATTGATCTGGTTGACGGTAAATTCTGTCATGTTCTGATCGCTGTATAGAGCTTTAAACCATCCGGCGACCCAAGTTAGGGTTTCTTCTAGGGACAAGTGAGGGCGCCACCCAATTTCGGTGCTCGCAAGTGAAGAATCCAACGTGAGCGTTTTCGCTTCTTGGGGGCCCGGGTCACCGTCCTGCGTCCAGCCGCTGTCCAAACCCCAGCACTTAAGCAAGGTTTCAACAACGTGCGAAACGTTGTGGGATCCATCGGGTCCGAAATTAAGCGCACGGCAGTCTGTCGCGCCCCTTTGGAGGGATTGTGCGAACAGCAAATACCCTGATAGGGGCTCCAATACGTGCTGCCAAGGCCGGGTCGCCAAGGGATTTCTCAAGGAAACAGTCCCACCATTTTTGATGGCGGCGATGACATCGGTCATTAATCGGTCTTCGGCCCAATCTCCACCGCCGATAACATTACCGGCGCGAGCCGTCGACACTGGAATGTTTTTCGAAGCAAAATAACTGTCAAAAAATGATCTGGTCACCAGTTCCTGC
>Ga0302122_10003123_pt1 | contig 10067 bp, 10 predicted proteins | sample CB21_SCM_MG_FD_203115 | JGI IMG/M metagenome (GOLD analysis project Ga0302122, IMG submission 203115) | Marine microbial communities from Western Arctic Ocean, Canada - CB21_SCM | ecosystem: Environmental > Aquatic > Marine > Oceanic | place: Canada: Western Arctic Ocean | collected 2017-09-28
TCGATGGGGTGTAAGAGCAGCAAGAAAATTGGAGATGTGAGTGATTGGGTGGAAATTTAACTCGCCGTCTTCCGTAGCGACTGCCCGAGCATCCAGCCGGCCCAAGTGCAGATGAGGCAGATTGCTATGGAGGCAGCGATATTGAGGCCAGCTTTGCTCCAGTCGTTTTTCTGCATGAGTTCGAGCGTTTGTAAACTGAAAGTGGAGAAGGTGGTGAAGCCACCGCAAAAACCGGTGACAAGGAATAGCGCGGTGGGGGATTTGCGTTGGTCGATTTCCCAGAACCCAGCCGCGACGCCGATGATCAATGAGCCGAACACATTGGCGGCGAGTGTGCCGAAGGGAAAGGTTTCAAACCGAGCTAGCCCCACTGCCAATCCATGCCGGCCGAGGCTGCCGAGCGCGCCGCCGAAGGCAATGCAAAGCCAAGTCATGCGCGGTATGTACACGCGCGCGCGGTGGTTGGCGAGAGGTTTCCTTTCTTTCTATCTGGGCGGGGTGAAGGGTTGGCGGATGATGACGCGGATGGTGCGGGTGGAGATCCAGTTGGCGGGGTCGTTCGGGTCGCGCCAAACCCAGTTGCCGGTGGGATCGACCCAACGTCCGAGCGCGGGATTCCACACGGCGTTGGCGGGGCGTTGGCTGTTGTTGAGCCATACAAAAGGATCCACGAAATAATCGCCGTGGGTACGGTTCAGATCGGTGCCGGCGCGAACCCATGTGGCCGCGAGCGGGGAGGCGTTAGTGAAAGCGCGTTGGCTGGGGTCGTTGGGGTCGGGGGTTACCAAATAATTCAGGGGACGCACGGGGAGTCGATAGCGAAAAGGGTGCCCCTCGGTGGTGAGCGCGGGGATGATTCCGGTTCGACCGGGGCGAACGGAAACGCGTTGAGCGACGGCGTGTTGCGCAAGCAAAACAATAGCCAAACAGGCGATGAATCCTCGTGAGATTGTTGTTTCCCCAATGCCGGTATTTATACCATTCATAGCGTCAGGTTAGACGGGAAATGAATGGGCGAGTTACCCGCGGACGGGATTTGGTTGTTACCCTGTGCGGTTACTCGCGGCGGCTGACGTTAGGGAGCACGTCGCGCAGGCGGACGTAGTCGCTTAGGATGTCGAGCGTTTCGCGCAGGATGGCATCGAGGGTGAAGGTGTTGGAATCATCCTGCGGGATGGGTGAGGCGTCGGATTGTTCCTTTTTGGGTTTCGGGGCGTCGAGTTTCTTGAGGGGCTTGTTGGCTTCGGCGTTTTTCACGCTGATTTCAAAATATTTTTCCGCGGGTTGTTTGCGGCTGGTGCGTTCCTTGTTGCGGGCCTCGATGCGCGCTTTATTGTCAGCGCGTTCCTTTCGGCGTTCGGCTTCGTTGAGGGAAACTGTTTTGTCGGTCTGCCGTTTTTTGGCGCGGACGATGTCTTCGTTGATGTTTTTAAATTCGGGACTTTTCCCCACGCGCTTGGCGGAGCTTTTGCGCAGGCTGGTGAGGAAGGGTTCCACGCGGTTGAGTTCCTTGTATGTTACTTTTTTGATTTTATCCGCTTCCAGTGCGCGTGGGAGTTTTGCTTCGCCCATGCCAAGATGGTCGAAGATGGATGGCAGTTCCACATCCGAAAGCACTCCGAGGCGCTGGGTGGTGCTGCCATTGATGCGGTAGAATTTTGAGATGGTGAATTTGAGACGGCCAGAATCTTCGCCGAGATTGGCGAGGATGCGGCGGTTGAGCGGTAGCAATTGTTGGACGGTGCCTTTGCCGTGGGTGGCTTGGGAGCCGACAATTACAGCTCGGCCGTGGTCTTGGAGGGCGGCAGCCACGATTTCGGAGGCGGAAGCGCTCATTGGGCTTACTGCCACCACGAGTGGGCCGTCGTACACCACGCCGCGTTGGGTATCGCCGAGCACTTTGTTTTTGCCGCGGTAGTCTTTGACCTGCACCACGGGGCCGACGTCGATGAAGAGGCCGGCGATGTTGACGGATTCCTGTAGGATGCCGCCGCCGTTCATGCGGAGGTCGAGGACGATGCCGTCTACTTTTTCTTTTTTGAGGCGCTCAAGGAGAATGCGGCAGTGGTCGGAGCATTTGCTGTAAAAGCCGGGCAGATTAAGGATGCCGAGTTTTTCGGTTTTGCCGTTTACCTTGCGTTCGATGACGTAAGCTTTGGCGAGGGAATCCTCGAGCTTCACGACGTCGCGGGTGATTTTAATAATCTTTGATTCGCTCTTGCCGGCGGGGATGATGGTGAGCTCAACGATGGTATCTTTTTTGCCGCGGATCAATTGCACGACGTCATTGATTCCCATATCGATCAAGTCGGTGGCTTCCCTGTCGCCGGGGTTTCTCACGGCGATGATTTTGTCGTTAGCGTGGATGAGGCCGCTTTTGCCGGCGGGGCCGCCGGGCATGACGCGCACGATCTTGGTGTAGCCTTCGTCAGTGGTCAGCACGGCGCCGATGCCGGTGAGCTGCATGTCGATGCTGTTAATGTCAAAATTCTTGGCTTCGATGGGGCTCATGTAATCGGAGTGCGGATCAAAGGCGCGGGTGAGGGCGCTGAGATACGTTTCGAGTTTGTCGTCCAGCTCATTGGCGTTCATTCGTTTGAGTAGGCGATCGTAACGTCGGGATATTTTCTTGTGGCTGGCGGCGAGTTTTTTGGGGTCGGGCTTGGCGGTGGCGCTTTTGTCGAGCGCTAGGATATCGTTGAGCACCTCGAGCTTGATGCGGGAATGCCAGAGTTTGCGCGCGGCGGCGTTGTCTTTGGGCCAGAGTTCCTTGGTGCGCAGGGTGAGGAAGCGTTCTTTTTTTGTAAAATCGAATTTGCCCTTCAAGAATTCATCCACCCATTGCTGGCGCTCGGTGAGGCGCTTAAGAAAGAGGGCGTAGATTTCATTGGAGGGGCGGAGGTTGCCCATTTTTACGTGGTCATCGAGGCTGGTGCCGTATCTTTTGGTGAGCGCGTCCACATCGGTTTGCAGGAAAATCATGTGGCTGAAATCCAGCAGGTTGAGATAGCGATCTAGATGATGCCCGGCGATTTCATCGTTGAGTCCGGTTTGGCGGTAATGGATTTGTGAAATCAAGCGGCCCACCGTCTGGGTGATTTTTTTGCATTGATCTTCAGAAAGCTCGGCCTGGGCGAAGCTGGGCGAAAACAGCAGCGCGACGCAAATTGCGATGTAACGTTTCATTCCGGCGATGGTGACAAAAAATCGTCGGGGTGCAATCTAAATCCATTCAACGTATATTTCTGCTTTTCCTGCGGGGCGGGGTGGGTTAAAAAAACCCTATGCAAGGCCTGTCATTACGCAAACTTTCCCAAACTCTTCCGATGTTGTTTCTGCTGGCTGCGACCGGCTGCCAATTTGGCCAACCCCACGCGGAGGAAAATTTCACGCAACTCTTCGATGGCCAATCGCTCAAGGGCTGGCAACTGGTGGCCCCGAAGGGCGATGGCTACGGCGTCACTAACCTCGTGGAAAACGGCGCGACCAATGCCGTCATCTTTTGCGCCAAAGGCGGCGGCGGCAATTTGTTGTCTGAGAAAACTTACAGTGACTTTGTGTTGCGCTTTGATTTCAAACTTACCGAGGGCGCCAACAACGGCCTTGCCATCCGCACCCCCAACCAAGCCGGCGGCCTCGCCTATGACGGCATGGAACTGCAAATCCTCGACGCCGGTTACAAAGGCAAGCTCAAGCCCGAACAATACCACGGCTCACTCTATAATATAGCCGCCGCAAAAATGGGCGCGCTCAAGCCCACCGGCGAATGGAATTCGCAGGAAGTCATCGCCCGCGGCCGCCGCATCACCGTGCGCCTCAACGGCAGCGAAATCCTCAACGTGGACATCGACGCGATCACTGACCCCGCAACGCTCATCAAACACCCCGGCCTCTTCCGCCCCAGCGGCCACATTGGTTTCCTCGGCCACAACGACGAAGTGTTTTTCAAAAACATACGCATCAAGGAACTGCCCCAAGTCGATCTCACCAACGTGCCGCCCAAAGGATTCCGGCCCCTCTTCAATGGCACCTCGCTGGCCGGTTGGCAGGGCCTAGCCGCGCGGCCCAATAACAACCCAATCAAACGCGCCGCCCTCACCCCCGACCAACTTCGCAAAGTTCAGGCCGAAGCCGACGCCAACATGACCGCCCATTGGAAAGCTGAAAACGGCGCTATCATTTTCGATGGCCAAGGCCGCAGCCTGCAAACCCCGCGCGACTATCGCGATTTCGAAATGCTCGTGGATTGGAAAATCACCGCCAAAGGCGACAGCGGAATTTACCTGCGAGGAACCCCCCAAGTGCAAATGTGGGATCCCCGCGGTGACGACAATCCCCGCGCCGCCAAAGGCAGCGGCGGCCTCTTCAATAACAAAGGCGAAGGCAACGCCAAAGATCCCATCACCAATGCTGATTACATCGCCGGGGCTTGGAACCGTTTCCGCATCGTAATGGTCGACGAGCGCGCCCACGTATTTCTCAACGGTAAACTCGTCGTCAAAAACACTATCCTCGAAAACTTTTGGGACCGCACCCAGCCCCCCCTCCGCCAAGGCCCCATTGAACTCCAAGCCCACGGTAGCCCGCTGTGGTTTCGGAACATCTATATTAGGGAAATAAAATGAAAAACTTGAATCGACGCCAATTCCTAACCACAACCTCCGCTGCATTAGCATTTCCTTTTGTGGGGCGCGTGCTCGGTGCGAATGCGAAGCTGAACATTGGCGTGGTCGGGGTCGCGGGACGCGGGGCGAGTAATTTGGCCGGAGTGAAGGGGGAAAACATTGTCGCGCTTTGCGACGTGGATGCGGGGCGGTTGGCGGGTGCGGCGAGGCAGTTTCCCAAGGCCAAGGGCTACTCGGATTTCCGGCGGATGCTGGAGCGCAAGGATTTGGATGCGGTGGTGTGCAGCACGCCGGATCACACGCACGCGATCGTGGGCGTGAGCGCGCTCAAAAGTGGGCGGCATTTGTATTGCGAGAAACCGCTGGCGCACACCGTGTCTGAAGTGCGCGCGATGACTGAGGCGGCGGTTGCGGGCAAGCGGGTGACGCAAATGGGCACGCAGATTCACGCGGGTAATAATTACCGCCGCGTGGTGGAGCTAGTGCAAAGCGGCGCGATTGGGGCGGTGCGGGAAGTGCACGTTTGGGCCGGAGCCACTTATGGGAACATCGGCCTCTCGGCGAAAGACGCGCCGTTGCCGAAGGGGTTTGATTATAATTTGTGGCTCGGCCCGCTGCCGTACCGGCCGTTCCGCAAGGAATACGCGCCATTTCATTGGCGGCATTTTTGGGAATTTGGCGGCGGCACGTTGGCGGATTTTTGGTGCCACTTTTCAGATCTCGCCCATTGGGCGCTCGACCTCACCCATCCGCTCACCATTCACGCCCACGGAGGCAAGGCGCGGGCGGAGCGTGTGACGCAGAAGTTGAAGGTGGATTACACCTACCCCGCGCGCGGGGAAAAACCGCCGGTGAATCTCACTTGGTATCAAGGCGGCGAAAAACCGGCGGCCCTCACCGCGGCGCAAAAAAAGAAATGGAGCAGCGGCGTGCTTTTCGTGGGCGAGGGCGGGATGTTGTTTTCCAACTACGGCGGGCACCAGCTTTTGCCGGAGGAAAAATTCAAGGGCTTCAAGGCACCGGTACAAACGATCCCAAACTCCATCGGCCACCACGCTGAATGGATCAAAGCCTGCAAGGAACGCAGCCGCACCACGTGCGATTTCCGCTACTCCGGCCCATTAACCGAATGCGCGCTCCTGGGCATTGTGTCCCATCGAATTGGCAATAAAAAGCTGGTGTGGGATTGGGGGAAAATGGAAGCTATCAACGCCCCTGAAGCGGGCCGGTTCATCCGGCATCGCTATCGCGCAGGGTGGAAATTGTAAAACTGAATAATTATGGAAAATGAAGAACAAGCCGCAAACGAATCCAGCCCTATTAAACCCAAAACAAGCCCGGTGCGGTTGGTGGTGATGGGCGTCCTCCTCTCGGCGATGGTGGTGATGGCTCTGGTCCAATCCGGCGCGCGGAGCGACCGCGATGCGGCGGCGACCAAGGCGGATGAATTGGATGATTTCGCTACTCCGGCGGATTATATGAAGGCATTGGATAAAACCCCCCGCGTAAAATCCACCGAGGTCTCCCTGACCCAAGTATACCGATGGCAGGGCGTGCTCCAGCATTTTGAGCTGCGCGTTAAATTCATGGGTTCGGACGGCAGTTACACTGCGCAAGGAACTGAATCTTCCTCTATATCACGGTTCAAAGGGAAGGGGTATTCCAAGCTGAAACTAGCCAAAAAATCCGGCACCGAGTATGAATTGTCACCAAAGGAACCCTTGGAGATGGGTGAGGACAGTGGAGGGGGGGCTGGCAATTTTACCGGCTTGCCTCCCGTTCCCAGTAAAGGAAACGTCGATCCCGCTACGATGGAAGGTCCGCCGACTGAAGGAACTGTCGGTGGCTCCAGAGGCGGTGGCAGAATGAGCGCTGAGCGTATGAAAGAAGGAATGGTGGCATCATTTGAAAAACTGGAATTAAACGAAGCACAACAAGCCAAGGTGAATGCCATCATCGAAAAACAGTTGGCGGAAACCATGGCGCTCATGGGCGGCCCGCGTGAGGGGATGCGCGAGAAATTCGGTGTGCTGCGTGAAAAATACACCGCCCAATTCAAGGAAGCACTTACCGAAGATCAGTTTGAGGCTTATGAGAAAGCCCGCGATGAAGCACGTAAAAATCGTGGCGGCGGTCGGGGCGGCGGCGGCGTACCCCCAAGGGCGGGCCCACCCGAACCGGGCAAACAGGGTAATTAGCCCCGAGCGCGGCTGTAATTTTGTTGGCGAAATAAAGGGTTGCCGGGACAACAGGCTAGACTTTTGGGCCGGTTGCGCTATGGTTTCTCTCGTTTGCGTTTGAAATGGGGGAACGGGAAAACGTCTTGGGGGATGGCATTCTTGCATTCAGCTATGGACCAGCTTGATTCATTACGCGCGGTGTTGCGCGGGTACGGCTCGTGCGTGGTGGCGTATTCGGGCGGGGTGGATTCGGTGCTGCTGGCGAAGGTGGCGCACGAGGAACTGGGCGAAGGAATGCTCGCGGCGATTGCCGATTCTCCTAGCTTGCCCCGTCGCGAACTGGAGGAAGCCCAAGCGATCGCGGTAGAGTTCGGCTTTCCTTTGGAGATTCTGCGCACGGAGGAATTTGATAACAACGATTACGCGGTCAACCCGATGAACCGCTGCTATTTCTGTAAGCACGAGTTATTTTCCCACCTCAAACCGCTGGCGCGCGCGCGTGGGTTTGCGGTGATCGCATACGGCGAGAACGTGAGCGACGTGGGCGATTGGCGCCCCGGCGCGGTGGCGGCGGAGGAGTTTCAGGTGCGCGCGCCGCTGAAAGAAGCGGGGCTTTCGAAGGACGCCATTCGCGCCGCCTCGCGTGCGCTGGGCCTGCCCACGGCCGAGAAGCCGGCGATGCCCTGCCTGAGTTCGCGCATTCCGTACGGGGAAGGTGTGACGCGCGAGAAAGTCGCAATGATCGAGCAGGCGGAAAATGTGCTGCGTGATTTGGGGTTTGCCGAAGTGCGGGTGCGACATCATGAGGATGGCCCGCGCGCGCGGATCGAAGTGGGCGCGGGCGAATTGGAGCGATTACGGGATGAAACGTTCGGGCGTGTGGAGGCGTCTTTACAGGCGATTGGCTATAATAGAGTGGAGGTGGATACGCGCGGCTACCGGCGCGGCAGCCTGAATGCCCCGCCAGCAGACGAAGCGAAGACAGCAGAATAATGGCAAATTTCAATTACAAAGCCCGCAATGACGGGGGCGAAATGGTCACGGGCGTACTGGAAGCTGCGGATCGTTCGGCGGCTTTATCGCAGATTAGCGCGCTAGGGCTCTTTCCGGTTTCGGTGGAAACGCTCGAAGGCGAGCAATCGGGCGCTACTTCCGGGGCGGCCAGTGCGCCGCGGCGGTTGTTCCAGCGCGGTCCCACCAAGCCCAGCCTGCAGGATCTCGCCAACTTCACTCGTCAACTGGCAAACCTGCTCAAGGCCGGCATGCCGCTCACCGGCGCACTCAGTAGCATGACCAATCTGGAAAGCAAAGGCATCCCGCCGGAGGTGAGCAAGGCTCTACTAAGCGATGTGCGAGAGGGCAAAACGCTTTCCAACGCGATGGCGCTCCATCCGCAATCCTTTCCGGATATGTACTTGAACATGGTCAAAGCCGGCGAAACGAGCGGCTCCATGGTGGAAGTTCTCAAGCGGTTGGCCGACCATTACGAGCGGTTTGCCGAAGTCCGCTCCAAAGTGACCACGGCGCTGGTGTATCCGCTGTTCGTCATGGGATTGGGCATGGCGCTTATTTTTGTTTTCATGAGCTATATCCTGCCAAAATTCATGCAGATTTTTGATGGGATGAATGTGAGCCTGCCGATGTCCACGCGCATCCTGCAACAAATGAGCGGCTTCTTTGCCGCGTATTGGTGGTTAATTTTGATATTCGGATTTCTGTTCTCCGTGTTGATGAAGCGCTACTTCGCCTCTCCCAATGGCAAGCGCCGACTGCACGGGTGGCTGCTCACCGCACCGATGATTAGCCGCATCGCGCGGCCCACATACTTCGGGCAGTTCGCCCGCACCTTGGGCGCGTTGATGCAGAACGGCGTGCCGGTGCTCACGGCGTTGAAGATTACGGAAAACGTCGTGCAAAATGTGGTGCTACAGGGAGCCATCGCCCTAACGCGCGAGGGCGTGACCGATGGCAAAACCATCGCCCAGCCGCTCGCGAGCAGCGGGGTGTTTCCCAAGCTGATGGTGGATCTGGTGCACATCGGCGAGCAAACCGGTGACGTGCCCGCGGCGTTGGATAATTTGGCCGATACATACGACAATGAGCTGAATGTATCGCTGCGCGTGGTGACCACGTTGATCGAGCCAATCCTCATCGTGGTGATTGCCTTGGTGGTGGGCTTTATGCTGGTGGGCGTGTTGCAGGCGATGTTCAAAATCACTTCTTCCATTGGTAAAACATGAGCCGCTCGCCAAACAATTCGAGGCGGAACGCGGGCTTTACCCTTGTGGAAATCATGGTGGTGGTGGCCATCATGGGGGTGTTGCTGGGCTTGGCGTTGATGAATTTTAACGCCATTAACAAGAAAGAACCTCTGGAACAGGCGGTGAGCGATTTGGAGGGCTTGTGCCGCCGCGCGCGCACCGAGGCTATTGTGAAATCGCGGCCGATGGATCTCACGCTTGATAGCGATGGGGGCCGGTTCGAGCTTGCCACTGCACCCCATGCGCAAAATGCCCCCGACCCGGAATCCGGATTGCTCATCGCCACGGTTCAGGAGGCGGCCACGCTGGACCAAGCGGCGCTGCCAACCGGTGTGGAATTTGAAATCGTCTTGCCCGAGGAATCGCTGGATTCAGAAACCCCCGGCGTGGTGGTAATCCGCTTTTATCCCAACGGCACGGCCGAGCCCTTGGAAGCCCTAATGATTATGTCCGGTGAAGGCGTGTACACACTGGTGCTGGACCCGGTGACCGGTCGATTAAATATCCGGGATGGGGAGGATGGATTATGAAGATTCCGCGCCGCATTCTTTCCGCCGGATTTACGCTTGCTGAAGTGCTCGTCGCCGTGGCGATTTTTGCCATCGCCGTGTTCGCCATTTTGAGACTCGTCAATCAAAACCTCCAGCTTGTGCGCATGATGCAGCAACAGCGACCGGATCTTGGCGCGTTGGCCGACCGCACCCTCACCGAGCCAACCGAAGGAGCTGGAGGGATGTTGCGCGTGCAATTCGGCGATTCCCCCATGGACGTTGATTTTGGCGGAAACGAAGGCGGCGGCGCGGGCGCATTGTATCCGGATGCAAACTGGTGGCGCGATATCGAAGCGTTGGACGAAACCAACGGCTTCTATCGCGTGACCATTCACGTAGAAGAAACAATAGCTGGCGAACCGCAGGAAATTATTCTAAGGTATCTAATGTTTCGGCCCGACTTAGCCGAGGACGATGCGGGCGGAACCCAAACCCAATAAGGCTAAAAAA
>Ga0302122_10003125_pt1 | contig 10066 bp, 5 predicted proteins | sample CB21_SCM_MG_FD_203115 | JGI IMG/M metagenome (GOLD analysis project Ga0302122, IMG submission 203115) | Marine microbial communities from Western Arctic Ocean, Canada - CB21_SCM | ecosystem: Environmental > Aquatic > Marine > Oceanic | place: Canada: Western Arctic Ocean | collected 2017-09-28
GACCAAATCACCCACGTCGAGAGTGCTGACGGCCACACTCTTGACAGAAACACCGTCCAAGACATGGACTTTGACATCGGGGTGAATGCACACCACATTGCCAGTGTTGACCTCACAGGTCGTCTCGCCCTCACTCAACACTGAACCAGCCGCGATTGTCTTGCCAGTGCCGCAGGCAAGACAATTGCCAGTTAACGCGTAATAGTTCTCGGCACACAAAGTACAGAATACAAAGTCGCCACTGTGATTGGCACCAGCGGGGTTTTCGAAGCCAGTTGGGCAGGCAATACAAGAGCCTGCCCCGTTCCCGTAATAGTTCTCGGCACACACGTTACAGCTCGTGACGGGACCATCGGGATTGGCACCAGCCGGGTGCCCGAAGCCATCTGGGCATTGAATACAAGAGCCAGCGGACACATAAAAGTTCTCGGCACACAGAGTCAGAGGGGGTGCAGTACATTCTGTGTCGCCCTCACTCAACACTGAACCAGCCGCGATTGTCTTGCCAGTTGGGCATTGAAGACAAGAGCCAGTGGACGCGTAATAGTTCTCGACACACTGAGTGCACTCTGACCCCGAAAAAGTGCCGTTTGTCCCACAAGTCCAGTCCCCACCACCGCTGTACCCACTGTCGCATGCTACAGCAACAATGTCCCCAGTCTCACCAGTAATTGAGCCCGTCGCTGAACTGCCACTGTTGATGACCTCGTGAGGCGCACACGATTTGGCAGTGCACTGTGTCCCCAAAAATAAGCCGTCTGTCCCACAAGTCCACACCCCACCGCCTTGGTACCCACTGTCACATTCGACATTAAATACGGCCCCTGTTACACCATAAATGGAGGACCGTACGTAATGCCCACTATTTTCTACCTGGTGCGATGCACACGAATTGACAGTGCACTCAATTCCGCGCGTACATTTTGTTGAAAATTTGGCGTTATTGTTTAAACAATGGGCAGAGCATATAAAATATCTCGTGGAACCATCAACCACACTCAACTCGTTACCAGTAAATGTCTGTGTTGTCGGATAGGCACGAAAAGATGCGATCTCTCCCAGAACTGCATCGTTACAATTGTCTCCTGTAACCTCCCGTATATCGTGGCTGCCCTGTGTGTTATCCACTGTAACGTTGTCTCCATCGCAGACATCGTATAGTTGACCATTGTGATTAACACCGACAACCTTGTTGTAGTCATTGGTGAACCACTGTCCCTCTGTCCCACACGTCACAGTGCCCGAACCAGAATAACCAGGGTTGCAAACGACAGCAACAGTGTCCCCTGTCACACCAGTAATGGAGCCCGTCGCTGAACTGCCACTGTTGATGACCTGTGTCTGTGTACACGAATTGGCAGTACAACTGGAACTGGATTCCCATACCGCATCTGTGCAAGTGGCCGTCCCATCTCCTACAAGACTAAACCCTGCCTCACATGTAAATGTGTACGATGTACCATTGGGGGTATTGGCGCCTCCTGGTACGGTGTTGGATACTGTGACATTGTTAGCACAATCGGATGAAGTGACTGGGGCCTGTGAACCAACGATGATTGAATACGATGTGCAATCCATCATTGTTCCAGTCTCTTTGGACTCCGCGGCGAGCCAAGCATTGTCTTCCCAACATTGCATGTCGTACGTGGCAATATCAGTCTGTGCATTGGAGGTGGTCTTCCTGGTTTGTTTGGAGACAATAGTGGAACCATCACACAACACCGACCAAGCCCCTACTGTGTCCACGAGTCCCACAAAGACTGAGGTAACTACATCCTCGGAAAAATCATATGTGCAGCACCCCGGAATAGTGTTATCGTTCGTGTTTGTACAGTTTTCAGTAAGACCCTCATCGGCCATTACAAAAGCCACTTTTGATTTAATTCTGTTCATTACACTTGAAAAAACACTGTTGTCAAACATTAATTTTTTTGTCGATTCCATTCTGCTGTTTCTGACATACTTGAGGCATTCGGCTTTGTCTGTGCATTGTACGCCATCTTTCAAACTATCCCTCGTCTCTTTTGCAGCTACCATCATTGCACGTCGTTTACCATGCACGGTCGGATTCTGTGCCATGATTTTGTCAACTTTAATGGACTTGAATTTGTTTATCTGTTGTTCTTTGATTTCCGTATCCACCGAATCACCCCCAAGTTGGTTCACACAACTAGCTTGTTCATGTATGTTTGCGTACTCGTCAAACTCCATATATGATGTGTCCGTGCACCCTTCCACATCACAAAGACCAAGACACGAGTCTGAATGTTTGGGAGGGTAGAATCTAGCCGAGTCAACCCTCAATATGAACGAGACATAAATGCACAGTACAATATACCACATTTTATAATTAAATATTTGTGTTTATATACCTTATATTTATGTGTTAGCCTCCCCTCAAAAATTTAAAATCCCACTGTTGCCATGTAAAAAATGTATATATAGATAATCCACTTCTATCAAAATCATGTCACGGCGAGCATCAACAGGCGAAAATGAGACGGATCGGATGATTGCTCCAGACATTGAATCGGGCAAGCTCAAACCCAACAATGTGTACGAACTAATGAAGTTGCGTGAATTGCAATCCTTTGTCACCAAAATCTACTGGTTGGTCATTTGTTGTTTTTTCGCGGTGGGCATCATCATGGCTCTGGTTCTGTCGGACGGCACGTTCAAAGATGTATTCATGGCCGAAAATTTGCTGTCGTCGGTCGGCATCTCCATGTATATTTTGTTGGTGGCGTTGATGGTCATGTGCAACAGCCACAACGAAATGAGAGTCGTCCTGTTGCTGACAATTCTCTTTTTCACGGGCTGTCTGTCTGGTTTCATGTTGGCTCTGCATCTCCTTGATGTGTCTATCACGCTCAAGTCTGGCAAAACATAAGGACCCCTTTTACAGAAATACATGTTGTACAATAATAACGTACTTTATTTAACAACAATTAGAATTGATATTTCTGACAGTTTGCTACCCAAAAATTCTCGCCCACGGTCCATCCTCTTTCTTGGAAAATCTCGCGGCCTTGCTCCACCAGGTAGTCGGTCGTGGACTTTCTTGATTCCATGCCCGCGACCTGTTCCAAGACTATCTGTCCCTGACTGAGTCTCGGCACCTGTTCCCGATACAGTTCGTCCGAAAACAAGAGTCGATCCAAAGTCAATGTGTCCAACCAATTGTACAGAAGAGCAAAGACATGTTCTACTGCTCGACTTCCAGTCTGTTGATGTGCCAGTTCCGTCCATTTCTGCAAGGTGGGATAGTTTGTCTCTGTCTGCTGCAACTGGTTCATACGACAGTTGCACCACCAATGTGCGTACGACTGAGGGAAGGCGTTGTTGGTCTCTACCAATTGTTCCAGCGTAGTCGTTCCAAAACGGTGGCGGATATACATCAACATATTGGGCACTGTGTCGTACGGAAAGTCTCGGTGTCTCAACCACTCTCCAACTTCTGGTGTGTCCAACCAATGTTGGTCTTCGATTCGGTTCATGTTTGGACGAATATGCTGTATTTAAATAATCAGTTCTGGAGAGTTGAACATGCTGCTTGCAATCACGGGTGCTTTGTTGTCAAGTGTCTGGTTCTGGTACGACTGCAATGTGGAGTTGTGGTTTCTCTCTATTTTTGTCACGGTCCTGACGATCACCATCTACGACCTGCAACAATGTCTGAATGAACCGTTTTTATCCCAGGCACTGCGAACGATGAAACCGACCCAGTGCTGTACAATGGCCGACCATTTCCAAGACCCGCAATATGTACTAAGGGTCACGACGTCACTGCGGGTCTTGACTGGTCTCCTGGCCGGCACTGCCATTATTATTTCGTGCTATTTCAAGGAAGATTTTTCCACTGGCCACTATTTCGTTGTCTCTGGTGCCTGGGTCAGTGTGTGTCTGTGTTGGTTTCTCTCTTGCGTGCCTCTCGTGGTGAGTCTGATGCAATGTGCGGCGGTGACTACCACTGCTACAGCCATCAAGTACCGAAAAGTGGTCACGGTCTGGGTGGTGCACGACCTCTTTTTAGGCATTTTCTGGCTCTATTTGTCGGTCATGCTGTACGATTTGGCGGACGACGGCGACGACAGTGAGTGGCGCACTATCTTCCTGTCCATGCTCTCGTGGCATTTGATCATCTTGGTGTTGCACGAAATCTACATGAAGAATTCCGATGCGCGTTTGCAACTCCCCTCTGGCCAAACTTGTTGTGGTCCGAACAGTGTCCAACCTTGGTTTCGTTTTTTCCTGCTTCTATCGTTTGTGGGTCTGTACTTTGTTGTCATTTCCCGCATGCAACGCAACGATTTGGGCAAAATGGGTTTGACCGACGGCCAACTCGTGTTGTTTGTCCTGGCTACACTGATGGCGTACATTTGTAAGACCCATGTGCAAAAACTGGAGAGTGTTCCGAGTCGTCCAAGACCAGTGGTCCAACAGATGTTTCCTCAAAACGGTCTGATGTTTTAAACACTGGCACGAGATTCAAAAAAATACACTATAAACTTGCACAGGTGTCATTTCAAAGATGTCTCGCCTGGCTTTCCGTGCACCCTCCCCCTCCACCAATCAAGTCCATATGATTAAACCCACTGTGTCCCACCACATCGTACTTGAAAGTACGATGCGCCCAGTGGGGGTCAACAATTACGACAACACCCAAGTAGCGGAACAGGCCGTCGTGTTGTCTAAATTGCGCTCCAACGGCAAAGACATTTTTGAAATGAACGAAACCCGCAAAGTCAAGAGCGGTGGCACAACACTGTACCAAACGACAGAGATGTATGGCACTTCAATGTCCATCGAAAACATTGTCGAAACATTAAAGCAGGCCGATTTAACGTTGAGAGTCAATTTCAACCGACCTGGTGTCCATTCAAACACGACCTGCATGGCACTCAGCGCCGAAACTTTACAAAAATTGATCAACACAACTGCGGACGCCCATGGCAACAAGATCGCGGAATTGCGAGTGAGTGCTGAAACTGGTGCCAAGGTTCCCCGCCATGGTGCCTTTTACGTGGCTGTCACTCAAAAGGGCACTCAACACTATTTGTCCCACATTGACTATAAAATCATGACTCAGTACGATGATATGTATCACGAATCAAAATAAATTTTTTTTTAATACATTTGTAGTCTCACAGTTTCATATTTCATTCACTTCTTCTTTGACGTCGTCCTGGTTCTCATCGCTGTCGTCCTTATCGTTGTTGTTTCGGATGGGTTCTGGCATTTGTTGGTAGGGAAGTGCTGCTGCAGCACAGGCATGTTGCAGGTAGGTGTCCCAGGGCAACACGCCTCGTTCCCAATGTTGATGCAAGGCTTCCACGTCCAGAAAAGGAGAGACCGGAAACATGATTTCGACCTGCAGTCTTTTTTTCAGTGCATAGACATCGGACATGTTGTTGTTTCGTTTTCGTTTTTTGCCCATGGCTTTCATCAACTGCCCTTTGATGTCCTCGGCGTAGATGATGTTGTACACCTGTTCGCACGCCAATTGTAGGATGTTTTTCCAGGACATGACCGTCTTTTGAAAAGTTTGGTGAGTGCCCTCCGAATCGGATTTGTGAGGGGTGTCCGACATAAACAAAGAACGAGGCACGCCCATCACGCCACAGATGATGTCTTCCTGCATCTTCAATTGGGCAACCAGATCCCCTCGTCCAATTTGAGCGGGGACATTGACCAGGCGCTGGCCCAACGGCAAGGCGACCACATTTCCCAAGACATTGCCACCCGTCGACAGTTGGCCCATGCCACTGAAAAAATGGTCGTACATCTGCTGCTGCTGTGCCAATTGGCTCACATTGGAACGGTTGCGTTGAAATTTGTTGCGTTCGGTTTCGTCTTGCATGTCGCCGTCAGCGTAGTAATCGTACTGAACCCCCTCCACATTGTCGGACTTGGTGTCGATGGCTTCCGTCATCAGTGTGGGGTTGGCTCGTTTCTTTTCCATGGCCAGACTGCTCCCCATCAGAGCGTTCATGTACTGAACTGTCGGCAGTAAATTTGAGACGACCGAGCAAATCCGACCATCGCTAGTGGGGGAATATCCAAAAATGTCCAACACAATGGTGTCGGGAATTTCCTCGTGCTGGTCGTCCATGACAATGTACTCCCGAATGCCCAAGTTGTACCGCAAATAAATATTGCAACAATTGGGTTCCAACACAACGGGCACGGTTAGACCGTCCTCCATGGTCACTGTTCGTACGGCCACAATCCCTTGTGTCAGTACCACGTCCAGGACGTCCTTGCAAAACGGGAGCCAGTAGTCGTTCATGATCTCCTGCATGTGTGGGTCCGGTTTGACTCGACCACGTCGGTGGGTAAACACAATGCCATTGGAGAACAAATGTTGTTGAATCACATTTCGACAAGTGTAAAGGGTAGGGGTCTTACGAAGAAACTGCGCCGACATCGAGATGTCTCCCTTGTGGCACAAGACACCGTGGTTCATTTTTGGAAGACAAGCTCCCACTTATATACTTCAATCCCATACAGATTCTACAATGTCAATGGCATGCAGCCAAGTGCAGGCCTCTTTTGCTTCCCGCACAATTCGGGTTTTCGTCACAAACGTTTCACCACAGACATACTTGAGAGAAAAGGGATACTTGCGAATCACAGTCTTGGTCGTATTGCCATAGGTCTCCACACATCGGACAGACTTGACCGCCGCCGCCGACATCACCGCACGGGCATTGACCACACTCTGGATAGTGTTCACGGGGGTACACAGGTAAATGTACGACTCCTTCATTCGTACATTGTCCATCATCACGTTTTTGTGTGTCAAAATGTTGTAGTTGTCTTCCTGACAGACAGTGGAGAGCACGGACGAGACATGGCGCAAAGAGACTCTCCAGTACACGTCCCCAATCTTGTCACTGTTGACAGTGTCCCCTCGATCCAATTGCATGTCTTGGTCGGAGGGTTTGACAAAACGAACCGGAGTAGTGTCGCGCAAAACCACAAACAACATTGCCATGAGGACAAGCCCGGCCGAGACATACACAACACCGACTTGCCATCGAGGACGAATCTTTTCTCGGTAAAATGTAGTGGGGCGCTTTTTGCAAAACGTCATCCAGTAAAGCAACCATTCGACCCTATATATACTGAGCTGAAAGTGGAAAAGGATTCAATGGAGACAAAGTCAAACACTCTTGCACATCCCACCACGACTGTAAACTACAGAGTCCGTCAGGCACGAACCAAAATTATAACAGATATTACAAAGGCCATAGGTAAGGAAATCGATATCCAACAGATCCTAATGTATGAAAACAATAATGAAGCTGAAACTCTGAAAATTCAGGACATATTGAAGAGCGTCAGTAAATACATTGAAAGCATAACCTCAAAGAATAATGTTAAGAGATCGTTGGACGATCCAAATCTGGACAGGTTTGTCAAAGGTGTGAATGTAGCAGGCAAAACTCAACGTGATTTAGCAGCTTTGAAAATTCTTCTAAAAAATTTGAAAACTGCAGAAAAGCAGAATAAAACAGGAGAACAAAACACAACTAAACAGAAGATATCAAGACCACAGTTGGGCATCTTGTATCGTGACGGTGCCATTATTCCCACGCGTGCAATTGCAGAAGACGACATTCATTTTTATCAGTGGGAAGTCAAATCGACCAATCAACCTTGGTTCCAAATTAAAGAAAAAACAGATGTGGTGCCCGAAATGAGCGAAGGATTTGTGCGACTCGTTTACAATGGCGTCTTGTATTCCAATGCCATCAACATTAGAACAGTCATTAATCGACAAGTGCACAATGCAAAACGAACACCACACAGATTCAGCTTCTCGGACTCTGAATTTCAACAGCGTTGTTACAGAGTTGCACGACGCATAGCAGGGGTTTACACACCACGCGAGAATCAGTCTACAGGGTTGTCAATGCTGGTCTTCCAAGACAGAGTCAGTCGACTTCCAGAGTACATGACCAGTGACAAGACGATGAATGTCCAAGACATTTTGCACCTGTGCCAGCACATCTTTTCTCGGTCCGGGGACAGCGATGAAGATTCCAAGTTTGTGCATATGGTAGAATTTTGTGAACCAACCATTCGTCTTAATCCCGCGTCTCTCACTCGAAAACTGAAACAAATCTACAGCGGTCATAACATCATACTGAGTCTGGACACTGGCAATGGTTCTGAACGGCAACCCGAGACGGACAGTTCTGAAGAGGACGTGGCTAAAATTGAACGAATTGCCGAAGAGCAAGAAGACGCTGTAAATTTTACAATGTTGGGTGAAAATGATTCGGACGCTAATTTTGAACGAATTGCCAAAGAGGCCGAAGAGCAAGAAGAGGCTAGAGATGATCAATGGGCACAAGAGGACACGGGCGAACCAACCATCGACCCACAAAATAACTTGCAAGAAGAGTCGGACATAATCGAAAATGCTTTTAATTTTTTCGACAGAAATAGAGATAGCTCCATCACACTCGACGAATTCAGATTACAGTGGCCAGATATGAAAAAAGATGTTCTGGCACAACTGATAAACGGGAACGACCTCGATCACAATGGGTCCATTTCACTGGAAGAATGGAAAATATGGTGTGTGGGTTCCAATGCCGTTAAAACCTGGCAAAGGTCCGGTTGGTCACCCAACGACGGTCAAGAAGAGACTACAGAGTTGACCAAAGAAGCCGAAAACGCAGTCTCGTCCGAATTGCAGACGGACGACAACGAAACCGACGATGGTGATGAAACCAGTGCCACCCAAAAAGATGAAGATTTGATCCAACAATATTTTAATATCTTCGACGAAAATGGGAATAATGAAATTAGCGATGCCGAATTCAAAAAACAATGGCCAGATATGAAAAAAGATGTTCTGGCACAACTGATAAACGGGAACGACCTCGATCACAATGGGTCCATTTCACTGGAAGAATGGAAAATATGGTGTGTGGGTTCCAATGCCCCTGCTTACTGGCAACATTTCAGGGCAGAACAAGATGGTGATGAAACCGACGATGGTAATGAAACCAACGATGATTCCAGAGACCAAACCAACGATGATTCCAGCGACGAAGGGAACCTTATTGGGTTTGTTGTCGGGGAGACCAAGGAAAACGACGACCTGGCTGCGCCAACAACTCCGAACACGGGCACTCGCGCCTCATCACCAGACGCACCGACGGTGGACAATGAGGAAGAGGAATTCACTAAATTTGAACAAATTTCCGAACAACAACAACAACTACAAGAGGCTCAACGGGCACAAGAGGCATTGGACGGGGTCAAAAAGACCCGTGTCAAGGTCATCAACGGCAAATACAAAAACGAGACGGGCACAATCACCAAGCGCACCGCGTTTAAGTTTCAGTTGAAACTGGACAGCGACAAGATGACCGAAAGTGGAATTCTCCCAATGGTCAAGCACGACCAAGTGGAATACCTCGACAGTGACAGTGACGAGAACGACAACGACAACGATCGGGAAGACTTGACCAACACGGAAGCCTCCGAGTTCGTCGGGGAGACCAAGGAAAACGACGACCTGGCCGCGCCAACAACTCCACCCGTATTAAAAAAGACCCGTGTCAAGGTCATCAACGGCAAATACAAAAACGAGACGGGCACAATCACCAAGCGCACCGCGTTTAAGTTCCAGTTGAAACTGGACAGCGACAAGATGACCGAAAGTGGAATTCTCCCAATGGTCAAGCACGACCAAGTGGAATACCTCGACAGTGACGAGAACGACAACGAACAAAAAGACTTGACCAATACGGAAGTGACCGACGACGACGAATTTGAATCTAAACACGAATGGAGACAGATGGAGACGCCACCTATTAATGGAGACATTGTTCGCATCAATGGCCTGGTTGGACCAGTAGAGGTAAGACGCGGTGGACACTACCGTGTCTATAGAGAAGATGGTACTTTCGAGAAATCTCGTGGATTGAATCCTATGGAACGTCCCATTGATGTCAAACAGACTTACAAACCCACGACCAGTGCGCAATCGGTTCCTTCGGGCGAACTGACCGCGATGCTGACGAACATGTCTTCCGACTGGGCC
>Ga0302122_10003126_pt1 | contig 10065 bp, 7 predicted proteins | sample CB21_SCM_MG_FD_203115 | JGI IMG/M metagenome (GOLD analysis project Ga0302122, IMG submission 203115) | Marine microbial communities from Western Arctic Ocean, Canada - CB21_SCM | ecosystem: Environmental > Aquatic > Marine > Oceanic | place: Canada: Western Arctic Ocean | collected 2017-09-28
GCCCTCCACATCGTCTGGCGAGTAACTCGGTTTTATATAAACCTAAGTGGAGCTGCAGGAACGGAAGAGGGCGGCCCCACACGAGAAATCTTGCCGAGAGTGCAGGAACGCGCCAGCGCGGGAGAGGCGACTAGAGGTAAGTCAGTAAGGATCACAATATAGACTTTAGTCCAGCTCGTCCTCGTCGTACAGCGGCGCGGGCGGCGGCGCCGCGGGCAGCGGCGGCGCGGCGGACTCCGGCGACGCCGGCCGCGCCCCGGAGGACCGCTTCGCCTTCACGGCGACGAACTCCGTCTGGCAGACGACGCAGGAGTGCTTGTGCGACTTCTGGAACCACTCGGCCAAACAGGACGCGTGGAACTTGTTGTGGCACGTCGCGCATTCGAGGTGGGGCAGCTTCTTGGACTTGGGGTGGAGCACGCCGTAGCACACGGGGCAGGGCTCGACCCCGTCGAACTCGAGGTCCACGTCCTTGCGCCAGTCGAGCACGGCTCTTTTAGCCGTGGAGGCCTCGGCCGCCGCGCGGAGGCGTAGTGCCCACCGCCTCGCCTTCTTTTCATCGATGCCCTGGTGCAGGCCGAAGCTCACGGACACGCTCCGGAAGGGGTGCGCCGCGTCGTACGCCAGCACCATCTCGATGAGGCACTCGTCGCGCTCGTACTGGGCGGTAACGGTCCGCGCGCGCGTCGCGACGCGCACCTTCAAAGTAGAGTCGGGATTTTCCTCGTCCCCGAAGCCCTCGCTCGCCACGACGCTTAGCGCTTCGGCCACGGGCGTCGACTGCAGGGCGTCCACGATGAGAAGTCGCGCGCGCTCGGCGTCGCGGGGTCGCGCGGCCGCGCCCCACTGCCGCGCCTCGGCCGCGTGCGCGACGCAGAGCCGGTGCAGCGCCCAGCACGCTAAGAGTGATACGGGGTCCGCGGCGTGCGCCTTGAGGTAGACGCTGCAGGGCCCCTCGATGGCGTCCTTGAACGTCCGCCGCTTGAGCGCCGGGAGCGCCGCCGCCGCGAGGGCGACCGCGGCGTCGAACGCGAGCATGACCGAGTCCTCGTCGACCGGCGCGACGACGGCGCGGAGCAGTACACCCTGGTCTGTCGCCGGCGCGCCCGCCACGTCGCCGCACGCCGCGAGCATGTCCGCGACGCAGGCCGCCAGGCGCGCGCCCCGGTCGAGGAGCGGCACCAACGCCGACGCGTCCAACTCGACACGCTTGGTTTCCCGCCGCCGCGCGAGCTCGGCGACGCAGGCCTCGGCGCACGCCAGCGCCGCGACGAAGGCCGGCGACCCGGCCGGGTGCGATAGGTCGGCCGCTGCCCTTTGTAACGCCGTCGCCACCGTCTCAAAAGCCACGACGCGCGCCGCTTCGGAAGCCAGGACCCGCGCCGCGCAGGTCAGCGTCGCGGCGCGGTGCGCGCCTTCGTAGGCTTGGGCGAGGCCGCGGTCGAGGACGCCGGCGACGCGGCGTGCCGTCGCTTCGACGGCCAGCGAGTAGCCCGCGAGCGTCTGCGCCACGAAAAGGGCCCCGGCACCATCGGCGAGGGCCGCGAGCACGCGCTGGGAGTGCACCAACGAGGGCGCGGCCGCGAGGGCCCGGAGCGGCGCCACGTCGCCGGCGCAGATCGCGTCCGTCGCCACCTCCCGGAACACGGCGTCGCGGCCGCCGAGGCGCGCCACGATCTTCGTGGCGAGCCACGCTGCTGCCGGCAGCGCTTCCGGCGGCGCGTCTCTCATTTCCGCGACGTCCGCGCCCAGCGCCGCGAAGGACGACTCGACCGCCGCGGCCCGCTTCAGCTTCGCCGCCACGGTCTGCTTCTCCCGTTGATCCGTAAACTGGACCGTGTAGAACGCCTCGCCGACATCGTCGTGGTCGATATTCAGGATGCAGCACGGTTCCTCGCTCGGGACGTAGGTGACGTCCTCGCCGCGCCGGAAGGGCTCCGTCACGAGCTCGACCTTCGGGAGGCGGCTCGCTAATGATGAAGCGACGCGCAGCGCGGCCGCGACGCGCGTTCTATCACGAGTCAGCGCGACTCGTAAAGCCGCCAGCAATAGAGACGGCACGGCCTCGGTCGGTAGCGCGTCGATGGCACCGCATGCGCCGCCGTGCAATGGCGCTACGTGCGCATCCTGCAGCCCGTCGAGCGCGAGTTCCAAAGACAGCTCGGCGTCGTTCGCTCCGGGCCGCGCATCGAGCCGCAGGAGCGCTTCCACGAGCACCTCGTCGCCGCCGATCCGCGCGACGTCCGCGACGCAGTCCTCCAGGAGATCCAAAAAGGCGTCGTTCCGCCCAGCGCGCCAGGCCCCTGCGTCGACGATCGGCGCTGCACCTTTCGCTCGGGCCGAGCACGGTTTGAGCGCGACCCGCCAGGCGTCCGGATCCTCGCTCCCGGCCTGGGCGAGCGCCCGCAGCGCGTGCAACGCGGCCTCGGCCCGCGCGTCGCCGCGGAGGCCCCGCAACGCGGCACCGTGCTCATTTAGAGCGCCCAGCACGAGCGCGCGGCCCGCCACGGCCGCCGCGAGGCGGCGGTCGCGCCCGCACTCCTGCACGAAGGCCGCCAAGGCCTCGGCCGGCGCCCCGGCCACGCACGCGCGGAGCGCTTCGACGGACGCGAAGGGCGCCAGCGCCGCCGGGTTCTCGAGCAGCCCCGTTTCGACGGTGCGGCCCGCGTCCCCCGCGAGCGGCTCCCGCGGCAGCTTCGCGAGCACGCGGTCCAAGAACGCGCCGGCGTCCGCGACCAGCGCGTCGCGGGTCGCCGCGTCGCCGCTCTCCCAGCGCGCCGTCGCCAAGGCGCATAAAGCGTCAACCGTATGGTCGTTGAGCATGGACGCGGCCTCCGGACCGGTCAGCGCCCGCGCCGCGTGCGCCGCGAGCGGCGAGGGCGCGAGCGCCGCCAGGAACGCGCAGCGCCGCGTCACGTGCGTCAGCGGCAAAATCTCGGCGAGGAAGGCGAAGGCGAGCTCCCCGAACGCCTTCGGCGTCGCGGCCAGCACCGCGCCGGCGGCGCCCGCTGTCGCGTCGACGCCAAGGGCTAGACTGAACAGCTGATCCGCGGCCGTTTGCGGCTCCGTCGTCGCCAGGGCCGCGGCCGCGCGCTCGACGCTGCTCTTCGACGGCGTGTCCAGCTGCAGGAACGCCGCCGCCGCGGCCCAGGGGTCGGTCCGCAACACGTCGACGGCCGCGGCCACTAAGGGACCGGAATTTGAGTCCGCGAGCGCCGCCACAACGGCGCCAGCATCCGGCAGCTGGGCGCAGAGCCGCGCGACGTGCACCGCGACGGTGCGCGCCCGCGACCTATCTTTCGCGGCATGAGCCACGGCCCGCGCGGCCCGCGCGGCCACGTCCCGCTTCTTCGCGACCTTGTCGGCGGCCTCGATGGTCGCCTGGGACGCGACGGCCGCGACGCAGCTCCAGAGCGGCGCCACCTCCTCGGGCTCCTGGTCCAGCGCCAATAGCGCTAAGGTGGCTCCCGTGGAAAGGGCGTCGGCGCTCCCGGGCGCGTGCGCCGCCAGCTTCTCTAATAAAGCGTAGCAGGCCCGCCGCTCAAGGGGGTCCGTGGTCTGGACCGCCTTTAGCGCGCGCCAGCTTTGTTTAGAGGCGTAGACCTCGCGCAGCGAAGCGAGGAACGCGGCGTCGACGCCGACGCGCTGGGCCGCCGCGACGAGCTTGGCCAGCCCGCCCAGCGCGCGCGCCCGGGCCTCGGCCCGGGCCGCGCGTTGTTCTTTGCGCTCCAGGGGGTCCTTCTCCTCGACCTCCTCTTCTTTGAGCACCGCGAGCGCAAAGGCCACGATGGTCCGGCGGTTGCGCGTCGCGCCGACGACGCCGTTCGCCTTGGGGAAGGCCCGCTTCCAGGCCTGCACCGCCGCGCGCGCGACGTCGGCGTACGCGTCGGCCGTCGCCGCCCACCACGGGCCCGCCAACGAGGCCTCCACAGCTTTAAGCGGGGCGCCGGCCGCGGCGCATGCACTTAATGCCTCGAAGGCGGCCTGGCGGACGCGCGCGTCCGTGTCCCGGAAGCCCAGAAGTTCGATCACGCGCGCGTCGGCGAACCACGAGGCCACGGCTCTTGTTTCATTAGCGTCGACGTTTTGGATACGTTCCGCCAAAGCACTCAACCCCTTGAGCTTCGTGGACGCGTCCTTCTTGCCGCACTGCTTGCAGGCCCGCTCCAGCTCGCAGTCGGCCCCGGCGAAGCCCTTCCTTGTGACAACGGGCTTGGGCGCATCAGATGCCTCGAAGGCACCAAAACCGACAAAACTCATGGTTTAGACCGAGGAGTCGCTGAACATGATGTACGCGGCGTGCGCGAGGGCGGCACCTAAGGCACCGGCGTAGTATTGCGGTAAGCGCGGGTTGCCCTTGAGCGCGATGCGCATCAGGGGGAAGGCCGGCGCGTAGAAGATGGGCACGAGTAGGGCCCAGTTCGGTTCGCGCCGGTGCACGACTTTGCCCTGCGGGATCTCGGCTGCCATGCGCTGCGGGCCTTGGGTGTGCGGTTCGTTGCGAGGTATTGCAGCGCTGTGAAAAGAATAAAAGCTTTTTAAACTGCTGTTGCTCAGCTTTGTGTTATGCTGCTTGCTTTGCTTTGCTGTCGTGTTTGTCAGGCAAATCGCGAGCTGTGACGGGTTTTACGGACGGGTTTCGCGAGACATTTATGCTTACGGCGTATGCTTTAGCGGCTTAACGCTTGACGCTCGGTACTAGCTAACACGCCAGACTACTGAACGTCTCTCCGTCACCAACTCACGTCGAGAGAGGTCCCGGTTGCTCGAGCTCTCGATTTTTTACCCATTTAGTATACACGTGTACGGCCGACGTCCGCGGGTACAGCATGGGTTGGTTCGGCGGTAGGAGTGACTCGGTAGAGACCATCGAGCACGCCCAGGAAATCGTGAAAAGCACGAGCGACGACCTCGCGAAGAAAAAAGTCACCGTAAAAAGTTTGCGCGCGGCCGGCGTCCGTCGCCGACCGCGACGCCACGCCATCACAGAGGTGACCCCCGCAGGCAGAAGACCGTGAAGGCCCTGCGCGCGCAGCGGCGCGAGAGCCTCGTGCACGAGATCGTGTCGCTCAAGTCTTACCGCGACCAGCTGCGGGCGACGCTCGCGACCATCGAGGCCGAGGTCGCGGCGAAGAACACGCGCCTCGCCCACTTCGACGCGGGGGACCGGACGGGCAGCGAGGAGTACCAGCGGCTCAAGACGCCGCGCGCGCCCAGGATCGAGAAGCCGTCGCGGTCCGTGGGGGACGGCGAGAGGAAGTAGGTTCTTGTGCTTATCGTTCTCGTCCCTCTTCTAGTATATCGCCCTCGCCGGACACGGGTAGTTTTTTTTCAAAACACAGAGAGAGCACCCCGCACCCAGGCCAGAGTCTCGCAAACATGAGGCGCCGCGCTCAACCCCCCCGGGAGACGCTGATCAGCTGCGGCGTGTTATTGGGGCTGTCCGACTGATTCACAGCTGGCGGCGGCTGTTTTTTTCATCGCAACGGTGCGGTAGAAGCAAAGATTTGAGCTTCCGCCAAAAAAGAGAAACTGTGCTCATAGAGCCCCGATAAACACCGCAACGCGCCAACATGGTCGTCTTCGGCGGCCTGGAACTTGTGGCGGCCGGCGCGCTCTTCGGCGGCACGTTTAGCGTGTGCCGCGACCCGCCCGCCGCCCGAGAAGCCCGACGGCGACGGCGAGTGGCCGAGATCGTGACGCGAACGCGCCTGCGCTTGATCCGAGAAGGCGACAGGGCAGCGAGCCGCCAACTCTTGACGACGCCCGAGTCGAGCCCCAAGAACCACCGCCGGACGAGCTCCGAGGCGGACTTGGAGGCCATCGCGTCGCAACTCAACTCGCCGACGGACGTCGCCGACGATCGCGCGCTCTTCGACGAGTCGGCGCCCGGCCGGCGCCTCGACAAACTACTTGACGACGCCGAACGGCGGCGGGCGTACCAGACCGCATGGCTGCCTCTCGACCGCGACAGTAGCCCGCTGCGGCAAACTACCAGCGCGCCCACGGCGATGAACTTGCCAGTTCTCGGTGGCTGTCCAGAGATTTAATACTGTTTTACCTATATCGTCGCCTCCTCGTCTCGTCGAAGTAGCCGTCGGGCACGAGCTGGTCACCGATCCTCTCTGACAAGGGTACCGCGCTGTCCCAGCGTGGCTTCAAGTTGTGGAGGTGCCGCAGCGCCGGCGCGACGTACCGCCAGGTGAGGTTGATCCGCGCGCCGACGCCGGCCACGCGCGGCAGCGAGTGCTCGTACTCGCGCTGGAAGGCGCCCTGCATCACCAAAAGGGACCCGGGGCCGAGCGTGGTCGACGTCGCGTCGCCGTCGCCGCGCCGCCGCGTCAGAAACGGGCGCGCCGCCCCGAGCGAGAGGCTCGGCACGTCGAAGCTTTGGCCGAGCCAGGGGTCGTCGTCCGAGTGCCAGTCCGAAAACTCCGAGCCGTCCGCGTAGAGGTTGATGAGGACCGCGTTGAATGGCGCGCCTACCGCTTTTTCGACGTCGCGCCGGATCCGCCGCAGCGTCGGCGTGAAGGCGTGTGCTTTTAGTCCAGGCACGTGGTTCGCCGCGAAGCGGTACTCGCCTACCCCGGCCTCGGCGCACCACATCATCTGGCGCGGACTTTGTATACGCTCGCCGTCGACGACGTAGGTCGTAAAATTCAGCCCGGCGGATTGCGCGATCTCCTCGAACATCGCGTCCGCCGTGGCGCGGTCGTAGAACTGCGGGGCGTGCTTCAGCGCGGACGAGCGTGACGCAAAAATCGTGGCGAGGGTTTGGGCGCTCCCTCTCCACCGTCGCACGGCGTCGACGACCGTGGAGAGCGCGGTAGATCGAGACGCCGACTCCACGACGGCATTTAGCGGTGCGCTTTGCATCGCCGCCGCCACGACGAGCACCACCGCGGCGGCTGCGCGTCGTCGCGAGCCCATTTCACCGCTGCTTTGCTCTCTGTTGGCAAGGGTTCCCGAGCAGTGCGGACAACAGAGTGCCCGTAGGAGACAACAGCTCAAGAAGACAGTGGTCTTGCCTAAGAGGGCTGCCTTTATTTCACGCCACTCCTCACGCCTGGGTTTAAAGGGCTCTGCATAGTGCGGTGTTTCATCGGCTCCATCCGTGCGGGTTAATTTGGCCGCGCGTCTCGAAGCGTTAGACAGACTAGAGACGCCTCGACGAAGACTGCAAATTACACGCACACACGCACTTAAAACCCGGCTAGGACAGCCAGAGCCTTAACAAAAGCATATAGCTTGTAAGGCTGCCCAAAGCAGTGCTATTGACGGCCACCAGCGCTGGTCGCACGTGGTTGGAGACCTGGGGAGCTTCAGCAGCTCACGCCGACGCGACCGCCACCGATGGCCGCCCTCACGGCCAGGGAGCTGGCCAAGATGGCGGCGCTCGCGGGCCGCGCGGAGGCCAACGGCACCATCGACGACGAGGACGTCAAGGCACTCATGCAAGCCATGGACGACGCGGCGCTGCCGGTCATGGTCCAGGAGGAGAACTGGCGCCAGGCGGCGGCGCGGCGGAAGGCGCGGAACGCGCGCCCGGCGACACCCGACTCGGCGCGGTACGTTCCCTTCAGCGAGAAGGACGCGCGCTTGGACGGCGCGATACGGATGCTCCAGGACAAGCTCACGCAAGACACGTCGCCCCAATATCATGGTAAGAAGGAGGGCGAAGTGTTTGACCTGTTCCGGGGCGCGGTCCGCGGCGCGGAGCAGATGAACGTGAATGAGCTCATACCGGCGATGCGCGACACTTTGAATATCTCGGAGGCGGACCTGTCGGAGGCCGACTTACAAAATATGGTCCGGGCGACGACGGCCCGGCTCGCGGATACAGATGGGAACCTGGACCTCAGGTCGCTCGGGGCCGAGGCCGAGCGCCTCATGCGGACGTGGCACGACGAGCGTTTGAAGGAGGACCGCCTGCAGCGCGAGACGCCCATGCAGCGCGCGCGGTGGATCAAGAAAGAAGGGAGGGATCCAAAAAGCGCCGGAAAAGCGAAGCGCGCGCCGGCTCGGGTCGTGGAGCGGCTCGACGTCCGCACGGCCATCGACGCCGAGACGGGCGAGACGATCAAGGCGCCGAAACGCGTGGAGTTCGCGCCCGACCTCGCGCCGGAGCCCCGGGCGTCGTCCCACCTCCGGCCGCTCATATCCATGCCCGTGCGCCCGCCCGGCTCGCCGCCTCAGGCCGCCAAGGGCGCCGCCGCGAAGCGCAAGGCCGCGGGGCTCCACTGGGGGCAGTGGTAACTTAGGGAAGCCTAGAGGTCGTTCCGCTGGGCGTACTCGGCGGCCAGGTCGAGCGTGACGAGCGGCAGGCGCAGGTGCTGCTTCTCTAAGTTTGAGGCGTCGCCGTCGGTTTTTTTCCCGCGCTTCGCGTGGAAGGCCTGGAAGAACTGGGCGTTGAGGGCGTCGAGGGCCGCGGGGTCGGCGCTGCCGTTGGACAACTCGACGTCGTAATCCACGGGGCTGCCGCCGAGCGCGGCGCCGCCGCCGGCGACGACGCGGGGCAGGGCCTGCTGGCTCTTGTGGCGCATGTCTGCGTTGAGGCCCGCGGCAGTGCAGCGTACGGTAAAAGGGTAGAGGCCGTTCCGCGGCTGGAGCGCCGTCTTGACCTTGGTCCGCGGTGTGGTGATCGTGGGGTCGATCGCCGGCTCGTCGGCCGTCTTCACCAGTAGTGAAACGTGCGACCGCGTCCCGCCGCCCCTGCGCTCGCCGCGGGGCCGCCTAAATAAGGGCCGGTCTAGCAACGCGGCGGTCTTGAGGCCCCGCAGCTGCTTCTCCGGGTGGAAGACGCGCGTCGCGTGGTCGCGCCACTCCAATCCCGCGATTTCTCTATTTTCAATCGTCAGGCCGTCCTCGCCCACGAGCACGTCTTCAAAAATGCACTCGAGCTTCGGGGGTAGGGGCTTGCTTATGTCCCGGGCGTCGATCAGCCCGAAGGCCGCGGAGATGGCCTGGGCCGTCTCGTAGAGCGTCGCGTTGCCGCTCACGATTAAAGTGCGATAGGCATCGCCACCGCCCTCCACCGAAGCGCACCCCTGCAGTAGCACAGTTAATTGAAGCTGGACGAAGCGGCAGTCCTCCCTCGGTTGGGGCGCCTCCAGGAGGTGCTGGGTCGTCGGCAGGCTCCTACACAACATGCGCCGGTGTTCCAAGGCAGCCGAGTCGGGCTGAACAACTTGCCCGCCGCCCCGGGCGAAGCGCCCACCGGCGTAGTCCTGCGAGTTGCCGTGCGCGTCTGTCGGCCGCCGCAGCCGCTGCGGGCTCCGGCGGGGCCGGCCCCGGGCCTTCCCCGGCTGCGCGTCGAGTGATGGGCCCTGGTTCTGGACGTTGGGCAGGCGCTGCACGGAGATGCTGCCCGGGGGCAGCGACGGCAGGGCGGCCAGGGCCTCGTTGACGTTCTGCATGCCGGCCATCGTGTGCGGTAGTAGTGTGCTTACGGCTGTCTCTGGCCTGTGGCGCTGTTAGGGGTGCTGGTGCAGCCCTCTACGTGTCGTGTCGTGCGCGCGGTGGTCCGTGGGTCCGTTGCGGTCCCGAGGCTGCCTAAAGCTCAGTAGTGCGGTGAAAGAAGTTGCCAGCGCGCACCACCAAACGGGTTCGCGCGTTACCCTAGTTAGCGGCGCGCCGCCGGCGTGCTCTCTGGAGCCGGTGGGATGGTTCCCCGCGGCGGAGGCGTGATAGTCGGAGCGCTCTGCTTTTCCTTTTTGGGACGGGTTTCTTGGAGAGCAAAAAATGCCTAAATGAGAGCCAAAACGGATGTTGCGCATCTCGGCTACGTAAGCCGTTAGTATTGCCGTGACAACGCCCCAGCCGCACTGTACAGCCGCAGCGTCGCTTAACAATCACGGCAGCGTAGTACAGCCGCGGCGTGGAGCGATGCCGAAGAACGGCACGCTCCGCAAGAAGAAGCGCAAGAAAGCAAACGTAAACCGCTCGACCGGAGTCCGGGACGAGAGCGACGACGGCAAAAACAACAAGAACACGAGCCACGGGCGCGCGCACGCGCTGGCGCGCGGGCCGACCTTCGCCGCCGCGGAGGACGCGCCGACCCCGCGC
>Ga0302122_10003129_pt1 | contig 10060 bp, 8 predicted proteins | sample CB21_SCM_MG_FD_203115 | JGI IMG/M metagenome (GOLD analysis project Ga0302122, IMG submission 203115) | Marine microbial communities from Western Arctic Ocean, Canada - CB21_SCM | ecosystem: Environmental > Aquatic > Marine > Oceanic | place: Canada: Western Arctic Ocean | collected 2017-09-28
AATTCAAATATTTACAGAGCAACATACTTTTTCATCCGTAGAACAAGCTTTCCACTGGGCAAAATTCCACTTCACAACTCAACAACTAACCAATGAGCATGTAATGGACATCTATTCACACTATCCAGACATCCTATTGCAGCATGTCGACTCGAAAAACATCGATGACGAACGTTTCCTTCGGGAAATACGTCCATTTATGGTCAAAGTAAAAAGTTGTTCGGGCAAAGGGGCAATGAAGAAAGCAGGATATTCTTTGGATGTACAGAAATGGAACGAAGCACGCGTTCAGGTGACGTTGCATTTGTTGCGGACGCGCAGAAATGTCGACGAGGAGTTTCAGCACATATTGCGCGCTTCGGGAACGTCGTATTTGTTGCACACAGACAGAGCGGGACCGCGTTCATTTTGGGGAGGTTCTGACAAAGGAGGAGAGAATATGCTCGGACAATTGTTGATGCAAATTAGAAATGAATTACTTAACCCAATTAAGTTTTAATAATAACTCCGGCAACGGCAACGGCAACGGCAACGGCAACGGCAAAAAAGTCTTTCCTCACTCTTCTTGTATCTTAAATATATTGTCAAATATATTATTGTGAACAAAAATATTCTATTTAAAGCATACATTTTTAATCACAATGTCACGATTTTTACCACCAACTAGACCCAAAAGAGGAATCCCGCATCCACCTATGAAAGAGTTGGCAATTCTGAAGTCACATTTAGTAAAGGAGACCAGCGACCTACAAAAGGCACAATTAAAACAAGCATTTGAACGCATTGTAATACTCGAAGGTGAAGTTGAACATTTGAAGGCACTATTTCAAGCAAGACTAAGTGACGACATTGACTTGAGAGCAAACTTGGTACATATGCAAAACATAGTAAAGAGATTTATAAGTTCCCAAGATGCCAGGGTCGAGAAAGAATAATATATAATTATTCTTTCTAACCCTAAAAAAGCACAACAATAAAAAAAAATAGTTTTATACAAATTTTATTCTAATAAAACTCTCTCTTCCTTGTAAAAGACGAATGTCTTCTGAATCACCCAGGAAATCTTTCAACGTTTGTTTAGACGAACGACCTATTCCTTGGTAGAACAACGTAGCGCCAGGACTGAGTTCGTTGATAATTTCTGCTGACGTGTCTGTCAACAAACGTCCCATCCTATTGTAGAATTTTTGGTCCTTATAAACGTTCAAAAACACGGTATCGCGTTTTATTTCGGCTATGGAGCGGTATTTTGCACCGCTTCTTGAAAAAAAGTACTTGTCGACGTGTTTCGAATTTTTTCGTACCACTTCTTCAACAAAAAGATGACGCAAAACACCTTTGGAAATTTCATTTTGAGTTGGTGAGCGTATTTTATTTTTTGGGCAAATATTTTTTTGGCGAATATTCCCTACCACGGCACAAAGAACGTCAAAACGTTCGCATTTATCGTGTTTTGCGTTTTTAATGCGTTTGGTGGCATTTTCGTTTCCGTAAAATGTGTCGTTAGAAGAATGAGCAGGGTATGAGGGGAACATTGTTTTCTTTTTTGTGTGTGTAAGAATTTTCTTTTTGTTTGAATAGAAAAATTCTTTTTGTTTGGAAATCGCAGGGAAAATCGCAGGGAAATCGCAGAACTCGTAATGAATTTAACATAATATATGCTACTGATCCTCGTCTAAGAGCATATAGTCAGTAAATAAAAAATCCAGTCGTATAAATTCATTTATTTCAAAACTAATACATAGTTGGGTCGTTTACAGTGGTTTCGACAGTCGTATGCTCCAATTTGTTCGGCGATTTGGTCGTTTGGCTCTTATTTTTGTGGTCAAAAAGTGCAACAACTTCTTTAATTTTTTTTCACAAATGGGCCTATAGGTTCGCGTCCTAAATATTCCACCAATTTTTTAAACGTGGGTTTGCTAAAATTAGCTTCAGTATATTTTGGATAAATGATTTACTTAACCCTATTAAGTTTTAATAAAAATCCAAACTTTTATTAAATCTTCTATATATAGAAGACATTATTAACAAATGTCCGTTGCACTTATAACTGGCATTACAGGTCAAGACGGTTCTTATCTCGCTGAACTGTTACTTCTAAAAGGGTACACCGTTCACGGCATCATTCGTCGCCAATCTGCCATTCATACGCCAAGAATTAACCATATTTACGATCAGTTGATGCTACACTATGGTGATTTGACCGATTCGTCGTCGTTGATTGGTGTTCTAAGCAAAATAAAATCCAAAAATCCCGAACGACTTGAGGTGTACAATCTCGGTGCTCAGTCACACGTTAAAGTATCATTCGAACTGCCTGAATACACAGCGGAAACGTCCGGCGTCGGCACGCTAAAACTGTTAGAAGCTATTCGTACGACGGGCCTTGTAGAAAAGACTCGCTTTTATCAGGCATCTACGTCCGAAATGTTCGGCCTTGTGCAAGAAAATCCCCAGTGTGAAACAACGCCCTTTTACCCCAGGTCTCCGTATGGATGCGCCAAGTTGTACGCTCACTGGATTGTCAAGAATTATCGCGAGGCCTATGGCATGCACGCCTCTTCTGGCATTCTATTTAACCACGAATCACCGCGCCGAGGCGAGACCTTTGTCACACGCAAGATTACACGTCAATTTGCGGCCATTAAGGCCTGCGTTGCGAAGGAACTTGTTCTAGGCAATCTGGACGCTAAGCGCGATTGGGGTCACGCGCGCGATTTTGTCAAAGCGATGTGGTTGATGCTGCAACAGGACACGCCGGATGATTACGTGATTGCCACAGGCGAGCAGTATTCCGTCCGCGATTTTGTGAACAAAGCTGCGGGAGTACTGGATTGGCAACTGACTTGGTCGGGCAAAGGTGTTAACGAAATTGCGACCGATCAGTACGGCCGTGTTCTTGTCCGCGTTTCGGAGCGTTATTTTCGCCCGTCCGAGGTGGAAACATTGCTCGGGGATGCTTCGAAAGCGCGCGATAAACTGGGGTGGAAGCTCGAGACCACATTTGACGAGTTGGTACGTGAAATGTGTACTTCGGATACATGGTCTGACTACGAGGTCATGTCACGTAAAAAAATATGTAATTAATACATGAAATTAGTACAAGGTTTAGTTCTTTGGAAAAGACGGGACCTAATGTACCAAGACATTGATACAAGAATGGCATGAACACGGTGTAACACCTCTAGAACTTCAGAATGCCAAGGACCGAATGATAGGTTCACGTGTAATAGCATCCGATTCAGTGGACCATTTACATGGAATGGTCGTTCAATCCATTGTCAGAGGCAAAGACCCAGAAAAAGATTTTTATGATTTTGAACGGCAAGTGAACGCATTGGAGATTCAAAATGTCAACACAACATTGAAGAATTTCATTGACCCTAATAGACTGGTTGAAATAGTAGTCGGACCAAATAAATTACCGCATTAATGTTTTTTTGTTAATAAAAGTCTTAACTTCTTTACTTGTTTTTATTTTTTATTTGTTTTCCGTAACATCATTTTATTATATACACACTATACATGTAAATAGTTTTTATTAAATTGAAAACATACTCCTAACATATTCTCAAAAATATATTTCAAGAATAATTTACACATATTTTTTTTTTAATAGTCAATCTATACACGTAGTAGACAACAGAAATGCTGGCGATAGGAGCAGCCAGCAAAAAAAGACTTGCGACCGAGGGGGCTGGTGTCGGCAGACCTAAAAAAAAATCAAAACCAAAAAGACCGTTCAGGACCGAGTTTATAAATTTCACGTGTGAACTTGATACTGACAATTGTATTCAAGAGCAAAATGGATTGTGCATTGCCCACAAAACACCTGCAAATAATCCGAAAGTCGGGTACTTGGTCAATCCCGTTGATGTCCAGTTGAGTTGTGGTAGCAACAAAATAAAAGTAGATTTCAAATGCGATGTCTGTTTTCATACATTTTCATCGACTTTGTCTAATGTTACCAACGGTCGATGGTGCAACATGTGCTCCATTAAGTGGAAGCATTGCGGTGTGATGACCTGTACATTCTGTTTCGACCGTTCCCTTGCGTCGCACAAAGGTGTAACTCTAAACGATAAGAAAAAAGCCGATTGCACTGTCAATAAAGCGGATCTTCGTTTAGCATTGCACTGTGCCACAAAAGTTGATTTCAAATGCGATGTCTGTTTGCATGTATTTTCAATGAAGTTGAACCATGTTACCAGCGGTAGTTGGTGTGGCATGTGCTCCGACAAATGGAAGCATTGCGGGGTCGATACCTGCACATTTTGTTTCGACCGTTCATTTGCTCCTTACAAAGGTGTAACTCTAAACGATAAGAAAAAAGCCGATTGCACTGTCAATAAAGCGGATCTTCGTTTACCAATAAGCAGTCGCACAAAAGTTGATTTCAAATGCGATGTCTGTTTCCATGTATTTTCAATGAGGTTGGACAATGTTACCAACAACGGTCAATGGTGCCCCACATGCAAAAATAAAACCGAACTCATGGTTTTGAATTTCTTACAGGACGAAATGAACATTAAAGTTGTCACTCAATACATTCCTGGCGGCATGAAACAAATGAAAAAAAACTACGGCAAATTTGGCAAGCTGGATTATCGTATACCTAATTCTGAATTTATTTGGGAGCTCGACGGCGCACAGCACAACACGCAAGTTGCCTACTTTAAAAGCTACACCCTCTTTCACCGCATGATTTTAGATAAATGGAAGGAATATTTGGTTAAAAAAGAAAAACTTAAAGTGATTCGGTTTGATCAGACAGCCATTTGGCAGAACAAGTACGATTGGAAACAAGAAATGAGAAACATTTTGACTTTCACTTCCGATAAACTCCGTCGACAACTCAAAACAACAAAGAAACGGTACAAAATGTACGCCAAGCAACATAACGATAAGAGTAAACGCAGGAGCATTCCAGAAATTGTGAAAAGGTCCCACAACAAAGCCAATACACCCTTTAAGTAGAGACATTGTTTTTTTTATTTCAAAATACTTGAAATACAAATCAATCACTAAATTCGATTTGGTAATGTATTATTATGGAACCCAGTTTAATGGTTTCTCTAATAAACGTTTCTCTAATTCGTCTACGGCTTTACTCGTTACAGTGATATTCTTAACAGGGACACGCTTACTTTTGTTGGCGGCGCGCTTGCGTTTGCAAAATACGGCTGACAACGTCGCCGCAATAATGGCGAGAATGGCGCCCGCCACAATGAGAGCCGGAATTTCTAAATTAGATTCGGCAACATTGACCATCACACGGCGGCTGGGGTCGATGGCGTATTGACATGTGACTTCCAGGCGTGCATTATTTACGTCACAATGCTGCGAACACATATAGTAACGCGTTTCTCCTTGATAGCGTCCGCCGAGACCTATGAACGTTTTATTATATCCACTGGTTTCTTCAGAATGCCATGGCGATGTCTCCGTTTCGTTAGAATCGCAATCTGCTGTTTCTGTTTCGCGTAAGTCGTGTGTTCCGTTCCATACAATAGTAATTTCGTCTTCGATACATGCTTCAATTTTGATAACACCCGGCCCATATACAACAGTTAATGGCGGTGGTGCCGGTGCGGGCGGCTCTGCCTGTGGTGTCGGTGGCACGGTCAGTGCGTACGTGAGCCCGGCGACGGACGCAATCTCAAACGTGTAATCGGGCAATACAGGACACCTGAACGTATCGCCTTCGCGTAAGAATTCGACAAATTCCCACCTGTTCGAATGCCAACATTCAATGGAATACTCCGAACGGTTGCTCGGGTTTATATTTTGCAAAGTCACAAGTGCCAAAGGTTTGTTATCGGAACATGCCATAAATTGTTCGTTTTTTTCGCGCACTACAATTTCATACGCGTCCTCTTCAAATGTTTGGACGTCCACATCGGCATCCGCACAGTTGGTTGTGTTCACGGGCTTATCGTTCACAGGTTGAATAACAACAGAATCGGCTCGGGAAATTCGAAGTGACGAAAGACCAGATTCATCGACAGACATTATCACTGGGCCTAATGTGTCAACCACTTCTTTTATAATATTACGACGACGAACGATATCTTCTGACGTTGACATGTTTAGACAAGCGTTCTCACCGGCTCTGCACGCCATTTCTACTCGAGGGCGGCCTCTATCGTCTGTGACACGAACTGTGACACGCCCATCTTCGTTTATTCTGGTCGCATCTAGTCCTTCGTTCTCAAATGTTTTGAATGTAGAAGTTGCATTTGTTCTCATACGTTCTACGCCACGGTCATCTCGTAAAATAATACCAGGGTTTATTCTTGGACGTGCCGCACATCTATGTATGCCACACGGATACACCAAACATCCACGTTCATTGACTTCTCGTGACCAGGTTCGATTACAATTGTCTGGCGGTAAGCGGCATCGTACTTGTGGGCAACAACCGACGCGCTCGTTCACACAACACCATTCGCGTTTTTTGGCTGTCCAACGTTCTCGCGTTCGACAATTGTGTTCCAGTTCGTCTGGCTGGTCGTCGTGACAGACAAATGCCGTGGGTTCTGCGCAAAACATTTTTGTGCACCGGGCTAGCCCGTCAGAACATCTACATTTATTACACCCATCAAAATAACGAGAGCAATCTTGTGGACATCCCAAAAGCGGACAACCAACAGTGTCGGGACGCAAACGACAATATTCTTCCACAGATAAGTCTAAATTACACGACAAACAATCCGCTGTCATTGCGCGACAACATAATCGTTCTTCCGGTGGCAACGGACATCCCTGTGTTTCCGGATGCAAACGGCAGTATTCTTGTACTGTTTGACCGGCCGGACACGCCAAACAAGAAGCAGTCATAGCCATACAACAAATGGGGTCTGGTGTCGTTGTGTTTGACACTGGTGTCGTTGCGTTTGACACTGGTGTTGGAGCCGGTGTTGGGTCTGGCGTTGTCGCTGGCGTTGGCGTACATTCGACTGTAGTCGTTTTACTATCACTATTCTGAGATGAATCTGTACATGTATACGTACATTGACCACAGTCGTTTTTATCGCAACTCTTTTGGGTTTCGGGGTTTTCATCAAACGTATCTGTGCAAGTATAAGAGTCGTCTTGAAATGTGATAACAGGCGACAACGTGTCTTTAATTGTCACCTCGCGCTGTTGAGTTGTTGTTTGGCCTTCATTTTCACATCTGTATTGTACAATAAAATCGCCTAAGAGACCGATATCAATACTCGATTCTGAAAATTCTACAAAATTACTGTTTGTTTGGTGCTTGTGGTGTTTTGTCAGAGTTACAGAGCTCCCCTCGAAATCCACACAAGTGGCGCCTGGGTCTGTATAGACGCCCGCTTTATTGGCTTCGAGTGTCAATTCGACCGCTCCGACTATGGTAATAGTAGGCGGTGGTTGAACAGTTTTGTCATCTGCATGCGTTTCGGAAAATAATACAACAATACTAATAAATATTGCTAACATAATAATACAAAATACAAAGGTTAAATAGTGTAAAAAAATCACGCCAGTTTTTTAATTTTCGCTTGCAAAGCAGTGGCGTATTCTTTTAAAAATTCCGACCTTATTAGCAAGTCGGACTCTCGTAAATCTTCTCTCGTCATAGGGTCTGTCCCCTTTTCCCGCACCCACTTTAATAATGATTGTCTGTCATAGTAGTGTTTATTAAGGGGAGTTTTCACAATATCTGTCGTGTAGTCACTTAAAATGGGACATTGCATCATGTGTGTAATCTCTTCCCATTCGGAATGGGATTCATATTTGGGTTCTAATTTGATCATCATCGAACGAAGGGCGTTTGTGACATTGGCTACTACGGCTTCCAAAATCATATTGGGCACGATGTCCTCGCAGAGTTCGATAGCCCTTTCGGCAAATTTTTGTTGTTTGACCTGACGAATCATAAAACGGCAAACGTTTTGAGACACTGTGGTTCTCGCGTCTTTTAAAAGAATTTCAATGTGCGCAATGCGCGAATGTGAGCAAGCGTGCTCGAGTGGTAGGCGTTTGTTTTTGAGGCGGATATTCGGGTCAAGGCCCTTGTCGAGACAAACGCCCAAATAATAGGCGGGCACGTTCATAAGACTTTCCATTTGTGTCCATGGTACTTCGTTGACCCTGGCCAACACTTCTTTGAAAAGACCGCGGTGTTGTCTTCGAATGGCGGAGGAGATACAGGGTGCCTCCAGTGTCCGGGCAAGTTTCACACAGTTGAGGGCGGTCGCCACGTGCATTTTTCCTACGATTTGTAACCACTGGAGCGTAGTTGGCGTAAATCCGGACTCGAGACATTTGATGAGAGTGGTCGAATCGCTGATGCGTATCGCCTTTTTAAAACGAATCTCTATAATGTTGGCCCTTGATTTTTCTCTCGCTATCCGCTGACGCTCTTGCTCTGGTGTAGGCCCTGGCGAAGTTACATTTATCTGTATTTTTGGTTTTTGTTGCAATGAACTGCCAGAACTTTGTGAGGCGCCCCCAATGATGATAGGTTCAAGTCGTTGTCTCTTTATCATGGTCGGGTCTACGAGGTCTGGGGGTTCCCGAGTAACATTCATGTGTCACTGAAAAAAGGCATTTATATACCTATAAATCGGATCTTTTCTAAACTGTGACACATTAGTGATGAATTTATATAAAAGAGATTCACAACATTACATCGCCGCCACCGACGTCCAAAGTGAGATGAACATGAACGAATCGTCATTCGAGTTACTTATAGACCAATTCGAGCACCAGTGTAAGTCTTTGGAAATGAGGGTGTGTGACAGTAGGAAGTCGATACCTTGTAAGATGGCGTGGCTGTTTATGCAGTGGTACCTGGAACATTCGTACACGAAATCCAATTCACTGGTTACATTTTGCCGGGATTTAAAACCTTACTGTAAGAAAATACCCAAACGCCAACTAAGTCGTTCCATGCGCGTGGAGATTGCGTACAGACAAGAGTACAAGTGTCGAGTGTGTGACCTGTTTCCGATACCACCTAATTTCGAGGTAGACCATATTATTGAGCTGCAAGATGGTGGCGCGGACATCTCTGAAAATTTCCAGGCACTATGTCCTGCATGCCATGCCGAAAAGACTCGGTTAAATCGATTACGAAAGAACGAGATGTTTCACAAACAAGCACAAGCCAAGTACGAAACCTTTATTCCTCAAACACCAGGAGGGCAAATTTTCTCCAAGTACTTTTCGAAAAATGCACTATAAAATATTGATTGTTTAAAAGTAATGAATGTATGATTTTTTAGGATTGAGTGTTGTATTATTTTTGGCCGCTTCGCTTAAACAACCAGCATTGTCAAGCTATTTTTTATCGGCTGTAGGGCTGACCTCTGCCATTATAGCCTGGCATCTTCGGTCGGTCGATATCTGGTTCCTATCGCTTGGAAGCGCGTTCCTCTTCATGACGTTTGCGTATTGTTATGATCTAGTGCACAATCGACGCTTACAAGATGCCTACGAAAAAATGCCACGGACGACACCCTGTTGTATTCCCTATATTGGGTGTCAGGAGCGTGCCTCCATAATGACGGCTACATGTATTTTACGAGCAGTGGCCGGGTTGATGGCGGTATCCGCATGCTATGTGTCGTGGTTATATCGAGAAAAATTTTGGGACGGTGATTCGGCCATTGTCAGGAACTGTTGGGCCGTGACCTCGGCCACATGGTTGGCTTCGTGCATTCCACACTCTATATGCTTAATACAGTGCGCGGCGGCGCGAAATTCACCGATCATGTACCGCTTCCGTAAGTACGTGGCGGTATGGCTCATACACGACATTGTTTTAGGCGTATTTTGGCTCTATCTATCGTTTATGATTGACCATTTGTTAAAGGAGGACGATTCAGAATGGCGTACCATCTTTTTGTCCATGGTTTCTTGGCATATCATTGTGTTTGTTCTTCGCCAATTATATTTTTCGGAACTGTGGTCGATAACAGAGCACACCACGTGTTGTGGGCCAAAGACGAGGACGCGATGGGGCGACATCCTTCAGTTGTTAGCCATGTTTATTATCTATGGCGTCCTCATGCACGTGGTTCGCGATTCG
>Ga0302122_10003130_pt1 | contig 10060 bp, 6 predicted proteins | sample CB21_SCM_MG_FD_203115 | JGI IMG/M metagenome (GOLD analysis project Ga0302122, IMG submission 203115) | Marine microbial communities from Western Arctic Ocean, Canada - CB21_SCM | ecosystem: Environmental > Aquatic > Marine > Oceanic | place: Canada: Western Arctic Ocean | collected 2017-09-28
GCCGATTGATACTTGGAAAATACCGCTTGCAGCGCTTGCCCCGCAACACCGTGACTTTCAAAAACTCCTCAACTCGGCCGAACAAGCCCGGGCTGCGCGCTTTGTTTTCGAACACGATCAGGAGCGCTTTGTTATCGCCCGGGGCGCCTTGCGTACAGTGCTTGGGATTTATCTGTCGGTCCCTGCGGGCACTATCGAGTTTAGCTACGGGCCCTACGGGAAACCGTCCGTGCAGGAATGCGCTCTGGAATTTAATCTCTCGCATGCATCTGACTGGGCCTATCTGGCCATCAGCAAGAGTGCGCCGGTCGGTATCGATGTTGAACGCTTACGCGTACCCTCGCGTCATGGATGGCTCGACCTTGCACAGCGTTTTTTTTCTGCATCCGAGGTGGCCGAGCTCACTGCCATGGCACCGGATAAACAGACCGAAGCTTTTTTTGCCTGCTGGACCCGCAAAGAAGCCTATATCAAATTACATGGCCGGGGGTTATCGCTGCCATTGGCGCAATTCTCGGTAAGCGCCGCGCCTGACTCAAAGGCAACCTTGCGCACTAGCGAATGGCTGCCGGGCGATGTGTCCCACACTGCCATGCATGACCTAAATGCACCACAAGGATACCGAGCTTGTGTCGCGGCTCAAACTGAAAGTAGCATCATCGTATACCAGCGTCAGTGGGCCGACTTAGCGTTAAAAAAGTTTTGACTAAAAAAGTCACTGAGTGCTCCAGCCCGTTAGAATCAAGGGCATGAAATACCAAAATATCCTGCAAACTATTGGTGCGACACCGGTCATTCGTCTTAACAGCTTCAACGATCACCAGGCGAGTGCTCTATGGGTAAAGCTTGAGAGTTTTAATCCGGGCGGCTCAGTCAAGGATCGCCCGGCACTTAACATGATCGAGGACGCGGAGCAACGCGGCGTGCTCAATCCCGGAGACACGATCGTTGAGCCAACCTCTGGCAACACCGGGATTGGCCTTGCTATGGTTGCTGCCGTCAGAGGCTACCCTGCAGTCTTCGTCATGTCCGAGGACATGAGCGAGGAGCGCAAGGCGATTCTGCGCGCTTATGGTGCCCAGGTGATCCTGACCCCTGCTGATAAAGGCACGGTCGGTGCAATTGAGGAAGCCCGGCGCCTGGAAAAAGAAAAAGGGTATTTTTTTGTTGGCCAGCACTTCAACCCGGCTAATCCAGCATCGCATCACCAGACAGCACAAGAGATTGTTGATGATTTTGGAAAAGACCTCAAAGCCGTGATCTGTACCACCGGTACTGGCGGAACCATCAGCGGCTTATCGAAAGTTTTGCGTAAAGCGATCCCGGGCATCGCAATTATTGCTACCGAGCCGGATAACTCGCCCATCTTGTCCAAAGGAGTCAGCTGCAAGCACCGCATTATGGGTACCGCCCCCGGATTCATTCCAGATACTTTGGATCAAAATTCTTACGACGACATTATTCCAACAAATGCTGATCAAGCCATAGCCACCGCACGGCAGCTCGCCGAACGCGAAGGGATTTTTTGCGGCATCTCCTGCGGCGCCGCGGTCCTTGGAATGCTCGATTACGCCCAACGTGACGTGGCCCGCGATCAGCAGTTGCTCGCTATCCTGGCCGATACCGGTGAACGGTATCTCAGCACCGAGTTATGGGTTTGACCCACATGCGCCTATCATCGTTTGGCACGCTTAGCCTCGCTCTCACCCCAAAATGGGGCGCGAGTCGCTTACCCGCTTGGTGCCGAGTAGGCTCAGGAAGGGTATTCATAGCGCAGGCCAACCGCTGTGCCTTTTTGTGCGGCATTGAACTGCCGCGCCAGCAGTTAAAGATTCGCTGAAATAGGCCGGCATCATGACTTACATCGTGCACGTCACCGCAGTTGTTGAAGGCGATCTGGAACGAATTGAGGAGTTGATCAATGAGTACAGGTACAACTGCTTGGAAAACCAGCCGGGAATGAAGGGATTCTACGTGTGCCGCCCCCCCGATCATCCCAATGTATTTCTCTATACCCAGATTTTCAAGGACATCGGCGCACATAGAGCCCACATTGAAGGTGACGATCCCCGTATCTTTTTTGCCAAGATGGAAAAGGAAGGTTTTGAGTTCCAGGGGCGCTGGATGGCCGGAAAAGAAATCGACTCCCCTCCGGACGGACAGCTACTCAATTGAACCACCCATGTTAGTTTTTGCGCCCTCTACACACCCGCCCTGTTAGACTGAAATTCGAATCTCAAAAGCCTTTATGAGCGCCTGAACAACCCCGTTAACATTCTCTAAGGCATAAAACGTAGGGCTAGATATGGGCGAATATGGATGGAATCTTCTGATTTTCTTCGGTGGAGCCGCAATTGGCTGCGCGCTAGGCAATCAATGGATCAAAATCTCGTACTACTGGATGCAAAATAAAATAAGGCACTTGAGACATCCGCACTAGATTCGAGCGATCAGCCCTTGCAGGCGCCATGGCAAGCGCTGTCACTCTACGAGTCGGGCGTGGATGAAAAACAACGATATTTGATGTCGAAAAAATAAAGCCGACGGTGCCGCCTAATCCAAATACCAATACCTCAGTGAACTCTTAGCGAATAACAAGTCGAAAACGAAACGGGGAATTCTCCCCACCCGCGATCACCACATTATCCCCTTTGTTAAGTGAATGCTGGTCTGTTGAAAACTCTTGTCCAATCATCACATCATTAACCTTGGTGCCCAACTCACTAACGCAGTCCCGAATAGAGATGACGTCCGAGCTTAATACAACCAGAAAATGATTAACACTGAGCCGGTAGGGTTCCAGGTCAGGTAATACTACGCGATGCAGGTAATGGGTCGAACCGATTCCAGCGCGGCCGACACTGTATTCTGATCCAGATAACAAAATGCCCTCTGCTGAAATACAATCGGTCAGATGGCTGCTATCTCCAAATAACGTTACTGATAAAAACCCTTTGGATTCAGCGATCGGTTCATTTTGGTTTTCTTGAACGGAAGATTGTATTTCTTGAACGGATGATCTTGCATTCGCATAATTATTATTAGTATCTCGCAGCCTGCTGCTTAATCGACTGATCATTCTGCGGGCCATAGCGGGATGCTCAGCAAGGGCATCGACCAGTTCCGAGTATTGCATCTCATGTGCCTTAACATCTGTTAACGCACGAGCGCTGGCGCTGCGCGGTCTTTCATCAAGCAAGCCCATTTCGCCCAGAAACTCGCCAGCAGATAACTGGCCAAGGACCGTGACCCCTTGATCGTGCTCAACAAAGACTTCAACCACGCCGGACAACAACAGCAAGGTTGTTTGGCTGCTTTCGCCTTGCTTAAAGATCGGCTGGCCTGCTTTATATTTAACCTCTTTCATGGGAGACCTTTTCCTTGGGTGGTATCATTTTCAAAGATATTGCTCAATTGAAATGGCAATACAGCGCGACCTGCCTATGTCCAATAACCAACGCGCCCTGCCTTTTAGGAGCAATTTGGTGTTCTCAAAATCCGGTACAGGTCATTGCGTGGTCGTGCCGAAGTTTTATCTTTGGTGGTTGCCACCAGTGATTTATCCTGGGCGCTTATCAAATGCCGTAACACCTTCAGGAACATGATGGAAATTCTGCTTATCGCAGGTAAAGATGGCTACAGCCGGAGCGAAAATCGAAGGGTCATCGAGGGTTCCCACCTTGATCACAATCGAACCTGGCCTGCTCGGAGTTTCTGATGCGAGCCCAGTCCCGCAGTTGTCACAAAAATGTCGGGTCACCGGTCGTTCAAGATCAGAACGACGAAATTGCTTCATCTCACCAGATGTCAGCTGAAAGTCCTCGAGAGGAAAAATCATCAGCGCTGCCGGATTTCCGCCACTGATGTACTGACACTCCCGACAATGGCACTGAAGTGATGCTTGTGCCTCACCGGTAATCTCATAACGAACTGCGCCGCAGTAACATCCTCCGGTTATCTTCATTTGTCCGCTCCTCCTATATGAGTTTTCTCCACGCGCTATTATAGAACGGGCAGTAATTTCGTGATGACTTGGCCACCAAAGACTCACGATTGGGCGTTAAATGGCCGCCGGATTCAAACGACTTGCTTTTACCGAAATTGCGCTTTTAGACCCCTGAATTTTTGATTTATTATGAGCCGCGCAAAGATCACCACTACAATTATCTGGTTAAAAATAACAGACCGATAACGCCATCAGTCCAACTCTGGCCTGCTGGTTTTGGATCGCCTATTTTTAAATGGATGATTCCAGGGGAAAGACTGGTCTGCGCCGGCTGTCGGGCTCCCGGTTTGAATCACAGGCCCAAACGGCGAGGGGAGCGTACGGCTTTAGTTAACAATCTTTTAGGCCCAAACATCGACCTTGATTCGAAACCATGAGCCTTAAGAGCGCAAGAGCGCTATGATAGAGTACCTTAAGGAACGTTTAGAAATTCGGAATATGTTAACTCACGTAACAAATAAATTGCTTGTCGCTTCGTTGTTGAGCGCAACGCTCGTCTTATCGGGCTGTGGCGCCACCACCAGCAGCGATGCCATGAACATACAGATCGGCAAAAAGTTCGGTCTAACGGGGCATTGGACAGGGCAACTTGTAGATGTGAAATACGGAATTCATAGTATCAACATGACCTTAAACGACGGTGGAGGGGCTGTCACTGGCACCCTGATCGCGCCCACCCATAAATGCCTTGGCGATGATTCAAATATGGGACTGGGTAATATGTACGAATGGAATGGAAAAATATCAGGAACAGCTACTCAAGCGGCCGAACATTCCGATGGTGACAACATTTTGACGCCGGAACAGGAAAACAGCAATAGCGGAACCGCCGACCTAGAAACTGACGTCATTTCAGAAACATTTTTAGACGAAGCTGGCGAAGAAGTCACTATAGACCGTCAAGTCTTTTTTTCGCTGAGCGGGAATTCGGATTCTTTAAGCGGGAGATTTTCTGGCACCTGGATTGGCACTGATATTTATTGCCGAAGCGGAATCCAAGGTACTATCGCTATTACTCGAGGCTAGCACTTAACCAGGATGTCTCGACGAAGCTCTTTATTAATCTGGATACTGGGCCGGGGTAACTCCAACGCCTTGGTTTAATGCTCCAGCACTCATTGTTTGTAACTGGAGCTAGCTCATCAAGAGCGAAACTTTCGCTCACTGAAATACCGTGCGTAACGGCGCAATAATCTTTGCTAACCAGTAAAAGGTTTTCAAAATCTCTCCCGCCAGGATTCAAGCACTGCCTCTTGGGAGCCGCTCGATTCAGCTGCTACCGTCCCGCCCGAGATGATATTGGCTTTCTTGATAAAACTGTCACCGATGGTGGTTTCAATATCAGAATCATTGGTTCCGCTTATTCCCATATATGTCTTGTCTTTAAAGATGCGGACTCCTGACACATAGCCTTGCCCAAGGTCGGTTTTTTTAAGAGACTTGCCACACCCATAGCCAAGTTCATGCAGGGCGCTTGTACCGGCGAAACAGAGTTGGGTTGAATCTGGCGTATAAATTGGAACCGATAAGACTCCTTTTTCAATAGCCACCTTGTTGGTTACCTTCTCATCGCGATTTAAATCAATGTACCAGCCTTTATCGGTATCGCCCGGACAAGTGGCATCTGTGTCTGTTACATTTTTCAGACGTGAATATTGGGTGGAGTGCGTGTCGTCAAATTCTGGAAACAGGGTATCTTTAATGCCAAAGATTCGGTTTTTAATAGAAGCCTGTGAGAGTTGCATCCGCTCCTGGTTGCCGGTCCCAAAATACATCCAAAGCGTGTTATCAGCATCTATTGAGACTGTAACTGGGCTAAAGTTTGCGCGTTGATTGGCATCATTCCCCTCCGCATCAAAATATTGAGTGGAATCGAGGGCGCTATAACTGTCGGCCCTGTCGATCTTAAACACCTTGCTTTCCATATCCGCCGAATACAGCATTGCGCCTTTGTAGTTTGCGGCGCTGGTGGTGTCCGGGGTGACCGCCGTAATCTGCGCGGGATGCGAATTCTTAAATCCCCCAGACGCATCCGCTAGCGGGATAGCCCGGTCTATCCTCCCACCATTTTCAAGATCAATCAGATAAGCAACTGAACCATAATCTTTATCCGAAGTGTTATTCAAGCCGCCGCCAATCGCGGCAACCCATTTCTGGGCGCCACCAGTACCTGACGAGACCAACATAATAGTGGGCGTAGACACGGCCAGGCCCAACTTTGAGTAATCGTATTCGTCCGAAACCTCACTGTAGCTCTTTTCGGTATATGCAACAGAATTCCATGTTTCCCCCCTAACCCAATGTCGGATCACCTGGTTTGCCGAATCATTCTCAAAGGCAAACAAAAATTCAGGTTGACGGTTCCCATCAGTCACATCTAAAGCAAAGTAACCCTGCCCTCCCCTGCCCATACCGGCTATCAACACCGTTCGCCATTGACCGTTTACATAAATATCCTTCACAACTGGAGAGCCATCAACCCCATAGATCGGTATGGTGACATGGTCGAGACCCGAAACCATCGAGCGCAATTTGGACCACATCTGCGGCGGGACAAATGACCATAACAATTCGCCGGTGCTGTCTTTAAAAGCATGCAACATGCCATCGTTAGCCCCGACATAAACTACTTTTCCTCGACTGGCCCAGCGATCAATAAAGTTCTGATAGCCATTTGCAGACTTATAATGGGCTTCTGTTTTCGGGTTACTCGCCTTTTCGGTATCGATAGCTTTTGGGGGACCCACGATCGCCATCTCGGAGTGATAGATGTCGCCGAGGGGGGAATCCCGCAAATAGTAATTATAAATAGAGGATAGGGGATCTAGTTGTTTCTCATCAAATGAATCAATACCCCAAATAAACTGGGTCAGCTTTACCGCCTCTAGGGTGGTTAAAGGAGTACGCGCGCGCCAATTTATAAGATCCTTTATCGCTCGAAATGTTGTAAGTTTGTAAGCTTGGTAGCTACTTGCATATTTCACAAGTAAGCGCCTTACGCCGGATCCCCAGTCATGAGGGACGGTATAGATTTTTCTGTCTTTCCAACCACGGCAAGTCCCTACATGGGGATCGCGCCCGCAATATCTACCACCGAGCTTGAGTTTTAGTTGCTCGGCCGCGTCCCAGATCTTATCGCCCACCTTCCCACTGCTTGCATCTAATGACGATTTCACTAGTCGCCCCACCCATTGACCGCTTGGCGGAATCAAAAAGGTCGACTGATAAATATAATCTCCTGCTGCGTCTGAGGAAATCGATGGTGTAGTGCCCGTAAATCGCTTTGTGATGTTTCCGTTTGATCCAAGTGCGATAGCCTTAATCATATCTTTAATCGACTCCGCCGCACCCTTACTCCCTGGAGGCCCTCCGATAAAGATTGGCGAAAAAGGCGTGGTGCCGCCAGCTTCCGCAGTCTGATAATAATTTTCCTTTCCTTCGGCCCATCTATCCTTGGGACGCTGGCCCTTGAAACCGGCGATATACACCCGCACACCCATATCAAAAAGATCTTTGGCGGGATTTTTGGGATGACTACTACCACAAACACCACACCCTCTCAGCTGTTCTGTTAACAACAGAACGGCGTGTGACTCACAACTTGAAGGATTTAGGGGGCTTGGGAAGCCGCCCGCGCCGCTTTGATAATAGCCCTTAACTATTTGCAATGCCTGTTCCTGATCTGGCTCGGGGTACTTTAGTGTATTTTTGAAATTATTTTCGTAAGCATCAGGGCAATGGGCGCAGAGTAACGGCGGTATCTGACCCGCCCCGGTCGGAGACACGCCCACCAATACTTTTGCTGCCACGGAGTTACCCCCATATCCACCCCCTTTATGATAAGCAACCAGGCCCAAATTCACTTTGCTGGTGACGGTCGGGTCAGACAAGAGCTCCTTAACCGCGCACTTCACGATTGACCTTCGATCGTCTCCTGCCGATACCGTCGCCAGATAATCTCCATCGGCCGAATATTTTTTGACGTTCTGCCACTGATTTAGGTTACGGAAGCTCCACCCTATTTTCCCTTGAGTGCCGGCCTTCAGTCCACCGCCGGCAACATAAATATTACCGCCAGGGTCTGAGGTCAACCCGATCGGTGCCACTATCGACGCTTTGTCACAATCTGTCTGCTGGCGCGCAAATCTTTTGATAAAAACACCAGAATGAGAATACTTGCCAACCTGTCCACCACAGGCGTTGTTATGGGGATCTGAGCTCTGGGAATTTCTGCCGACAACGTAAACCCCATTTGCGTTGACTTCGATATCATGGGCACCCAACGCATACCAGGTGGTAAGCAAGTCACCGGTGGTCGCGTCGTAGACTTGTACCGAGTAACCACGTCTACACTCGGGATGAGAGCCCGGGTGCTTACCGAAGATCCCGAAACCCCCCGACCGACCTCGGGTCTGAGACAGTACGTAGACCTTTCCGTCGTAAACCGAAATCCCAAATGGCACCCTCGACCGCCCAGGGCCGGCAAACTCAGTAGTCTGGATCTCCCATTCGGCGAGTTGAGTGCCGCTGGAATCTAGCTTGCGAACATAATACGGCCCGAGGTCACTATCGGGTCCATCAAATTTTTCGTCCTTTGAGGCGGTAACCCAAATATTACCGCTCGAATCAATATCAAGCCCGATAGGGTAGTTCGTAGTGATTGGGTCGCGCACGGCGCCTGCGGTTGTCACGCTATATATCCCACCCTTGTCGCCGTGGCCACGAGAAGTGAAATAAATATTATCGTTTCCATCAATCGCTGATTTAGATGGATAGGGTTCACGCTTTTGGCAAGAACCGCCGCCGCTAGGGTTACCAGCTTGATAGCACCCAAGCGGTTTCTCGCCGGTGGAATAGATACCCCTAAGTTGTAGCAACCCTTGATCCCAGGTGTAGCTTCCTTCTGAGTCCGGCTTGAATCGGGAGAGAACCCTGCTATTGTATCTCTGGTCTCTGGGTAGCGGCCACTCAGAACGATCTGCCATAAACCCGTTTTTACGCTGCAGAACATCATAGAAATTGGGGTGTTGTTTTACAAAAACATAGCCACGTGAATCAACCACTACATCTGTTGGATGTTGGGAAGTATCGTCTAGCCAAGAAGTATCCTTTCCAGCGGCCGGCACCATGATTAATAAATTTGCTTTACCTGTGGTGGCACCCTCTGCGCCCGGAGGCAATCTTTTGACAGCCATCACGTCCGCCGAAAAAAAGGCGAGGATCAGGAAAATAAAACTGAGATATTTCTTCATTTCTATAATAAAACTAAAAATGGGTGACCACTAACAGGCGCTATCTGCTTTAAAAGCTTTTATCATATTTGTTAATGGTTTCGTACCCACCAGCTTGCTTAAGGGCAATGTAGGAATCGGACATTTGCACAATGCTGATGCGTCGGACCCTGAAACACTAATGAACATATTGGTAAATATACCAAACAACATGTGAATAATACGTGTTTTACGCTCAACGCCTCCAAGGCTGTCAGATCAGTATTGAGTGCAATCACAACTAGACGTCGGTCACTGGGTGCTGGTATTTTGCACGACGCCAATGCGCCGGTGCTGCGTAGGTGAGAAATCAATAAGTCTGCGCAAATTTCTTTCAGTATCACCGCTCGATTGTAAACCAGGGGATCTATCTGCGAAGCCGATCGGTTGTTGAAAAGGCCATAAGACCCGCAGGCGGAAGATTCGAACTTGCAACCTTGCCGTGTGAGGAGCGTTACCGCCCACCGCACTACCTTGCAATAACCCACTTAGTGCGCTGATCCCACGCGCTTGTAACTGAATATGACTCAAATGGGCGGCAACGGACTCCTGTCGGTCACGTTTTGGCCACACTGTTTTTGTTTTTGTTTTTGTTTTTGTTTTTGCTTTTGCTGGCTGTTGCTCATGCGAAAGGCGCCGTCATAACCCTCCAGCCATAACAATCTTGATCACCAATATTTCGTAAAGGGGATAGGTTGCATGGTTAAAGAGGTAGATATTTTTTTAAAATCTCTCCCGCCAGGATTCAAGCACTGCCTCTTGGGAGCTGCTCGATTCAGCTGCT
>Ga0302122_10003134_pt1 | contig 10053 bp, 14 predicted proteins | sample CB21_SCM_MG_FD_203115 | JGI IMG/M metagenome (GOLD analysis project Ga0302122, IMG submission 203115) | Marine microbial communities from Western Arctic Ocean, Canada - CB21_SCM | ecosystem: Environmental > Aquatic > Marine > Oceanic | place: Canada: Western Arctic Ocean | collected 2017-09-28
GACTTTCTAGATACTCAAATGACCAAGTCGTTTATGACCAAAAAATTGAAACCCCTACTTGCCCTACGATTGTTTGAAGTTGAACAGATGCGATTCCCAGAAACCCAAGAAAACTTAGTGAGAAAAAGGGAGATCACACGACTACAGCCAATTTCTAGACAGGCTCTTAATGATTTCAGAATTGCAGAAAAGGCGCTAAACCGTGTAGCTAAGTATAGTGGTATTAATTTGGAAACCATTACACCAGACAGATGGGTGGAATTGGGTACCAACAAAACAGTGGCTTGGCGAAAATGGGCGGATATCGATATGAAATTGAGAGAACTAGGATCATCGACAATCAAGAAGCGTGTATCGGAATACAAGATGGGTTGTGTTCGGGAAAATTGTAGAGGGTTCTTGAACCAAAGTTGGGTCTGTGGTATTTGCGAATTGAAAACGTGTAAAGACTGTCACGAACCACACGATGAAGACCACGAATGCGATCCTGGTAAGATCGAAACGGTAAAGTTGTTGAAGAAAGACAGTAAACCGTGTCCCAAGTGTTCCTGCTTCATCACAAAGATCGCGGGTTGTGACCACATGTGGTGCACAAACTGCAACACCGGTTTTAGTTGGCGAACCGGAGCACTAACTAACGCTAGGAATCAGACGAACCCGCTCTACTATGAATTCATGCGTAGGACAGCCGGTCAAGTTCCGAGAAACGCAGGTGATGTTCCGATTTGTCAACAGGACATCAACGTTGGGTTTTTACAAAACCAATTGGGAAATATTAGTAAACCGTATACAGAACTATGTAGATGGATCGGTAGAGAAAAGACGACTACTAGGGTACAGTCTGAGCACTATGAAAAAATGCAAAATGTTACGGAAAAGTTGTGGAGTTACTTCCAAGTCTACCGACACGTGATTAATCTAGAATTGGGACACGGTGTGTTCAACCAACTCGAGTCTGACAACGTTGACATTCGGGAGAAATTCATTACAAACCAGATAACTAAAGATTGGTTCATGTCCACCCTTCACCAACGATCAAATCTCCATAAGAAACATGTGAAACTCCACAACATCTTACAGACTTGGTCTAACGTCGTTGGAGAACATTTGAGAACATTCACGAATGAAACGTTGTCCACCACTATTCAAGTTCCACCTGATGAACATACGGCAACCAAGAGATTGGAGCAACTAGAAAACATCACTACGTTTACCAATGAGCAGTTTGTCAAGATCAAAGCAAAGTATATGTTCGGGGTAAGGACCCAACGACCAAGATATGGAGTTCATTACACTGACCAAATGAAAGGTTGTATCACATGGAAACAACCAACACAACAAGAAGGTAGGGAACGGTTTTGTCCATCGCAATTCGCACGATAAGAAATAACCAATATTACAAGATTTACAAAAAGCAAAAATTGCAAAAATTACAAAAAAGAAAATTTATACTTATAAAGGGGTTTAAAGAATAGGCTCTTTTATAAGTATAAGAAGAAGAAGATGCAGCACCCTAACATTAATCACACCCAATTTAATAACAATAACCTAATCATTAAGCCCGCTAAAACTAACACTAAGGGACTAGGTGCCACACTAAGGGCATTCTATAAATACGACGATGAAGAGATCCGGTTCAGAACCCAAACACCGAAGATGGTCCAGGCATTTGAATTGGGAGCCGATAAACGGGATGATGGTTCAATCGCCTATTCAATTAACCTATCGTTCCGCGGTGACGAAGATAATATCAAGCTAGAAAATTTCAGAAAGATGCTCGAACAGATGGACGAACACAATATTACATTTGCAACCGAAAACAGCGAAAGCATTTTTGGAAAGAAAAAGTCGCGCGAAGTTATCGAGGAGAACTATACGCCTATGGTAAAGTATAGCAAGAAGCCAGGATATCGCCCAATCCTCAAGGTAAAGTTGCCGGTTTACGACGATAAGCCAAGTTTCAGGGTTTTTAACAAGGAGCGTGAAATGATCCCGATTTACTCAGAGACAGAAGGTGTAGATCTAGGTGTATTTACAGGCGGTAGTGAAGCGGTTCACCTGCTAGAATTTACGGGTCTATGGAAAACCAATAACAAGTTTGGTGGATCGTGGAAACTTGTTCAGAGTAAGATGTATACAACTAAACAACTTGCCGGATATATGATGGATGATTCGGACGAAGACGATTAATAATAAACATTATCATACTTTAATTTATAAAAATTTTGTAGCTGCTTATACTTAGAAATATTTAACTCGCTGTAATCCCATAATTCATCTAAACACAATTTTAAATAATAAATTTGCATCTCACTACTATAATAGTTGATGTAATTAATGATTTGTTTCAAATTTTTAATTTCATCATTTGTTCTTTTTATACCGTTCGAAGTATAACCAAAGCACACAATGTATTTTTCAGAATTGATAGGTTTACTACAGGGAGGTTTACATATATTAACATTTTCAAATAGTGTGTACATTTTTATAATCAATTCTTTTGATTCGTCTGTATTTATATCGAACATTTTGACGATTAAGATTCCGTTTTCTTTTAAGTTATTACACGCTATCTCTATTTCACATTTTATCAAGTCAATACTTAGGATTTCCTGTGAATCATATGAACAAGATGTATCGAACCCACCGTCAGCTGTAACTATATCCACTTTATAATTTAACTCTATTTTATCATTGATAATATCTTTGTATACCACATTACCATTTCTATATGTTTTTAGTGTATGTGAAAACTGAATATTATTAGGAATACTTATGGCGGTCCAAATTATATTATTATTATTATTACACAAGGCTTGCACAAACCCACCGGGTGCTTCACATAGACACAATGCCGTTTTAATTTTTATTTTGAAATGTTGTAATATTTCATTTAATTTAAAGTATGCTCTATTTATTTTCTTTTTATTATTTGTAACTTTATTAAATAAAAATACCTTACTTGTTATATTATTCCACGGATTATCTTTGTTGTTGTTATTATAAAATAAAGATATTTCATTCTTATACCGTGTCAAACAATTTGTATTATTATCTCTAATATTAATAATTAATTGTTTATTCAAATCTATATTAAACCAGTATAATTTATGATTGGGTTTAAATAAATTATCCATATTAAAAATATTTTATATTAACAGTAATATGGATTTAATTTTAATATTGTTTTTATTATATATTTATCTTAAGATTAAAAATCCACTTAATAAAGAAAATTTCACTAATAAACTACCACAAGGTTTCTTAGAAGATATAATGGATCAATTAACTAATTTCAAGTATAACAATAAAGAAGAAAAATGTCTTCCGATACAAGGGAATGTAGGTGTAATTATTGATAAAGCAATAAAATTTTCTTAAAATAATTAAAGATATATTATCGTTCATATTAATGAATTATATTAATGCTAATATACCTCTTTGTTTGATTGAGAAATTAAAAATACAAGATCTTATTAATTTAGGCAATTGTAATGAATATAAGTTTGATATTAATTTGAAGGGAGAACAAAAGAAAAGATGTATCAATGATTTTGTATTAAACTATGAAAAACAATGCATTATTAACGATACCCAAAGTTATGACAACGCTAGATTAACGATCAGAAAAAATCTTAACAAAATAGATTTGGTTAAATTTAAAAATATGTTTATCGAATTGTATAAAATAATTCGAGTAGCAAAAACAGTTATGAACGAACTGGGTACTTCATATAACGAATGCGTGTATCAAAAAGCTATGTTATACGAATTGACACTTCAAGGATTCAAAAATCCTCAAACTGAAAACAACGTTCAAATATATTATCCTACAAAACCTTTTGATATGGATAATAAAACAGCACACAACAAAGGATTAACATGTGTCGGTAATGCGCGTATTGATATAGGTATCGGTAACTGGGTTTTAGAACTTAAAGCTATACAATCTCTTAAAAAGAAAGAAAGAGGTCAATTATACAAATACTTACAGCATACATCTTACGACCAAGGATTAATTATTAATTTTAATCAGAATACAGGTGATGTAGATTGGACTTTCCAATATGAAAAAAAGATTGGTAATAAGTATGAATGAGTTTAGTAAAGCTTTTATTTCTACATCTATATCCACTATTATATTATACCCATTAGATAGTATTCGAACGAATCTGATTGTTAATAACAATACAACACGTTTATTTAAAGGTTTGGAGGGTCCAATTTTAAGTAAATCGTGTTGCGAAGGTATGGAATTTTGGTTATTTAATAAGTTTAGACCGAACACGTGTAATGTTTTTTCAGCAATATTAACAGGTTTTATCATGTCTTTTATTAAAATACCTTTGGAATCGTATAAAATTTCTAGACAACTTAATAAAAGGTTTACACTTCAATATTGGCCTATATTATTCTTAAAAGAAAACATCGGCACAAGTGTATATCTACCATTAATTTGTATACTACGACATCACCATCAGATATATAAATGTTATGCATCTATTTTCACAATGACTATATTATATCCTTTGGATACAATTTATATTACCCATACTTATACTACATTATGGAGAGGTTATAATATAAGTTTTATTAAAGTTTTACTTGGGAAATATATATTCTTTTCTATATATGATCATTTACCAAGTATATAATCATCATACCTTTTACATATTTCTGTTTTATAATTAGTTTGATTACAATTTATATAATATTTATTGATAACATTTGAAATTATTAATAAATAATTAGGTAACATTGATATATAATTTAATTAACTTTTTATTTTTCGTAAAATTCTTTATTTTCATTTTTGTTTCAAACACTGTTTTATTTATATTCTGTGCTAAATATTTGGTTTTATCATACGTGTTATTTTCGTGACTAATTATCAATATTACCTTATTTGGATTCAATTGAACCATAGGCAATGCATACTTTTCCGTAAACTCTGATTCTTCGGCGTGATGCAAGTCTTCACCAAATTTATGCGTTAAACCGTGCTCTCGTGTATAAGCCATCAGACCCGCTGTGCTATGATTATTTCCCAATCCTCTTATTTGGTATATAACACCTTTATGTATCAAATAGCAGTCAGTACAACCACATATATTTACAGAACTGTGTGCTAATTTATGAACACTCACTTTACAACGTTCTGGATGATGTAAATCGTCATCGTCAAAATTTATAAATATCTTGCCCAACGATAATCGTGCTAATATATTTCGTTTATTTCCAACACATACTTTGGTAGGCAGATAAACATAGAATACATTTATATCACTATTTCCCCATATTTTATCTTGGTCTTCTTTTGACATGGGTTGTGGGGAATCGTCGAGTATACACCATTCCATACTTTTAACAAAACTCCCTTCTTGCGCTTTTATACATTCAAAACACTTAGGTAAAAAATCATGTCTATTGTATGTTGGCGATATGATACCTATTTCATACCGTTTTGCATACTTTTCTTGACTTGATTTAACTTCTTTAAAGGTCTTATTAGAGACACTATTACCTCCCATCGTTCGTATCAATGTATTGTCATTTCTCAAACATATTGATATCCATATATCCCAACCGATATCTTTTGGTTTATCAAATAATTTTTTTGGTATACAGCTACCAGGAATCATGATACCTTTTTCCGCATTAAATAAGTCTACTGGATAACCTACATTGGTTTCTATTTCTAATTTATTCATCGCAACTTTGAAACCAGAATGAACGGTAGCAAAATCACTTGTTATACACCCGGAAAAATCATTACGAAAAGTTTCTAATTCGGTGTCATTTTCAACAAGTGTATAATTAGTATTCTTATCAATATCGGGTTTTAGATTATCTTTTAAAATAATAATATTCTCAAATGAAGACATTACCAATTCAATAATATTAAACTTTAAATATTTGAAACTATTAAAAATGATTAAAATAACACCTACCGCTTGGGAAAAATTATCGAATATAAAGAATACTTTTGCATTTTTATTTTCGGCCACAGGTGGTGGATGTGGAGGTTTTAATTATAATCTCAAACATATATCTTTCGACGAATATAAAAAAATAGACGACGCGCATAAAAAAATATATTCAATCCAAAATAAAGGAGTGAATTTTATAGTAGATCCTTTATCGGAAATGTTATTAATTGGAACAACCATAGATTATGTTTCTGATGATTTTGATAGTAAATTTATTTTTATTCCACAAAAAGATTTCGCATCTACATGTGGGTGTGGAACCTCATTTTCACCGAAACCTTTTAAACCTTGATATCATTAAACATCTTTTCCAACTTATCAAACTTTGCCTGAATGATATCTTTTTCTTTATGGTCATTTGATTTCTTTTTATCGGACATCATTTTCAAGGCTGTTTTCCGATAAGCTTTCTTTGTTTCGTAGGGACTTGAAATATTTGGAATATGGAGTAGATCATAAATAGTTTCTACTAGATTTTCTTTCTCATTCTTAAACAACCCCGCCCAATTCTTAATATGAGTTTTTTCTACCGGAGCTAGTGTAATAGGTTCCACATACTTTAGATATGTCATCTTATTGATATTAACCTTGGGTGTGTTTCTAATAATATTTGGTTCATTGATAATACGCCGCGCTTGTAAGAATACTTCTTTACGTGTTCCGTCTTTTGTTCGTTCTACTTTTGGTGTAAATCGCCCCATCTGATTAAAATGTTGCAACCAGAAGGGATTATATATAGTATAATCCTCGAGGGAACCCGAATAATAATGTGTTTTCCATTCGCAATATTCACACAGACCGTTATGTGATATGGGGGTATCATTTTGACATACGCATATTTCTTCAATTATTTCTGAGGCACTGTCACTTTCGCTATCACTATAGTATTCGTCCATTATACAAGTTATGAATATAAATTATTAAGTTTATTATAGATTTCGTAGATAATTTATATATTATCAGGTTTGGGAAATTATGTCTTCCCAATATGTATACTTATTAAATCTTAAATACATTAAAATAAGTAAAAATGATTAATCTATTAATTTTTACTTTTTTAATTAAGTTTAACATCATAATTATATATAATTATAAATGGATACCTTTACTCAACAGCTTAAATCACTAACACTTAATGTTAATAATAATGACACTAAAAAACTAAAATCAACACTTGGTTATGGTTTTAACAACAATCCACCTTATTATGATCCGTCTAAAAATCATGTCCATAAATGGAAGAATGCTAAAAAAATCAATGGTATTAAACACAGGCAATTCGCAAATGAAAAATACATCACCAATAAAGAACCAGTAAATCTTAAGTATACATATTGTAGTATATGTCATGAAAAAAAGATAAAACCGTTTGTTGTAGATTCAGGTTCTGGAGAAATGTGTGGTCTGGTTATGAGTGAATTAATTGTTGATAAAATTAAACTAATACGACCGAAAACTTATAATACATATTCATTAGAGGATAAGTATAACGAAGTATTTGAACGATTACAACAAGATCCTCATAATGAAAATTTACAGATACACTGTAAAGATCTTGAAAATATGCTTAATTGGGTTGAAAAGGTTACAGATCCTCAATTGTATCAATTGTCATATTTACACCTGTCTACAAATATCGATTATATGAATGCTGTAAATGAATGTCTAAAATACAATGATTATCAAAATGCAGTAACATACTTGTGGGTAAGTTATACAATTACTAGAGATAACAATGCGTTGATTCAAATACAATCTATGATAAATGGTTACAAACAAGTGTTTGGTCACGACTTATACGATTATATAAAAGAGCATAATGATAAAATGAAACTATTAGTTGGAGAAATTGTTCCACCTGTTCTAATTAAAAATACGAATAAAAGAATACATTCAGAAACAAGACCTAAATATTATTGGAAGAATCATAATATTGAATTTTCAAAAAGAAAGTTTTTTCACGGACTACGTCCATTTCCTAAGATAGACATTAATTATGTTAAAGTTAAATAATATGTACTTTATAAATACAATGGTTCTCAAACGATTTACATATAAAGTAAGAGATACACAGCGACAGTTATATTACAGAGAGCTTTGGAAAATGATGTTACACTCTCACGATATGTTATCAAAAGATAAAGATTTACGTACAGTATGTGGTCAAATAAAAGGTTATATGACCAAATATGGTAGTTTTGGTAAATTTACTTCTCATAATAGGATATTTAATCAAATGATTGGTGGTCTAAATGGTAATGGAAAAAAAGAGATTGTTTTAAAAAAATATAAAATAGCTATTTTGAATAAAATTTAAACTTTTAATAAGAAAGTGCCAACAAGTCCAGCTACAACAGAGTGAACAAGCACTGGGCGTATACCCTTAAGGGTATTAATGTCTTTTTCATTTGGTGGTGAAAAATCAAATGTTAACTTATTCCATATAACTTGTAGTAAACTTAATACTTCCATAGGGAATTCATTAGTTTCTAGTTTAGCTCCTGAACTAATTATTTTCAATATGTCGGATGGTTCATCGATATTTACAACCATACCAGGTGATAAGAAAAAGAAAATAGTAGCTACTATTATAAAAACTTTGTAATCGGATGGAAGACCTTTCCAAAAATTATTCATATTAGACATTTTCATGGTAGGCATTTTCATTGTTATATTATATAAATATTTTATTTTTTTATATTTAATCGTTTGTATATATAAAAATTAATGTTTAATATAAAAAATGATATGTCTAAACCTTTTCTATTATCTATATTGACACAACAAAAAAGGAAGATTTATAGAGTTAATGAAGCATTCGAACACTTTTATGATAAAACTAAAAAGAAAATTAAATTAAGATCTGATAATAATGAATTTGAAAGTATTATGAAAATACCTCCTTACCAATATGGGTTATCATTATATGATACATGCGAAATAGCTACATTAATCGTAAAAAAATTAAAACAAGAAGGGTTTTGGTCCAAGTTAATACATTCTGATATAGTGTATTCTAATTGGTCAAAAGAAGCTTTAGAACATATTGAAAAGAAAAAGAAAAAACACAAAAAAAAGGAGAAAAAGAAAAAGGCTAAAAAAGAAGATGAAATCACGAATATGCTTAAAAATAAATGGAAACTATAAATAATGAATATTCTAAGCATAGATGTTGGACTCAAAAATTTAGGTATCTGTAATATTGATTCTGATAGTAAGATATTATATTGGAATGTGTTGGAAGTAAATAATACAAATGAATTAATTAAATCATTGGATAGTATATTTAATACGGATATAAATACAGTAGTTATTGAAAAACAACCTTCTTTTAATCCGCGTATGAGAAATGTAGCCAGTGCCATTCAAACCTATTTTATAATTAGAGGTCAAGTAGACCACAATAGTATTCATAAAATACTTTTTTATAGTCCTAAATATAAATTACAAATTTGTGAAGATCATAGTAAATTAGAAAATGCTAAGAAATCACAAAAATATAGAATTCATAAACAAATGGCTATAGACCAAACCAAAAAAATGGTATCTGGCGATCATTTAACATTTTTTAACAAACATAAGAAAAAGGATGATTTGGCAGATTCATATTTACAGGCTATCAGTTATTTATCCTCAAAAGAACACAATACAGAAATTATAGCACGTAAACCAACTGTATCACAAATTACTAGTAAAAAACTAAAAGAATGTCATATTCTATATCTAAGAAACCAAGCTTTATCAAAAGAACTTAATGATTTAGAAAGTCTTCTCATTGTTAAAAAAAATGAAGAAAACCCAGAAAATAAAGTTCGAGATTATTTCAAAGTAAAATGTCCTTATATATTGAATAAAATGACTATTGAAAGTATTATGTCTCTTTGATATAATCACTTATAAAATTTTTATGTATGTTATAAGTCTTTTTAAATACTGGTCTTAAGTTTAACGTTTCTCTTTCTAAATCATCTATAGTAAACCAACGTATATCTTTCTTTTCCATATACTTTAATGGAGTTTTAACATATGTTAAATATGATAAAACCTTTTTAAATATAGATCT